>ENA-OZZQ01000015-OZZQ01000015.1-human-gut-metagenome-genome-assembly--contig:-NODE-15-length-115145-cov-14.340090_pt1 | contig 115145 bp, 104 predicted proteins | sample MGYA00243647_ERZ654151 | MGnify/ENA primary metagenome ERZ654151 (study PRJEB26926, sample SAMN06165154) | human gut metagenome | biome: ENVO:00009003; feature: ENVO:2100002; material: ENVO:00002003... | reverse complement strand
CGAGATCATGCCTAGTCTCGTGGGCTCGGAGATGTGTATAAGAGACAGATTTTGTTTCAGCCTCGCTTTTTGAAAATTTTTATTCTGTTTGCGATTTGTAAAATGTTTTTTGTTTTAGCTATATTTACAACAAAAAACCGCACTGACCGTGCTTTGTTTATAATGTGCCTTTTGAAAATTTCTTTGCTTGAAAGCAGCTTACTTTATGTGCTCCGCACCGGCTTTCTCCGGCACAAAATTCTCCGCGACTTCACTGCCAGCCTGCCGTGTGGCATGGTTTACGTTGTCAGAGTATTTTGTATTTTTCAGCCCGAAACGCGAGAAAAGCGTTCTTCACGAATAAAGGCTTTTAAGCCCGAAACGATATCTGCCGAATCTGCCGAAAAAAAAAGGCAGACTATATCGTAGAGGCGACAGAATAATTTTAAACCCGAAACGATATCTGCCGAAAAAGAAAAGGCCAAAGACAAAATCTCTGACCTTTATATGGTGGGAACAATAGGGCTCGAACCTATGACCCTCTGCTTGTAAGGCAGATGCTCTCCCAGCTGAGCTATGCTCCCGAACCCGATTTACGGGAATGGTGACTCCTACGAGAATCGAACTCGTGTTACCGCCGTGAAAGGGCGATGTCTTAACCGCTTGACCAAGGAGCCGAAATGACAGATATAAATATGGCAATGAAGATAATGGTAGCGGCGGTCGGACTCGAACCAACGACCTGCCGGGTATGAACCGGCCGCTATAACCAGCTAAGCTACGCCGCCATAATGGTTGCGGGGAGGGGATTTGAACCACCTGACCTCCGGGTTATGAGCCCGACGAGCTACCGGACTGCTCTACCCCGCGACATGCGCACCAAATGATGCCTGTTTATATTATCATTAAAAGAAACATCTGTCAAGTGATTTTTTGCGGTTTTTTCATTTTGCTTTGAGTTATTGTGACGGCTCATCGTTAAGGGATTTGCAGTTGTCAGGCGTGCGCGGGAAAGGCTTCTGTGCGCGTCCGGAGCATACCTTCGGGCGGGCAGACAGCCGAACGACGGGAGCAGCGCAATGGCGCGCAGGAATGAAATATATCCCGGTACAAGTATATTCCGAGAAGACTTATCCGGTGCGGGCAGAAAAAACGGGTCTTCAGTCACCGTGATACGGCGCCGCAGTTATGTTCGGGCGGGCAGACAGCCGAACAACGGGAACAGCGCAATGGCGCGCAGGAATGAAATATATCCCGGTACAAGCATATTCCGAGAAGATTATCTGGTGCGGGCAGATTGTCGGCGGTTTCGTGCCCGAACGGTGATTTTTATTTACGGGTCTTGCATAAGCGGAGCTTTGAGTGCCATACTAACTTCAAACGGAGGTCACAATGATTAAAATCAAGAAAAAAGGTTTCACGCTTGTGGAACTCATGGTAGTTATAGTGATAATCGGGATACTTGTGGCGATAATCGTGCCAAGTGTCACGAGCGCGATAGACGCTGCCAACAGGCAGGCGGCGATCGCAAACGCGAAAAGCTCCCTTACGGACTGGACCATAAAAGTAACTTCGGGCGAGGCGGGCTATACCTATACCGATGAAAACGGAGAACAAGTCGCTCTGAGCGAGGCTGAGGCGCTCAGGATAATGTCGGGCACGGTCTATACAGAGTATGAAAACAATACCGAGAAGTATATCGTGCTGAAAGACGGTGTGCCGCAAAACGAATTTATCGACAAAACCGATCCTTCGGTGAACGCTTCCGACCATTATATAATGACAGTTACCTCGGGCGGAGTCGCTCTTAGATACGTCAGAGCGGGCTGAGGCCGGAAGACATAAGGAGCTTGCGACCGGAAAAGTTTTTTGCGGCAGTCGGTCCGAAGTTGCATTCTGTGCGGCGAAAGGGAAGACGCGCTGCAGTTTTCGGGTGGTTTTGCCGCACGGAATTTATACGGAAAATATACGGAATATATTCGGAGTAAAGTTTTCACGGGAGGGCTCAGGCGCAATGAAGGCGTCGTCAGGCTCTCCCCGTTTTTTAAAGGTTTATCAGTCCGGAAAGTTTCTGACCTGTCGGTTTATATTTATTACGAAGTCGGAACTTTGTATTTAATTTAAGCGCTTTTTCAGCGGATTTCCCGATATTCTTATTCCGGAGCTTTTTTTTCGGATACGGCAGCTACAAAGCGCTGTCGTATTTTATATGTAAAATAGATTGTGAAGAATTCCGAACTTTAAGCCGACTGCTTTTTGCTCTGATTGACAAAAACGGACGAATGTGTTAACATGTTTCGTGACCGGCGGAGATATTCGGGATCCTTGTATTTCCGAAGGACCCGATGTATCCGGGAAGCGGATCGTATTTCGGTTTCAAATGCGGTCTGACCGGGCAGATGAATTTTTACGGGGGGCGTTATGGGAAAAAAGATCGCGGCAGCGGCGGCAGTTATAGTTCTGGCAGCTTTAGCAGTTTTTCTTTTCGTATACAATGGTCGTCCGGTTTCGATCTCCGTGGATGCTCCATACGGAATACTTGAAGGCAAAATGGACGAAGCACAGCTTACCGGGGAAATCACTTTTGCTGACGGCAGGACTTCTGAGGTCTATATCACGGAATCAAGGCTGAACGAGGAGAGCAGAAGGCTTGTTTCGGTTCCCGGGACGCATATTTTCAGCTATGTATACGGCGGTTATGAACTCGGCTTTGAGCTCGTTGTGCTCGAGGACGAGGCATTCACGGAGCAGGGGTTTATATACCGTCTTAATCCCGATGTGGTGACCTGTTATCTTGCGGGTTGTTTAAACGAAGGGAGCGTCGAGATACCTTCGGTTTACGAAGGCGCCGCTGTCACGGGTATAGGGGAAAGGGCCTTTGAGGGAGCCTACCTTGACGCGCTGCTCATTCCGGAAAGCGTGACGGAGATAGGTTCCGAAGCCTTCAAAGACGTTATCGGGCTTTATCATCTTACCGTGCCCGCTTCGGTCAGAAAAATAGGCGACGGTTTTATTTCCGGATGTATGCTCAGATCCGTGACCTTCATGGGGGATATACCGGGGTGCAGCATGTACATGCTGAGCAATTCCGCTTTTTCGCAGATGTCGTTTTATCTCGGCGACACTGAAGGCGATCTGTATCGTATGCTCACAAATCTCCGGCATGAGGACGGATCCGTTATCGATATCGATATCAACGGGAGCAGAGAAAGAGAGATACCCGAGGCGGAGGAAGGCGTCCTTTTAAAGGTCTTCGGGAGAGCGGAGCCCGAAGGCGGAGCGGAAACTTTTGCTTGTGACGCTTATTCATCGGTAAGCGCCGCGACCGAAGGAGAACTCATTTCGCTTCTCCGGCTCGGACTCCGGCCCGATCCGATCGAAGGAAGCGAAGCTGAAAGGATATGGACGGAAGCAAGAAAACTGTTGTCTTCAGCGGTGCCCGAAGGGGCAGACGATTATGTGATCGCGAGGAACATACTGACGGCGCTATGTGAAAGAGTCACCTATACCGCTGCCGGATCGGAGGATCCTCTGGGGTATGTGCACAGGATAAGCGGTGCTCTGCTTTACGGAGCCGCAGTGTGCGACGGATACTCTCTGACTTACGAATTATTGCTGAATATGGCAGGGGTAGAATGTGTTTATCTTGAAGGCAGGGTCAACGAGTGGGATACGGCCGGGCACGCCTGGAATAAAGTAAAGATCAACGGCGAATGGTATATTGCAGACGTGACATTCTGTGATTTGTCGGATATAACGCTTGAAAACGGCAGTAAGGCGCAGGCGGTTTCTTTGGCGAATTTTCTCGTTTCGGATGAAACCGAGCCGCGCATATGTGATTTTCCTCAGCCCGAGGCTCTGTCCACAATGAAGCTTCCCGATACGGACATGGCTGTATTTTATACCGAGCAGGAATTTTTCGATTATTTCAGACAAAACGGCGAAAAGATCCTTGATGCCGGACTCGTGGAAGCGGTTTTTGAATTTGAGTTGTCGGCGGAGAAGAATGTGGTGAGTCTTGTCAACAAGGCGCTTGCCGGTTATGTGCCCGAAGCCGGGTCGTTTTTTGTGGCGGTGACGCAGAACGATTATCTCAGAAAGGGCGATCAGGCGGTGATAATTGCGATATGGCGAAGAAACTGAAAAGGGCGTGGCAAGCGGTAAAACCCGCAGCCGGCTTTACGTATCGTTTTGTGAGCTAGGAGGAAAAATGAATACCGATCTGCATATACATTCGACATATTCCGACGGAGACCTCACGCCTCGGGAGATAGTGGACCGGATGATACAGTCAGGGGCGGACGCTTTTGCCATTACCGATCATGATGAGATTTCGGGTGCTTTAGCTGCGGCGGAATACGCCGCAGAAAAGAAAATAAAAGTGGTCATAGGGGTGGAGCTTTCGTCGCGCTTTGACGATATCTCTGTGCATATCCTGGGGTATAACGTGACCGAGGGAGGGAAGCTTTCTTTGCTGCTGGAAAAGCAAAGAGAATCAAGACACGTCAGGAACAGAACGATCGTGGACAAGCTTTGTTCGCTCGGTATGGAGCTGAGTTATGAAGAGGTGCTTGCCGCCGCAGGCGGACGGACCGTGGGGCGATCCCATATAGGGAAAGCGATGGTAAGAAAAGGTTATTGCCGGAGCCTTGCGGAGGCGTTCGCCGAATATATCGGAGAAGGGAAGATCGCTTTTGCGGAGGGCGAAAAGCCGGGGATCAAGGAGTGCGTCGAGGCAATAATACAGGCCGGGGGAAAGGCTGTTGTGGCTCATCCTTGCAAAATCCCTGTTGCGTCGGCAGCCGAGGAAATAGTGCTCCGTGCAAAAAACTACGGCGCCGAAGGGATAGAAGCGGCGTACTTTACTCAAACTAAAGCTCAGGCGGATCGTTTCAGAACGCTTGCAGTCAAGACAGGGATGTTTGTGACAGGAGGAAGCGATTTCCATTCGCCTGAGATCACTCGTTTGGGGGCGAGGTTTTTCTGTCCGGATAAACTTACTATATCTGCTTTGAGGCTGTGAATGAGATATTTTTTGGTTAAAGGTATTTTTTCGATAATTTTGCTGACCATGCTGACAAGCGCGGTCTTATTTTTTTGTCTGGTAAAAAATTCCGCTGACAAAAACTGCGGCGTTTCGAATAAATACGCGGATGTATCTGCCGTGAACGCCGAGTCTGCCGCATCCGCCGGAGCTTTATTAAGCGGGAACAACACCTTTCCGCAAGACAAAGCAAATAAAGCTGATGCGGAAATCCGTTTTCGTTCGGTAGGGAACGCATACCGTGGCGGCGTCGGTTCAAAAAAAACAAGCTTTGCGTTCAGAACGGGGAACAGAACTTTCCTCTGGGATTATTCCGCCGATTTCGGCACTAGAGGCAGCGACCTCGAAGAAAAACTCGCTCTCGCCGAAGAGGTCAGAGAACTGGGTTTCAATGCAGAGATCACGATGTATTACGTGTTCCCTTCACTCAAGACAAAAGTGGCTGAAATAAGGGCTGCCGTTGAAAGAGCGCCTGTTTCTGCCTCGGCCTCCCTCACCGATAAAAACGGAGAAGCCTCCTTTTCTTTCACGAAAGAAAAAAAAGGCGTCGGCGTCAATGCCGACAAACTTTGCTGTCTGCTTTTCATTGCCCTGAAAAACGGTTCTGACAGTATCGCCGTGCCTCTCGATGAGAAAGAGGCGGAAGTCAGGCTTTCGGAACTTATGCAGGATACTCATGAAAGGGGAAGCTTTTCGACGGTGTTTGCCGGAGGAGAAGCTCGCAGACATAATATAGCTTTGGCAGCGAAGTCTGTTTGCGGCGTATCCGTGGCTCCCGGGGAAGTTTTTTCCTTCAACCGTACCGTGGGAAGAAGAACGACGGAAAGAGGCTATAAAAACGCGCCCGTCATTTACAAAGGCGAATATACCGAAGGTGTCGGCGGGGGAGTTTGTCAGGTGTCCACCACTCTTTATAACGCCGTGCTGCTCGGTGATCTTCCGGTCAGAGAAAGGAACCGCCATACCCTCAGGAGCAGATATGTGGAGCCCGGCTTCGACGCCATGGTCACTGACGCCGGCGCCGATCTGAGGTTTGTGAATAATACGCCCGGATATATCTATATTTACGCCTCAGTCAGAGAAAACGTCCTGACCGTGAAAATTTACGGCAGAGAAAATATCTACGAAATAGAAAGAGAAAGCCGCATTATTGAAGAATACAAAAACGGCAGCCTTCTTTCGGAAAGCTGCCTTATATACCGCGTCGGAGGCGAGTTTGTCAAAAAGGTGCGTCTGCACGGGGACTACTATTATCCCGAATCGAAACAGACCGCTGTTTTCAGGCCGCATTCGTCTTTTCGACGTTTTGGTTTTTGCTGTCTTCCTGATCCTTTATCTTATTGAAGTAACCCATGGCCTGCTTGGAAAAGGTAAGTATCACGGCGCCTATAAGCACTATGAGCATATCGGGAATGGTGGTTATGCACTGATATACGAATGAGTATATCCAGGCATTCTGAACCGGAAAGTCGGAAGGCATGTAAGAGGCCCAGAAAGTGGCTCCCGCGATAAAAGCGGGGATTATTCTTCCCGCCATGGCAAAGAGAGTGCCTATGACGAGAGGCGCTTTTTTGAAATTGCGGGCAAATCCGGCAAGTCCTATGAAACAGAACGGAAGTGCATAGTCGAGCAGGTACTGGACGGGGTGAACGACGGAAGGGTCAAACATACTGTCAAGAAGCCCGTAGCAGAGTCCCGCGAGCATACCGCAGGAAGGACCGAACATATATGAATATATGACAAGAGGAAGAAGACGGAAAAAAGTAATGCTTCCGCCGTAAAGACCGGTGTCTATCTTAAGGAAGTTCAGGACCACGGTTATGGCGACTGTTACCGCTCCGAAAACAAGCGCGCGCGTGCCGATACTGTTGCGGCGGCGGCTGATGAAGAAAATGGCAAGAAAGCCGAGGATTACCATGACGGAAATCACGGTATAGAACACCCAGTTGATTTCAACGTCAAGCAGCATGGAAAGGATGTTGTTCATAATATACACTCCAAAAAAAAATTTCGCCGACAAGGGGAGCGAAACTTCAATACAAACGAATATTTCCTTACGCAAGCATTACCTTGAACAAGTTATATGGGTGTAATCTCAGCCTTTCCGGCACCCCGTTCAGCATTTCGATTATAATGCTTTCCGTTTCAAATGTCAAGGAAAATATCGTGAAAAAGTTTACAAGTAATAAAAAAAGGTGTATAATGTTTTCATCATATTTCGGATAACTGAAGGGTTTCGGAGATTTCGGTTTCGGAACGGAGAATTATGGGTAAAAGAGATTCGTTTTTTGCGTGTTTGGGAAGAATGAAATATATAAACAGGTGGAGTCTGATGAAAAATACGTCCGCCGAAAATCTTTCCATGCACACTCAGGAAGCGGCAGTGATCGCGCATGCGCTTTGCGTTATCAATAATGTGTATTTTGACGGCAAGGCGCGGCCGGAAAGGGCGGTCGCTTTGGCTTTGTTTCACGATGCCGCGGAAATTTTTACCGGCGATATGCCTACTCCCGTCAAGTACAGCGGCGTAAAGATGAAGAAGGCATATGAGGAGATCGAGGAAGAAGCGAAAAAAAACCTTCTCGGCAGACTCCCCGAAGAAATGAGAGACGTCTATGCCGACCTTATGACTTACGACGGAAGCTATGAATACAGGCTTATGAAACAGGCCGATAAAATTTGTGCATATCTGAAGTGTGTCGAAGAGAGGAAAGCAGGGTCAAAGGAATTCCTGAGTGCGGAAAGGAGTATACTGAAGGAGCTTGAAGAAACCGCGCTTCCCGAAACCGCGCTTTTTATGAGTCGTTTTCTGCCTTCATATGAGCTCACTCTCGACGAAACGGAAAAAATATAAGTATGGGCAAAAATCCGCTTTTGGTATTCGACGATGTGTCGGTAAGGTATGCTTACGATAAAGTCGATGTTTTCACGGGACTCAGCTTTTCTCTCGGCTATGGAGAGAGGCTTTTGCTGGAAATGCCGGTGCAGGGCGGGAAAACTTCGGTGGTCAAGCTGCTCGGGGGCCTTATCCTCCCTTATGAAGGAAGGATCGAGTACAGAGGCGCTCCTTTGGCAGAAACCCCTCCCGCAGATCGGAATATCGCCGTTATATATACGGATTTTGCCATAATGAGAGGAAGTGTAAGACGCAACCTCGAATATCCGCTCAGGATCAGGGGGTACTCCGATGAGGCCGTAAATTCGGCGGTCAAGTCTTTATGCGGGAAATACGGTTTTTCGGGCGGAGAAAAGGCTGCATATCTTCAGCCGACGGATAAACTCAGGCTTTCTTTGATAAGAAGTGAGTTCAGACAGGTGGACTTGCTGGTCGCCGACGATTTTATGAGAAATATCCCCGCGTCTTCCGAAGGGGAGGCGAGGGAGCTTATTGAAGAGTATATCTCAAGGAAAAAGTGCGCTTTCCTCGAACTGAAAAATAAAAACGAGTATTGAAGATATGTTTCGGCTGCGTTCGGGCTTCGGCAGGGACTAAGGTATTTTGTCCGGGCTGACGGCAGACAGGGCTGAAAACTTTGTGCTGGCACCGCGTTTCCGGAGCTTCTGCAGAGGTGCAGGCAAACGACCATATGATACTGCGTATATATCGATCACAGGTTAACCGGAGGAGAAAATTTTATGAGTGAAAACGGAAATAACGAAAAAAAAGATTTTTTCGATGAAGAACTGGATAAAGAACTTCAGAAATCACAGGGAAGCAAACCCGGCGGTTACAATGCCGGAATAAGTCAGCGTAATTCCACTGCGGAGGAAAACGCACAATGGAAGAAGTTTTCCGACGCTGAGAAAAAAAGCAGGGTTGCGAGCAAGAAGAATAAACCCGTGATTGTAGTTGCTTCGGTGCTTATAATGGTGGTTGCGTTGGTTTTTGCGATATCGTGCGTAGGGAATATATCCTTTTCGCTGGGATTGCTTGACGAGGTCCTTCAGATAATGGATATTTATTATCTTTACGACTATAATGCCGATGCCCTCCTTCAGAATGCTTACGACGGTTTTTCTGCCGGACTCGATCCTTATACCTTTATTATGGATCCTTATGAGTATTACGAGCTCATGCACGCCGAAGACGAAGGAACATATTTCGGTATTTCGTATAAAAACAGCGAAAATCCGGATGCAAGCGGCGTAGAGATACATTCCGTCGTGCTTGACAGTCCTGCAGACTGCGCGATATCCGAAGACGGAAAGTATGCGGGATTGCGTGCCGGAGACATAATCGTTTCGGTGAACGGTATATCTGTAAAGGGCTATACCGCCACGCAGCTCAACGAAATGATGTCTGATTTCACCTCTGCGGCAATAACGGTGAACAGAAACGGGACTGTCATAAGTTTCGGTTCCATAGAGCGCGATAATCTGACTAACAGGTATGTGGAGTATTTCTATATGGACGAAACCGGCGAAGTCCGAACGAACATGAAATATTATTACAACGACGGTTCGACCGTCTATACGAACCTGCCTTACGTGGAAGGGACGGACGGTCAGGGCATAATAAATATGAACGACCCGGATATATATCCTCACTATGACGCTTATTCTCTTCAGAATATAGACAGCGGTTTAGTAGGGTATGTCAAGTTGCATGAGTTTTCATATACAACAGCGGAGAATGTTTCGCACACCACGATCGATTTCAGTGCGGCCATGAATGTTTTCAGGGATTCCTACGGCGGCGAGGGAAAACTTGTGCTTGACCTCAACGGCAATCCCGGCGGATACAACGATTATTGTCAGAGCGTGGCGTCGTACTTTATATACAACGGGACGCCCGGCGAAGAGCTGGAGGTCTGCAATCTCCGCATGAAAGACGATTCGAACGTCGAGACCTATAAGGTAAAGAGCAAGTATGCCGACTATTTCGATGAAAACGCCGAAGAACCTCAGATATTCGTGCTGACGAACAATAACAGCGCTTCGGCAAGCGAGATGCTCACCGGTGCGATACTTGTTTATGAAACGGGCGTACAGATAGGACTGCAGACTTACGGCAAAGGCATTTCTCAGACGATAATAGCCGTAGGCGATCCCGTGACGATAGTATACAAAGGTCATAAGGTTTCGTCGTCTTATGCATTTTACTTCACCTTTGCCAAATTCTATACCCCGAATGTTCCCGGGAGTCAGAGTCCTTATAATAACTATTGCAATCAGTCCGATCTGAACGGCAACGGCGTTATAGACGAAAACGAAACAAAACGCGGATTCGCTCCGTTGCCGGAAAATGAATTCGGTACCTTATACGATCAGATGTTGCGTGTAAACGAACTTTGCGGAGGCTGAGAAATGAAGCTTCTTGTGTTCGGCGGAGCCTTTGATCCGCCACACGCGGGCCATCGGGAACTTCTGAAGGTTGCGGCGGAGAAAACCGAGGCGGATGAGATACTTGTGATACCTACGGCTCTTCCTCCCCACAAGAAAGAAAAAACCCCTTTTTCTTATCGTTTTGAAATGGCCGAACTTGCTTTCGGAGATATGGCTCGGGTGAGCGATATGGAAAAGCATATAATACCGAGCTATTCCTTTGTCACATTGGAAAAGCTCTGGGAAGAGTACGGCTGTAAACCTTACTTTGCAATAGGGGGGGATTCGGTCAAGGCTTTCAGCACATGGCGTGAGCCGGGCAAAATAGCCGCTTCATGCGTGATAGTGGCAGTCAGACGCGGAGGCGAGGATCTCGAGAGCCGGCTGAGGTATTTGGAAAGAGAGTTCAACGCGGAGATCCTGAGGACCGATAAAGAGATCACGGATATTTCATCTTGCGAGCTGAGAGTGCTTCTGGAGTTTGAAAACGCTCTCGGAGAGGTGAGAGAGTATACGGACAAGCGTGCCGGCGATTATATCCTTCCTTCGGTGCTGAGCTATATCGGAAAACAGAAACTTTACTCTGTCCATACCGACAGCATACGCAGGATCGCGCAAGCTTTGAAACCGGCGCGTCTGAGGCACACATACTTCGTTACGCTTACGGGCAGCGAGATCGCACATTCGGAAGGGCTGGATGCGGATGAAGTGTTTCAAGCGTGCCTGCTGCATGATTGTGCCAAGTATATGCTGCCTTTGTCGAGAGAATACGGCATAGATCCCGACGCTTACCCGGAACCGGTGCTGCACGCTTTTTTGGGAGCGAAGGTCGCCGAAAGGGAATATGACGTTTCCGACGCAGATATCCTGAACGCAGTTAAATTCCATACTACCGGAAGACCGGGTATGTCGAAGCTTGAAAAAACGGTCTATACGGCGGACTATGCTGCCGAAGGAAGAGGTGATTTCGCCCTGCCAGTAAGAAGAGCGCTGAAGCTCTTCGGGTTGGAAACAGGCTTCAAAACCGCGCTGCTTTCCTGTTACTCTTACCTTCTGAAGGAAAAGGGCAAGGACATGTTTCATCTGACTGCAGATTGTTTTGAATATTACGCTTCACGCGATCCCGATATGTTCAAGGCTCTTTCGGAAGGCAGCAAAGGTGCGGCAGAGGCGTATCTCGATTTCAAAACAGCAAAAGAATGTATAAAAAACGGAGAAAATTGTAATGACTGCATATGAATTGGCTCTTGCCGTGTGCAAGGCGCTGGACGGAAAAAACGCAAGAGATATAGGAATAATCAAGGTAGAGGGAAGAAGCGATATCACCGACTATTTTGTGGTGGCGAGCGGGAATTCCGTCACTCACGTGCGAGCGCTCGGGGAAGAAACGGAATTTCAGCTTGAAAAAGCGGGACAGTTTGCAAGACACAAAGAAGGACTTGCGGAAGGCAAATGGATCGCTCTTGATTACGGCGACGTTATCGTGCACATATTTTACGAGGACGTAAGGACTTTTTATCAGCTGGAAAAGCTCTGGTCAGACGGGAATAATTACGTAATGTATTCCGCTTTGCTTCACGATAAAGAGGCAGAAAGCTGAATGTAAAGCCGGGAAATCCCGGACGATAATTTCAAAGGCGCGCTTGTGAAGTCTGCGCCTTTTTTCGTGCGGATCACATGATCGGAGTTAAGCTCCGGGCGTTTTCCCGCGGCATGCGGACATAGGGTCTGTTTTTTCATGGCGCGGCGCGAATTGTTTTAGCTCTGAGTGTACGGAGGTCATTAGGATAGCTGACGCGATAAGACCCGGTTTTTTGTCTGACGCTTTGCGGCTGGAGCCTGTCGTCGATATGCTCGCCGGGCTTTTAGATATCGGGCTTTTTTCGGTAAGGCCGGTTCAGCCTGCCGGCATTTTGTTTTTTTATCATTATCCGTCATGACGCGGCGCGAATTGTTTTAGCTCTGAGTGTGCGGAGGTCATTAGGATAGCTGACGCAATAAGACCCGGTTTTTGTCTGACGCTTTGCGGCTGGAGCCTGTCGTCGATATGCACGCCGGGCTTTTGGATATCGGGCTTTTTTCGGCGTCGGCAGGCACGTAAGGAATAATTTTTGTGTATCGGATGCCTTCGGCATGTTTTTTGTGTGAAGCATTCGCACAGCGCCGTAACCGGAATTTATGCTCATCCTGATTTTTAACGCTCGGGATGTCTGCGGTTTATAAGTTTCAGAAATGTAAAGGGAGTCAAGTCAAAGCGGGAGAAGTATTGAAAAGAGATCTTAGGGTGCTTTTATGTTTGCGGAAAAGCCGCCGAAGGCTGAAGCCTGTCGGCGGCTGAACGCTTTTATCCGCTTTGGTTTAAAGGGGAAAGCGGGCGTTTTAGGATGTAGGCATCCGTTTTAATTTGAGTTTTATACGAATTTTTTAAAAGAAAAGAAAACGGATGATCGTAAAGTCTGAACGGATTTATTATGCGTTGCGCTTCAGGTTCCTTCTGATTTTTCCCAGAATACCCGAATACCGCGCCGTACAGTCGAATATTTTGTTTTTATTGTTCATCAGATTGTCTGCGAGGATATCGTATGCCGCTTCCGCGCTTCCTTTCAGTTCGGAGAGCCTCGAAAGGTTGATGCCGTCGTCTTCCGGAATGACTCCGAGAGGTCTTATCCCGAGATTGGAAAATATCTCGTCGGCGCCCAGCGTCTCTCCTTCTGCCACAAGATCGCCGCGCACTCTGTTTATAACGGACCATACCTCTGTCAGATGATAGCTTTTCAGTATATTTACGACTTTCATGCTGTCTTTTATGCTGGACAGATGAGGCGTCGTCACCACTATCGCTTCGTCCGCACATACCACGGACCGATGAAAACCTATGTCCACCCCGGCGGGACAATCTATAAGTATGTAGTCAAAAAGTTCATTCATACGGTTTACCACAAGTTTTATGCTTTGAGCCGTTACAGTTCGTTTTTCAGTGTGGCAGCTCGGCATTATAAACAACGTGTTCAGTTCGGGGTCTTCGACCAGAGCCTGCCTTATCCGGCATCTTCCTTCTATCACGTCTATGAGGTCGTAAATGATCCGGTTTTCTATGTCCATTGCGATGTCGAGATTATTCAGCCCAATATCCAGATCCACAAGCGCCGTTTTGAATCCTGCTTCAGCGAGCTTGTATCCCAGACAGGCGGTAAGCGTGGTTTTGCCGACGCCTCCCTTTCCGCCCGTGATTACGATTTTACGTGCCATATTCCCTCCATATAACCGCCGATGTAAGCTACTGTATCGTTAAGCAGCGGCAAAAACCGCTTTTCTCGGCCTTCTCCCGTATTATACCACCCGTATGTCTCCTTGACCCCCCAACCGCAAAAATAGACAAAATATTTCTTTAGTTTCTTTTCGGGGCAGTATTTCGTCATTCTCCATGATCATGAAAATGAAAGGATATTGTTGCTGAAAGACGCCTGACGTAATGATTACGGGATGTTTTGCAAGGTAGGGGCATGTTTTGTCAAAAAACTTGTTCAGACTGAAAAAAGAGCGTCGAAGGCCATTGCCTGAAAGCTCAGGATACCTGTGATAATAAATAAAAAATCCGGGAAACTCATGTTCCCCGGATTTGCGGCTGTCTGCCTGTATGGTGGAGATGACGGGAATTGCACCCGTGTACCGCCATCCGTCCCTACGGACTTCTACGCGCGTATCCGACGTTTTGATTTTCCTGCGCTTCCCCCATCGGCGGGGTAAACCTCGGTATTCCGCTGAGATACCCGTTTATGCCGCGGACGCACACAAACGTATTTTACCGCACTTTCTCACGCCGCTTGCCGGTCATGCGGTCAGCCGGGGCGACGCTCGCAATTAAGCAGCGAGAGCTAATCTTTGATTATTATTAGCGTTTAAATTTGAAATTGCCTTTTATCGCAACAGCCTGCGGCGCGCTTACCATAGTCCCGTGATAACGGGCGAATCTATTACATCCCCGTGGAATATCAATTATATACTTTTTATCTCCTTTTGTCAAGTAAAATTGCAGGTATTGCGTGCGGGTATCGTGTACGGCAGCAACCGATATGTCCGAAACACATGCCCGTATAAAAAACTCACGTTCCGTAAGGTGTTTTGCCGTCATTTATCCTGACATTCCGTTTGCTAAGGATAAAACGTATAAAAAACGGCTGAAGCGTACCTGTGTTTTTAGCCTTTCCGGGAAACGTACGGGAAATATGACAGTCCGGATTCTGCTTTCCGAAATATTGACTTCGACGCCGTTTGCTAAGGATAAAACGTATAAAAAACGGCTGAAGCGTACCTGTGTTTTTTGCCCTGAAGGGAATATGACGGTTTCTGTGTGATTTACATTATAGGACGTCCCATAACGTGGTCGAATTTTTTTATTTCGTGTATTTCACTGTATTTGAAGCTGTAAAATTGTTTGCCGGAACGGATTATATGATCGCTGAGCTGTACGTCTATGCCGGAAAGCAGAGCCGTGAGCGCCTGAGTATATCTTTTGTCGTTTTCGGAAGGCAGTTCGTTTCCGCTCGGGTGAGAGTGTGCTATTATTACTTTTGCCGCCCGTGATTTCAGAAGAAACCTTGCTATAAGCCTCGGCTGGGTAAGTATTCTTCCGATGAAAAAGCTTTCCCAGTATAAGTAATCTATGACTTCGTCGTTTTCGGTGAGCGCAACGGCTACAAGTTCTTCACATCCCGATTTGCATACAAAATACTTTGCGTAAGCCAGAGAATCGTTTATATCTTTGATCAGGAGAGGCAGTCCGAGGAAATAGGGTCTGAAGATCCTCGCCATGTTTACGTTTATTGCCAATCCCTTGGCGGCAGATACGGGTATTCCCGAAATGCGCGTGATCTCATCAGGGGCTACGCCCATTACATTGCTTACCCCTCCCAATTGCAATACAAGTTTTTCCGCCTGTTTGCGATAATTGCAGGTAGTGTTGAAACCGATGGCAATTAAAAGCTCGGCTTTTTCACTGTCACTTAAAGAATCTATGTGTTCGATGAGATAATCGAATCTGCTTTCGGTCAACTGTCCGCTCATGCTCAAACCTTTATTTTTTTATACGTAAAAAACCGTCGGAAATCTTTGGAAAATAACTTCAAAGCAAAAGTTTTCTTGTATTGTTCGGACCCATTGCAGCATGAAGAACAATTTTCCTGCCGACATTAAGTCCTGCTCCCGGGATTTTTAATAAAGGTAACATATCCCGACGTTATTGTTGTATTCAAGTCGATATTGAATTGACACGCAGGTTTATTTCCGGAGAATTAGTTTCGCTCGGTCAAAACCGAAACCTCACGGTCAAACCAGAATCTTCACGGAAAACCGAAACCTTCACGGTAAACCGAAACTTTACGAAAACCCCGAAACTTCACAGTATAACCGAAACTTCACGAAAAACCGGAAACCCCACGAAAAACCCGAAACTTTACGGAAAACATAAACTTCACGGAAAACCCAAGATTTTAGTGACCTTGAAGTTTATAAAAAACATGCCCCCGCACGAAAAACCGGAACTTCAGGGAAATCCCGAAATTTCTTGGCAAAAACGGGTATATCCCGAGGAGGTGCTTCAGTCGTTTTCAGAGTTTTCCGTATTGGTCTGAGGGAGTCAATACAACTATCCGGCGACGCGGAGAAGTGATGCGAATAAGGGTGCGAAAAATGTCGGATTCATTCATGTCCGGAGCGGAATCCTTTTCCTGAGCACCGTTTGTATGCAGTTTTGACGAGTTGTTTTGCATTATTGCCCCATTGACTCTTTCCGTGTGCTTGTGTATAATGAAAAAAAACAGCGGAGTAAATGTATTTTATGAAAAAAGGTATATGTATCATTATGTTGCTGCTTGGCGTTTTACTGTTTTGTGCGTGTGTTGAAAACGTTATTCCGCCTGATATCGATCCTCTTCCCGGAGAGGACAATACTCTCCGGAGTTCGGTCAGAATAACGCTTCCCGACGAAGGCGTTCCCTTATACAACAATGCTTCCGTGAAGGTGGAAAATACCGATCTGCCCTTATATTTCGTATATGTAAACAATGAACATACGTGGGGACCGAATCCTGACGGGAGAACGGGGTGCGGCGTAGGTTATTTTTCGCTTGAGGGCAAAGCCGAGATAAGCGTTGCGGTTTCGGGTATGACCTCTTGTGTCGTGAGGCCGCTTTCCGCCGGCGTTACTGCCGATGTTACCGACGGCAAAGCCGTTTTTACCCTGAAAAGTGCGGGCAATTACTGCATAGAGCCTGACGGAGATCCCGAAAAGGCGATTTTCCTCTTTGTTACCGGGCATGAAACCGATACAGAGACCGGCGCCGAAGAAAAAGTCATCAGGTTTTCCAAGGGAATACATACAGAGGAAAACGATCCTTACATCGTGAACGGCGAGGTGACGCTTACCTCCGGCACTAAAGTGATACTCGAGGAAGGAGCGGTGGTGCGCGCCCGTTTCAAGGCAGACAACGCCTCCGACATCACTATATGCGGGACAGGTATTATCGACGGCTCCTGTTTTGTGCGCAACGCTGTCACAGGAGAGGTCACTGTGCCTTTGGAGTTTAATTATTGCAGCGGAGTTGTTTTCCGTGATTTTTCTGTACTTGATCCTGCAGGCTGGTGTGTGAACTGGTATTTTTGCACCGACAGTCAGATAGATAATATCAAAATTATATCCTCCCGTTCAAACGGCGACGGTATATCTTTGCAGTCGTGCAAGGATATCGATGTCAGGAATTGTTTTTTAAGGACTTGGGACGATAGTCTTGTGGTAAAAAATTACCCGCGGTGGAACGACAGGAACATCGAGGGCGAAACAGAGAATATTACATTCAGCAACTGCATATTGTGGACAGACCTCGCTCAAAGCATGGAGATCGGTTATGAAACCATCGGAAAATTAATGAGGAACATAACCTTCAGCAATATCACTGTGCTGCATAATTTTCATAAGCCTGTCATGAGTATCCATAATTCCAATAACGCCGATATAGAAAACGTGGTGTTCGATACGATCACTGTGGAAGACGCCTCAATGGGCAGGGGCGACGCGGGAAGCAACGCTCAGCTTTGCGAGATAGCCGTCGAATTCAGCTCTACCTGGTCCACAAACCATAAAACAACGGCTCTCGGCAGTATAACCGGAGTAAGGGTCAGCAATGTCACGGTACTTTCGGGAAACGCAATAATCCCCGTGAGAGTGGCAGGGTCAAGGGACATGAGGAGCGGCTATAATGCTTCCATCCATTATGTGAAAGACGTTGTTTTCGAAAATGTCTGGCTTGGCGGCAAGCAGCTCACTTCGGGTTATGCTTATCTTTCCGTCAACGAATATGCGGAGGCTGAAGTCATAAAGGGGAAGGAAAAAGTGATCGCGTCCTTCGACTTTGTTATGGATGATGAAGAGCTTGCGGAATATTCCGATCATGCTGAAGTAACGGTAATATGAAGGGAGGCGGGCCGCCGATAAAGGAATTGTCCGCTCACCTTTTGCCGGAAACGCAATTCCGGGACATAAAAGACACCCTGCTGCCTTAAGGATTACATGCAGCAGGCTGAGCACCCTCTTTCCCGACTCCGTGAATGCTTCGTGTTTTTCCCGGAGGTTTAAAAGGTTTAAATATGATGCTGGCATATCCGCAAGGGCAGAGAATAAAGGCGTCAGTTTCGGGCGCAGAAGAAATTCAGCAGAATTGCAATGTTTTTTGCAGGTATGTTGTCTTCAAAAAATAATAATTATGGTTTAATATATCAGTAGTGAGACGATACGGGAGTTCTGTGCGTCAAAATACGTTGAAACAGGAGATTTCGAATGAAAATCAAAATTTTGATCGTGATACTTGCGGTTGCCGTGATCGCGGCTGTTTGCTGTATAGTGTTTCTGAACAAGGGGAATGAAGACGGACCCGTTACTCCTTCCGGTCCGGATAAAACCGTTACGGAGACCAAGGTCGTTTTGTATGACGGCCCTGAAATAATGATGAGTTCTTCCGTTGTGGGAGTAAAGGTGGAGAGCGAGCCTCTTTTTGTCTATGACACAAGAGTAAATCACGCCAGGAGTTTCACCTTTACGGAAAGCAAGGACTATAATCAGGTGGTAATATTCGATTTTGAAGGTTCTGTCGACGTAGAGGTGGAGGTATACGGTGCGTCTGCGCTTTACGATGTGGTGGTCAGACCTTTATCAAGACAGGTGGAGCCTCAGGTCAGCGGAAATAAAATAACCTTCACACTCGACTATACGGATAATTACGTAGTGGAGTATGCTCTTGAGGAGGGCGGTACCGCCTCCGATAACGCGCTGCATATTTTTGCCAATCCTATCGAAGAGGATCCCGTAAGGGAGGACGATGTGCCCGAGAATACCGTTTATGTCGGGCCGGGCGTGTGGATGGCGAGTGCTTTGCCTGTTTCCGAAAACGATACTACTGTTTATTTAGCGGGAGGGGCGGTGGTTTACGGTCAGATACGTGCCGCGAATCTCAGCAATCTTACGATAAGAGGACGCGGTATTCTTGCAGGCGAACTTTTCAGCCGCACGAAAGACAGCGAGTTTACGCTTCCGATAGAACTGCAGAATTGTACCGATGTGACTATAAAAGATATCGCAATTCTTGATCCCGCGGGATGGGCGGTTACGTTATATCAATGTTCAAACGTGACTGTCGACAATCTTAAGATTATTACCGCGCGCGCAAACGGAGATGGCATTTCAGTACAGTCGTCGGACAACGTTACGGTGACAGGCGGCTTTATCTGTACATGGGACGACACTCTTGTGGTCAAAAACGTAGACAATACTTCCACTTCCGACATTCTTTTCGACGGCGTTTATGTGTGGACCGACCTTGCTCAGAGTATGGAAGTGGGGTATGAAACCTACGGCGCCACTATGACTGATATCACATTCAGAAATATCACGGTGCTCCATAATTTCCATAAAGCCGCCATGAGTATACATAATGCTGACAACGCGGAGATCAGCAATGTGACATACGAGAACATCACCATTGAAGACGCGCGTATGCTCGGAGACAATCAGCTTGACGGCGAAAACGATTTTCTTATAGATATCACCATCGCCTATAATGCTGAATGGACTCATTCCGGCGGTGAAAGAGGGTCTGTCAGGGATATAGTATTCAATAATATCAAAGTCATAGAGATGGCAGATTCCATTATGTGCAGGGTATACGGCGAAGGTTCTTCGAGCAATGTCGACGGGGTAAGTATCAGCAATATAGAGATCGAGGGCAAGCTCATGAAATCCCTTGCGGACATAAAGCTTACTCCCGGAGTCTACACAAGCAACATCACCTATTCCTCGAGCGGCAATGAAGTAACGGGAGCCGACGTGGTTTTGCCGTATAAACTTGAACTAAGTCAGGACGACGCACCCGAGATCACCAAGGTTTCGAACGTGTTGCAGGCGGGGCTTGTGGTCCCTGATTTTGCGGTGCTCAACAATGATCCTTCGTATGCGGGCAAGAAAGTCGATACAAGCTCAGTCGTGCTCACCGCAACTTACGGGAGCGGCGACCGTGCCACTGCCGACTGGAACCTTGGCAATATACCTGAAAAACAGGGAAAGAGCTATAAAAACCTTCTTGACGGCGACCGTGCTTCCGAGTGGATCTTCAGCGACTGGCAGGGACTCGATAATGAATTTGTGGCGCTCAGCTTTGATTTCGGCAGTGCGACGCAAATAGGGAATATACGTATTCTCGGAACGAGCGGATCTAACATCATGAGGTATTACAGCGTGTCCATATTTGCCAAAACCGAGGCGGACGGCGACTGGAAACGTATACAGGCTCAGTCGGACATTGCGCTCAGTCCTCAGGCGAGCAACTATGCAGACGTTCTTATCCGTCTTAACGCCAACGGTTATTACGGACTTCAGCTCCGGTTCTTTTACGGTAACGACATAACACATCCCGAAGAGATAAACGTCGGGGAAATCGAATTTTATCCGCCCAGTCTTACGACGAGCAAATCCTTTGTGGAGGTGGCGGAGCATGAGGATGTTTACGATATCACCAACATGATAGACGGAAACGTGCTCACGTATTTTGAGTCCAAGAAAGGCGTATTCCCGGCTGTTTTTGCAATAGATATGGCTCAGGAAGAAAGAGTGAAATACATCAATATACATCTTCCTCCTCTTTTACTTTGGGAGCCCAGAAGTCAGGAGATCGAGATACTCGGAAGTACCGACGGAGTGACATACTTCACCGTCGTGGAGAAAACGACTTACCTTTTCGATCCCGCCGACGGCAATATGGCGGCAATAGTGCTTGACGAGGCTGTTGCAATGCGCTATATCAAATTGGTTTACACCTCGAACACTTCCGGATACGGAGCTCAGATATCCGAATTGTATGTATACGGGGAATAATATTCACAGATCATAATTAACGGAGGGTACACATGAAAAAGAATGTAACAAAGTTTTCTCGCTTGTTTATGATGGCTTTCATGCTTATCGTTCTTCTTACGGCAGCTGCTGCAAATTCCGTTGCCGTAGCCGAAGAGGCTGTTCCGCAGACGAGAGAATATAATCAGGCCTTTGACAGACTTCTCGATAACGGTAAAGGCAGCGGCTCACAGGCTGCTTACAGAAGCATAGTGTGGGCTGAGGGTCAGTGCGACGACGTTATCGAACCGATATTCAAGATCGGCAGTCCCAAAATAAGCGCCGGCTTCGAAACTCTTAATATCGAGCTCAGGAGCCCGGACGAAAGCGTAAAGCTCAGCGACATCATGATCGGGCTTCGTATTTCGGACAGCGATGCAGCTGCTGCGGAAAACAGTTATCTTCTCAGTGACGAGGACATGATCGGCGGTATAACCTTTTCTGCCGGCGAAGATATCGGCAGCGAGTGGTCCACGCTCACGATAGACTTTACTCAGACGGATATCAGGGTAAACGGCGCTGCTTTTGATTCCACAGTTCCGGACGCCATGCTCGGTTTCCATCTTTTTGCCGCTGAAACTTCCGCGGGCGGCAGTCTTGACATCCGCAGGATATTCGTTACCGCCGGGGCTTCGGAAACCGTAGTGCTTAATTTCGACAATGTGAATGAAAGCTGGTGGTATCAGAGCGAAAGCGGGACCTACAGGGATTATCCCGCGTGCTACAGCTTTACCGATTCCAAAGTCATTGCAAGCGACGCTTCTTCGGCAAATAACCTCGACGGCGCCTATTCCGCTATAGTGCTCAGCATAGCGGGCAGCGGGAATATCACGGTAGCTCCCGTGAATGAAAACGGCGAAACGGGCGAAGCCAAAGCCTGGAGCGATCTCACGGACCTCAACGGTACTCCTCTTGCTGCAGTCGGAAGCGGTTTTCAGAATGCGGTCATCAGTCTTGAAAGTCTGGGCATGGTAAATATAAAAGGTGTATGCGTTTCCGTTGAAGGAGGGCAGGCGCTTGTGTCGGGTGCTTTCTTCACGAATATGGAAGACCTTAAGCCCGATGAAAGCTTCCCTCAGCTTGACGTCAGCTCCATTGCCTATATGACACAGTTCGGCTTCGAGTATCTTACTGCCGGCGCCGACTATGATAAAGCCGTAGAGGACTGCGCTCCTTTCAACTGCGATTATATACTTTCCTATTCTGCCGAAAACTGCGCCATTACAAACGGTCACCTCGTGCTTGACGCTCAGGGACAATCATATGTGAACATGAAGATCCGTTCCAAAGTTGCCAGCGAAGGCAGAAGATACCTTGTATTCAAGTATAAGCTTACCGACGGCGCTACTTTGAACGAATTCCGTTTCGACGTTCTTACCACTGACGGAGACGTCGGCGTAGGTATCAAATACGCGGCAGAGTGCTATGCGGGAATAGCGTTGTCATCCGTTTCGGATATCAACCCGTACGAAGGGAATAACGGATATCAGTATCTTATAGTTGACCTCGAACTTACCTTCGGTGAAAGGTATATCTCCGGCGTGGACGTTTACTTCGGAGGAGCAGGTCAGATGCTCATTGATGAAATATACTATGTGCACCCCGTCACTCCCGAAATGAACTACTCGGAAAATATTCTTTCCGAAGCCATGACTCTCAATGTGAGCGACGGCAGCGACTACTGCTATCTCGGTGGCATGGACCTCGACGGCGCTGTGCATGACGGTATGGAAATCGTCATGAGAGGAAGCGAAGGTTATACGCTCAACGAAGTGCGTATCGAAATGGGCGGTTCCACGGTATGGTTCGTGAACAACGACTCCGGTACTTTCTATGATGTATACGGGAGATTCATGCCGGTGCTTTCCGCCGAGAATCAGGTCTACACCATAGACTTTGAAAAATCGGGTATTACCGGTGCTCTTGAAAACATGCATATCCATGCAACGGGCGTTGCGGGCGGAGCTCAGCTCATAATAGAGTCCATAAGGTACATTGATTATGCACCCGAAGAGATGCAGTATACTGAAGAGGTCCTTGCGGAAGATTTTGCCGGCAGAGAATTCACTGCAGCGGCTCCCGGATACGCTTATATCGGTTATATCAACGGCGCTTCCGCCGCAGGCAATCAATTTATGGTAGTGGAAGTGGAAGGAGACATTTCTTTGCTTCGTTTTGAATTTGCCGGTATCGGAACTTACTGGATTACGGAAAATGATCAGGGTACTCTTAGAGACGAGAACGGAAATACTTTCCCCGTCAGCGGAGCGCAGACACTCGTTATCGACCTTGAAAAGTCGGGCATCACGGGAACCGTGGGTGATATCCACATCCATAATGAATTTGCCGCAGCAGGCGACGTGCTCAGGATAACTTCCGTGAAGTTTGCTTCTTATGCGGAGAACAGCGAAATAATAGTGCTTCCCGAAAACGACGACTCGGCTCCCGAGATCACGGGCAATATTCCTTCTTCCGGAACAGTAGGTGAGGAAATAAACATTTCCGCCTCTGCCGAGGATAACTACGGCGGCGAAGTTTCTATAGAATTCGAAGTAACTTTAGGCAGTGAGACCATAATAATAACAAACGGAAAATTTACCCCTGAAAAAGCGGGAACATACAGCGTGAAAGTGATCGCAACGGACGAAGCGGGCAATTCAGACGAACAAGTTTTCTCGATAGTCGTGTCCGATGCGGAAATACCCGAGTGCACGGAGCACGTGGATGAGGACAACGACGGCAAGTGTGATATATGCGGAAAAGATATGCCCTCGGAAAACGAACCCGAAGATCCCGACGGCCCCGCTCAGACCGAAGGCCCCGGCGCAGGACTTTATATCGTGATCGGGCTTGTGCTGATCGTTGCCGCTGTGATAATATTCTACGTCGTTAAGAAGAAAAACAAAAAAAATTCCTGATCGGAAAGGTATCGGGCAATAAAAAACATTGATATAAAGCCCCTTGCGGTTTACTGCCGCATGGGGCTTTTTGCGTTTCCGAAAATAAAAACTTGCCTTGATATATCGTCTGTGCTGTTGTATAATAAATAAAAAGCACGGAAACCGAAGCGTCGGGGACAGGCGAGAGAACGGAAGCAGCCCGGAACACACGGACGAATCGCATATATTTCTGCCGTATTCAGCCGCTTCCGAAAAGTATTTTTTCCGGGACCGAACGGATCCCGGAAGGGGCGGGCGCCGTTCGGCTTCAGGGAAAGCGATGAAGGCCGCCGCGTTTTGTTCCGTGACATCCGGCTGACCGCAGACGCGCAGGTTTCAGGATACGGGCGTAATTTTCATGCTGATATGGCAGAGTAAATAAGGGACGGTTTGTTTTCAGACAGACGCTCCTCCGGACGGACCCGGAAGGGGCGGGCGCCTTTCGGCTTCAGGGAAAGCGAGGAAGTCTGCCGCGTTTTGTTCCGTGACATCCGGCTGACCCTAGACGCGCAGGTTTCAGGATACGGGCGATAATTTTCATGCAGATACAACAGAGTAAATAAGGAACAGTGTGTTTTCAGACAGACGCTCCTCCTCTTTTCGGCGCACGGATGATAAGGATTGTTCCTTTTCGGGCGTAACGGCTCGGAGCAGGGCTCCGGTTACAAAAAGGTGAACGATTATGTACAAAATGATAGTGGTTGACGACGAATATCTTGTAAGGACGGGCATAACCGAAACCATCGACTGGAATAAATACGATATCGAGATCGTGGATACCGCGCAGAACGGCAAAGTCGGACTGGAGAAAATCGAGCTTCACCATCCCGACATTATCATAAGTGATATCAAAATGCCCGTAATGAACGGTCTTCAGCTTGTTGAGGCGCTTTACGAACGCAATTATGACGGGATAATAATTATGCTTTCGGGTTATAACGACTTCGAGTATGCAAAGGGGACGCTGGAAAGAGGCGTATTCAAGTATCTTCTTAAGCCCATAGACAATGACGAACTGATAGATATTGTCGTAAAGGCGAGAGAAAAACTGAAAAAAAGAAGAGTCATGGATATGTATATATCCGATATACACGTGAGTATCCCGATAATAAAAAACAAGCTTGCGGATGATGTTTTCCACGGCGTTTCCGACGGGGGAATAAAACAGAAATTCACGCTTTACGATATGCCGCTTCTGGAAAAGGGAATAGTGATATACTGCAAGGCAGATGTTTCCACGGCGGGTAACGAGTCGGAAAGCGAAGAAAACGTGGAAAAGGCGTTGAGTATCATTCGGGAGGAGATCGTTTCTCTGCTTTCGAACCACAGGATGTTTTATTCCACGGGACAGATCCGTGTTGCTTTTGCGACGGATTTCGTGGATGTGGACGCTCTTGAAAAAAAGCTTACCGAAACGCTCAGAAATTACGAAAAATTAAGCAATGTGGTGCTTTCCATCGGACTGAGCGGACAATTCGGCAGGTTCGAGGACATCCATTCCGCTTTCGGCACCGCAAAATTCATAGCGTCCAACAAGCTTTACGCCATAAACAGCGTTTATATAGCCGATCAGGCTAAAGAAAATCTGAAAATGTATAAAAGACACGTGGTGGACGCAATGCAGTATATCGCGGAGCACTACAGCGACAACGAGCTGAAAATAAAAACGGTCGCGGACGCTTTGTATGTTTCCGAGAGCTATCTGATGCATCTTTTCAAGGACGAACTCGGCAAAACTTTCAATACCTGTCTTACCGAATACCGTATAATGATGGCAAAGAGGCTTTTGCTTGAACAGAAACACAGAGTTTATGAGATCGCCGAAATGGTGGGATACCTCGATATGAAGTATTTCGGACAGGTATTCCGCCGTGCGGAGGGATGTACGCCGAGCGAGTATGTCAGAAAACACAATGAAAAGAAGTCTTAATAATAAAATAACGGCTATTTTTTTAACAATTTTGACGGTGCTTCTGCTGATAATGCTTGCGGCGGTCCAGGCGGCTGCCAATATTTTCGCGCGCGAGTATATAAATGACGACGTGATGAATACCCACGACTCCATGAATTCTCAGATTACCGATATCCTCAACGAGGTCAATTACGGTTACACCCGTATGACAAAAAGTCTTTTCCTTCCGGCTTACGGACAGGAAACCTCCTACGAAGGAAAAAAGCAGATATTTCTCGGTATGCTTTCGGAGGCTTCGCTTTCCCATGACTATGTGAACGTGTTTCTCAGATTGGGGGAGGATTCTTTTATGAGCGAAGAAAGCTTCGATGAGCCCGGAAAACTTTTTTTGAGCGAAATAACAAACGGAAACTCCATCCTCTACTGCGGAGAGGCGAATGCGGAAGCGGGATATATAGAAATCGGCAGACGTTTTCAGAGTTCGCTCTTGCCTCAGGAGGGGTGTATAGTTTTTTATCTTTCTATCGATGTACTGAACTCCATATGTGCCGACGTCAAATTCGGGGAAGGCAAGACCATGCTCATAAATTCGGATTACGGTATCCTCGGAGACTCCGAAAGCTCCGACGTGGGCAAAACCATAATGGAAACGTCGAGATATCCTCTTGAAAACGGCAGTATAGTGAGAGAAGACCTGAACGGCAAGGATTCGCTTGTGGCCGTTACGTCGTGCGCTTCAAACTACTCTTTGGGCTGGTACCTTCTCAGCATACTTGATTACGGTATCCTTACGCACGGCTATACGGTCCTGAGCTGGATACTTGTGGGAATAGCCGGGGTATGTTTTCTTATATCTTTTATATTTGCGCTTCGTATATCCCGTGCCACCGTGGCGCCTCTAAACGAACTTTCGGGGAAAATAGCGTCGGTCAATTTTGAAACCGGGAAGGGGATTTTCCATATAGGCGGCGCCGGCGACGAGCTTTATGAACTTGAGAAGAATTATGACGAAATGCTCAGCAGGTTGTATCAGCTCATGGAAGTTAACAAGGAAAATATGGAAAATCAGCGCAAACTCGAAATGGACGCACTACAAATGCAAATAAATCCGCATTTCCTTTATAATACCCTCGACGCCATAGCGTGGTTGGCAAAAATAAAAAAACAGCCGGAAATTGAAAAACCCGTGATCGACCTTGCCAAATTCTTCAGACTGAGCCTTCATAAAGGCGATAAATTTATATATATAAAAGAGGAAACCGAAATTATCGAGCACTTTCTCGAAATAGAAAAAGTCAGGTTCCCCGATACGATAAGCTACGAATGTACCCTTCCCGACGGCATAGGCGAATACAAAATACTGAAACTTGTGCTCCAGCCTATAGTGGAGAATTGTATCAAACACGGCTTCGAAGGAAAAGAAGAACTCGGGATCATTTCCATTACGGCAAGAAGCTCCGGCGAATATATAGAAATAGACGTCACGGACAACGGCTGCGGATTCGACGTCCCGGAGGATTTCCCTTTCAGAAAACCCGCCAATACCCGCGGCGGCTACGGCCTTTATAACGTAAACGAACGTATAAGACTGGAGTACGGCGACGACTGCGGACTCAAAGTATCATCCCGCAAAGGCGAGGGCACCACCGTAACGGTCATCATTAAAAAAAGGATGTGACATTTTGAGCGCGTGATCCCCTGCCGGGGAGCAAGTTAATGAAAGCGCACCTTATGACGGTGCGCTCATGCCGGAGTCGGGGCTGTTTTCGTGCATACCGCAAGAAAAGAATCGAACGTAAAGCAAACGCGTACACGAGGCTCATAGATCATTAAAAAATGATTGCATATATATTACCCTCTCCTGCGGATAAATAACTCAAAGGATCGGGATTCGGAGAATAAGTCAAATGTTCGGAAAGCTGAGAAAGAAAATATTCGGCAGTATTTTTACGGTTATTTTGATTTTTGTACTGTCGGTCAGCATCATATCCTTTTGCGTGATCGTAAGCAACCTTTACGAAGCACAGGCCGAAAGGACCGAAGACAACGCATACAGCGGTGTCAAGGGGTGTCAGGCTTATTTTTCCGCCGTTATGGGGATAGTGGAAAACGCTTCTAAAAACGATTCCCTGGAAAGGGTGCTCACGGGCGGTACGGCATGGGATATCATTTCCGTTCTGGACGGCATCTGCAATTATGCCGTGAAGGTGGACGGAGCCGTGCTTTACGGCTATAACGGTTATACGGCTTATTCGGCGGGAGTAGGTTCGCCGCCTTCTCTCAATCAGTTGAGGGAGGACGAGGATTTCGAAAAATTTATGCTTTCAGATGAAAGAAGCTTGGTTTCGGTGAGAAAAAAAGCCTCCGCTCAGTATTACAACCATACAAGATATAACTCCGAAAAAGGAGTTATCTCCTGCATGTATAAAATCTACAGCGAAAACGAAGCCGTCGGGATAATCTCTGCGGACATTCTTTCGGAAACTCTTTATGACGCCAAGCTTTCTTATATAAGCTTCGGAGAATCCGGCGTCGGTTTCCTCGTGAAAGACGGATTAGTCACCGATTCGGAGACATTCAAGCAATATTTCCCGCAGGGAGAAGGAAGAACAGAGGACGGCAAGTACTTTGTATCATACGCGGAAGACAGCGGTATCGAAGTCATGCTTTTTGTCCCTCTGAACAGCTTCTATGAACGTGCATTTGCCGTTTTCGGCATGTTTTTTGCCGTGGATATGTTGCTGCTCAGCCTGGGAGCTTTGTTTTCGCAGTATGTATGCGCGTGTTTCATAAATCCCCTGAAAAAGCTTTACGGCAGAATGAATGAAAGCCGCTGACTCGACACGTATCTTTCGAGGAAGCTGGAACGCTTCCTTTTTTTTGCGCCGTTTCCTTACCCTGTAATGAGGCAGACGTCGTTTTTTCTCGTATCGGTTGCCTAAAGATGCTGACGGCAGATCCGGCTTCGATATAACGGGAAACCGGCAAGAAGGAAATCGGGATCGGTTAAACTGCTCAGCCGGCGGATTATCGGCAGAAACGCCCGGCGTTTCAGAAACGACACACCGGACGGCAAAGAGCGGCATACGGCGGTGCGGAGAACGGAAATATACTCGACGCTTCCGAACGCTCCGTGCGGGATGATCCGTGCGTTTCCGAAATGATACAGCAAGCAGCGAAGAGCGTCATGCGGCGGTGTGGAGAGCGGAAATATACTCGACGCTTCCGAACGCTCCGTGCCGGATGATCTTTTTTCTGTCGCGGCAGGTTTTTGCGTCCCTGCAAGTCTGTCCGTGCGGAGCGGGAATGCGGCTGCCGCAGGGCAGAGTGTTAAGGGGTAAGGGCAGGAAAAATTATTGTGCAGTTTTGTCTACTATTTTGCAGTTTAAGTGTATTGCAAAATGCGGAAATAATTTATATAATTAGCTTAAAGATAATAAGCGCGGAGACGCTTTCTGAGAGGTTGTTATGAAAAAGATTCTGTTAGTTATTGTTTTAGTGATGATGATGGCAGTGGTCATGTGCGCATGTGATCCGGAGGACAACGGCAAGATCAAAGTTTCCATCGGGTTCTGGCCTGAGGCTTCCAATACCGCAGACATTGCCATGTACAACGAGTGGAAAGAAAAATTCGAAGCGGATAATCCCGAATACGAGATCGTCGCAGATCCTTACACCTACAGTCCCGAAACTGTGGCGGCAAAAGGGAACATCGGCGCTTTGCCCACAGTATTTCAGACCTATTTCACCGAACCCGAAATGCTTATTCGTGAAGAGTACATCCGTCCCGTGACCGATCAGCTTGAGCAGCTCGGCTGGCTTGATAAAATGGATGACAGCATGCGTGCGGCACTTACCAAAAACGGTGAGGTTTACGGAGTCCCTCGTGACGGATACGGTATGGGACTTTTCCTCAATCTTGCTTTGATGTACGATATGGGCGTTATAGATAAAAATACCGACGGAACGTATAAATTATATGACGATGACGGGGATCCGCTGTATCCCACCACTTTTGACGAGGTCACTGAGCTTTGCCGTGAGGTGCAGAGTGTGTATAACGACAAGTACGGCATACTTATTCTTTCCGCAAACAAGCAGGGCGGATGGCAGCTGTGTAACATAGCGTGGAACTTCGGCGCCGGTGATCTGCAGATTCAGGGCAGCGACGGGAAATGGAGCAGCAATCTCGCCGACGAAGGTATGGTCAAGGCCCTGACATGGATACAGGATCTTGCCGCCGAAGGATTATGTTATCCCGGAGCTTCACTCAATTACAGCGATTTTCCTGCCAAGATAGGCACGGAGCAGGTACTCATGGCTTTTGTAGGTAACGACGCTTTGAGTCAGCCCATAACAAACTACAATTTCGATAAGGACAGCTTTGCGTTTGTACCCATGCCCACAGGCGACGGAACAAGCAGATATGCTCTTTTCGGCGGTACGCCTTATGTCTTTGCAGAAAACGCCACTGACGAACAGGTAGAAGGCGCGCTTAAGTTCCTTCATTACATAGGCAGAAGTCCCGAAGTGGATGAGATATCTGTAGCCGCAATGGAGAAGGGCTTCAAAGTTGCAGAGCAGAAGGGCATGCCAATACTGCCTACAGTCAAAGCATGGAAAAATTCCGACTATCTCGAAATCGCCGAAGCTCTCGAGGATCAGTATATAAACGTCAATTACGAGTATATGAAAGACTTCTTCGATACGATATACGAGATGCGCCGTGACGAAGAACCCAATTACTGTCAGGATATGTACGGACTGCTTGACAACGCCATTCAAAGTGTGTTGTCGGAGCCCAGTGCCAACCCTCTGGCTTTGCTTACCACGGCAAATACCACTTTCCAGAACCTATATTTATCTAAATTAAATAAATAATTCAGGATGAAACGGAAGAGAGTATGATATCACAAGTCAAAAAGGTTTTCAAAAAAAATATCGGCGGATGGCTGATCATGCTCCCCACACTTGTGCTTTTCGTGTTTTACGTGTGGGGCCCTCTGCTTGAAAACTTGTTGTATTCCTTTTTTGAAGTGCACCGTTTTCACAGGGAAGAATTCATATGGTTTGACAATTACATTTCGGTATTTTCCGATCCCGCTTTCGGGAAGGCGGTATGGAATACCTTTGTTTACGCATTCTGGTCCATTCTGATAGGTTTTCTGCTTCCGCTGATATTGGGACTGCTGCTTTCGGAAGTAGTTCATTTCAAGGCGTTGTTTCGTTGTCTGATATATTTCCCGAGCATTATTTCCGGAGTCGCGGTGATGCTGATGTGGACTCAGATACTTGACGGTTCCTCGGGAAGCATGCTGAACGGTATTCTCGGTCTTTTCGGGATCGAGCCCCTTCAGGTGCTGATGAACTCGGAGTGGGTCATCCCGGTGATAGTTATAGTTATGACGTGGCGAGGTGCGGGAGCAACGGTGCTGATATATCTTTCCTCACTTCAGACGGTGGATTCTACCCTTTATGAGGTGGCAAGACTTGATAAAGCCAATTTTCTTCAGAGAATATGGTATGTTACGCTCCCCTCCATCAAGCCTACCGTGAAACTGCTCTTTATTTTGCAGATAATATCGGTATTCCAGGTGTTCTATGAGCCTATGATGATGACTGCCGGCGGTCCGGATAATGCTTCAATATCATTGATGTATCTGTGCTACAAGTATACGTTTTTAGATAACAATGCCGGAGCCGGAGCTGCCTGCGGAGTCATACTTGCCATAATCATAATGCTTCTGAGTTTCCTTTACTTCAAGCTTTCCAAAAAGGAGGAAACGGTATGAGACTGCAAAATAAAAACGAAGGCCTTATAACAGGTATCGAATACAGGCATACTCGTTTCAAGATCCTTTACGCCTTCATAATCTTTATACTCGTCACAGCCTGTCTTGCCGCCATAATCCCTATCGGATGGCTGTTCTTTGCCGGCTTCAAGGACGCCGACGAGGTTTTCGCTTCTCCTTTCAAGTTCTTCCCGGACGCTTTCGACCTCGGAAAGATCGTGGAAGTGTGGAACACAGTGGGCTTCGGCAAGTATTTTTTGAACACCTTTATTGTGATGGCGGGGTCTGTTTTATGCGCGGTGATCTTTAACGGCCTCCTTGCTTACGCGGTGTCGGTGGTCAGACCTCTCGGACATAAAACCGTTTACAAGCTTGTGCTGGCTAGTTATATGATACCTGCCGTGGCTTCTCTCGTGCCCCTTTACGCCAACATAACCTCCCTCGGTCTTAAGGGCTATGCCGTTTATCTGCCGCTGTGTCTGCTTTACGGCGCAAACGCCTATTATTTCATGATGTTCAAAAACTATTTCGATACCATCCCCGAATCGCTCTTTGAAGCCGCAAGGGTCGACGGTGCCAATCCGCTCAGGATATTTTTCTCTGTGGCGCTCCCGCTCAGCAAACCTATCGTCGGGGTCGTCAGTATCTTTGCCATGACGGCTTCATGGGCAGACTTCCTTCTTCCTTATCTGCTTTTACAGGATGACGCTTTGTGTACCGTTATGGTCAAGATCTATAACCTGAAAACCAATATGTCGAACATGATGAATTTCGGCATAGACAAGTACCTTATGGCGCTGACCATTTCCATACTGCCTCAGATACTTATTTTCGTTATTTTCCAAAAGCAAATCACCGGAACAAATGTCAGCAGCGGCGTAAAAGGCTGAGGAAGGAGGGCGTGCCGACTGTATCGCTGCGACGCTTTTCCTTCGTACCGCCCGTAAAGGCGCGGAACTGACTCGTTGACTTAAAGGAGATCTTATGGCTAAAACTGCAAGAAAACATTTTGAAACCGATTGCTGGCAAATTATCGAAAAGGATTTCTCATCCGAATTTTCACGTGTTTCGGAATCGGTGTTTTCCCTCGGCAACGAATACATGGGAGCAAGAGGCTTTATCGACGAGGGATGCGGTTTCCCTTCTCTCAGGGGGACCTACCTCAACGGCATTTACGAATACGCTTCCGACTCCTCCGCCACAGCCTATAAAGGCATTGCCACACGAACGCATTTTATGGTGAACGCGGCTGATTTCTTCGATACGGAAATTATGCTTGACGGGGTAAAACTCGATATGGCTTCGGTTCCCTTCGAGGATTTTGAAAGAACGCTCGATCTCAGAACGGGCAAGCTTACAAGACGTACTGTCTATAAGTGCGGAGGTAAGTCTCTGAAAGCGGAGTTCTGCCGTTTTTTCGATATGCAAAGGTATACTGACGCCTATCAGCGTATCGTTTTCACGTCGGACGTAAGCGCGGTGCTCACGCTGAGTGCGAACGTGCGTTTCGATGAAAAACATTTCGGTCAACCTTCGAGATGGCGTGAAACTTATAACGAAGGGGATTTCACGGAGTGCTGCACGGAAAGCACGAATCAGAGGGTATGCGTGGGTTGTTATTGCGTCATGGTGGGAGCTGAGTGCGAAAGCCTGAAAGCCGACAGGTTTTCCGGCAAAAAGTTCACCGTCACGCTCAGGCCGGGCGAAAGCGTTGTATTTACACGTCTTGTGACCGTCGGGAAAAACAGGAAGGGCGGATCAGCCTTGAGCGAAGTCAGGAAACAACTCGGAACGCTTTGTGCCGAAGGCTATGAAAAGGCTTCCGCGCGCAATGAATCTTACTGGGCAGACTTCTGGAAAAGATCGGATATCACTATCTGCGGCAGCGACGAGGATCAGCAGGGCATAAGATTTTGTATCTTTCAGCTGCAGCAGACCTATCACGGCGCCGAGAAAGAAGATAATATCGGAGCTAAGGGACTTACTGGCGAAGCGTACAGCGGTCATGCCTTCTGGGATACGGAAACTTACTGCCTGCCTTACTACCTTTTCAATAATATTGAAGCGGCGAAGAATCTGCTCGAGTACAGGTATACCACTCTTCCTCAGGCTGAAAAACGCGCCCGGGACCTTGACTGCAAAGGCGCATGTTATCCTATAGCCACGCTTAACGGCGAGGAAGGCTGTACTTTATGGCAGCACGCGAGTCTACAGATGCAGCCCTCCACGGGAGTAGCTTACGGTATCTTTCTTTACAGCAAGGTGAGCGGGGACAAGGAATTTTTGTATACTCACGGAGCCGAAATGCTTATCGAGATATGCAGGTATCTTGCTTCGAGAGGGCAGTGGGATCCCGAGCACGAATACTTCGGTTATTACTGCGTGATGGGACCGGACGAGTTTCAGATGATGGTCAACCATAACACCTACACGAACTACATGGCGCAAAAAACTTTCCGTTTCACATTGAGCGTACTTGAAGAAATGCCCGAGGAGTTTTACGGGAAAGTGAGCGAAAAAACCTCGCTTGCTCCTTCGGAAAAGGAGGAATGGAAGCTTTGCGCGGACAGGATGCTCATTCTTTACGACAAAAAAACTATGCTCTACGAACAGCACGACGGCTTTTTTAAACTGCCTCATGTGGACGTCGACTCCATTCCCGATACCGAATTCCCGCTCTATTCTCATTGGAGCTACGACAGGATTTACAGGAACGACATGATAAAACAGCCTGATGTACTCATGTTTCAGCTGCTTTACAGCGGGGATTTTTCCGCGGAATGCAAAAAAGCCAACTATGAGTATTATGAGCCGAGATGTATTCATGAGTCCTCGCTTTCGCCGTCGGTACACTCAGTGATCGCGGCGGAAACGGGCAAATATAAAGAGGCGAGCGATTTCTTCGCCTTCGCCACGAGAATGGACCTCGACGACTATAACCGCAATACGGCGGAAGGACTGCATACTACAAGCATCGCCGCGGCATGGCTGAACGTGGTTTACGGCTTCGGCGGACTCAGAAGCGACAGGGAGCTCTCCGTAGGACCCATACTTCCTGCGAAATGGGAAAAGTACTCCTTCAATATCACCGTGGACGGCTGTGTGCTGCATTTTGAAACGGACGCAAAAGGAGTTACCGTGACCAACGAATCGGATAAGGAAATACCTCTCATAATATACGGAAAGAAATATTATGTAAAAGGACGCATTACGGTGGAAAGATGATTATTGAGGAAAAAGGCTACAATTGCGACAGACTGTCAAGGGGCGACAAACTCGTTATCGGAAACGGTACCTACGGCTACAGAGGCACCATAGAGGAAAATACCGCAAATGAGTGTGTGGCTCTCAACGCGTGCTGTTTTTACGATAAGAAAGATGACGGGTGGAGAGAATCGGTCAATATGCCCAATCCTCTTTACGCCGTTTTCCGTGTGAACGGCACTATCCTTTCGGAGCGTTACGTAAAGAACCATTACGAAAGGCTGCATCTTGAAAACGGCGTTTTTGAGAGAGAGACAGATTATCGTATCGGGAACCTGAACGTAAAGCTTTTCACCCGGAGATTTTTTTTGCAGTTGCGCAGCGATCTGCTTGTGAGCGATATCAGGCTGAGTTGCAGCGAAGAATGCAATATAGAAGTACTCAGCGGCATAGACTGCGACGTCTGGAATCTGAACGGAAAACATTTCACGGTGCTGAAAACGGACTTTTCTCCCCTTTCTGTACGTGCAGTGACCACAGAAGGGAAGATGCTTTCCGTCACAGTTGAGGAAAACGCGTCGCAGTTTCCCGAAAAAAGCTTTATTTCGGGGGAAAAAGTCCTTAACAGGTATAGCGTGAGCTCAAAACGTTTTTACCTTGCAAAATTCTGTCTGCTCTACAGAGAAGGCGCCGAAAGCCTTCCGCTTCCCGAAAACGCCGACTTCCTCCGTATGATGAAAGAAAACGATATTTGGTGGGAAAACAAATGGAAAACCTCCAAAGTTTTCATTAAAGATAGGGATAAACTTCAGACCGCCGTGGACTACAGTATCTATCAGCTTATCAGCTGTGCTCCGAAAACAGAAGGGGTGTCTGTGCCCGCAAGAGGATTGTCGGGTCAGACGTATAAGGGGGCTGTTTTTTGGGATACCGAAATGTTCATGGTGCCTTTTTACCTCGAAACTGATCCGGATACCGCAAAAAGACTCATAAGGTACAGGATCGGCTCCCTGAACGAAGCAAGAGCAAAAGCGAAGTTTTACGGTTATGAAGGCGCTTTCTTTGCATGGGAAAGTCAGGACAACGGAAAGGAAGCGTGCAGCGATTTCAATGTGACCGACGTCTTTACCGGCAGACCGGTCAAGACCTGCTTCAAAGACAAGCAGATCCATATATCCGCAGATATAGCCGTTACGCTGTATAACGTCTACAAAGCCACAAACGACATTTCGCTGCTTGCCGAAGGCGGGTGCGAACTTATTATCGAGTGCGCAAGATTTTATTATTCTCGCGCGCTGTATAATCATATCAAAAACAGATTTGAGCTTACGGACGTTTTAGGACCGGACGAATATCACGAAAGGGTAAACAATAATGCGTATACAAATTACATGGCCCATGAAACAGTAAGACTCTGTTTCAAGGCAGTAGCCGCGCTAAAGCGTCACGCTCCGCAGGGGTATGAAAAACTTTATTCCAAATACGCCGGGGATTTCAGGAATTTAAGAAACTTCTACAAGCATCTTTACCTTCCCCAACCTGACGAAAAGGGTATTATAGAGCAGTTTGACGGATATTTTGCACTGGAAGACGTATCGGTTGAGCAAGTGCGTAGCCGTCTGGTAAACGAAAAGGAGTATTGGGGAGGCACAAACGGAGTCGCTACTCCTACCCGGGTAATAAAACAGGCCGACGTTATAGCTTTGATGTGTGTGTTGCCTGAAAGATTTTCCGTTGAAGTGAAGAAGGCAAACTATGAATTTTATCTTCCTTATACGGAGCACGGATCTTTTTCATCTTCGATGTACGCAAGGTGTGCGTGTATGACGGGAGATCCCGAAGAGGCTTATAAATACCTCAAAATGACTGCCAATGTGGATCTTGAGGGGGGCGGAAAGAAGTTTGCCGGAAGCCTTTATATAGGGGGAAGTCATCCTGCAGCTTGCGGCGGCACATGGCTGACCCTTTCCGAAGGCTTTTTGAATAAGGATTACGGTCAGCTCCCCGAAGAAATAGAATATCTGATAGTGTCCACGAAAAAAGGCACAAGACTTTCAAGAAAAAAATGTGAGCCCCTGTCGTCGGCGGCAAGGACATGATTTCTGACGCAAAACGGAGTGTATACTATGATAAAAGGAGTTATTTTCGATCTGGACGGGGTCCTGGTGCATACCGACAAATTCCATTTTATGGCATGGAAGGCTCTTGCCGATAAACTCGGTATTTATTTCGATGAAAAGATCAACAACAGGCTGAGGGGTGTTTCGAGGATGGAAAGTCTCGAGATAATACTCGAAAGGAGCAAGATCAGCTATACCGCCGAGGAGAAAGAAGCCTTTGCGGCAGAAAAAAACGAAAAGTACAGGGATTTCCTTCGTACCATGACGCCTGATGACGTAGATAAAGGCGTAAGAGAGACTTTGGAAAAGTTAAAAAGAGCCGGGCTGAAGATCGCCGTCGGGAGCAGCAGTAAAAACGCCGGCCTGATACTCGCCCAAACCGGACTTACGGATTGCTTCGACGCCGTTTCGGACGGAAACGGCCTCAAAAAAAGCAAGCCCGATCCCGAGGTGTTTCTTAAAGCGGCCGCAATGCTCGGACTTGACGGAGAAGAATGCGCAGTAGTTGAAGACGCCGTTGCCGGAATAAAAGCCGCAAAAGCGGCAGGGATGCTATCGTTTGCAATCGGTGACGCCGCATTGTCCGACGAGGCGGATTTCAGAATGAAAAGCATAGAAGAGCTTCCCGGTATTATTGCCGAGGTCAACGAATAATTCGTATCGAAAACCCTTGAGCCGGAAAACCTCGGAGTTTTTTCCCAGGGGAACTTCCGGAAATCGCCATTGCTCTGTATAGGCGTCTTGCCGCGAAAAGTATTCCGCAAAGCACCCGGCAAAAAAATTTTATGAAAGATATATCGATATACTTGCCGCCTTCGGGCGGTTTTTTATTTGTTTACGGCGAGTCTGCCGGGGAATATTTATGGGGAAGGAAAATAATCGATAAAAAAAATTATTTTGCCGGAAAAGCGATTGACAAGGCCGTTTCGGTATGAAATAATTATTGAGGGGAAGAGTTGGATATCGGAGACTGAAATGAACGGAAAAGATACGGAAACTGAAAATGTTTTGAGTGCAAAAGAGCCCGATGTGCCTTTTGTTCATTTGCATGTGCATACGGAGTACAGTCTGCTTGACGGCTGTATGCGGATCGAAAAGATGCTGGACAGGTGTCGGCAGCTGGGGATGAAGGCGGTTGCCGTTACCGATCACGGCAACATGTTCGGAGCTTATCATTTTTATAAAGCAGCAAAAAAAGCCGGAATAAAGGCGATACTCGGCTGTGAGTTCTATACGTGCGGTGATATCAGGGTCAAGGAGAACAATAATGGCGAATATTTCCATCTGATTCTGCTTGCAAAAAACGAGAGGGGATATTATTCGCTGTGTAAGCTGAATTCTATTTCGTATACGGAGGGCAAACATTATAAGCCTCGTATCGATATGAGACTTATAAGGGAGTATCATGAAGGACTGATATGTCTTTCGGCGTGTATAGCGGGTGAGGTTCCCAGACTTCTGCTGGACAGGCAGTACAATGCCGCCGACGCTTTGGTGAAGGAGTTCAAGGAGATTTTCGGCGAGGACTATTATATAGAACTGCAGGATCACGGGCTCGAAGAACAGAGATTTGTGAATCCTTTGCTGATAAAGCTTGCAAGAGATAACGGGGTCAAAGTCGTGGCAACCAACGATTCTCATTATCTTTTGAGAGAGGACGCCGTTGCGCAGGATGTATTGTTGTGCGTGCAGACGGGAAGGTTCATCGACGACGAAAACAGACTTCGTTTTTCGGGCAGTGAATTTTATTTTAAGAGCGGGAGAGAAATGAGCGAACTCTTTTCTTATATACCCGAGGCTGTGGAAAGCACTCTTGAGATCGCAGAAAAGTGTTCATGTGAGCTCACGAGGAAAAAGCTGCTTCCGAATTATGTCCCTCCCGACGGCAAAACTCCGTATGAGTATCTTCGCATGCTTATGGAGGAGGGACTTGTAAGAAAATACGGCAGCGTACCGGAGAAGGTCAGAGAAAGGGCGGAGTACGAGCTGAGCGTGATAGACAAAATGGGGTTTGTGGAGTATTATCTTATCGTATGGGATTTTATTCATTATGCCGAGAGCGTCGGGATACCCGTCGGCCCCGGAAGAGGAAGCGGAGCCGGCAGTGTTATTGCCTATGCCATCGGGATCACGAAAATAGAACCGTTGCGCTTCAACCTGCTTTTCGAGCGTTTTCTCAATCCCGAGAGAGTGAGCATGCCTGACTTCGATATCGACTTCTGTGTGGACAGAAGAGGCGAAGTCATAGAGTATGTGATCGAAAAATACGGAAAAAGCAAAGTCGCGCAGATAATAACCTTCGGCACGATGGCGACCAAGGCCGCCTTTAAGGACGTGGCGAGGGTGTATAAGATACCTTATTCGGAAGTGGACAGGATCTCCAAGCTTATCCCGAACAAGGTGAGTTTGGGACAGGCGTTCGCGCTTCAGGAGGGACCGATTGACGAGGACGGATTTGTTACCGATGTCGCCGTGCCCGAGTTGAAGCAGATTTACGATAACGATGAAAATATCCGGCACATAGTGGATCTTGCCATCAAGCTCGAAGGTACGCCGCGTTCCGTTTCCATGCACGCAGCCGGGGTGGTCATCTGCCGTGACGACATAAGCGATCACGTTCCCCTTCAGAAAAACGGAGAAGATGTAACGACACAGTTCAACATGAAGGAAGTGGAAGAATTGGGTTTGCTGAAAATGGACTTTCTCGGACTCAGAACTCTTACGGATATAAGCAAAACCCTGGCGATCATTAAACGCAATACCGGTAAAGACATAGATATGTATGATACCGATTACAGCGACGAAAACGTATATAAGCTGATCTCTTCCGGGGATACCGACGCCGTTTTCCAGCTTGAAAGCGGAGGCATGAAGAATCTTATGAGAAGACTTCAGCCGACGAATATAGAAGATATCATAGCCGGGATATCTCTTTTCCGACCCGGTCCCATGGACAGTATAGACGACTATATCGCCGCAAAAAAAGATATAGCTAACGTAAAGTATGTCCACGAACTCATCAAGCCCATACTCGAGCCTACCTACGGCTGTATAGTCTATCAGGAGCAGGTCATGCAGATAGTGCAGGTGCTTGCGGGCTTTTCTCTCGGACAGGCGGACATCATAAGGAGAGCCATGGGCAAAAAAGACAAGGAAACCATGGCAAAACAGGAAAAAGATTTTATCTACGGCAGAAAAGACGAAAACGGCGTGCAGGTGGTCAAGGGGTGCGTGAATAACGGAGTCCCCGAAGACGTGGCAAAGGATATTTTCCACAGGATGTCGATATTTGCGCAGTACGCCTTCAATAAATCGCATGCGGCGGCATACGCCGTGGTTTCTTATCAGACAGCGTTCCTGAAATATTACTATAAAGTGGAGTTTCTCGCCGCCGTTCTGAATAACAGAATAACAAATTCGGAAGAAATCAAAAAATACGTGGGATATTGTCTGGAGTGCAATATTCAGGTACTTCCTCCCGACATAAACCTGTCTCAGGCGGAATTCGACGTGGATAAGCAAAGACGTATCCGTTTCGGACTTGTTGCCGTGAAGGGGGTCGGCATGGCAGCGATAAACAAGATAGTGGAAGAGAGGAACCGCAACGGGTCATTCAAGAACATCAAGGATCTGTTTGAGCGTATCGACCTCAACACGGTGAATAAAAGGGTGATAGAAGGCTTTATAAAGGCGGGCGTATTTGATTCTACCGGGGCGACTCGCGCTCAGCTGATGTGTTGTTACGAACAGGTGCTTGACGAAGTTGCCGAAAACAAAAAACGCAGGGAAGGCGGTCAGCTTTCGTTTTTTGACCTCATAAACGAAACTCTGCCCGAGAAAAAGGAGCTGGTCCTTCCGGAGATAGGAGAGTACCCTTCCATGCAGAAATTTGCTTTCGAAAAAGAAGTTTTGGGGCTTTATGTTTCCGGGAACCCGCTGAACGAATATAAAAACAGACTGTCAGGATTATTCAGCCTGGGCGATCTCGTTTTTGAAGGCGAAGGCGACGAGGCCGATGAGTTCTATTCTCAGTATGACGGAATGCGCGTGGACGTGGGCGGGATACTTTCCGACGTCAAGATAACCTTGGACAAAAACCTCAGAAAAAATGCCTCGGCAAGACTGGAGGATCTTACCGGTTCCATAGAAATAAAAGTCTGGTCAAATACCTTTGCCGCTTGCGGGGAAAAGATATTTAACGACGCTGTCGGAGTATTCAGCGGAAAGATTTCCGTCCGCTACGGCTTCAGGCCTACTCTTGCCGTTTATGACGTCACTCTTTTCGGCAATGACGACAAAGCTGCCGAAACAAAACACGAAAGCAGGATATATCTCAATATTACCGAAGCTCAGTTCCCGTCGGTCAGAGATATACTCGAAGAGTATCCCGGCGATACGGAGGTAATCTACTGTCTGCCGGAGGGAAAGAAAAAAGCAGGTGTAAAAGTCAGGGAGTGTCTGGCTTTGAGCAGCGAGCTTGCGGAAGCGATCGGTGAGAAAAACATTTTTGTTTCAAAAGGGAAGAAATAATGAAAAAGGGCGATACCGTCATACTCAATATAACTTCCATGGGCGACGACGGCTGCGGAATAGCCGCCGGAGATGAGGTGTATTTTATTAAAGGCGCCCTGGAAGGAGAAAAAGTCGTTGCCGAGATCGATTACACCGACAAGAAAGGCAGAGCGTTCGGCCGATTGAAGAAGGTGCTTCAGGCAGCTCCGGGAAGAAGAAAACCTTTATGTCCTCTTTTCGGCAGGTGCGGAGGGTGCGAGCTTCAGCACATGGATTATGCTTCTCAGCTTGTGTTCAAGAAAAACAGCTTCGAGCGTACGATGAGAAAGATAGGCGGAATCTCCGTCGACGCGTCGGTTACTCCCTCGCCCTCCGAACAGGGGTACAGAAATAAGATACAATTCCCGATAAGGGAGTACGGCGGCAGGGCAAGATGCGGTTTTTTTGAGAAAAATTCACATAAACTTGTCCCCGTGGAGGAATGTCCTCTCCACGGAGAATGGGGAAAGCTTTTTATATCTGCCGTTGACGAGTATCTTGAAAAAAGCGGTGTCGCGCCCTATTCCGAGGACGGGAGAGGCGTTTTGCGCAATGTGATCGGGAGGTACGTTTCGGATCAGCTCTTATTTACCGCGGTGGTAAGAAGGGGCAGACTCCCCAAGCCCGAAATACTTGTTTCGGCACTTGAGAAGCGGTTTGACAGATTCGGATTGTTCGTTTCGCTGAACGAGGTCGATAATAACGTGATATTAGGCGAAAAGACCGAGCATCTTTACGGGATCGGCCGCATAGAGGGCGAAACCTGCGGCGTAAAAATACTTCTCAGGCCCGAAAGTTTTTTTCAGGTAAACGACGGGATACGGAGCAGTCTTTATTCCAAGGCTGTCGAGCTTGCCGGAAACGGGGCGGAAATGATCGTGGACGCTTTTTCGGGAACGGGAGTAATGACGCTGATGCTGGCAAAGAGGGGAGCAAAGACTTTCGGGATAGAGCTGTCGGCTTCTGCGATTCAGGACGCACGTGAAAATGCACGTTTGAACAAGACGGAAAACGTCAGTTTTATTCAGGGCGACGTGGTAACGGAGCTTCCGCGTTTGCTTTCATCTTTGAGGGGAAGAAGGGTGAGCGTGGTATGCGATCCCGCGCGGAAGGGGATAGGAGAGGCGGCGCTTGAAAGCATAGCCGTACTGAGACCCGAAAGATTTGTTTACGTTTCGTGCAAAGCTTCCACTCAGGCAAGGGATCTGGCTTTTTTCAACCGGGTTTCTTCCGGAGAATACCGTGTCGAATATGCGGGTATATTCGATCAGTTCCCGCAAACGCTGTCATGCGAAAGTATAGTATGCATGAAAAGGGAGAACAAAGAATAGTCTTAAAAGCAGCAGGGAGTTTAAAAGAGTTGTTGACAAAAGGAAAGTAATGTTATATTATATTGAAAACGTAATATTTTATTCGGAGGCTGGTTTATGATACTTGTTACGGGAGGCGCCGGATATATCGGCAGCCATACGGCGATAAGGCTTATTGAAAAAGGGTATGATGTCGTTATTGCCGATAATTTCTCAACTTCAAAGGAAGAGCGTATAGGCGACATTGAAAAGATCACGGGCAGGATCACTCCTTATTATAATGCCGACGTCGGGAATGCCGATGATATGGACAGGATTTTTTCCGAAAACGATATCGGTGCCGTTATGCATTTTGCGGCTTATTCACTGGTAGGAGAAAGTATGGAAAAACCGCTGAAGTATTTCGGAAACAACGTTTGCAAAACCGAGAAACTGCTTGAAAGCATGATCAGAGCGGGGGTCAGGAATATAATATTCTCCTCTTCCGCTGCGGTTTACGGCGAAACGGGCGATAAACCGGTAACCGAGGATGCGCCTTTATGTCCTACTAATTGTTACGGCGAAACGAAAATGATCATAGAAAAAATGCTTAAATGGGCGGAGATATCCGGTCTGAGGCACGTGGGGCTGAGGTATTTCAACGCGTGCGGAGCGCACAAAAGCGGTCTGATAGGGGAGGATCACAATCCCGAAACGCATCTGATCCCGATAGTTCTCCAAACGGCTGCAGGTAAAAGAGATAAGCTTTATATATTCGGAGACGACTATCCTACCCGCGACGGAACTTGTGTGCGAGACTATATCCATGTGGATGATCTTGCGGACGCTCATATAGCGGCTTACGAATATCTGCGTGCGGGCGGGAAATGCGATGTTTTCAATCTCGGGAACGGCAAAGGTTTTACCGTCAAGGAAATACTCACGGAAGCGCGCAGGATAACGGGGAAGGAGATACCGGCAGAAATCGCTTCCAGAAGAGCGGGCGATCCTGCCATACTTACCGCTTCTTCGGAAAAAGCCGAAAGGATTCTGGGCTGGAAGCCGATTTACCGTGAGCCCTCCGAAATAATCGAAACGGCATGGAAATGGCATTCGCGTGAAATGGCATGATAAGCGAGTATATAGAGAAGCTGCTCAGATACGGAAAAGAAAAGCTTTTTCTTCCTGCCGAAAATCTGAATTATGCACGTAACAGGTTGATCAGGCTGACTGAGTGTTCGGAATATGAGCGCGTATCGGGGAAAGTGACCGTTCCCGGGAGTTTTGAGCAGGCGGTATCACCGATATTGAGCTACGTTTTGGATAAAGGACTCGTGCGCGAATGTGAAGCGGAGGATTTTTCCTGCGCTCTTGCGGACGCCGTGATGCCGGATCCTTTTGAATACAGAAAACTTCTTTCGGCGTTGCAGCCCGAGGAACGCATGGCGTTTGCAGCTCGTTTTGCAAGGGAAAGCGGCTATGTCAAATCTGGCGAAAACTTAAGATGGAAGGCGGAAAATACAAAAGGCAGACTTATCGTTACCGTTAATACTACAAAGCCCGAAAAAGACAATAAAGCCACGGAAAAGGCTTTGGAAAAAGAAGCTCCGGGGTATCCGCGGTGCGATATATGCGCCGAGTGCGAAGGTTTTGGACGCCAAGGAGCAAACAGACAGAATTTAAGAATAATGCCGATGAAATTATGCGGGGAAAACTGGTTTTGGCAGTTTTCTCCGTATATGTATTTCAGAGAACACGGCATAGCCGTTTCGGAAGCGCACACTCCTATGCGCACGGACAAAAAGACAGTCGCACAGCTTCTGGATTTTGTTTCGGAATATCCGTTTTATTTTATCGGATGCAACGCCGCTCTGCCGAGAGTGGGAGGTTCCATACTCACTCACCGTCATTTTCAGGGGGGCAGAGAGCGCATGCCGATATTCGACGCCCCTGTTTTCTGGATGAAAAAAGACGGAAAATATACTGGGTGTGAGAAAACAGCGTTTGCTTTCCCGTTACGTGGAGAAACGGAAAATGAAGGTGCGTTAAGTTCCTTTTATCTGCGGCAGGATACTTGTTATTATAAGGAAACTTCTTCGGGAGATGAGGTGGATGAAGGGATAGCGGATTGGTATAACAGCGTTATTTGCCTCAGAAGCGAGAACAAAGACGCTCTTACGGAACGTGCTGCCGCGATCATCGATGTTTTTGAGAATTACAGCGATGAAAACGCGGATATCATCGCGCGTTCCGGAGACAAACAGCATAACGCCGTTTCCGTGACGGCACTTAATTCGGGATGGAAGTTTACCCTTTATCTCATCCTTCGTAATAATCGTACGGATGCGTTATATCCGGAGGGGATTTTTCATGCTCATCCACGGTATCATGCTCTGAAAAAAGAGGCGATAGGACTTATAGAAGCCATGGGGTATTTTATTTTGCCCGGCAGGCTCGAAAAAGAACTTGCTCAGGCTGCTTTGTTCATGGAAAAAGGAGGCTTCCGGATATCCGAATTGCCTGCGGAACTCGTAAAATTTACGGATATGTTTGAAAGCATCGATCGTTCGGAGCGTTCCGGAAGAGAGACAACGCCTTCGGGAAGGGCGACGCGGGAAGAAAGGACAAACGAAGGAAGTAATCACGGGGATGACCGCGGAGAAAAGCTTTTTACCCCTCCTCTGCCGGCAGCCGCGGCCACGGAAAAAATAAAAGACTATATCGGTCATGCCTGCGAAGGTATACTGTGCGACACGGCAATATTCAAAAACGACGGAAAAGGACGTGCTGCTTTTATGCGTTTTATGAAGGAAGCCGGTATTATTTCATGATTTTACCCGGAAGATCACGGAGTTTTATATGTGTGACAGAAATCCCGAAAAAATTTTTTTTGATATATACGGAAGACCGCCCGAAATGCTTTTCAGTGCGGCGGGCAGAGTGAATCTTATCGGCGAGCATACCGATTATTGCGGAGGCATGGCGCTTCCGGCGGCTTTGAGCATGCGTTCTCGCGTTTACGCGGCAGCCGGGAAAGCCGGGAAGAAAGGAACGGTAAGAATCGCCGCCACCACTACGCCTTTGAAAGCGGAGATTGATCCGCATAATACCGCAGTATGCAAAAAGCTCAGCTGGGGGAATTATCAGGCGGGCGTGGTGGAACAGCTTGTAGGGAAAGGCATGGAAATAAAGGGGTGCGACCTGCTTTACGATATCGATTTACCCTTCGGAGCAGGACTTTCCTCAAGCGCCGCAATCGAAGTTTCCACCGCTTATGCGCTCTCTTCTCTTGCAGGCGTGAAACTTTCGTTTGCCGAGCTTGCTTCTGTCGGGCAGAAAGCGGAAAACGACTTTGTGGGAGTGAAATGCGGTATCATGGATCAGCTTGCTTCCGCTTCGGGCAAGAAAGGGTACGCAATGCTTACGGATTTTTCCGATATGTCGCTCAAATACGTGAAATTCGCGGAAACGGACTGCGAATTTGTGATACTCGATACCTGTAAGCCGCGCGCCCTCATCAGAAGTAAATATAACGAAAGGTCCGAAGAACTTCTTCAGGCGAAACAAATCCTTTCCGAACGTTTCGACGTTGACTTTCTTGCCCGTATCCCGCCCGATAAGCTTGTTGAAGCTGAATCGCTGCTCCCGGACAAGCTTTTCCGCCGCGTCAGACACGTGGTCACCGAAACGGCAAGGACAGGACTTTTTGCGTCCCTCATGGAAAAGGGAGATCTCGTCCGTATGGGCGTCCTCATGAATGAATCGCATGAAAGTCTGAAAAACGACTATGAGGTGACGGGCTTTGAACTGGACAGCATAGTGAGTTCCGCAAACGGATCGGAATTTTGCCTCGGAGCACGTATGACCGGCGCCGGGTTCGGGGGATGCGCCGTCTGCCTTATAAAAAAGGGCAGTGCGGAAGCCTTTTTTGCCGGCGTGGAAAGGAAGTATCGTGAAAAAACCGGTCTGACTCCCGTGATGTATCCTGTCGTCATGAGCGAAGGACTCACGTGCGAAAACCTTTCCGACAAGACGGAATGAGCCGGTTGTTTGATTCTGCCTTCTGAATGTCGTTTTGCCGCGGTCTGTTACGGTTTTTCCGGAGAAGCGGTCCTATAGCCGCTTGTCAGGCTGCAGACGATCAAAGCTGCGGACAGGAAGAACATGAATGTATATTTGATCACGCCAAAAATGAAATAATAATTTGAAGATTTGCGTTCAAAGGCGTTGAAATACTTGAAAAAACAGCGGCTGTGTGATATTATACATACGTAATCAATAATGATTATCGTTATTGATATTTTTCGGAGGGAAATATCCGGGCAGTATGGAAGGCGAAAGAGTTATTAAGAGACATTCGAGGCAGAGGAGCAAAATAATAGAGGTGCTTGAGGGAACCAAGGCGCATCCTACTGCCGCTGAAGTTTATGCAGCTGTTTCGGAGGATTTCCCGAATATAAGTCTCGGCACGGTATACCGTGATCTCAGGCAACTGGAAAAGGCGGGGCTGATAAGGCGTCTGACTGCCGGTTCGGGGGCGGAGAGGTTTGATTATGACACTAGTTTTCATCATCATTTTATATGTGATTGCTGCGGCAGGGTATATGATGTGGAGACTTCGGGGAGCGTTGAGGTGCAGGGCGGTTTTGAAGTAAAGAGGGCTGAGCTGCAGTTTTACGGGATTTGTCCCGAGTGTCGCGCAAAGAACGGGAAGTGACGGGCGAGATATGATTTCAGACTAAAGGCCTGTAAAGTACGGGCTGAAATACGGAGGTGTAATATGAAATTCAGATGCAAGGTATGCGGATATATCCATGAAGGTGATGAAGCTCCCGAGGTTTGTCCTGTATGCGGAGTGGGAAAGGAAGAATTCGAGCTTATTGAAGAAGAGGAGTAAGGAAATTTTTTAAAGGAAATATGTCTGAGGCGAGGGCAAATGGTGATGCCGGTGCTTATTTCAGTCTCAGTGACGCCCGGAGAGGGCAAAATATTTAATCGAGATTTTCGGAGGTAATCATGAAAAAGTTTAAATGTACGGTTTGCGGTCAGATAGTGGAAGCGGAGACCATGCCTGCAAAGTGTCCTATTTGCGGAGCTGTCACTTTTGTGGAGCTGAAGGAGAATGAAGGGCTTGTTTATGCTTGCGAGCATGTTGTCGGAGCGGCAAAGGGTGTGGACAGTGAGATCATTGAGGGGCTTCGCGCCAATTTCAACGGCGAATGCATGGAGGTAGGGATGTACCTTGCCATGAGCAGAGTAGCCGACAGGGAGGGTTATCCCGAGGTTGCCGAGGCGTATAAGCGTTATGCGTTTGAAGAGGCTGAGCATGCGGCGAAGTTTGCAGAGCTTCTCGGCGAAGTGATAACGGACAGTACGAAAAAGAATCTTGAAATGCGTATTGCTGCCGAGCACGGTGCTACAGAGGGCAAATATATGCTTGCAAAGAAAGCCAAAGAGCTCAATCTTGACGCTATACACGATACCGTTCATGAGATGGCGAGAGACGAGGCGCGTCACGGAAAGGGCTTCCAGGGCCTTTATGACAGGTACTTCAAATAACAGTACCGGATTTTTCCGGTCCGCACATAGCGGGCATAAATGTATAAATGCAAAAGAAAGCCGCGCAGACAAATATGCGCGGCTTTTCGGACGTATTTTAAAGCTGCAGGACTTAAGGCTCATGCCTTGGCGTTACGCCCGTGTAAACGCAAGGCGAAAAGGGTTCTCGGCCTGCTTTTTGCGAAAGGGGTGCAAAAGAGGTTCAGTTTTCTTTTTCGAACATGTCTTTGCCTACCCCGCAAAGCGGACACTGAAAATCCTCGGGTATCTGATCCCATTTTGTACCGGGAGCTATCCCTCCTTCGGGATAGCCGTCTTTTTCATCGTATACGAATCCGCAAACTGTGCAAACGTATTTCATGTTATTCTCCTTTTCAGTATATTTTACCGTCTGAGACGGTGTTTTTTATTTCAGCAGACTCGAGACCAGGGCGGGGACCTTGCGGAAATCGTCGTCATCGGGGTTCCATAAGGATTTGACTTCTTCGTCGATAACGGTGAAGCCGGCGTCCTTTAATAGGTTTTTAAGAATACCCACGCCTTCGCCGCTCCAGCCGTAGCATCCGAATGCGGCGGCTTTTTTGTTTTTGAACCTGAGCGCTTTGAGGAACGTAAGCCATCCCGCAACAGTGGAAAGTATATTGTTTTCCGCAGTCGGCGAGCCTACCGCTATGGCTTTTGATTTGAAGACTTCTGTCATAATCTCGTTTTTATCGGTTTTGGCGATATTCAATACCTTGACAACGGTGTCCGGACTCTGCCTGTTTATCTCGCGCGCTATTTCGTGCGCAATTGCCGCAGTACCGTCCCACATGGTGTCATAGATCACCGTTACCTGATCCTCCTTGTAAGCGGCGCACCATTCGGCATACTTATTAACTATCTGAAGCGGGTTTTCTCTCCATATGACTCCGTGACTCGGCGCGATCATGTCTATGGGAAGATTCATTGCCGCTATTTCGGGCAGCTTTTTCCCTACCATCATCGAAAACGGATTGAGTATATTGGCGTAATACTTCATTGCCTCTTTGTATAACAGACATTGATCCGCTTTATCGTTGAAAAGCTCTTCAACGGCGAAATGCTGTCCGAAAGCGTCGTTGCTGAAAAGTATATTGTCGCCCGTCATATAAGTTGCCATGGAATCGGGCCAGTGCATCATGGGCATTTCGATGAATATGAGTTTTTTCCCGTTTCCGATGTCCAGGCTGTCGCCGGTCTTTACCACCTTGAAATTCCAACCGCGCTTTCCGTACTGCCCCTCCAGACTCTTTACCGCATTTGCGGTGCAGTATAAGGGAACGTCGGGTATCTCCGCCAGTAAAGCGGTAAGTGCGCCGGAATGGTCGATTTCTCCGTGGTTTGCGATCACGAAGTCGATCTTATCGAGAGGTATTTCTTTTTTCAGGTTTTCGACGAATTCAAACCTGTGCGGCGCCCATACCGTATCGATCAGCACGGTTTTTTCCTCTTCAATAAGATAAGCGTTCTGACTCGAACCGTGCATTATTGAAAAGTCGTCGCCATGGAATGTTTTCAGTTCCCAGTCGATATAGCCCACCCAGCTTACGTTATTCTTTATTTTTCTTTTCATATGTCCTCCGAAAGCGGTTCCGCACCGCATTTTACTTGATTTTACACTCTAATTATAATATAATGGTTCCATTAAGTCGGTGGTTTAAACCACCAAACGAGGTGTTTGTGAATATCAATAAAATATCGGTTTTCGATAAAATCGACCGGAAAGACTATGACGACATGTCTGAAAGCGGATTTGCCGGGGTCAAAGAATTTTGTGCGGGAGATTTCATTTTCCGGGCAGGAGATCCCGTGTGTGAAACGGGCGTTGTGCTTGAGGGAAGCGTAAATATCGAGAGCGTGGATATTTCGGGAAATACCACCATAATAAACAATATATCCGCCGGACAGGCCTTTGCCGAGGCTTACGCGTTGTGCGGGACCCCGTTGCTTGGCGACGTTGTGGCAGCCGTAGATTCGAAAATACTTTTTCTGGATATGTGCAAGCTGCTTTCTTCCCGTAACAGCTCAAAAAAATGGTACGTGACTTTTCTTTTCAATTTGCTTGCCGTTTCGGCGGAAAAAAACCTCGCCCTTTCGGAGCGTATCATATGTTCCGCCTCCAAAAACGCCAGAGCGAGAGTCACTTCTTACCTGAATTTTGTCTCCTTTAAATGTAACTGCAAAGAATTCGACATCCCTTTCAACCGACAGCAAATGGCCGACTACCTCAATCTCGACAGAAGTGCCCTTTCCAAAGAGTTGGGACGTATGCGCAAAGACGGTCTCATAAGTTTCAGGAAAAACCATTTCAGGATCGAGGGTTTCTGATGATTTTCAGTTTGCCGCCGGTCCGGGCGGACGGTGATTTCCGAGAGGGGCTCTTGTGTGTCCGACCGACAGATAAACCAAAGCATGCGAAACTTAATATTTTCCCTCACGCCTTTTCGCTGTCCGACTGATATCCCGCGGCACGCAAACGGGACGGTGTTTCCTGTACGGAAAACTCGGCTTTTACTGTTTTGCGATTTGCCTCGATCCCCGTTTTCCCGATGAAACCGAGCAATATCTTCCGGACATACGGTTTGATGACGTAGAGGACAAAACTATTCAGAAGAAAATCCAAAAATTAAAAAAGAATTTTGAAATGGCGGTAAAAATTCTTGACAATTATGCCCGGTTATTGTATTATAAGTAGGCTTCATGAAGCAAGTCGTTCAATCACGCGCAGACGGCGGGGTGTAGCGCAGTTGGTAGCGCACGTGGTTTGGGACCATGTGGCCGGGAGTTCGAGTCTCTTCACCCCGACCATTATTTAAGAAGAGGGCCTTTAGCTCAGTTGGTTAGAGCGGTCGGCTCATAACCGATTGGTCCGGGGTTCAAGTCCCTGAAGGCCCACCAATCGTTCGAACAACGGCAATGATGGTGAAACGCGGCCCGGTAGTTCAGCTGGTTAGAATGCCAGCCTGTCACGCTGGAGGTCAGGGGTTCGAGCCCCCTCCGGGTCGCCAAATTTTCGCCTCGGTAGCTCAGTTGGTAGAGCAAGGGACTGAAAATCCCTGTGTCGGTGGTTCAAGTCCACTCTGAGGCACCAATGTGCAGTGTTTGCTGGTGTAGCTCAATTGGCAGAGCAGCTGATTTGTAATCAGCAGGTTGCGGGTTCGAGTCCCATCACCAGCTCCATTGAAAAATAAATACTTGCCGTGGATGGGTTCCCGAGCGGCCAAAGGGAGCAGACTGTAAATCTGCCGTCACAGACTTCGATGGTTCGAATCCATCCCCATCCACCAAATTTCGCGGGAATGGCGGAATTGGCAGACGCGCACGGTTCAGGTCCGTGTGAGGGCGACTTCATGCAGGTTCAAGTCCTGTTTCCCGCACCAAATAGCGTGGTCTTAGAGCATTTGATATGCCGGAAGACCACGCTATTTTTCTATGTTCATTTCAGATGGTTAAGCAGAAACTTTTGAAGGAAAAGCTCCGAAAAGGCATATGCTATTCGGAGCCTTCACTTGGAAAATTGTCTTATTTTTTGATCCGCATTGCACGCATTGCGTTTAAGACTGCAATCACCATGACGCCAACGTCAGCAAAGATTGCAGTCCACATGCTTGCATCACCTGTGGCGCCAAGAATGAGGCAGACAAGCTTCACGGCAAGCGCAAAAATGATGTTCTGCCGCACGATTTTCAACGTATTCGCCGAAATCTTCATCGCAAGCGCAATTTTACAGGGGTTGTCATCCATCAGCACCACATCCGCAGCTTCAATTGCCGCATCTGACCCCAGAGCCCCCATAGCAATCCCAATGTCCGCGCGAGACAGCACCGGCGCATCATTGATGCCATCGCCCACAAAAGCTAACTTTTCCCGTTGCTCCTTTTCAGCAAGCAATATTTCCACTTCATTGACCTTATCTGCTGGAAGCAACTCGCTGTGTGTTCTGTCAATACCGATCTCCCCCGCTACTCTTTCGGCAGTTTGTTTGGTGTCTCCCGTAAGCATCACAGTTTGCTTTATGCCGAGTTTTTTGAGCTCGGCTATTGCAGCCTTTGAGGAATCCTTTACCATGTCGGAAATCGTGATGCAGCCTGCGTATTTGCCGTCAACACAAGCATAAACCGCTGTCCCTTCATCATTATGTTCCTCTGAAATCGCAACGCCTGCTTTTTTCATCAACTTTTCATTTCCGGCATATACGCTATGTCCATCGACGATTGCTTGAACCCCATGCCCGGCAGTCTCTTCAATCCCACTGACCCTTTCGAGGTTAATTTTGTCCCCATAGGCTTTCTTCAGGCTTAGGCTGATCGGATGGCTTGATGCGCTTTCCGCATAAGCACAATAGTGCAACAATTCTTCACCGGAAAACCCAGCAGCCGGATGAATTCCGTTTACCTCAAATACGCCTTTTGTCAGCGTACCCGTTTTGTCAAACACAACATACTTCGTATCCGCAAGGGCTTCGAGGTAGTTGGAACCCTTAACCAAAATTCCGTTTTTGGATGCACAGCCAATTCCCGCAAAAAAGCTGAGTGGGATGGAGATCACAAGTGCACAGGGACAGCTGATTACAAGAAAGGTAAGCGCACGCACAACCCATGTCTGCCAATCAGGCGTAAGCCCCATCAACAAGCGCACCACAGGTGGCAGTATTGCAAGTGCAAGTGCACTGTAGCACACAGCAGGCGTATAATATTTTGCAAACTTCGTAATGAAGTTCTCCGAACGCGATTTTTTCATGCTTGAGTTTTCAACCAAGTCCAGAATCTTGGAAACGGTTGAATCTCCAAATTCCTTCGTAGTCCGTACCCGGATCGCGCCGGACATATTGATGCATCCGCTAATCACCGCATCTCCGGTTTTCGCATCTTTGGGGACGCTCTCTCCGGTCAAAGCGCTCGTGTTAAGCGTGGTACTGCCTTCCGCAATCACGCCGTCAATCGGAATCTTTTCACCAGGGTTCACAAAAATTTCGGTGCCAACCTCCACATCTTCCGGGTCAACCTTTTCGATTTTTCCATTTATGATGATGTTCGCATAATCCGGCCGGATATCCATAAGGGCGGCAATGTTTTTGCGGCTTTTTCCAACGGCAACGCTTTGGAACAGCTCCCCGATCTGATAGAACAGCATAACAGCAACGCCTTCTTTAAAATCACCAAGCAGCATTGCGCCTACCGTTGCCACCGCCATCAAAAAGTTCTCATCAAACATCTGTCGGTTTAAAATACCTCTGCCTGCCTTTTTCAGGATATCGTATCCAATAACCAGATACGGGATAAGGTATAGCGTTGCTTGAACATACAGGTTGGTTTTAATGCTGGCGCAGTAGATCGCAACCGCGACAAGAAGAATCATAGCTGCAATAATTCTGTAAAGCACCTGCTTTTGTTTTACTGTCATCTTGCTGAAACCGTCCCTCCATAATGAATTGAATTCACGTTGTTGCTTCCGTGTTACAAAAGGATTGTGCAATCTTCTTCAACTTTTTTGCAGCTCTGTAAAGCTTCCTGCATTACGGAATTTACATTTACGCCATCCTGAAATTCAACCCTCAATTTCAGCGTCATAAAGCTAAGTACGGCATCCTTAACGCCCGGCGTTGCCTTCACAGCTTCCTCCATTTTTGCGGCACAGTTTGCGCAATCCACTTCCACATCATAGGTTTTTCTCATTTTCTTTCCTCCTACTCCCCCGTCTTCCAACCTTCTTATTCCTCCACGTGCTCCATGCCCATGCTGAGCATAGTCCTCACGTGATCGTCATCCAACATATAAAAGATGATTTTGCCCTCCCGCCGGAACTTTACCAGCTTTGCATCTTTAAGAATTTTTAGCTGATGGCTTACGGCAGACTGGCTAATGTTAACAAGCTGAGCTAAATCTCCAACACAAAGATCGCTTTCAAAAAGCGCATAAAGAATTTTAATCCGCGTAGAATCTCCAAATACTTTAAACAGTTCAGCCAGCTCATAAAGATATTCATCTGCGGGCTGACGCTCCAGTACACGTTTTACAACATCCTCATGCGCAGCCAAAAAATCGCCTGTTCCTTCTGGGGATATCGCTTTGGTTTTGCTTTCCATACTCAGTCCTCTTTTCATATAAACGTATTTTCAAGTGTTCATATATAATTATATTCAAGTATATCTATTTGTCAACCCTGAAATACAAAAATCTTCCCTCCAATCGCAATGCTGAATTACAGAATCTTATGCTTCCACGATCCACAAAAATTTGCTATAATTACATTGCTTACTATTTATTTTGCAGAAAGGCTGCAAACCATTTTGCGGCTTTCCTTTGGAGGTATATATTATGCGGTTTTATGTTTCAGGCGGTCCGGAAAATACGCAGCGCGTTGCGGAAATCAACGAAGCGCTTGCACACAATGGACATATCATCACAGCGCCTTCTGTGATGGCGGGAACCGGTTATGATGCTTTGTTTGAAGCCGCATATAAGAAGGTTTTTTCTGTGACCGATGCGGATTTCGTTCTACTGCTTCTGCCCGGAAGCTATGAGACCCATGTTGAACTTGGGTTGGCGCTTGCGAGCAGAAACAATAAGCGCATTGTGCTATGGTCGGAAACAGGCAATGAATATGCGGATGGAGCAGCTGCATGTGCTTTTTATCATCATACAGCCGTGGAGCGGCGCAGCGGTTCCTTTGAGGAATTGCTTGAAATGTTGCTCACCTTATGAGCAATGCTGTCCCCCTCCTGTAATCTTTCACTCCTTTTCCTTCACCTAGCCAATGCTTCATGCTCTGCCATGATGGTGATTTTTAGATTTTGGGTGTTGGGTTCACTGGTTCTTTAAATATGGTACCTATCTGCTATTAATTATGGAAGAGCATCAAAAAGGCGTGGAATTCATTCCTTACTTCCACGCCCAACGTTGTTTTGCACCGTATCAGCGTTTTCCAAAGACCGCAATTTTTTCAATACGATCAAATGCCTCCGCCAGCTTATCTACACCGACAGTGCATGCCATGCGAAGATATCCTTCCCCGCACTTTCCAAAGGAATTTCCCGGAATCGTAAGAACATGTGCCTCGCGCAGGATTACGTCTGCCGCTTGTGCAGAAGTTAAGCCCGTCGCTTTGATGCTTGGGAACACGTAAAATGTTCCTTTTGGCGGGTAAAGTACAGACATGTTGCAGATCCCATTAATGCGTTCAGAAGCATAGTAAACGCGGCGGCGGTATTCTTCAATGAGTGTCGGCTGGATTGCCTTACGGTTACGCAATGCAAAGATTGCGCCGCGCTGTGAAATGGACGGCGCCGTAAAGACAACGTTTTCGTTAATGGTACGGATCGTATCCACAATTTCCGGATCCGCAATAATGTTCCCGAGGCGCCATCCCGTCATCGTAAAGTTTTTGGAAAAGCTATTGATGGTGATGGTATGCTCCCGCATCCCGGGAAGGCTTGCAAAAGGCACAAACGGAGTTTGGAAGCTGAACGCCGTGTAAATATCATCCGCCACTACGACAAGGTCGTGCTTTTTCACGATCTCCGCAATTTTTTGCATGGTTTCAAGCGATAAGCAGCTCCCCGTCGGATTGCTCGGCGAATTAAGAATCAATGCTTTGGTTTTTGGGGTAATCGCAGCAGCGAGCCGCTCAATGTTGATCTGGAAGTCCTCTTCCTCATAAGTAGGCAATTCAACCGGAACGCCGCGCGAAAGCTGCACTTGCTGAATGTATGGCGTGAATAACGGAGCCTGAATCAAAACCTCATCGCCGTCGTTCAGAATCGCTTCCATGATCAGATGCATCGCAATGCACCCGCTCGTGGTAACAAAGATTTCCTCGTCCGAAACCTTCATTCCATATTCTTCGTCATAGAACTTTGCAATCTCTGCGCGCAGTTCGGGATCGCCGCGCACGTCCGTATATTTTGTGTAGCCGCGCTTGGCGTCTGCAAACGCCGCATCAATAATCCGTTCATCCGTGATCAGATCCGGATCGCCGAGACAAAGGTTAATCAAATCATCGAAGCTATGCGTTAGGTCCATTGCTTTCCCCATCGGCGTTGCAATGTCCTTGCAATAGCGCTTCGATAAAAAACGATTCTTCATGTATCCTCCCAAACGTGGAATTGCTGCGCTGTTTTTATTCAGACAGTACCGTTTGCAATGCAGCCACCGTATGTTCCACATCCTTGCGTGACACGCCATGGTTTGTTACAAAACGGAACTCTCCCCCCTCATACCCGCCAATCAATACTCCGTGCTCCCGCATGCGTTCCGGCAAGGTTTCTAAAAAAGGAAGTTCCCGGTCGATCTTGCAAAAAACCATGTTTATTTCTACACTGTCAATGTCGAGCGTGATGCCAGGGACGCTCTGAAGCAGCGATGCCATATAGCGGGCGTTTTCATGATCAACGTGCAGACGCTCCGGCATTTTTTCAATTGCAAGCAGGCCTGCTGCTGCAAGGATACCGTTTTGCCGCATACCGCCGCCCAGCATCTTGCGGTACCTCCTTGCGCGCTCTACCATCTCTCGGCTTCCGGCAAACACAGCCCCGACGGGAGCGCAGAGGCCCTTGGAAAGGCAACAGGTCAACGTGTCGGTGTGCTGCGTCAATTCCTTTACATCAACACCAAGCGCAACCGCTGCATTAAATATGCGTGCACCGTCGAGATGCACGGGGATACCATGCGCATGCGCAAGAGTATAAATTTCCCGCATAGTGTCCAGCGGAACAACACGGCCGTTTGCAAGTGCGTTTTCCATGCAGATGAGCGCTGTACGAGGCTCATGGATATCGTCAGGCCGAATCGCCGCTTCAATACGTGCTGGGACGGGCAACCCGTTTTCATAAGGGATCTGACGGATGTTCGCGCCGGAAAGCACCGCTGCCGCACCGACCTCATGCATTACGATATGGCATTCCGCACCTGCGATCACCTCGTCACCACGCCGGGTGTTGCACATCAGCGCAAGCTGGTTTCCCATCGTTCCGGAAGTAATAAACAGCGCGGCTTCAAAGCCGAGAAGCTCGGCTGCACGTGCCTCCAAACGGTTGGTGGTCGGGTCATCCTGATATACATCATCTCCGACCTCTGCACTTGCCATCGCAGCACGCATCTCCAATGTTGGCTTCGTTACCGTATCGCTCCTCATATCAATCCAGTCCATTGCGTTTCTCCTCTCTGTCTCCATTCGACATCCTTTTATTGTGAATGGTAACGCGTTATAAAGGCTTCGTCAATACAAATTTCTTGTTTTAGAGGTTTTATGATATAATTAAAATGAAAAAGAAAGGTGGTATTTATGGCATCAAACTATGCGGGCGGGCAATATAAAGAGTATACGGCAATGCTGCGGCAGCGCATGAGCGAGCTTCCTTCTTTCTGTGCCGAGTTTTTCCGGGGAATTGAGAACGAAACCCTTGTGCGCACGCGCTGCGCTTATGCGGGCGATCTCAGGAACTTCTTCCGTTTTGTTACAACAGAGCTCCCGGCGTTTCAGGGGCGCGAGGTCAAATCCCTTACGCTTTCCGATCTCGATGCAATCAGTGCGACTGAAATTGAAACGTACCTTGCCCATGTTTCTTATTATACTGCTGAGGACAACCGTGAAGTTGTGAACCAGGATCGCGCAAAGGCGCGAAAGCTTTCAACGATCCGTTCTTTTTATAAGTATTTTTGTAAAAAAGAGAAGCTGAAAAACAACCCGCCTTCGCTTGTTGACCTGCCCACCATCCGCGAAAAAGCCATTATCCGCCTGGAACCAAACGAGGTTGCCATTTTGCTCGATGTCGTACAAAGCGGGGATGGATTAACCGAAAAGCAAAAAAAGTACCATGTGCGCACGCAAAAGCGGGATCTTGCAATCCTGACGCTCTTCCTCGGGACCGGCATCCGCATCAGTGAACTCGTTGGTATCAACATGGACGACATAAACTTTTCTGCAAATGAATTTTCGATTATTCGCAAAGGTGGGAATCAGGATATTCTTGTATTTGGGAATGAAGCACGCGCCGCACTTTTGGATTATATGCTTGAACGTGAACGCATCATCGCGGAAGAAGGACACGAAGAAGCGCTTTTCCTTTCCCTTCAGCGAAAACGGATTACTGTGCGTGCAGTAGAAAACCTGGTTGAGAAATATGCCGCGATTGCGGTTCCGCTTAAAAAAATATCGCCCCATAAGCTTCGCAGCACTTATGGGACGACTCTTTATCGGGAAACGGGCGATATTTACCTTGTAGCGGATGTGCTCGGACATAAAGATGTGAACACAACGCGCAAGCATTACGCCGCTGCCTCCGAAGACCGCAGGCGGCTCGCAGCAAAAGTTGTAAAGCTACGCGAAGATTAATGAACGGCTCTTATTCCTCCAAATCATCCGGATCAATATCAAACGCAAGGAGCGTATCACGGCTACGTGCTTTCTCGTGTTCCGCTTCGGCAGCGCGTTCCTCTTCTTCCAATGCACGCAGCTTCTCTTCCCACTCCGCAAGCAGTGCAGGATCGATATTGGGGCGCTCCAGCGGTTCGTTGAGTACGTTTACATCATCCAGCACATAATCTTCCGATAAAAGCTCGAATTCTGCAAAAACAGTATTAAATTCCCTGCCCGGTTCGTCAATACACCGACAGCAGTTATCGCAAAGCTTTCCGGGTTCCAAGTCGCAGTAATCATTTTCGGGAACGCGTCTAGTCATATCATTCACCTCACCCTGAAGTATCAGAACAAAAGTTTGATTTTGCGAGCATAGTATGCTATACTTTGCCTAACATTATACCACAATCGGGCTGTCATAGGAGAGTATCATGCCGAAACTTGGGAAAACTCAAAAAGCTGTTTATGAATTTATTTGTATTTATATCGAAGAAAACTTCATTCCGCCTACCGTGCGTGAAATCGGAGCAGCCGTAGGCTTAAAATCCACCTCCACAGTTCACATGCATTTGCAAAACCTTGCGGCAAAAGGCCTCATCATCCTAACCCCTTCCAAGCAGCGTTCCATTACGCTCCCCAAAAGCGTTGCACCTGCTTCTGCAATGTCCCCCGGCATGAACATACCGCTTGTGGGCAGTGTAGCAGCCGGACAGCCGATTCTTGCGGAAGAAAACATCCAGGATTATCTTTCCGTCCCCGAGTCATTTTTGCGCGGCCGTAGGCCCGGCGAGGTATTTGCACTGAATGTGCAAGGGGAAAGCATGATTGAAATCGGGATTCGGGATGGCGATACACTAATTGTGGATAAGGAAACAGAGGTTTTTGAAGGAGACATCATCATAGCGCGCGTGAGTGGTGAAACAGCAACTGTGAAGCGGCTTTACTTCGAAAAAGGGGAAAAAATCAGGCTCCAGCCTGAAAACCAAAGCATGGAGCCAATCATAGTGGACGCTTCGGATGTTGCCATCGACGGCAAGGTAGTTGGCCTTATCCGCAAATATTGAGCTTCCAAAGCGCATCCAAGGCCAGCATGACACCGAGTCTGCCGTGCGCATAGGTCAGCCCGCCCTGCACATATGCCGTGTAGGGCTTTTTAATTGGCGCATCCGCAGAAAGTTCGATAGAGGATCCTTGTACAAACGCACCTGCCGCCATAATAACCTGGCTTGTATAGCCGGGCATATCCCATGGCTCTGGCACAGCAAAGCTATCCACCGGCGATGCGGCCTGAATGCTCCGGCAAAAGGCAATCAGAGCCTCCGCAGTGCTGAACCGCAATGACTGAACAATGTCCGATCGTTCCGCATCGCTGGACGGAAGCGTTTCCATGCCACATGCTTCAAAGGCCCGTGCAAAAAGCGCTGCTGTTTTCAAACTCTGCGCGGTAATATGCGGGGCCAGAAACAGGCCTTGGTAAAACGGTGCATAGCTGCCGGCATAGGAACCAACTTCACGCCCCATACCGGGTACCGTAAGGCGCTCGGCAATGCGTTCAATGCAAGCATGTGTTCCCGCGATGTATCCACCTGTCGGCGCAATTCCGCCACCGGGATTCTTTATGAGCGATCCAATCTCAACATCTGCGCCAAATGCAGCCGGTTCAGACGTGCGCGTAAACTCTCCATAACAGTTGTCCACAACAATGATGCAATCCGGCTTTGCCTTTCGCACCGCATCAAATGCAGTTGCAAGGTCCGTTTCCGGCAGCAACGCATTGCGCCAAGAATAGCCACGCGAACGCTGGAAGTAAACGACGGAAGCTTGGGTTTGCAAAAGAGTGAAAACTACAGCCTCCACATTGATGCATCCCGTTTCCGTGAGTGGAACCTCTTCATATGAAATTCCCATACGCCTGAGGGATCCATACGCGTCTCCGGAAATCCCGATCGCCTTTTCCAATGTGTCATACGGCCGGCCGGTTGCGGAAAGCATACAGTCCCCCGGCTCAAGCAGCCCGGCAAGCGCAGTAAAGATCGCATGCGTGCCTGAGGTGAACTGCGGACGCACAAGCGCGTCCTCCGCATCAAGCGCATAGGCAAACACACGATCCAGCGCATCGCGGCCGATGTCATCATACCCGTATCCTGTCGTGGGAGTAAAATGATGAAGCGCAATTTTTTCCCGCTGCAACGCATGTAGTACCTTCGCCTGATTGCTGTACTCCGTTGCTTCGATGCGCGCAAAAACCGGAATAAGATCTTCTTCGGCTGCCTTTACAAACGCCTGCGCGCGCTCCGAAATGGAAAATTCCGCATAAGGGTTTTTCTGATTTTGGTTCATTTCTGTTCTTCCTTTGCTTCTTTCTTCAAACCGCCCGGCTCAATAACGATTGCACGTTCCGGAGTGATCGTAGAGATTGCATGCTTGTAAAGCAGCATCTGCTTTCCGCCGGCTTCGGCTAAAATTGCATAGCTGTCAAAACTTATAATCAGAAGATGATTAAGCTGGTATCCGTTGACTACATGCACAGTAACCGGGATTTTTTCTTTTCTGAGAGAGTTTAAAAACGTATCCTGCAACCCGCCAAAGGGCTTCATGCTATTATCGGCAGCCATGTTATTCCTCCCCGTCTTCCTGCAGAAATTGTGCCGCGATCGCCTCTCCAAGTGCTGAAATATCGGCATACGCGGCTGCATCATACCAGCGGATGCGCGAATCCCGTTTAAACCATGTAATCTGCCGCTTTGCAAAGCGCCGCGTCTCCCGCTTAATTGCTTCAACCGCTTCAGAAAGCGTAATTGTTCCGCTCAAAAAAGAGAGCAGCTGTTTATAGCCAAGGCCTTGCAGCGCGGGAAGTTCGGGAGAATATCCCTTTTCAAGCAGCGCCTTTACCTCGTCCAGCAGCCCCTGCTCCATCATGCGGTCTACGCGCTGCTCGATCCGCGCATACAAAACCTCGCGCGGCATTGTAAGCCCGGCGATGCGCACCGTGTAGGGAAGCTTTGACTCATCAAGCGCTGAAAAGCCTTCTCCGTTTTCAGAAATCGGCCTTCCGGTAAGCTCAAATACCTCAAGCGCGCGAATAACGCGTTTTTTATCATTTGGATGTAGGCGTGCGGCTGAAGCTGGGTCGACCTCCTGCAGCCGTTTATGGGCGGCACCGGGCTGCTCCGCCTCGAGGGACACGTATTTTTCACGAATCGCCGGATCCGCAGGTGCACCCGTAAAGTTGAGCGGATAGGTCAAAGCATTTACGTACAGACCTGTTCCCCCAACAACGAGCGGACGTTTCTCGCGCGCGGCAATGTCGGCAATGCATGCATCCGCCATCTCTCGAAAACAGGCAACGCTGAACTTCGTCTCATTCGGTGCAACAACGCTGAGCATGTGGTGCGGTATTCCCGCGCGTTCCTCCATGGAAGGTTTTGCGGAACCAATATCCATGCCACGGTAAACCTGAATGGAATCCGCAGAAATGACTTCCGCGTTGATGCGCTTTGCGACCTCAAGCGACGCCGCAGTTTTTCCGCTGGCTGTTGGACCAACAATTAAATAGAGCTTCTGCTTTTCCCGCATATGCTTAAAGTACCCTCTTAAAAAGCTTTTCAAAATCTATCTTGGCCATTTTTACCATAACTGGGCGGCCATGGGGGCAGGTAAGCGGCGTACCTTCCGTTTCATATTCTCGCAAAAGCGCCTCAATCTCAACGTGGTCAAGCGTCTCTCCCGCTTTTACCGCATGTTTGCATGCCGCCTGAATCAGCGCGGCACGCTTCAGTTCAACGGTAGAAAGACGGTTGCGACGGTCGAGCAGGGCAATTGCCTCATGCAGGAAAGCGGCTGCTTGCGGCTCACCAATTAAATATGGTACAGCACGTACGCTCACGGTCAGCATCCCAAATTCCTCGATGTCGAAGCCAAGCTCTGCAAATTGCGGAAGGTTTTCCATTAAAGTCTCAAACTCAAGCGGTGAAAGCTTGATAACGGCCGGGATCAACAATATTTGGGATTGTGCTGCGACACCCTTTTCAGCAAATCGCTCATACAGCCTGCGCTCATGCGCAGCATGTTGGTCAATGAAGAAAGTGTCTTCATCCTGCTGAACGATCCAATAACAATCAAACACCTGGCCAATAATGCGGTATGAGCCGCAGGTAAGCCTGAGCTGTTCGTTCCGTTCCACAAGAGGCGCAGGCCGTTTATCCCGTTCCTGCGCTTGCTCAGTTTTGGGTTCAGAAAGCGCTTCCGGCATGGAGGATGAGCTCTTTTGCCATGGCGTTAATTGCCGCTCCGGAATCTTGACCTGTGGAGCTACGGTAACTGATTCGGGCTCTCGAAGTATGGGGGGCTGAGCAGGCTTCGTGGATACGTCAAACGGAGAAAATGATGCTTGCGCAACACATTCCTCTTTTGAATCAGGCGCATATGCCGTAATAGATGGTATCGTCTCCCTATCCTGTGTTTTGCGCGCATATTCGGCTGATCGGCTGAATTCTGTCTGCGGCCAACCTCCACCCGTCGTGTGCGGAATTGGCATGGACACAGGATCTCCCAAAGCCTGCCTTGCAGCGATCGTGGCCGCACGCATAACGCGTTCTTCATTTTTAAAGCGTACATCCAGCTTGTTGGGATGCACGTTTACATCGATCTCATTCGGCGAGATCGCAAGGCTAAGCACGGCAACTGGGAATTTTCCAACCATCAGGCGCATATCATAAGCGCGCTGGAGCGCAAAGGAGAGTTTTTGCGATTTAATATAGCGCGCATTGATAAAAAAGCTCTGTGCGTTCCGATTGCTTCGCGCCGCCTGTTCCGTTGCAATAAAGCCGGAAAGGCGCACATATCCGTCATCATAAAATAGCTCACGCAAATGCGGAAGCATATCCGCACCGTATACACAGTAGATTGCATCCTGCAGATTTGTGTCTCCCGCACTTTGAAACACGGTTTTGCCATTTTGCACAAGTTTAAAGGCAACGTCGGCGCGCGCCATCAGCATGCGGGAAATGTAATCGCTGATGTAAGCGGATTCAGCCCGTGCGCTTTTAATGAATTTCAGGCGTGCAGGAACATTGAAAAACAGGTTCTCTACCTCAATTGCCGTACCCTGCGGAGTACCTGTGGCATGATTTTCTTTTACTTCGCCGCCACTGACGCGAAGGAGCGTTCCTGCTTCTTCCTCTGCCGTGCAGGTTTTAAGCGTTACATGCGAAACAGCGGCGATGGAAGCAAGCGCTTCACCACGGAAGCCAAGCGTCTCGATATGAGAAAGGTCGTCCGCAGTGCTGATTTTGCTTGTCGCATGCCTGAGGAACGCGGTTTCCACATCCTCAGCCGGAATACCGCAACCGTTGTCTGTTACGCGAATGGATTCGAGTCCCCCGCCTTTTGTTTCGATGGTGATGGCGGAGGCGCCTGCGTCAAGCGCGTTTTCAACGAGCTCTTTTACAACGGAAGCCGGCCGCTCAACCACCTCTCCTGCGGCGATTTGATTTGCCGTAAGCTGGCTTAGTACTTTAATCCGTTTCATGTTTACCTCAATTTTGCCCGCATATGCAAATCATAGAGCGTGTTGAGTGCTTCAAGCGGCGTGAGCGAATCCACGTTCATCTGTTTGAGCGACTCCACAATGTCATCTGGCGCAGGCGAGCCGAACAGCGTAAGCTGCTGCACATCATCCGCCGCAGGACGAAGCTCGTCCAAAAGGCCATGGTTAATGTCCGCCGCTTCAAGCTGCTTGAGCAACTCCTTCGCACGCACAATCACATCGTCCGGAAGGCCAGCTAGCCGTGCAACCTGCACACCAAAACTTTTGTCCGCACCGCCACGAACAATGCGGCGCAGAAAAATGATATCGTCCCCAACCTCTTTTACGGAAATGCGGTAATTCTTGATCCCTGCAAGCTTGCCTTCCAGCTCTGTCAATTCATGATAATGCGTAGCGAAGAGGGTTTTAGCGCCGCATTTTGATGGATCCGCTATATGCTCCAGCACAGCCCATGCAATGGAGAGGCCGTCAAACGTGCTTGTTCCACGGCCGATCTCGTCAAGAATCAAGAGGCTGTTTGCCGTGGCGTTATTGAGGATGTTGGAAACCTCGCTCATTTCTACCATAAACGTGCTTTGTCCGGAAGCTAAGTTGTCCGATGCACCCACACGGGTGAAGATGCGATCCGTCACCGTGATTGCTGCCTTTTTTGCAGGCACAAAGGAACCCACATGCGCCATCAGCACAATGAGCGCCACTTGGCGCATGTATGTGCTCTTCCCCGCCATGTTAGGGCCTGTCAATATCAAAAGGCGGTTCTCTTTTGCATCCAACAGCGTATTGTTGGGAACAAAGCCGTCTTTTAAAGAGCGCTCTACCACAGGGTGCCGTCCATCCACAATATTTATCGCGCCCTTCTTTTGGATATGCGGGCGGCAATAATCGTTTTCAAACGCCACTTGTGCAAGGGAACGGTAGACGTCCAGCTCTGCAATGAGTTTTGCATCTTTCTGCAAACGTTCAATGCAGCCCGCCAACGTCTCTCTCAGCTCTATGAAAAGCCGGTATTCCAAAGAGACAAGCTTTTCTTCAGCGCCCACAATTGTTTCTTCCAGTTCTTTAAGCTCCGGCGTAATATAGCGCTCCGAATTTGCAAGCGTCTGCTTGCGCTGATACGTATAGGGCACAAGGTTTTGGTAAGATTTTGTTACATCGATATAATATCCAAATACGCGGTTATAGCCAATTTTTAGGTTTTTTATGCCCGTAGCCGATCGTTCATCAGCCTCCATTTTTGCAATCCAGCTTTTCCCGTTGCGTGCAGCTTCGCGCAGAGAATCTACTTCAGCATTAAAGCCATCCCGGATAACCCCCCCCTCCTTCACACTCAGCGGAGGGCTTTCAACAATCGCTGCATTGAGCAGCGCAGCAATATCATCCATAGGGTCAAGGTTCGCAGCAATGCGCCGGAATTCGGGCGCTTCGAGCGCAGCGACCGCCTCAAGTACTTCAGGCAGGTGGCTAAGGGAAGCGCGCAGGGCATCGCAGTCACGGGCATGAACCGTGCCATATGCGATGCGGCTGCAGAGCCGTTCAATATCATAAATTGAATTGAGCGCGCTGCGCAGCGTCTCCCGCGCATGCTGTTTTTTGAAAAGCTCCTCCACTGCGTCCAAACGCGCGTTGATGTCGTCCATATTTTGCAGAGGTTGTTCCAGCCAAGCACGCAAAAGGCGTGCTCCCATCGCCGTTGCGGTTTTATCCAGCAGATACAGGAGCGTGCTCTTTTTGCTGCCTTCAAAACGCAGCGGTTGTGTGAGCTCCAGGTTACGGCGTGTGGACGCATCCAGCCCCATGTAAAGCGTGCGGCGCAGCACACTGATCTTTCGAATATGCGCAAGCGAATTTTTCTGTGTTTCCTCTAGGTAATTCAGCAGGGCGCCTGCCGCAGAAATCGCAGAACAAAGTTTTTCGCAGCCGAATCCGGCAAGGCTTGCAACGCCAAAGTGCGTGCAAAGGCGCATGTTTGCCTGCTCCTGTTCAAAAGCCCAGCCAGCATAGCATTCAAGAAAGCTCGTTGCCTGCAGGCGTTTCACAAGCGATTCCTGCAAAAAAAGCGCATCGTTTGCAATGATTTCGGTGGGTTGGATGCGAGCCAACTCATCCATAAGCTCAGTTGCCCATTTTTCAGAATTGAACTCCATCACGACAAAATCGCCCGTGGAAACATCACAATAGGCAAGGCCCAAAGTGTTCGCACAAAGGAACAAAGAGGCTATGTAATTGTTCTTGCGCTCATTGAGCATGCTTTCCTCAATCACAGTGCCGGGCGTAAACACGCGCACAACATCGCGTTCCACCAGCCCTTTTGCAAGTGCCGGGTCAGTCAACTGCTCGCAAACAGCCACCTTATAACCCTTTTCAATCAGGCGGCTAATATAAGAATCTACTGCATGATATGGTACGCCGCACATCGGAGCACGCTCCTCGAGCCCGCAATCACGCCCGGTGAGTACGATGTCAAGTTCGCGCGCCGCAGTCAGCGCATCCTCAAAAAACATTTCATAAAAATCGCCCAAACGGAAAAACAAAAGGCAATCGCTATATTTTTCCTTAAGCGTCAGGTATTGCTGCATCATGGGCGTCAGGCTTGCCGGCATTGGCGCATTTTCCTCCCGTTCAATTGTCCGCACAAAACAAATTCCGGCGCATGCCGGGTAAAGCGTTTAATGCTTACAGCCGCCGCAGCCGCCGCAATCACCACCGCATGCTCCTGTGGGCTCATCGCTGAAGTCAGCGCCGATGCAAGCCGCAATCACACGGTTCACGCGCTGCATCAGGGCTTCAAAAGCATGCTGCGCGTCCAGCATCTCCACAAACGGCCCGGACTCCATCAGTTCAGTTTGGATGTCGTCAATTTCATTGGAAAGCGTAGAGAGGTCAATTCTATTATCCGAATCCCCTCCCTCAGCCAGCAGATCCGCAATCATCCTCTGCTTTTCCTGAAGCAGGTTGATCGTATTGGCTAAAGTCTCGTTTTCCTCTATGGCAGCGCGCGCCTGAAGCATGCGCCTGAATTCTTGGGATTCGCTCAGTGCAATACCAAGCTCTCTTGCTTTTTCAATCACCATTTGATTTTTCCGCCCTTCTCTCATTCATTCCACAAGTTCGCCAATCAGCGAATTGTTCTGTATTCCCGTAATCCTCACATGGCGCATTGACCCAATGAGTCCCGCGTCACCGGGAAAATATACCATTTTAAAATTTGTGAGTTTTCCATATGCCATGGGTGCTTTCTCCCGCCGGTCGCAACCTTCGACGAGTACCGTGCCCTCTTGGCCGATGTATTTCCGGTTTCCCACCTTAAGCTGCTCTGCACTGCATGCATTCAGGCGAAGCAAGCGATCTTTTTTGACCTCTTCGGGGACTTGGTTCTCCATCTCCGCAGCGCGCGTCCCAAGGCGTGGTGAATACATGAAGGTATATGCGGCTGAAAAACCGACCTGTCGCACAAGCGCAAGGGTTTCCTCAAAATCCTCCTCTGTTTCGCCGGGAAAGCCTACAATAATGTCTGTTGTGAGCTCCACACCCTCTACTGCCGCTCGGATATCTTCTACGAGACCGAGATATTTTTCGCGTGTATAGCGGCGGTTCATTTCGGAAAGAATGCGGTTGCTGCCGGACTGGACCGGCAGATGAATATGATTGCAGACCTTTGGCAGGGTTGCCATCGCCTCGATCAACCGGGGAGAAAGATCCTTGGGGTGCGATGTCATAAAGCGGATGCGTTCAATGCCCTCCACAGTGCTTACGCGGCGAAGAAGCTCTGGAAAATCCACCCCGTCATCCGCATAGGCATAGGAGTTAACGTTCTGTCCAAGCAGCGTAATTTCCCGGAAACCACGCTCCGCAAGTGAACGTACCTCAGCAACAATGTTTTCGGGTGCACGGGAGCGTTCCCTGCCGCGTACATACGGCACAATACAGTATGAGCAAAAGTTGTTGCATCCGTACATAATCGTAACAAAGGTGGAAAAGCTGCCGCCGCGCACCACGGGCAGCCCTTCGGCAATCTCGCCGTCACTTTCACGTACAGAAAACACACGTTCGCCTGCCAGCGTGCGGGACAGCAGCAATGGGAAATGATGCAGCTCATGTGTTCCGAACACAAGATCCACAAACGGGAAACGCTTAAAAAGCCGCTCAGCAACTTCTCGCTGTTGCATCATGCAACCGCATACGCCTATCAAGAGACCCGGTTCGTTCTCCTTCCGCTTTTTAAGCGCTCCAATGTTGCCGAACACGCGCTTTTCAGCATGTTCGCGCACACAACATGTGTTGAACAGCAGCAGGGTCGCTTCTTCCTTTGAAGGCGCAGGGGAAAATCCGCATGTTTGCAGCATGCCGGAAAGCTTCTCGGCATCATGATCGTTCATCTGGCAGCCGTAAGATTCGATATAATATTGAAAGCCGCGTCCTTCCAGCTCCTTCTTTAAGCTGGCTGAAGCCTGAAGGCTTTTCTGCAGCTCTTCCGGCGGAACTTCAACAGTTTTTCTCATTCGTTTACCTCATAAGCATATTTACACTAATGCTATTATATCTTTTATGGGTGCAATCCGCAACAAAAGAAAGGATCATACTTCCCCCTCCTGCTGCCGCCGCTTTATTTCGCCGTCTTCTGCGCCTGGAGTCCTTATAGCATGCTTTCTTTGCGGGCTCCGCTTAAAACGTTGCACCAATACAAAACTTGCAGCATAGAAATGATTGACAGACAACGATGCTGAATGCTATAATACGTTCGTTGAGCCAAAGGGGCATGATGTAATGGTAACATAGCGGTCTCCAAAACCGTTCTTGAGAGTTCGAATCTTTCTGCCCCTGCCATAGTCGCCGCAAGCTTCATATCGCTTGCGGCGATTTTTTATGTTCCGCTGCTCCCCTTTTCCGCAAGCGGTTCATTGTCGCTGTCAAGTTTCCTCAGGTTGCACGTGTTCAAAGCTGCACCCAAGACTGCCGAAAAGCAGCTGCTTTTCCTTTCCTGTATGAGCGCCGTTTCTTTTTCAATAAAACTGTACGATATAATCGCGTAGATTGTCATATGCGATGCGCCGCACCTCCGCCTCCGAAAGACCCTCGTGCAAAAGTGCGTCGAGCAGCCTTGGTACATCGCCCCAGTTCTTTAAATCTCTGGGATATTCGCTCATGCCGTCAAAATCCGAGCCGAGCGCCACATGCTCCAAGCCGCCCACTTCCGCTATATGCAGAATATGCCTCACGATGTCCGCAATACTGGCTTCTCCTTTTCGGCAGAGCTGTGGCGGATAGTAGTTCACGCAGACAACACCGCCGCTTTCCGCAATGGCGCGGATGTGTTCATCCGAAAGCGACCGTTTATGAGGACAGACTGCGCGTGCATTGGTATGCGAGGAAAACACCGGATGCTTCACACTGGAAAGTACGTCATCGATGCCTGCATCGCTCAGGTGTGCCAAATCCACCGCCATACCGATGCGATCCATCTCGTAAACGATTTCACGTCCAAGTTTTGTGAGCCCGCGGTTCACACGGCTCATTGCGGGATGTGCCAATTCATTTGTGGCGTTCCAGGTCAAAGTCATAGCACGCACGCCAAGCCGATAAAACAGGCGCAGATTTTCTTCACGCCCCATCAATGCCTCTCCGCCTTCGATGGTGAGCACCGTTGCAGTCTTTCCGCTTTCCGGCGTAAACTCCCGCGAGAACGGTATGATGCCGGCATCCTTGCATTCTTCAAGCATGCGGTAATACGCATCGATCAGCCACATGCACTGCTGCAGGCCGGAGGCTCGCATGTCCGGGTCAATCCATGCCGCAAAAAACTGGATAGAAGCACCGCCCTGATGTAAATACGGCAGGCTGACAGCCTGCCGGGGCGCTGTTGTTTTCAGTTTGAAATGGTCATAAAGCATGTAATATAAAAAATCACAATGTGCATCCGCAACCGGAATCAAGTGTTCCACATTTCCTCCCACTTAAAAATCAAGGATATGCAGCCAAGCATATCCTTGATTTTTTCAAACATTATTTTGCAAATTCCACGGCGCGCGTTTCGCGGATTACGTTCACCTTGATCTGTCCCGGATATTCGAGCTCTGTCTCAATGCGCTTAACGATTTCCTTAGCCATGATGATGGTATCGGCATCATTCACGTTCTCCGGTTTTACAACAATACGCACCTCGCGGCCCGCCTGAATCGCATAGGACTTATCTACGCCCTCAAAAGAGTTCGCAATTTCTTCCAACTTTTCAAGGCGCTTAATGTAATTTTCAAGCGTCTCGCGGCGCGCACCGGGCCGCGCGGCGGAAATTGCATCTGCGGCCTGAACGAGTACAGCCTCTACCGTCGCCGGCTCCACATCGCCATGATGTGCCATAATCGCGTTTACGACCTGATTGTTTTCACGATATTTTTTAGCGAGATCAGCGCCAATCTGCACATGTGGTCCTTCAACCTCATGATCGATTGCCTTGCCAATATCATGCAAGAGGCCGGCGCGCTTTGCAAGGCTAACGTTTGCCCCGATTTCGGCCGCCATGATGCCTGCAAGGTGAGAGACCTCAATGGAATGCTTCAGCACATTTTGTCCATAGCTGGTACGATAGCGCAGGCGGCCAAGTACTTTCACAAGCTCATGGTGCAATCCGTGAATGCCGGTTTCAAAAATTGCCTGTTCCCCTGCCTCGCGGATCTGTACATCAACTTCCTTGCGCGCCTTTTCCACCATTTCTTCAATGCGTGCAGGATGGATTCGGCCATCCATGATAAGCTTTTCAAGCGCGATGCGCGCTACTTCGCGGCGAACAGGGTCAAACCCCGAAAGGATGACAGCCTCGGGCGTATCGTCGATAATGAGATCGACACCGGTTGCGGTCTCAAGTGTACGGATGTTGCGGCCCTCACGCCCAATGATGCGGCCTTTCATTTCATCGTTTGGAAGCGGAACAACGGAAACTGTAGTTTCCGCCACATGATCGGCAGCGCAGCGCTGAATGGCCATGGAAACGATGTTGCGTGCACGCTTATCCGCTTCTTCCTTGGTCTTTGCTTCAATATCGCGGATCATCAGCGCCGCTTCGTGGCGGGCATCACGCTCCACATTGCTCAAAAGGATTTCCCTTGCCTCGTCCATCGACATTCCGGAAATGGTTTCAAGCTCCTTAAGCTGGCGGTCATGCAAATCCTGAATGGAAGCTTCGAGATCCTCTACCTCTTTCTGCTTCCTGTTCAGCGCCTCTTCCCGTTGTTCAACGCCGTCAATTTTCTTATCCAGTGTTTCCTCGCGTTGAACCAATCTGCGCTCAGCGCGCTGCAATTCGTTGCGCCGGTCGCGGTTTTCCTTTTCGTTTTCGCTCTTGATTCGGTAAACCTCTTCCTTTGCTTCCAAAATGGTCTCTTTTTTTATGCTTTCTGCGCGTTTCTGCGCATCATCAATCATTTGCTTGACGGCGTCCTCCGCCTTTGCAACCTTGGCTTCCGCGATATTTCGACGATAGCAGTATCCGCCAAAACCGCCCGCAGCCAAACAAGCCACCCCAACTGCAATGGGGATTATAATGTCGTTCACAGACAAACAAGCACCTCCAAGTGTATATAAAATGCCGAGTATCTCACTACTCAGTATGCATGGACACAATTCCATAAACCGCAAAATCTATGAAATTACACACCGACATAATTACTCACAGTTATTTTAACCCCTTTGAAAATAAAAGTCAAGGATACGGGGGGCCGTATCCTTGACATGCTTAAGATATTTTTTACGCTGTTTTCAGCGTTCACCGGAGGCTTATTCTTCCGCTTCCGGATGCGCCTCCGGCTTGGCAGCAGCTGCAGCAAGTTCTGCACGGAGCTTATGCTCAATTTCGTTGCACAGCTCCTGATTGTCCTTCAAAAACAGGCGTGCATTGTCGCGCCCCTGCGCCATGCGCATATCCCCATAGGAATACCAAGCCCCAGTCTTGTTGATGATTTTGTGGTTTACGGCCATATCCAACACAGATCCCTCATGCGAGATGCCTTCGCCGTAAATAATGTCAAATTCAGCGGTTTTAAACGGCGGAGCAACTTTATTTTTTACAACCTTAATCCGCGTCCTGTTGCCGACGACGTCGTTGCCGTTTTTGATGGAATCAATCCGGCGCACGTCAAGCCGAATGGAAGCATAGAATTTAAGCGCTTTACCGCCTGTGGTGGTTTCCGGATTGCCGAACATTACGCCAACTTTTTCGCGGAGTTGGTTAATAAAGATGACGATCGTGTTGGATTTGCTGATGACACCCGCAAGTTTGCGCAACGCCTGGGACATAAGACGCGCCTGCAAGCCGACATGCGAATCCCCCATATCGCCCTCAATTTCCGCCTTTGGCACCAATGCTGCTACAGAGTCGATAACAACAACATCCATCGCCCCGCTGCGCACCAACGCCTCACAGATTTCAAGCGCCTGTTCTCCAGTATCCGGCTGGGATACATAAAGTTCATCCACATCTACGCCCAGATTCTCTGCGTATACAGGGTCAAGCGCATGTTCTGCATCAATGAACGCAGCCGTTCCGCCAAGCTTCTGGGATTCGGCGATTACATGCAGCGCAATTGTCGTTTTACCGGAAGATTCCGGGCCATAAATCTCAATAATTCTACCGCGTGGAATGCCGCCCACGCCAAGGGCAAAATCCAGCTCCAGGCAACCGGAAGGGATCGTGGAAACGCTGATCTTTGCAGCCGCATCGCCCAACTTCATCACAGCGCCCTTACCAAATTGTTTTTCGATTTGGCTTAATGCCATCTCCAATGCTTTTTCTTTTTCCATTGCCATAGCGGACGGTACCATCCTTTTTTAATAATCAGAGTGTTGGAATAATTCTAACATATGTTCGCTTTTTTTGCATCAGCAATTTGTTAAGCTTCCGCATAAATAACGCCGGAGCAGGTCGAGTGCATTAAGACTCGCCGCGTTGCGGATCCGTTCCCGGTTTCCGCTCAAATGCAGTTCCCGCACAACTGTGCCCTTTGCGTCGGCAAGCGCGATATACACAAGACCGACAGGGCGCTCCGCCGTCCCGCCGTCCGGTCCTGCGATTCCGGTCGTCGCAAGGCCCAGTGAAGCACCGGAAGTTGCACGAACCCCTTCTGCCATTTCGCGGGCAACCGCTTCGCTTACGGCAGTATGCGCTTCCAGCGTTTCCCGTTTTACGCCAAGACGGCGCATCTTTGCCTCATTTGAATAGGTAACCGCTCCCTCCAAAAAATACTCCGATATCCCCGGAACGGAAATGAGTTTTGAAGCGATCATACCGCCTGTGCAACTTTCCGCTGCGGCAAGCGTCATTCCATGCTCTCGGAGCAGCGCGGCACAGACCTCGTGGAGTTCCTGATCGTTTGTTGAATAGACTACGCTGCCAAGCGTTTCCTTGATTTCTGCAAGCAAAGGGGCCACCATCAGTTCGCCTTCGGCTACATTCTTACAGCGTGCCGTGACGCGCAGCTTCATTTCTCCGGCAAGCGCATAAGGCGCAACCGTTGGGTTTGTTTGCCGTTCCATCAATGGTAAGAGGCGGTATTCCGCTTCGGATTCTCCCATGCCGAAGACGTGCACAACGCGGGACAGAAGCATATACCCGCTTCGCTTCTCAAGATATGGCATTACGGAAGCGTCAAACATCGGCGCCATTTCTTTTGGCGGTCCGGGAAGTAAAATTGCAGCCTTCTCCCCTGCCTCTACGATGCAGCCGGGCGCCGTACCGTTTGGGTTCGGCAGGATGATACAGCCGCGCGGGAACATAGCCTGCTTCATGTTATTCGGCGTCATCTCGCGTCCCATGCGGGCAAAGCGTGCGCGGATATGCGCTTCAGAAGCCGGATCAAGTACAAGATCCAGCCCGAATGCATCCGCAATCGTTTCTTTGGTAAGGTCGTCTGCAGTGGGTCCGAGTCCCCCTGTCAGGATCAGCAGATCCGCCCGGGAAAGCGCAAGGTCTACCGCAGCAACAAGGCGATCGTGATTATCGCCAACCGTAGTTTGAAAGTAGCAGTTAATTCCAAGATCACACAACTTTTGGGAAATATATTGCGCGTTTGTATTCAAAATATTGCCCATCAGCAGCTCTGTGCCGACGGAAAGTATCTCAGCCGTCATGATTTCGCCTTTCTGAAGTTAATCAAATTTCAGAGCCTTGAGGTTTTTTACGATATAGTCTGTGCAGGACCACACTGCCAATACCACGGAAATCCAAATTACAATCTGATCAAACGGCACGCCAATTCTATTGAACAGCGGATTGCCCAAAAGGATGAGCACTATGCCAATAAATTGTGTTAAAGTCTTAAGTTTCCCGATCTTCCCCGCTGCAATCACAACGCCCTGCGTAGCAGAAACGAGGCGAAATGCGCTGATGACAAGCTCGCGGCCAATGGTCAGGAATGTGGCAATTGGAGAGCAGAGGCCATATGCCGTCAGCATAATCATCGCCGCTGCAGTCAAAAGCTTGTCCGCCATAGGGTCCATCAATTTGCCAAAATCGGTGATGAGATTATACTTGCGTGCGATGTACCCATCGAGCATGTCCGTGAAATATGCTACAACAAACACGGCGGCGGCAATATACATCGCTCCTTCCACAGGTAAGTAAAAACACGCCACAAATACAGGGACCAGAATAATGCGCAGGATTGTGAGTTTATTTGGGAGGTTCATTGCAGGAGTTCTCCTTTCAGATCATATGCATCCGCATGTGTCAATTTAACCTTTACAAACTTTCCGGGTATGAGGCCGGCATTCTTTGTGCCGGAAACGGCAATCATGCCATCCACGTCAGGCGCTTCCGCATAGCTTCTGCCATATGCCATATCCCCTGAAACACGTTCCACCAGAACGGTTTCCGTTTTGCCCACACGTTTTCTGTTCAATTCAAGAGAAATATGCCGCTGTGCACGCATGATTGCATCAAGGCGCTCCTGCTTCACATGCTCCTCAACTTGCCCGTCCATCAGCGCCGCAGATGTTCCATCCTCCGGAGAGAATGCAAATGCGCCGACGCGGTCGAAAGGATAGCTTTTCAAGAATTCAGCCAATTGCCCGAATTCGGCTTCCCCCTCACCCGGAAAGCCCAACATGACCGTTGTACGCAGAATAAACGCATCCGAAGCCCTGCGGATGTATTCAACCATATGCTCGATGTGTTCGCGCGTACCGTGACGGTTCATGCGCGTAAGCAATGCAGGCGCAATATGCTGAATGGGCATGTCGATATACTTTACAATTTTGTCGTTGGAAAGCATGGTGTCAATCAGTTCTTCCGTTACCGTATTCGGATATGCATAGAGGACGCGAATCCATTGGAAACCATCGACTCCACACAGTGCCCGCAAAAGCTCGGCAAGCATAGGCTTGCCGTAAAGCTCGCTTCCATAGGCAGAAGTGTCCTGTGCGATCAATGTAAGTTCTTTTACGCCGCTTTCCGCCAAAGAATGCGCTTCTCTCAGCAGCACATCCATAGGCACACTCTTTCTTCCGCCGCGGATCAACGGGATTGCGCAATAAGTGCACCGGTTGTCGCATCCATCCGCGATGCGCAGGTAGGCACTGTAAGCAGGCGTAGTAAGAATCCGGCCTCCATGCATCGCGCAGTTCGCTGGAAGCCCCAGCATCGTACACACACGCCGTACCAACAGTTCCGGCTCACGCACGCCCCAAAAGAGATCCACCTCTGGCATTTCTGCTTCAAGCTCACCGGGGTAACGCTGGCTCAGGCAGCCAGCCATCACGAGCAGCTTACAGCGTCCGGTTTGCTTATATTGCGCCATCTCAAGCGTGGTATTGATAGATTCTTCCTTTGCAGGAGTTATAAAGCCACAAGTGTTCACAAGAAGCACCTCCGCCTCTTCCGGATTCGGCGTAATCGTAAACCCCGCATCCGCAAAGCAGCCGAGGATGCGCTCGGAATCCACGCGGTTTTTTGAACACCCAAGCGAAATAACACCGACTGTACTCATTCTTCGTGCCCCTCCGTCTCATTTCCCGTTCCAAACATGCGGTTATATTCCGCGTGATCGATCAAAAGCTTACGCGGTTTGCTGCCATCAAAACCGCTTACGATCTTCATCTGTTCCATGATGTCAATCAAGCGCGCAGCCCGCGCATACCCTACGCGCAAGCGGCGCTGAATCATTGAAATGGATGCCTGCCCGCTGTCAAGTACGATCTTGACAGCCTCCGGCAAAAGCTCGTCCTCCTGCTTTCCATTGCCCTGCGCGCCGGTGGCAGCGCCGGTAGTCAATTCCTCAAACGCGCTTTCCTGCACAGGCGGTACAGACTGGGTTTCGCCAAAGAAATCCATTACACGTTCCACCTCTTCATCCGAAACAAAAGCCGCCTGTGCGCGCACAGGTTTATTTGCGCCGTTTGCATGGAACAACATGTCGCCTTTGCCGAGCAGTTTTTCCGCACCGCTTTCATCCATGATGACGCGGGAATCCACGGCGGAAGATACCATAAACGCGATTCGTGAAGGAATGTTTGCTTTTATCAGGCCCGTAATGATATCTGTGGAAGGGCGCTGGGTGGCAACAATCAAATGGATGCCGGAAGCACGGCCAAGCTGCGCTATGCGGCAGATAGACTCCTCCACCTCCTTCGCGGCAACCATCATCAGATCTGCAAGTTCGTCAATCACGATCACGATGCGTGGAAGCTTTTCCTCCTCCGATACAAGGCTGTTATAGCGATCCAATCCGCGCGCGTTCTTTTGTGCCATCTTCTGGTAGCGCTGTTCCATCTCAAGCACAGCCCACTTCAGCGCACCCGCTGCCTTCTTGGGATCCGTTACAACGGGCAGAAGCAGATGCGGAAGTGTTGAAAACACCTTCATTTCGACCACTTTGGGGTCGATCAGAATCATCCGCACATCACTCGGCGCAGATTTGTACACCATGCTGATAATAATATCATTAATGCAGACGCTTTTTCCGGAACCCGTGGAGCCTGCAATCAACAGATGCGGCATGCGGTCGAGATCTGCGAACATCACCTTGCCCGCAATGTCCTTACCGAGCGCGAACGCGATGGGGGATTTCGCGGCCATATACTCTTTGGATTCCACGATTTCACGAAGCAGCACCGGCGCCGTATTCTTATTTGGGATTTCGATGCCGATTGCGGCCTTCCCCGGAATGGGCGCTTCAATGCGCACGCGCGGGGCAGCAAGTGCGAGCGCAATATCCTGTGAAAGGGTTGTGATGCGATTTACGCGCACTCCTTGTGCCGGCTGCAGTTCAAAGCGGGTGATCACAGGGCCAACGCTGATATTGATGATGCGTGCGCTAATGTTGAAGCTTGCAAGTGTTTCCACAAGGAGCTTTCCCTTTTCCTGCGGGGATTCCGTCCCAGCCGCATAGTGTGGGTTAGGGCTGTTCAGCAGCGTGAACGGCGGGCGTTGATATTCAATTACAGGTGCCGCGGACTCAATGCTCTCTACCTCGGCAGGTTGTGCTATGCTTTCCTGCGGTTTTGCGGGCTTTTCCACCGTTGGCAAAATGGTTTCAGTTTCGGAAACTGCAGGCGCACGATCTGAAATACGGGAAACGCGCTCTTGCTCCGGAATCGGCGGAATATATTCCGGCGCAAAGTAACTTCCATCTTCCAGTGGCTCGTCCAAACCTTGGAATGCAAAATCCCCCTGCTCATCCAGTGGCAGTGAAGCGGGCTTCTTCTTTTTTCGCTCAATCGCACCGCTCGTGGGCATAAATGCAAGCTCACCTTCAGCGTTGCGCACAGCATTGGGATTTCCTGCAGGCTCCATTTCAGGCCCAATTGTAAGCGCTTCAGCTTCCCGGGCAGCTTTGTTCCGCCGTTTCATGGGCCGCTCAGGCACAGCATCGACGGCCTTCGTGCGTTTAGCCGCAGGTTTCTGCGCAAGAGCTTCAGTATAAAGCTCTGCCTTACGCTGTTCGCGTTGTGCTGCCATGTGATCTACACCGGTCTTGATTGTAGCGCCGAGCTTTTCCCCCGCATGCTTGATGGATAGTTTTGTCAGCACCAGGAATGTAACAAGAATACATGCGATAAACAGGATATAAGCGCCAACTTTACCGATTAGCAGCAGCGAAGGATATGCCAGTAAAGCACCAAGCATGCCGCCGCCCTGCCGATAAAGCGTCCCGAACTCATAGGCATCTTTATAGTATTCAAGGAAACGCACGCCTTCAATTGCAGACCGTGCATGAATGTGCAGCAAGGTTAATATTGAAAGCGTGCCCAAAACAACGAGAAAGGCCGCAGCAGGCCGCATTGAGTTTTCAGAAAAAATAATTAATAGCCCTCCAAAAGCCACTACTGCTGCCGGAACAGCATATCCACCAAGGCCAAAAATTCCAAAGAAAAAGGCGCTAATCGCTTTCCCGACCAATCCCACTGCATCAGAATACAGGCTCGCCCCTAAAAAGAGGCCAAGTGCAATCAGGCAGATCCCTGACACTTCCCTCCGGTTCTGCTCTTCAATCTGCTTATTTCGTTTTGTGGCTTTCTTTTTAGTTGCCATAAGTTCACCTCACAACGCCATACGAATTATATTATACTATAATTCCGGTTTTGTTAAAAGCACAAAAACACCCTTCCAAAGCATTCCCGCACGGAAGGTGTGTTTGAAAAGATTCACTTTAAAAGGCGAAATGATTCGATATCATTGCAGCCGCGGCTTCCGGCGCAAGCGTCGTATTATCGATACGGAGATAATTCGGGTAAGGGATCTCACCATCCATAGAGTTAAGCCGATATTTCTTTTCCACTGCGCAAAAGATTGCCTCTGAACGCACCAAGTCGCGTTTTGTTGGCTTGTTGGAAAGCCGGTTCGGTGTTTTATTGCGCTCAAAGCGCACAGCATATTCTGCCGAAAGCTCAACGAAGTACACTTCTGCTCCATGTGTGCGAAACAGCTGATACAAACTTTCGATATATGCCCAATCCTCCTGCATATCAAACGCCCATACATAGGTAAAGATCAAACCGGGTAAACCGCTTTCTGCCACAGCCTCAAAAATTTCCTGTCGGAACAGCGAAACAAGGCGCTTTCCTTCCACGGTGCCATAATCAAAAAAATTTGACACCAGGTCAATTGTCATATGGTTGTGAAACAATTTTAAGCCTGTTTGTTTTGCGAGCTCCTGCCCCACTGTCATTTTCCCCACTGCCTGTGGCCCAAATAAAATTACAAGCTTCAAAATTTTGCCTCCTGACGGGAAGGATAAAAATTGGGCTGTTCCAAAGAACAGCCCAATTCCATTAAAAAGCGTGATTATTTCTCTTCGTCATCGCTTGCGGTGAAACCTGCAAAGAGGTCCGCCAAAGAAGTCGTCGCGGACTGCACCGGCGGCAGATCATAGTCGGCATCTTCACGACGCGGGCGTTCACGACGCTCACTGCGCTCCGGACGCTCACTGCGTTCCGGACGTTCGCTGCGGCGCTCAGAACGGTTCTGCTGAGGCTGGCGCGCGGACTCGGCCGCCGCAGCACGCTGTTCTGCGCGCTCAGCAGCAATGCGCTCACGCTCTGCCTTTTCCTTGGCAAGTTCTTCCGCAATCTCAGGATTCTCCTCGAGAATAACCTCACGGCGGCTCAGGCTGATGCGTTTCGCTTCGGGGTTCACATCAAGAACCTTGCAGCGCACGATATCGCCAACATTGATTTCATCCTCTACCTTGACGATCCGCTTTACGCCAACCTGAGAAATATGGATCAGGCCATCGATCGTCGGTTCAAGCGCTACAAATGCGCCGAACGGCACAATGCGTACAACCTTGCCTTCTACGATCGAGCCAACAGGATACTTCTTGTCAGCCATTGTCCAAGGCTTGGGCTGAAGCTGCTTATAGCCAAGCGATACACGCTGCTTTTCAACATCAACATCTCGAATCAAAACTTCGATTTCCTGGCCAATAGAAAGCACATCCGAAGGATGCTTCACGCGACCCCACGCAACGTCGGTCACATGAACAAGACCGTCGATTCCGCCGATATCGACAAATGCACCGAAATCGGTAATTCTCCGTACAACGCCCTTAACCTTTGCGCCGACTTCAAGCTGCGCCCATTTCTGCTTGCGCGCTTCTTCCGCCTCCGCGAGCATGACAGCCTTGTGGGAAGCGACAATGCGTTTGCGCGCCTTATCAACCTCAATGACCTTCAGCTTGATGGGCTGACCGACAAACTCGTCGATCTTCTCAATGTACTTGGTAGAAAGCTGTGATGCAGGAATGAATGCACGAACTCCATCAATTGTAGCAATCAAGCCGCCTTTAACAACTTCTTTTCCGACGCCTTCAAATACCTTATCCTGAATGTTTTCATCCTGAACAAGGTTGTCCCACATCTTCTTGCTTTCAACGTTTTTGCGGGAAAGCAAAACGTTTCCTTCGCCATCGTTGACCTTAAGGACTTCAACCTCAATCTGGTCGCCGATATTTACTACGTCTGCGGGGTTTACATCCGCATCGGCCGAAAATTCGCTGCGAGGAATGAACCCGTCAGACTTGTAACCGATGTTCACGCACACTTCGCCATCAACGATCTGCACAACAGATCCGGTAAGGATCTGACCGTTCCTGATCCTGACAAGGGTCTTCTCGAACTCTTCGGCAAAGTTGGGGTCCGTGTTCTCGCCCTGCTCGGTCGTCTCCGCAGCAATCTCCTCAGTGGGGGCCGCTACGGCGGGTTCTTCGACGGTAGCTGTTGCTTCCGTTTCGACCTCACTGTTTTCTACGGGATTTTCAGCCATCGTCTTTTCCAGTTCGCTCATCCTAGTTATAACCTCCCTAATTATCCAATCCGGCGCGGATGCGCCTGAAACAATACCTATTATATCATCCGCATGGATTTTTTCAAGTGAAAGTTCGCTATGTTTTGCTAATGATTGTATATGTTTACAATGTTTTTTGCAAACGGAAAGCAATTTCTGCGTGTTGGAGCTATTTTCATCTCCTATCACCACCATTCGGGTGCAGGATTTGCTCAATTCTTCAGCCTCTTTTTGGCGTGCTTCCGTGGTGCTGCATATGGTGCGGAATACGTGCAAATCTGAAAAGTGCAGGCGTGCTTGCGCCGCAGCAGCTTCAAACAGTGCCACAGACGTCGTCGTTTGTGCAATCAGCGATACGGCTTCCGTCTGAGGCACCAAAAGAACATCCTCCAGTGAGCGGACAAAAAATGCTTTTCCGCCGCAGCATCCGTTAATTCCAATGCACTCAGGGTGGAATGGATCCCCAACGATCATTATGTGCCGCCCTTTTCGGACTTCATCAAGGGCGATTTCATGAATACGGCGCACAAACGGACAGGTTGCATCAATTATGATGAGTTTATGTGTCTCGCATGCCGCATAGGTTTCCGGCGGAACGCCATGTGAGCGGATCACAACGTGAGCTCCCTCCGGGATTTCAGCAAGCGTTTCAGCGGTAATCACACCATTTCCGGCAAGCCGCTCCACAACTGCTGCATTGTGAATCAACGCTCCCAACGTGTAAACCTTTCCATGAATCGCCGCAGCTTTTTCCGCCAACTCAATCGCCCGGCGCACCCCAAAGCAAAAGCCAATATGTTTTGCAACCCTTATCCGCAATAGAGTTCCTCCAGTTCTATCCGCAGCGCATCAATCGAATCGGCAAGCTCGTCAGTTACGACCTCAATCAGGGAAGATTTGTTTGCAGTGGCGACAATCGAGCTGACGTCAATCGGCTTTCCCACGAGCATTACAGGCCGGACTTGGCGCGACGTATCCGGATGTATATAAATTGGTATAACCGGCGCCCCGGAACGGATCGCAAGAAATGCCGCGCCCTTTTCAAATTCATCCAACGAATCCGTCACGGCTCGCTTTCCTTCCGGAAAAATGCCAAACACCTCCCCTTTATCCAGCACTTTAAGCGCATTTTTAAGCGATTGTAAATCCACATTTCTCCGGTTTACCGGGAACGCATAAAGCGAACGGAAAAAGAAATTCCCAAGTTTGGATGCAAAGAGCTCCTTCTTCGCCATAAAGTGAATATTGCGCGGAGAAACGAGCGCAAGAATCAGAGGATCCCACATGGACCTATGATTCGCGATAAAGATCGCTTTCCCCTTTACGCGCAGATTTTGTCTGCCATAAACGATCGGTCGCGTTACAAGGAGGATGATTGGCCCAATCAACCATTTAATAAGAAGATACAGCATTCCTTTATTCTCCGGCAATTATGCAGCGCAACACTTCATTTACGGCATCGTCTATGCTCATATCGGTTGTGTCGATCAGCACAGCCTCCGGCACCCGAACCAACGGAGCAAACGCACGCGTGCTGTCCGTATGGTCGCGTGCAAGAATCTCCTCTTGCAGCGATTGCAGTGTTTTGTCCATCCCGAGCCCCTTTTCCCGCAATTCTGCAAGCCGCCTGCGCGCACGCTCTTCCGCCGAGGCAGTCACATAAAACTTATATGGCGCATCCGGCAACACAAATGAGCCGATTTCCCGTCCATCCATAATGACATCATGTTCTTGCGCAAACTGCCGCTGGCTTTCCGCCAGCTTAATGCGCACCTCGGGAATTACGCCGATGTCGGACGCGCCTTTTGCCACCTCCGGCGTGCGGATCAGCACGGAAACATCCTCTCCGTCTAAATAAGTATGCTGGATACCATTTTTGTTTTCCACTGTGATCTCTGTTCGGGGGAGGAGCGGGAGCACATGCTCTGCATCGCCCGGCTCAATTCCCAAGCGCAGTGCCTTGAGGGCCATGGCGCGATACATGGCCCCCGTGTCAAGGTGCAGGATGGAAAGCCTCTCTGCAATATGTTTTGCAACTGTGCTTTTTCCCGCTCCGGCTGGACCGTCAATCGCAATATGAATCCTTTGCTTCCGTTTCATCTTCAGTTTACCGACCTTCCTGCCAATACTCCAGTAGAGCATGCAATTTGTAAGTTATAGCCGCCCGTGCAGGCATCAACATCGATCATCTCGCCCGCAAAATACAAGTTTTGCACAAGCTTTGACTCCATCGTGGATGGGTTGATCTCCTTCACCGCAATGCCGCCGCGCGTGATAATCGCCTGCTCCACCGGCAAAGCGCGTTTTACCGTAAGCGGGATTGCCTTGAGCAAGGCTGCAAAGCGCTGCCGCTGCTCCCGCGTAATTTGATGCACAGGAGTTTCCGCAGGAATCCCGCTTGCCGCAACCATCACAGGGATCAGTCTTTGCGGCAGGAGCGCATCCAACGAATTTGCAAAGATGCGGCGAATATTTGCATCGAAATCCCGCAGCAGCCGCCGGTCAAGTTCTTCCTGTGTAAGCCCGGGCTTCAAGTCAATGCTGAGCTTTGCGCCCTCCGGTGCATCTGCAAGGAAGCTGCTCGCACTAAGCACAAGCGGACCGGAAACTCCGAAGTGTGTGAATAGCATTTCACCAAGTTCCTCGTAAACAAGCCGCCCTCTTGCATTGCAGGCGCGCAATATCACATTGCGCAGTGAAAGTCCGGAAAGCGCTTTGGGCCAGTCTTCCTCTGTCTCCAGAGGGATCAGTGCCGGAAGGATCTCCGTAATGGTGTGCCCGAAAGCGCGGGCAAAGCGGTAACCATCCCCAGTGGAGCCAGTGGAAGGGTAGCTTGCGCCGCCCGTTGAAAGGATCAACGCGTCGAAAGTCCGCTCTCTGCCACCTGCCATAACCACAAAACCGCCATTTTCTGCACGCGCAATAGAATCCACGGTCGTGTTGAGCAGAACCTCAACTCCCGCCCGGTTTACATGAGCCGCAAAAGCACGTATAATGTCGCTGGATTTGTCAGAAGCCGGAAACACGCGTCCGCCGCGTTCTGTCTTGGTGGGTACGCCCATCTTTTGCAGCAGTGCAATTATATCCTCGTTCGTATATCCGTAGAGCGCGCTGTAAAGAAATTTTGGATTTCGGGGAATGTTCTTAAAAAACTCCTCCGTGTCAGCCGCATTGGTAATATTGCAGCGGCCTTTCCCCGTAATAAAGAGTTTCTTTCCAAGTTTTTCATTTTTTTCAATCAAGGTTACCGTATGTCCTCGTTCCGCAGCCGCTGCGGCCGCTAGCATACCTGCAGGCCCCCCGCCGATCACCGCCACTTTTTTCACAGCGCTTCTCCTTTTTGCAAACACGCTCCATGCAGGTGCGAAGTATCGTTCCATACCCAAAGGTGGGCATGGTCCGCATCCACCACATCAAGTTCCGTATAACTGCAATTTGCAAGCTTTAGCGCCCGAATTTTTGCAGCTGGAAGCCCGATCATATACGCTGTAAGCAGCTTGATCGGCATTGTGTGGCTGACCAGTGCAACGGTTGCTTCTGCTGGGTGCGCCGAAAGGATTTCCTGCACGCAACAAAGCGTGCGCAACAAGATATCATCTGCGGATTCCGCTCCCATCTCCCGGCATGTTTCCGGATGAAGAATCCAGTTCCAATCCCGCCACAACGAGGCATATTGTGCCTCCAGTTCACTTCCCGTCTTCCCTTCCCATGCGCCGAAGTTAATTTCGGTAAGCTTTTCGGAAACATAAATATCACAGTCGTGAAATGCAGCGACTGCCTTGGCCGTATCATGCGCACGCGTAAGCGGGCTTGCATAAATTGCATTCAAACGGATGCCGGACAACCGCTGAGCAACAGCGGCAGCCTGCCTGCGGCCGGTCTCATCCAACGGGATGTCCGTCCTGCCCTGCACTCTGCCCTGCACGTTCCAATCCGTCCTGCCGTGCCGTATCAAAATCAGCTTCATTGCATCAGTTCCCAGCTTCCTTTGTTACGTATACGTTCTGCCTGCCCCAAATGCCTTCCAACTGACTGAAGCGTTCATATACCTCATCCTTCCGCTGCAGGCTTGTAGCCACAATGATTGCATTGATAAGGCTTAACGGCGCTGCAAGCGAGTCCGCGAAGGAAGCCATGTCGCTGCGCGCAATCAGAGCATGATCCGCGAGTTCCGCAAGTGGCGAAAATGCACTGTCCGTAATTGCAATCAATTTCGCGCCGCGGCTTTTTGCAAAGGTCAGCGCCTCAATGGTGCGGCGCGAATAACGCGGAAAGCTGATGCCGATGCAAACATCATTTGCGCTGATGCGCACCATGCTTTCATACGCATCGCTTACGATCATATTAACCGTAATAACATTGTCCAAAACAAAATTCAAATAATAAGAAAGGAACTGCGCCAACGGGGCTGCACTGCGTACCCCGACGATGTATACCTTCTCCGCATTGAGCAGTGCGTCAATGGAAGAATTAAACGCAGCATTGTCGATTGAATCAATCGTAGCGCGAATATTAGCCATATCTGCCTTCAAGACGGATTTGAGCACATCGTCCTGCTTCAGGTCAGATGTAAGCTGAATGCGCTGCACGCTGGTAAGTTTGTTGCGGATCAGCTCCTGCAACGATTTTTGCAGCTCCGGGTAACCATCATATCCCAAGGCATACGCAAAACGCACGACTGTGGATTCGCTTACGCCGACGATGCGCCCCATTTTGGAAGCCGTAATAAATGCCGCGCGATCATAGTTTTCCATGATGTAGTTTGCAAGCTGTTTTTGTCCTTTGCTGAGGGACTTATACGCTTGGTTCAGCTTCAGCAGAAGATCGTTTTCTTCTATGTTCGGCATAGTGCGTTTACCTCACGAATCTAGCGTTATTTCATCCTGCATCGCGCGAAGCCGCTCGAGAGAAGGATGATCCGTCATGTTTGTAACAAGCGGAGTAATCGCGATGTAGCCGTCATTCGTCCACCGTTCATCGCAATCGGATTCCGGCCCACATGGATTCATGCGCCCTGTTGGAATCCAATAGTATTTTTGGCCGTAAGGGTCAATGCGTTCTTCATAGCGTGCCTCATATTCCTGCACCCCTGCAGGCGTAATGCGCACACCGCGCACCTGCGCAAGTGCAAGATCAGGCGCATTAACGTTCAACAGGCGGATTGACGGCTCGCGTCTGAGTATCTCGGCCGCAAACTTTGCCCCTGCAGTTGCCGCATCAAAGCTCATGGGCTTCCACGCAATATTGGATACTGCGATCGAAGGAATACCAAGCAACGCGCCCTCCATCGCTGCGGAAACCGTGCCTGAGTAAAATATGTCCGTACCGCGGTTTGCACCAAGGTTGATCCCCGAAATCAGCAGGTCGGGTTTTTCAAAAAGATTTCCATATGCAAGTTTAACGCAGTCCACCGGTGTGCCGGAAACGGCATAAGCTGTAACTCGCTCGGCGCCGGGAATCAAAACAGGCTTTGCGCGCAGCGGGGAGAGCATTGTAAAGGAGTGGGATGCACCGCTTCGCTCCGCATCAGGGGCGGCAACAAGCAGTTCGTCCCCAGCCTCTTGAAACGCTGAAAGCAATGCAAGCAACCCCGGCGAAAAAACTCCATCGTCGTTGGTAAAAAGGATACGCATGAATCAACCGCTCCATATTCAAATTCGTTTTATATTTTATCAGATTGCAGCACACATTTCAATATCCCTTCTAAAATGATGCAAGTGCTGCATGTCGAAATTGCAAAAGAGGCTGCCCGAACAATCTTCCGGGCAGCCTCTTCTCAATATGTGCATCAAATGGTCAAGTCTTCGACATAAAGCACCGTTACTGTGTCTGTTTCAGTCTTTTGGGTTTTTTCAACCTGAGGCGCTGTTTCTGAAGCCTCAGGAGCATTGGGCAGAACGGGTTCCTCCACCTTGTTGCGCGCCTCAAAAAACTTGAGTGCAACCTGGGGGAAAAGCGCGTAGCTCAGCACATCTTCCTCCTGCCGAATCACATCCTTGATTTCATCCCGGTATTTATCAAGCTCCGGAGCAAGCAAATCAGCTGGCCGGCAGGTGATGACAGGTTCCTCTCCAATGGCCTTTTTGCGCACCTCCTCGTTCACTTTGCCGGGAAGCGCCCCATATTCCCCGTGCAGAACCGCTTTTGATTCCTTGGTAAACATCTTATATCGTTCGCCCGAGAGAACGTTAAGCACAGCCTGCGAACCCACAATCTGGCTTGTGGGCGTTACGAGCGGCGGATATCCAAAATCCTCGCGCACACGCGGAATTTCAGCCAAAACATCGTAGTATTTGTCCTCTGCGTTTGCCTGCTTCAGCTGAGAGATCAGGTTTGAAAGCATGCCGCCCGGCACCTGATAGATCAGCGTATTCGTATCAACGCTTAGCACTTTGGGATCAAGGAACCCTTCCGTTTTCAGTTTGCTCGCGACACCACGGAAATGCTTGGCTGCCTCCGCCATCTTTTCAAGGCTCAGGCCGGTATCATGCTCCGTGTCCTTAAGCGTTGCCACAAGCGATTCCGTTGCGGGTTGGGACGTGCCGTTCGCCAACGGGGAAAGCGCACAGTCCACGATATCTACGCCAGCTTGCACGGCCATGAGGTAAGTCATGTCTCCTGTGCCTGTCGTATTGTGCGTATGCAAATGGATGGGCACATCAACCTCTGCCTTAAGGCGCTTCACCAAAGAATATGCTTCATAGGGCAACAGCAGGTTTGCCATGTCCTTAATACAAATCACGTCTGCCCCCATTTGCACAAGCTCTTTTGCCACTTTTACAAAGTAATCCTCGTTATGCACGGGACTGATGGTGTAGCTGATTGCAGGTTCGCAGATGCCGCCGTATTTTTTTGTGTATCGTATGGCCGCCTCTAAATTGCGCACATCGTTGAGCGCATCGAAAATGCGGATTACATCGATGCCGTTCTCAATTGCCTTGCGGCAGAATTGTTCCACAACATCGTCCGCATAATGCTTATAGCCTAAAATGTTTTGGCCCCGGAACAGCATTTGCAGCTTTGTGTTCGGAAGGGCCTTTCGTAGCTTGCGCAAACGATCCCAAGGATCCTCGTTCAAAAAGCGCAGGCAACTATCGAATGTAGCGCCGCCCCAGCATTCGAGCGACCAATAGCCGATGCTGTCCAGTATTTCACACGCGGGCAGCATATCTTCCACGCGCATGCGCGTCGCTGCCTGCGACTGATGCGCATCGCGCAAAATCGTATCGGTGATGAAGAGCTTTTTGCCCATAATTGTATCTCCTTTTTGCAAATTAACTGCCAAACAGGGACAGGAATACGCCAGCCGCAATCGCACTGCCGATTACGCCTGCAACGTTCGGCCCCATGGCATGCATCAGCAGGAAGTTGCCCGGGTTTTCTTTTTGGCCGACCACCTGAGAAACGCGCGCAGCCATCGGCACGGCAGATACGCCAGCAGAACCGATCAACGGGTTCACCTTTCCACCCGTGATAACATACATCAGTTTTCCAAGCAGCACGCCGCCCGCAGTGCTGAATGCAAACGCGCACACGCCCATAAGCAGGATGCCGACCGTCTGCCAGTTGAAAAACGCATCCACCGTAGCGGTAGCGCCAACGGACAGGCCAAGGAAGATTGTTACGATATTGCAAAGTTCGTTCTGCGCGGTTTTAGAGAGGCGTTCCGCCACACCGCACTCGCGAAGCAGGTTGCCCAACATCAAAAGGCCAACAAGCGGAGCGGCAGAGGGCAACAGCAGTGAAACGAAGATCGTAACCATAATCGGAAATACGATCTTTTCCGCTTTGGAAACCGGGCGAAGCTGCTCCATCACAACGCTGCGCTCCTTCTTCGTAGTCAAGAGCTTCATAATCGGCGGTTGAATGACCGGGACGAGCGCCATGTAGGAATATGCGGAAACCGCAATCGGGCCAAGCAGATGCGGTGCAAGCATCGCAGTTACAAGGATGGCTGTCGGCCCATCCGCACCGCCGATGATACCGATGGAAGCTGCCTCACGCATGCCAAAATCGATTGCAGGGAAGACTGCGGAAAGTGCAAGTGCCCCCAGGAATGCAATGAATATGCCAAGCTGCGCTGCTGCGCCAAGGATCAGGCTTCTCGGGTTTGCAATTAAAGGGCCGAAATCGGTCATGGCGCCAACGCCAAGGAAAATCAGCGATGGATAGATGCCAAGCTTTACGCCGAGATAAAGATAATCGATCAACCCTGCTGTTTCACTGAACTCAGCCCAGTGAACATGGCCGCCCTCAAACAATGAGGCATGGTACATCTCCGTCCCCGGTAAATTGGAGAGCAACATACCAAATGCAATCGGGATCAACAAAAGCGGTTCAAAACCTTTTCGAATCGCAAGATAGAGCAATATGCATGAAATCAGGATCATCACAAGGGGTCTAGGATCCTCAATCAGCATGGAAAATCCGGTTGTAGACAAAAATTTCTGGATTACATCCATACGTCCTCCTTCTGGTAGCAAAGGTCAGAGGAGCTTTTTTTATCAGCGTTCAGCCGATCACGCAAAGCACATCACCCGAGTTGACGCTGGCACCCTTTGTAACATTTACAGCGGAAACCGTTCCTGCCACAGGCGCCATAATCTCGTTTTCCATCTTCATTGCTTCGAGAATCAGCAGAACGTCACCCGCTTTCACCGCGTCGCCCGCCTTTACCCGTACGTCCAGAATATTGCCCGGCATCGGCGCATCTACGGATGTTTGCTTGCCGCCGGAAGCCGCACTTGGAGCCGGAGCTGCCGGAGCGGCGGCAGGAGCAGGCTGGGCCGCCGATGCCCGCACAGGCACAGGTGCAGAGGCTGCGCCTGTTATTTCTTCCACCTCAACCTCATAAGAAGCGCCGTTGACATTCACGATGAACTTACGCATATTGATTTCCTCCTAAAACATAAATTGTATTTATGGCTTTTGTTAAATCTTACGAATGCTGTGGATTCTGAAACCGGACGCATCGGTGCCCGTTGCAGTAGCAAGCGCGGCTGCAATGACCGCCACGAACTGCCCATGTGAAAGGGCTGTTTCAGGTTCAGCCGAAAGCTGCCTTATGCTGTGGATGCGTAGGCCGCGTGCTTCCGTTCCCATGTATGTGGCAAGTGCCGCCGCAACAACCGCATCAAAACAAGCACGGTCGCCAATAGGAAACCCAGTTTGTTTGGAAACGGCAGGCGCCGGGGCTTTTGCGGCCTGCTGCTTTGAAGCGGGTTCACTAGCGGTGGCCTTTGTGCCCATAAGTGTGCTCATGAGTTTTGTAAGCAAAATAATTGCAAACAACCCTACAAACACAGTACCCATACCCAAGAGCAATACAAACCACGGGCTCATTTCCATATCCAAGCCTCCATTCTAAGGATGATTTATAGTTTTTCCGCAAATCTAACGTTTTTTTATAAGCGCTCGTTTGAATCATTATATCGTTCAATCCACCGCCTATTTTTTTATATTCTGCGCATATCCTGTTTTTCCTGCTAATCGTTAATAAAAAAATAAGCAATATCCCAAAAATTTGGAATATTGCCCCGGATTCCATTTCAATTTGCCATACTTTATTGCAACAGCGCATCAAGCCCTTCCGCTTCTTTTGCTGTAAGGCTGCGCCATTTGCCCTGTCCCAGAGTGCCCAATTTGATCGGGCCGATGGCTACCCTCCTCAGCAGCAATGTATTGTGTTCAACAGCTGCCAGCATCCTGCGTACCTGTCGGTTTCGCCCCTCATGAATCGTAATTTCAAAGGCCGTGTTTCCATGTTTGAGCTTTCTAATATTCCGAATGCGGGCAGGTGCAGTCATGCCGTCGGCAAGCGGTATGCCGCGCTCAAGTGCAGTGCGTTGTTCGTCCGCCAATATTCCGTCGCAGTGGACAAGATAGGTTTTTTCAACCGTGAACTTGGGGTGAGTCATCCGATAAGCAAGCGCGCCGTCATTCGTCATGATGATCAGCCCCTCAGAATCATAATCAAGCCGCCCCACCGGATAAAGCCTCTGCGGGAAATCCTTGAAATAATCAGCGACGGTCGTGCGGCCCTGCGGGTCGTGCATTGTGCTCACAACGCATTGAGGTTTATTCAGTGCAAGGACAACGCGTTCTTGGGCAAGTGTGACAGGCTTCCCCTGGTAGGTTACCGCGTCCCGCTCCGGATCCACCACACACCCAATTTCCGCAGGAAGCCCATTCACAAGCACCAACCCTTTCGCAATCAGTTCTTCACATTTTCTGCGGGAATCAATCCCAGCTTCTGCCAAAAACTTCTGCAACCGCATGCGCGCACCACATTGTTCATACGCTCCAACGTCTGAACAGCCTTTCAAGATAATCCGGGAAGGCCGTGGGTTCCACCGGTTCCGATGCAAAAAGCTCCGTCTGCGCAAGCAGGCGGCCGTCTTCCCAAACTTCCAACAACCCGACAATCTCACCTTTTGCAATCGGCGCATGAATCCGCTCGGCAACTTTTACAACCGTTCGTACCGTTGTTACGGCGCCATCCTTCACCAAAATAATTATATCCTGTTTTGCCGCAAGCGCCAAGGCGTTTTTTTTGCCGCCGCTCACCCGTACGCGCGCAATGACATCGCCTGCTGCAACAAGTGTTTCAGGCTGGTAGGCGGTAAACCCGTAATCCAGAATACGCTTTGCGGTTGGGAACATGTCCGGGCAATTCAGCAGCACACCCACAAGCTGCATTCCTTCACGCTCTGCCGCAAAAACAAGGCATTTTCCAGCGGCCATCGTGTAGCCCGTTTTAACTCCGTTGCCCCCCTCATATTCCCAAAGGAGCTTATTCTTATTTTTAATCGTTCTCGTAATCTCACCGGTTTCCGTTCGATAATATGTCGTTCCGACGATTTCTCGAAACGTTCCGTTCTGCATGGCATAGGAAGCGATAAGCGCAAGGTCATATGCCGTCGTATAATGATCCGGGTCATGCAAGCCGTTCGGGGTCACGAAATGCGTGTTCAACGCGCCGAGCGCCTGTGCTTTTTCATTCATGAGCGCGGCAAATCCCGCAACACTGCCGCCCACATGTACCGCGATTGCAACCGCCGCATCGTTGCCTGATATAAGCATAAGCCCATAGACCAGATCACGCAGGCTGATTTTTTCCCCAAGGCGTAGGTACATGCTGGAGCCTTCAACGCCATATGCTTCTTTGGGAATTGTTACAAGCGTATCCAGTTTTCCCGTTTCAATCGCAAGGATCGCCGTCATAACTTTCGTTGTGCTTGCCATTGGCAGTTTTTCATGCGCAGTTTTCGCGTAAAGCACTTTGTGTGTGCGCACGTCCATGAGCACCGCGCCGCCCGCAGACACTTCCACCGTATCGCGCTCCGGCTCCGCAAGCGCGCCGTTGCTCACTGCAAACGCCGCAAGCACAGCTATCAGAACGGCCGTCATCCGTTGCGTCCACTGTTTCATCTTCCTGTGCTCCTGTTCCGTCCGTTTCCCAGCGTCACTGCTGTTGTGCTTTCTCCGATTGTGCCTGCTGTGTGCAAGTCGCCGGGGCAGCATCGCAAACCATGCGCTCCACAGCGCAGACTGCTTCGGGCAATAGATCAATGACACGATCCCAGCTATTCTTATACTGTGCCGGCAAAACCTTTACACAGCCGGCATTCACAGAAAGGAACGCCATAGGCGTAAGGCTCATGCCTGCAACCGCTGTACCCGCAAACGGATACCTTTGTCCATTCTCTTCTCCGCCTGTTTCTCCATCAAGCGCCGTTCCCGATTTGCGCACGGGTTTGTTTCCCATTCCGTATTCGCCGCCGCCGGACAGGAAGCCAAGGCTCACTTTTGATACGGGCAAAATCATCGTCTCATTCCCTGTCAGGATCGGATCTCCAATGATGGTATTCACATCCACCATCTCTTTGATCTCTTCCATAGCGCTTTTCATAATGTTTTCAATTGGATGCATCATACTATGTCCCTCCTTGTTTTCTCACTCTAATGAGAACACCTATAATCTGCGTTGGAAGGATTTCCAATATGCCTTCCATATAAATCCATATTGCGTGCCGGTCAAAAACCGGAGCAATAGCAATACGCCCCTGGTGCGATGGAAAGCAGGTGCGCAGAAGAAGTTCAAGTGCAGTCTGCACCGCCCCAGCGGCCATTACACTGCAAAACGCATCGCCTGCATCTCCGATTATCCCTTTGCAATTGAGCTCAGCAAGGCGCAAGGTTCCCGTCCTTCGCGAATTCCATAGCAGCTTATGAAGAAGCTGCTTTCGCTTTGGCTTTTCTTTTTTAGGTTTTTTCTGCTTTTTGCGCAGAAGTGCAATAATGTTGGTATCTATATGCATCGGAATTTTCACGAGCCCAAACAAAAGGCATAGCTTCGCCCGCGCATAGAGGTGGGTATCATTCAGCTCTGCGCAAAAGCGTATCTTTACGCGCCACAGCAGGCAGACAATCAACGCCAGCACTCCAGAAAAAATGCATAAAAAAAGAACCATATCTTTCCTCCAGACGGAGCATATGGTTTCTATTGTTTGCGTTTCACGGAAAAATATGACGCAGCAGGAGTTTACCCCCTGTAATCTGCACGGATAAACGGTTCACAAATCCGTTTTTCAACCAGCATATGATATTTTTCCGGCCGGCGATATGCATTTCCGTGGACTTCCGTTTTGCGATATTCCCGCAGCATGTCCAGATCGAATTCCGCTAAATAAACGCCCTCGCTTCCGCCGGCTTCCAAAATGCAGGTGTCCCTTGATCCCGGCACCTCCGGCAGATAAGCAACACCGTCAAAGGCAGAAGAATGGCCATTGCAATCCGGCTGGCCACATGGATAGTTGCAGGTGGCAATTCCCATCATATTCTCATATGCTCTGCCCCGCAGCTGGGAAAGGCGATTGATCTCCATCGGGCAAGCATTTGGGACGAGGACGACCTCGGCCCCTTTGAGCATCAATACTCTGGCGCTTTCCGGGAATTCCCTGTCATAGCAGATCATTGCGCCAACCTTGACCGGCCCGGATGCCGTATCTAAATCCGCCACATAAAAGTCATCTCCCGGGGTCAATCTGCATTCCTCTCCGAAGTCACAGGTGTGCACCTTGGCATAGGTCATAACTTGCTTGCCGTGCCGGTCGAACAGAATTGCGGTATTTCGCGGAAGCGGTTCAAAGCGTTCCAGAAACGTGACCATAATTGCCATATCCAGCTCCGCAGCAAGCGTTCCGAACGCCGACACAAATTCGCCTTCTCCCGAAATCGCCTGTCCCTTCAGGCGGTTTACATCCGCAGGAATATGGTAGCCACAATTCCACATTTCCGGAAACAGTGCAATATCCGCGCCGTCTTTCTTTGCTTTCCGGCAGGCCGCAAGCCCAATTTGAAGGTTTTCCGTCTGCGTCCTTCCCGGCAGCAGTTGTAAAAGCGCAACGCGAAATACCTTCATAATGCCCTTCCTCTCTTTCTGATCGCCATCCCCTTTACGCCTGTTCAACAGCCTCCGTGTTCTCCACGCCTGACCCGGCTTCAGCATAAGCCTCATAGCGAGGCAATTCGCTGATTGAACGCAGTCCAAAGTGTCGAAGGAAAGCATCCGTTGTTCCAAACAGCATTGGCCGTCCAACAACATCTTTCCTGCCAAGCTCGCGGATCATTCCAAGCTTCAAAAGCTGGCTTACCGCATATTCACACCGCACGCCGCGCACCGCCTCAATATCAGCACGCGTTACAGGCTGCCTGTAAGCAATAATGGAGAGCGTCTCCAACATGGATTGCGAAAAGGTGCGTGACTGAACAGGTTGCAGCAGTGTAAGTACAAGATCGGTATATTTCCGGTTGGAAACAAGCTGAACCGTCTCCTCCGTCAAGTAGAGCTGTATGCCGCGTTCTTCCCGGCGGTACAGCTCGTCCATTGACTGCAGAGTGGACTGCATTTCGATATCCGTCAATCCAAGCGCACGCTGGAGCTGAATAACCGGCACAGGATCTCCAGATACAAAAAGGATGCATTCGATTGCGCCGAAGCGCTCGTCATATTGCAAAGCAACTTTCTCCTTCCTATGCAGCTTGCGCGTCATTACTCCTGCTCATCCATATATTCCACATCGTCATCATTGCTCAGAAGACTGGCCGCAATGATCGTAATCGTTCCATACGGCATGGATTGTCTGAGCGTAATCTCATTTCGCATAATCATATCAAGCAGCGCCATAAACGTTACGATTTTTTCAAGTTTTTCACTTGCTTCGTCGAAAAGAGCCTCAAAGGTCACACGTCCCTGTGCGGAAAGCACAGAACGAATCTTTTTCAGCTGCCTTCGGATCGTAAATATGTCCCCCTTGACCTGATGCAGCGGAGAAGGGACGGCCGGCTCCGGAGTTTCACGGTTAAGCACTGCAAAAAAGGCTTCGTACAGCTCCGCGCTTGTTGCCTCTTCAAGGCTGTATTCCTGTGGCGGCAAAACGAATTCTTCCGGCAGGCGAGTATAGGCACGCGCCATTTCGCTCTGCAACGCTTCCAGCTTTGCGCCTGCCTCCTTAAACGCCTTGTATTCCCGCAGCTGTCTGACGAGAACCGCCTCAGGATCCTCTTCTCCCTCTGGGTCTTCCCGCGGCGGGCGGGGCAAAAGCGAACGGGACTTTATGTATACAAGCGTTGCAGCCATGATGAGAAACTCGCTTGCAGTATCCATATCCAGCTCGTCCACCTCACCCATCAGCGCGAGATACTGTGCGGTGATTTCCGAAATGAAAATATCCTTTATATCGACTTTTGCCTGTTCGATCAGGTGCAGCAATAAATCTAACGGACCTTCGAACTGGCTGAGATGGACTTCATATGCCATGGCTCAACGCTCACAGGAACAGGTTGAAAATGGCTGAATAGATTGCGTCCATGCCAGCCCAAAGCTTCATCACGATTGCGCTCATAAAACCGGTATTTGCATTAATGAACAAAACTGCAATCAAAACGGCAAAGCTATAACGCTCAAAATAATAGAAAAACTTGAAACCGGCGGCGCTGCGCGTAAAGCGGCCCAGAATGCATTGGAGCACATGGTATCCATCCAGCGGGGGGACAGGCAACAGATTAAACACAAAAAACGCCAAGTTCAGGAAGAACATGGAACTCAGAATGTTATCGAGGATCACGCTGTCCACAGTAGTAAAAACCTGCAATACATACATTACACCCAAAGTTAAAAATGCAATAATCAGGTTTGTAGCTACGCCTGCAAGGGATACAATCAGCTCATCCTTCCGGGGGTTTTTAAAGTTACGCGTATTGATCGGCACTGGCTTGGCCCATCCAAAACGCACCAACAGCATCATTACAAGGCCAATCGGGTCAAAGTGTGCAAGTGGGTTCAAAGTCATCCTGCCAAGGTTACGTGCGGTCGGATCGCCGCATTTATAGGCTGCATACGCATGCGCACATTCATGAAACGAGATTGCAACAATAATCCCAGGAACGCGGTAGAGCATCTCCAGGAGAATGGTTGACAAATTAGTACTGCCAAAATCAAACAACAAAGGCACGCTCTCCTCAAATGATATTTTCCCCGCACCGACGGCGAGTTATCTTTTATTATACGGCAAAGCGGCCAACGATGCAAGACGCGGCCTTCAGGCATGAAGCCAATAAACAAATACGCGCCGAACGTGTTCCCACAAGGTCGCGGCTGAAACATCCGATTTGGGGAACAGATCGATTTCGGCAACGACCGTACCATCTGGGCCGGTAAAATACGCCTTTCCAACTGCACGATTCGCAGGCAATGGCGCTGTAAGAATTTCCGGTAACGAAAGGCCGCGCTCATACGTTTCCCCCTGCCGCAGAAGAAGCACCGCGTCAGTTCCCGCAACCAGATCCACTGTGTCCAGCGTCCCGCCTCGCACCGGCATGGCCTCAACAAGTACTTCGCCTGCACGTGCAAGAGCCGTTGCTTTGTAGGCGGTAAAGCAATATTCGATCATCTCCTGCGCCATAGAAAAACGCGCCGCCGAATCCGGTGCGCCCGTCACAACGCAAAGGTATGCCGTCTCTGCTCTGCGCACGCCAAACAGGCCGCAGTATCCCGCCTCTGCAGAGGACCCTGTGGCAATGCCAAAGCAGCCTGTGGTATTGCGGATGAGGCGGTTGGGGTTTACAAGCTCCGTCCGATTGCCCTTCTCGTGCAAGATCTCGTCCATATAGTTCGCACTGTAAGCGCAAAATGTTCCCGACTTTGCAAGGGCGCCGCCAAGTTTGAGCAGATCATTGGCTGAAAGCCGTGTCCCCTCCCCAGAAAGGGACATGCATTCTGCTTCGATTGAAAGCGATGAAAGGCGCGCGTTTACTGCAGCGAGGGCCGCACCGCTTGTTCCAGCACAGGCCTCGGCAAGCGCCTGAATCGCATCCCCCGCAAGAATCATTACGGCTGCTTTCAAAAGTGCTTCCGCCGAGATGCGTTCATACGGCTCTACGAACGCAGTTGGCCCCCGCACGGCCGCTGCCGCTTCGCTTATAGTGACGGTTGCCGTCGGTGCAAATATTCCGGCATCGATGGATTCACACACATACAACAAAACCGGCAGCCGCGCAAGGCCTGCCACATCCAGCTTTGCATCTGCCTCCTTTGCAAGCACGATGGAAAGCGAGGATGCTTCCGCTACTGCGGCGCTCTTTGCGCGCGAAAGATCTACCGCTGCGTTTTCAGGTTCCGCAAACGCTGTCTGCATGCAAAAGGCGCACAGCATTGCGAGGAGCAACGATGTAATCCGCCGAACCATAGAACGTTTCATCATAAAACAAACCTTTCCTGCGATCTTCTGCTTTAAGCATATTGATCCAGGAAAGATTTCATGACCAAATTCAGTTTTCTCAGGCCAGTGGATTCTTGCGCGGGCCTTTTTCAGCGGAGTTCATTCAAAAAGGACGTTCCATTGTGCCAGATTTCGCCTGTAAGGTACTCTACTGCGGTAGCAGCGATGTCCGCAAACGTGGCGCGCGTGCCAAGCGATGCACCGCCTTTCCAAGCAGGGCCAAGCGCCAGGATCGGAATATATTCACGCGTATGATCCGTGCCGGGATACGTTGGGTCGCATCCATGGTCCGCCGTGAGGATCATCAGGTCCCCCTCCCGCATCGCAGCGATCAGTTCAGGCAAGCGTGCATCAAAGTATTCCAACGCTTCCGCATAGCCTTCCACATCGTTGCGATGGCCGTAAAGCATATCGAAATCCACCAAATTCGTAAAAATAAACGAACCCTCATCTCCCTGCAAATATTTGAGGGTTGCTTCAATCCCGTCATGATTGTTTTTTGTATGGTCTGCAATCCCAACGTTGCGGTGACAAAATATGTCTTCAATTTTCCCAATTGACACCGTTTGAAGCCCGCGCTGTGCAAAGCGGTCCAAAATCGTTTCTGCAACGGGTTCCACAGCATAATCACGCCGGTTTTCGGTGCGCGTATAAGCGCCATTGCTTCCAAGGAACGGCCGCGCAATCACGCGGCCAACAAGGTTGTCGCCAACGAGCATCGCGCGCGCTGTTTCACACATCGAATACAGTTCTGCAAGGGGGATCACCTGCTCATGCGCGGCGATTTGGAATACGCTGTCCGCAGAAGTATAGATGATCGGTTTTCCGGTGCGCACATGTTCATCCCCAAGCTGCTGAATGATGACCGTGCCGGAAGCGACGCAGTTTCCCAAAGTTCCCCGGCCGATTTTTCGTTCAAACTCTGAAATAAGCTCCTTCGGGAATCCGTTGGGATACGTTTGGAACGGCCGCTCCATAATAACGCCGGCCATTTCCCAATGCCCACAGGTCGTATCCTTAGCAAAAGTCACTTCGGCAGAACGGCCGAAGGCTGCTTTGGGCGCATCTGTCTGCGGCAAGCGTGCGTTTTGGATGTTTCCAAGCCCAAGCGAAATAAGGTTGGGGATATGCAGCTTTCTTTTTTCATTAATATTGCCAAGCGTATGTGCTCCTGCATCCCCAAACGCTGCTGCATCCGGCTGTGCGCCGATGCCTACGCTGTCGAGAACGATCAGAACAACCCGTTTTTTCATGCTTATCATAATGCCTTGCGAAGCAAAGCGCTCCTTTCTCTTTGGTTTTCCATTAACAATTATTGTAACATCCCAACCGCATCCCGTCAATTTTTGCTCAGTATCATACAATTATCAAGCGCAAAAGCACCTGCGCTGCGACTCCTTCGAGCAGAATCCCCATCGCGGTAAGAAAAGCCGTCAACCGAACGCAGGCTTCCAAGGAAGGCAAGCCTGCGCGCTCCCAACCTTTGCTCATTTTTTGTGATCCACGCAGTTGAGACACCCCCTGCCCAAAACAAAAGATAAGCCCTGTCAGCATACAAAAGGACGGCAGAATAATACCAGCCAGCCCATACACCACACCCCACCACGCATATTCAATTTGGAGTTGTTTCATCACAAACCCAATCGCACCTCCCTTTAACGTAAGGCATGCGCAAGAAAAAGGAACGAACGATGGGAATAAAGTTCCGCTCAGCACACCGCAGCAAAGCATTAAATTAAATAGAGCAATCCGGAAAAAGCCATGAAAAAGCACAGACGACTGTCCCGCCCGCTCCATGCAATCTGTAAGGAGATTATCGTGCTTCAGAATGGCACAGGTGGAGACCCCCGTTGCAATGCCCAGTACAAGAAAGCCACACCCGAATGCTACTGCATAAGGATGTTCCATACAAATCCGGAAAAACCGGGTATGCTTTAAAGATTCTATTTTAGGCATAAAAATGACCGCCCTCCGTTCTATGCTTTCAATATACTTGGACGAGCGGCATGTTATTCAAAAACCTTGTTTGGAATCAACGGTATTTTTGACGCATCACGATCCTGTCTGTTAACATTGCAATGCATTCCTTGTTTGTTGGCCTGCCTTTATTGTCGTTAACCGTATACCCGAACAGCTTATGCTGCATTTCAATGTCGCCGCGGAACCATGCACGGTCGATTGCCGTGCGGATATTGCGCTCCACGCGCTTTGGCGTGGAGTTACAGACGCGCGCCACCTCAGGATAAACTTCCGTCGTAACGCAAATACGCCTACCATAATTTTCAACGCAGTACTCGATTGCTGCCTTCAAAAAAGCATAGCCGCTTACATGCGGCGAGATGCCAATGATGTGCAGATAGTTCGAGATGGTCCGCTCCCGATCAAAATCGCGGCGCTTCTCTGGCTTTTTCTGTTGACCGTTTGCAGTATCCTGCTGCAATATACCGAGCAGCCGCACGACCGTTCTGCATATCTTTTCGGGCGGCGTAGGCATTGCAATAAAATATGCCATGCCGAGTGATTGCGTCAATTTGACGACCTCCTCGCTGGTCAGCGAGGAAAGTGCGATAAATTTTGTGTTCTCTCCCAGTTTCTGCTCACGGCATTGCATCATGAATTCCGCACCGTCCATTCCCGGCATAAGCATATCCACAAGCGCAACATCCGCCTCATTTTTCTTCAAAAAATCCAAAGCTTCCGTGCCGCTGCTGCAAATATCGACAGAAAATCTTCCCTCCTGCAAAAAGCGCTCTGCAATTGCGTTGCATAGCCTCAGGTTGTCATCAACAATCAGCAGATTATATTCGCCCATGGATTTACAATTCCCCTCTCGAAAAGCGATATCGGAAAGCAGGCTCACCGGATCTTCCGAAATTATTCTATTACATAAATCCAATTTCTGGCAAGTGCTTCACATGGTTTATCGACACAATATGCACATATACGACAGAAATCCGCTTCCTTCACAGCATCGTTGCGCGCGCCTGCATATTTCCCACTATTCTTCGCTTTCTCGACATCTTTCTTAAACTCTGAAACCTCTGCCTGCCGGCGCCGTCTATTCCAGATTACTCCGCATCAGCATTGGCTTCAACGTATTCAATTGAGCACCAAATTGAATGGAGCAGCGTTCCCTCATCTCCCAAAACGATTTGAACTTGTTTTCTGTTTTTATTGACCTTAGTAACGTGCCTGCCATATCTTATTAACGGTCCATCAAGAAATTCCACCTTGCTGCCAACTTGTAAAACATGCGATATTTCTATGGTTCCATCATATTTTTTCAGCCATGCCACAAAAGCAAGATCGCTTCCCCGCAGGGCATACTGTCCGTCCTCATATTGGAGGATTCGGAGCACCTCTTCGTCGCTGTTGAGCTGGCTCCAGTCCGGGATATCTGCAGTTTCAAAAAAGACATAGCCGGGCAACAGCCGGCAGGCTGACCTTTTTATGCCCTGCGCACTGGGTTCCCAACGGATCACAAACGGCGCAAGAGGATTATATCCCCTTGCACGCAGTTTATTCATAACCCTGCTGCTCGCTCTCCTGCCCGGATTTGCAAAACAGACAGTATGATTCCTTTGCCTCGCTCAGCCCATCCCTCCTAAGCTGCTTTTCTTTTTTATTAGCATAGCAGAAATTCAAACGTTAAGCAATCACACGAAATTTATTTATCTGGTGCTACAGTTTTCTTTCATCCAAAGTGCATACACGCAATATCCCTTAAGCGGGTCGTTTATAAAGACATGCGTTATCGCCCCTGCCAGCTTTCCGTTTTGCAGGATTGGGCTGCCGCTCATTCCCTGCACAATTCCTCCGGTCTTTTCAATCAATTCGGGATCTGTAACGCGGATGACCATGCCTTTTGTATCAGCCGCGTCCTGTGCGTACAGTTTAATTATCTCGCAGTCATATGCTTTTACGCCTTCTGCATCCACGCTAGTAAGGATCTGTGCCGGCCCCTCCTCCAACTCATCCGGATATGCGAGCTGAACTCCTTCTGGATATAAAGGGTTCGGCAATGGTTCATACAACGTGCCAAACACGCCATATACGGTATTGTTCTCTATATTGCCAAGGCGCTTGCTTAAAACGTTGAATGTTCCGCGAATCTCTCCCGGCGCCCCCTGTTCACCCAACGCAACGCCAATAATGCTTGCCCGAATAATCTCTCCGCTCTTGACGAGAAGCCTCTCTCCAGTATCTGCATCCGTTACTGCATGGCCAAGCGCTCCATAGCGGAGGCTGCTCATCACATAAAATGACAATGTTCCGATTCCTGCTGTGCTCTCACGCACCCACATGCCAATGCGCCGCACACCGTCTGTAAGGTCAACTGCGGGAGTCACGGAAAAAGTCAACGTTTCTCCACCGCGCAAAACCGTTGCCGTGAGCGCGCTTCCTTCATGTGCGCCACAAAGCTCCGCCATGTGGGCTGCTCCTTCCACCTCTACTCCATCAATGCTGATAAGCACATCCCCGGCGCGCAGGCCGGCAGCTGCCGCAGGTGAAACGCGCCCTTCCGCCGTATCAATGCTGCCGAGGCCCACAATGAGCACGCCTTTTGTGTACATGCTTACGCCGACCGAGCAACCGCCCGGCATTACATATACGGTTTCCCGAACATGTACGCTCACTCGTTTCACGGGAATCCCCAAGAGCTTTACAACATAGTTTCCCTCTTGAAACCTGGGTTTTTCCGCCAGAATTTCAGACAGGTTGCTGCCGACTTCGCTCCCCGTTTCATCCGCAAGCGTAAATGCGCCGCCGATTGCTGTGAGTTGCTCCCAGCCCTTATTGCCGTCGATATATATGTTAGAAGGGAGATCGCGCACCTCTCGCACTGTAGGGCTTAAATTAACGAGCAAAAGCACCGCACAGGCGATGCTCCCAAAAATTTTTGCCATTGCGTGCAATACGTTCCGCTTCATGCTCCACCTCAATCAAAAACACTGCAGCCTACCTGACCGCAGTGTTTATGCTTTGCATGAAGTTGCCGTGCTATACTTGGAGATACAAGCCAGAAAATCAGTTTCCCCGGCGTATCTTTTTCGCTTTTTCCGCTTTATCTACAAGGGTTTTTGCATGCTCAAGTGCAAGCGGAGAATCACTGCTTCCATCCATCATTTGGGCAATCCTCCGATATTTTCCATCAAGATCCAGCAAGCGCACCGCAACGTGCGTAGCCATACCGTCATCCGTCTTTTCTACAAGGTAATGTACGTCCGCAAGCGCCGCAATTTGCGGTAAATGCGTAACGCAGATCACCTGATGTGCCCCGGCAATGCCAACCATTTTCTCACCGACAGTGCCTGCAATGCGGCCGCTGATCCCGGTATCGATTTCGTCAAAAATCAGCGTTCCAATACGATCGTTATCGGCAAAAATCGCCTTAAAGCCAAGCATAATCCTGGAAAGTTCACCACCCGATGCAACCTTTGCCAAAGGCTTAAGCGGTTCTCCGGGGTTCGCGCTGAGCAGAAACTCCAGCGCATCCATTCCGTTCTCCTGTGGTTCACCGTTATCCTGAGGTGCGGCGAACGCCACGCGAAAAGCCGCTTTTTCCATGCCAAGTGCGCGTAGCTGTGAAAGGACATCGCCAGAGAGCCGCTCTGCAGCCGCCTCGCGCAGCGCAGTCAAGCGTTGTGCCAACGAAAAATAGCGTTTTTTTGCCTCTGCCAGCTTTTCATCCAACTTTGCGGCGCGTGCGTCAGCCTGCAGAAGGGCGTCCAATTTTTCTTGCGCCTCCTGCTCAAAGGCGAATACCTCTGCAATCGTGCCGCCGTACTTCCGTTTTAGGTCGGAGAGCGTTTCAAGCCTCATTTCGATTTGGTCAAGCCGCTGCGGATCAAATTCCAGCCCGCCTTTCATGTCCCGCAGTGCATAGCCGACATCCTCCAACGCATAGTATGCGTCGGCCAGCTTTTGTGCCGCCTCCGCGTACTCCTTTGCATAGCCTGAAATACTTTCCATGTTGTGCCGTGCAGCGTCCACTGCGGCGGTTGCGCTGCTGCCCTCGCCGTTAAGCTGTTCGTACGCTGTTTCCACCGCAAGCATGATCCTTTCGGCATTTACAAGAAGCGTTTTCTCTGCCTGAAGCGCGTCCTCTTCGTCTGTTTCGATTCCCGCAGCACTGATTTCATTGATCTGATATTTCAGAATATCGATCTGCCGTTCGCGCTCAGCAACCGAACCAAAACCGGAAAGGCGCTCCCGGCGCAACGCCGCAAATTCGCCGTAAATTCGATTGAGTTCGTTGCGTATGGGCAGGATTTCCGCATGCGCATATGCATCTAAAAAAGCAATATGGTTTTCCGGCGCAAGCAGGGACTGATGCTCGTGTTGGCCATGGATGTCAACCAATGTATCCGAAACTGCTTTCAGAATTGTAACGCTCGTAAGGATGCCGTTCACGCGGCAAAGGTTTTTTCCCGCAACGGAAAGCTCACGTGAAAGCAACAGCGTGTCGTCCTCGCAATCGATCCCCTGCTCCGCTAAAACCGCTTTCGTTCCGCCGCAATCTGCAATATCGAAAACCGCCTCAACCTTGGTTTTTTGCGCGCCATGCCGAATAAGCTCCCTGCTGGCACGCTCTCCAAGCACGAAGTTCACAGCGTCGATAATAATTGACTTTCCCGCACCCGTTTCGCCGGAAAGCACATTGAATCCCGCGTGAAATTCAATGTCAAGTCGCTCAATCAGAGCAACGTTTTCGATAAAGAGTCTTTGCAGCATAGCAGCATATTTATTGTTTGAGCATAGCGTTAAAGCGCTTCACGAGTTCCGGCACGCTTTTTATGTCCTTGATCGCAACGAAAATCGTATTATCGCCCGCGAGCGTACCTGCAACCTCATTCCACCGCATCGAATCAATGGCCTCTGCAGCAGCGTTTCCGGTACCAGAGATCGTCTTAATGATGATGAGGTTGGATGTACTTGCAATCGATACGACTGAATTAGAAAAAATACGGATAAACCGCTCCTTCAGGCCCGCCTCGGCCTTATCCACGGTGGCATATTTATAGCCACCATCCTCGGCGAGCACCTTAATCAGGCGCAGTTCCTTAATGTCGCGCGATACGGTTGCCTGCGTTACGTTGATTCCTCGATCTTTCAGGCGCATCGCCAAATCATCCTGCGTCTCGATATTAAAGGTTTCGATCAGATCCAGGATCATCGCATGTCGTGCCGCTTTCATTGAGTCATTCCTCCTGTGTTGTATATGTTACGATAGCTTGCTGCGGATCAGAGAGTAAATGTTCCGCTCTTCAAATTTTACAAAAGCAACATGCCGCTCCGAACGGTAAACGACGATCTCATCGTCTCGGCTGATTTCCGCCGTATAGATGCCGTCAAGCGATATATAGCCCTCGCTGTTCATGGAAAAGCGCATCTTCGCATCGGCGGATGCAATGATCGGCCGGAATGAGAGCGTATGTGGGCAGATCGGCGTAATGATCGCCACATCAAGCCCCGGCGAAATCACAGGACCACCAGCAGAAATGGAATACCCCGTTGAACCGGTTGTTGTGCTGACGATAATGCCATCGCATCGCACAGAGCCCGCCTGCATTCCATTGATTTCCATGCTGATATCCACAATCCCGGAAAACGCGCGCTTATACAAAAGCGTTTCATTCAAACAATAATGCGGTGTTCCTCCATTGACGCGGCAGGCAAACATCATACGCTGATCCAGAGAATATTCGCTCCGTGCAAGCCTGGTGATCGCAGTCTCAAACTGTTCCGGCGTGATTTCGCTTAAAAAGCCCACTCGGCCCAGATTAATCCCCAAGATCGGCACTTTAAGTTCCGATGCTTTGGATGCCGCGCGCAGAATCGTTCCATCTCCGCCGAAAGCGAGGATGAAATCCGGTGTTTTTTGATCGATCGTAGGAAGCGAGTTATGAATCAAAGGAAGCAGCGGAGCGTCCACACAACAGGTATATCCCAACGAAAGTGCCGTTGATAATCCGGCCAAAAGGCCGTCTACCGCGCTCTGCTTCTGCGGATTCGTAAAGAAGCCGAAGGTCATACTGTGCATGTCAATCTCCCGTCTGTATAAGTATTATAATATCCTGCATATTGATTTTCAAGGAATTTTTTAAATTTTTAAACATATTTCAGCCCAGAATGTGCTTCTTCCACCGTTTTTTCGACCGCCGTGGACAGCTCCACATCCGCGCGGCCATCCTCACCCTGTGGTTTTTCCAGGACAAGCAGGAATTCAATGTTTCCCTTTGGCCCAGTGATAGGCGAATAATCGATATGCAGCAGATGAAACCCTGTTTGCACAGCAAATTTCGCCGCACCCACAAGCACTTCGCAATGGGTTTGTTTGTCTCGCACCACGCCATTCTTGCCGACTTTAGCACGCCCTGCCTCAAACTGGGGCTTTACCAAAACTACCGCATGTGCCCCTTCCCGGAGGCAAAGAAACACCTGCGGAAGGATCAGGCGTATTGAAATAAAGGAAACATCCATTGAAGCGAAATCAGGTTGCTCTGCAAACCAACCGGGCTCCATATACCGCGCATTTGTACGCTCCATCACAACAACGCGTGCATCGTTGCGCAAACGCCAATCCAGCTGGCCATATCCGACATCAATCGCATAAACCTTGCGCGCGCCGTTTTGCAGCATGCAATCCGTAAAGCCGCCTGTAGATGCGCCAATATCGAGCGCAACAGTGCCTGCAAGGCACAAGCCAAACTTGCGCACGGGTTTATCGAGCTTCAGCCCTCCGCGGCTCACAAAAGGAACCGGGTTCTCCTTTATGGCAAGCACACAATCGGGCGGTACATTATCGCCCGGTTTATCAACGCGCATGCCCGAAAGGCTCACCGCTCCGCTCATGATAAGCGAGCGTGCCTTTTCCCTGCTTTCAGCCAGGCCGAGCTCCACCAGCCTGATGTCCGCCCGCGTTCCTTTCATTTCGCACGCTCCAAATAAATCATTATTTTTTTGCGGATCTCATCCGCAGAGATTCCGGAAACAGCGTCTTGTTCTGCAACGGAAGCATGCCGCACCGGCGCTTCCCCAACCCCGCACGGAGATACACGCACCACATGGCCGATTGCCGCCTGCACAGCTTCGCCGAAGCCACCGGCCACTATGCCATCCTCCACGGTAATGACCGGCGCACCATGTTCTGCGATGCGTGCAAGCATGGTATCATCCATTGGCTTTATGCTGCGCGCGTTCACAAGGCCGACAGGCAGCCCATCGCTTGCTTTAAGCGCGGCGCTGAGCAACCGTCCGGTTGCGATGACCACCAACTGTTTTTCCGCAAAATGCAAAACCTCCTCCCACTCTCCTACTTTGACAGGCTTCGTCAAAGGATGGGAAGGCAATGCGCCCCGGTTATATCGAATGGCAACCGGCCCGCTTTGCATAAGCGCGAGCTGAAGCATCTCGGAAAGCTCTTCCTGAGATGCCGGGGAAAGAAGCGTCATTCCCGGCAGCGTACGCAAAAAGGCGATATCATACACCCCTTGATGCGTTTCGCCATCCTCCCCAACAAGCCCGGCACGGTCTACCGCAAACACAACGGGAAGGCCCTGCAAGCAAACGTCATGAAGGATTTCGTCATATGCGCGCTGCAGGAAAGTGGAATAGATCGCAACGACAGGCCTGGCCCCCGCTGCCGCCATGCCGGCAGCCATAGTAACCGCATGTTCTTCCGCAATGCCAACATCAAAAAAGCGATCCGGGAATTCCGATGCAAAGCGGTCAAGCCCCGTTCCCTGCGGCATCGCGGCCGTTATGGCGACAATTCTGGAATCCGCACGCGCAAAAGCGCACAGCGCCCGCGCAAATACGGAAGAATTGCTTTCCCGCTTATTTCCGTTCACCGCACCCGTATTTACATCAAATTTTCCAATTCCATGGAATTTCTCCGGATTTTGCTCCGCAAGTGCATATCCTTTTCCTTTTTTGGTGACGGCATGAATCATAACCGGACAGTCAAGCTGCTTTGCCCGAGCCAGCACCTCCGTAAGCGCCATAAGGTCATGTCCATCCACAGGGCCAAGATAAGTAAATCCCATTTCCTCAAACAAAACGTTTGGAATGAGAAAATACTTGATCCTGTTTTTGAGGCGCAGTGCATTTCCGAACAGCCGAACGCCCACTTTAGGAAGCCTTTGCAGGAACTCTGCGGTGTTGTGCTTAAACCGCTGGTAAGAGCGGCTGGTGCGCATGCGGTTTAAATGCCTGTTTACCGCGCCAACATTATGGGAAATGGACATGTCGTTGTCATTCAGCACCACAATCAGCGGTTGCTTGCTCTGTCCCGCGTCATTCAGCCCCTCGAAACAAAGCCCGCCGGTCAGCGCGCCATCCCCCAATACGGCGACAACGCTTCCACATCCGCCTAACATCTGCTCTGCGCGTAAAATGCCAAGCGCAGCGGAAACAGCAGTGCTGGCGTGACCTGTGCCAAATGCATCATGCGGGCTTTCCGAACGTTTTGGGAACCCACTGATGCCGTTTTTTTGCCGGAGTCCGTCAAATTCAGCCGCACGGCCGGTCAGAATTTTATGCACATATGCCTGATGTCCTACATCAAACAAAATTTTATCAACCGGAGAATTGAATACCCGATGTAAAGCGATCGTCAGCTCCACAACGCCAAGATTTGATGCAAGGTGCCCGCCTGTATGTGAAACCCGTTCTACAAGAAAAGAGCGTATCTCTTCTGCAAGTTGCGGCAGTTGCTGTTCTTTGATACGCTTAAAGTCATCTATGGAATGGATTGAATCCAAAAGCGGGGTCTCTTTCATGCCGTTCCGCCTTTCCATGCACAAACGCGGAGGGTATTATACCACTTCGCCGTCGTGCATACAAGGGTAAAGCCCCAATAAAAATGCATAAATCCGCAAAAGCAGGCAGGCATTTTTAATTAGAAAGTTCGTGTAAGCGTTTGATCCGTAAGCGTCAGGAACCATGTTGCGCGGTCTCCAAATTGCCCCAACGCCTCCTTTGCAAACCGGGCCTCCTCCTGTGCCATGCGCTTTGCAGTTTCAATGCCGTAGAGCGATGGATACGTCAATTTTTGATGCGCTGCGTCCTTGCCGAGCGTTTTCCCCACTGTCTTGGAATCTCCCAGCACATCCAGCAGGTCGTCTGTAATCTGAAACAAAACGCCATAATGCGCTCCAAACCTTCTCAGTGCTCCAACTGATTCCGGATCCGCATTGCCGGCTATGCCTCCGGCCACAACGGCCGCCGTAATAAGCGCTCCTGTTTTTCGGGTATGAATATACGTGAGCGTTTCTGCATCTGCGCAGGGGGTCTTTTCATTTGCAAGATCGGCCCACTGCCCAGCAACCATTCCGGACACGCCCGCACCATGCGCAATTTCAGTCGCCGCCTCATAATAGCGGGGAGCTTTTTCGATATGCCTCGGCCCTTCCGAAAGGATCACCTCAAACGCATAAGTTAAAAGCGCATCCCCTGCAAGCAAGGCATTTGCTTCGCCGAATACCTTGTGGTTTGACGGCCTTCCGCGGCGGAAGTCATCGTCATCCATGCAGGGCAAGTCATCATGAATCAGCGAATATGTGTGGATCATTTCCAAAGCAGCGGCAAGCGGCAGCGCCGCCTCCATGTTTCCTCCCACCATTTCACATGCGTAAAGGCAAAGCATAGGACGGAGCCGTTTACCGCCTGCAAGGAGGCTGTATTTCATCGCTTCGCACAGCGCAGTGGGAAGATCTTCCCTACGCATATATGCTTCAAGCACAGCTGTGATTTGTTCCAGATTTATCATTCTTCCTCCGCGTTCATTTCGCCGCCCACCGGTTCAACGGCTTCCAGGCGGCCTTCATATGCCTCCAATTGTGCAAGGCACGTCCGGGAAAGCGCACGCCCTTCCTCATAGAGTTTCATCATGTCGTCAAGCGGCAAATTCCCATCGGAAAGCGCGCTTACGATTTCCTCCAGCCTCCGCATTGCATCTTCAAAGTTCTGCTTTCTTTTCGCCATTTCTTCTCTGTTCCTTTTCTATCGTATTCACGGTAGCGCCGGCAGCGCCGTCATGAAAAATGATTGTCACCGAATCATCCGGCGAAAGCCGTTCCACCGAACCACAATACGCCCCATCCTTTCTGCGCACAAGTGCAAAGCCGCGCGAAAGCGTATGCGAGGGAGAGAGTGCTTCCAACTTGCCTGAAAGCGTGCTGCACATGCGGGCGGCTGCAGCCAATGAGGCCTGCGCAGCAACATCCAAGCGTCGTCCGGCATCCAGAACAGTATGCCGGGCATCTGCAAGCGCATGGCGCGGCGCAGCAAAAGCTCCACTTTCTACGATAGCATTCACCCGTTCTCTGCGCCTTAAAAGGCCCGTTCGTGCAGCGCAAAGCAACGTTTCACGCATTCCATCCAACGTAGAAAGCAGCATGTCATACTCGGGCACACAAAGCTCTGCCGCGGCAGAGGGGGTAGGCGCACGAAGATCCGCAACAAAATCCGCAATGGAAAAATCGGTTTCATGCCCCACTGCGCTCACAATGGGGATTTCGCTTTCGTAAATTGCCTCTGCAACAGTTTCCTCGTTAAACGCCCAAAGGTCCTCCAAACTGCCGCCTCCACGGCCGACGATCAGCACATCGGCGCGTTTCAGACGGTTCATCAGCCGAATTCCTGCTGCAATTTCCTCTGCAGCGCCCATTCCCTGCACAGCTACAGGGCAAAGCAATAGATTCATTGCCGGAAACCTGCGCCGTGCAACGCTGATTACATCGCGTACAGCGGCACCACTCTGCGAGGTCACGATTCCAACGCAGTGTGGCAGAGCCGGAATCGGCTTTTTATGCGCTTCATCAAACCACCCCCGCGCCTGTAGCCGCGTTTTCATCATCAAGAAGCGCCGGTAAAGCTCTCCTTCCCCTTCCCCTGTCACCGTTTTCACATAAAACTGATACTGTCCGTCACGCGCATAAAGCGCAGCATGCCCTTGGGCCACGATTTCCATTCCATCGGAAAAGGCCACGCCGCACTGCATTGCGTCCTGCCGGAACATCACGCAGCGCACAAGCGCACCGCCATCCTTAAGCGTAAAATACACATGCCCCGAGCTGTGGCGCTTCAAGCCGCTGACCTCCCCGCGCACGGAAAGGCTGCGCAAAAGCACATCTCGCTGCAGCAAGCCCGCAACATACTCGTTTAATTGGGTTACGGTCAGAACATATCCGCTTTGCATCTTGTGGTTCCCCCCTCCGGTGATGCGGTAAGCCTGTCTTTGCACAACAATGCTGTGCCGACCGCATTGTCGGAAGAAAGCGCGCTTTCCCCGAAAAAAATCTCAGCTTCCGTTTTCTGCTTTCGAACCCGTTCCCGCAGCAGAGCGCGCAGAAGCGGGCTTGACGCCACTCCCCCCGCGAGAAGTGCGCGCCGGATGCCTGTTTTGTCCATCGCATAAAGCAGCATCTTTCCAAAGGTGCGCGCCATGCAGTCATATGCAGCATACGCAATTTCACCATGCTTGATTCCATCGCCAATGAGCGCCTGCGCACGTGTCTCCACCCCGGAAAACGAGCATACCCCGTTGCGCACAATCGCCGGAAGCTTCACCCCTCCTGTTGCAGGGTCAAATTCGCCGGCAAGCGCTTCAAGCTGCTTCCCGCACGGAAACCGAAGTCCCATGGCAACGCCGATCCGATCTACAAACTGTCCGGCATGCAAATCTTCCGTACCTGACAGCAGCGTTATATGAAACGCTTCGTCCACCAAAAAAACTTCCGTCGTTCCGCCTGAAATATGCATGCCCAAAAAGGGCTGTCCCATCAAAAATTCATTGCCATACAGCGCGGCGCGAACATGTCCTTCCTGATGGGATGCAGCCAAAAGCGGTACACGGAGTGCGGCGGCCATGGATGCTGCGCAAGCTTTCCCGGCAAGGAACACCGGCATATAAGAATCCTCATTTGGCCTTGGCCGAGCGCTTACACATACACCGCGCACAGCACCAACGTCCAGCTTTTCAAACATCTCCGGCACAAGTCTTTCCAAATTCCGGATATGCTGAAACAGGCCATCGCTTTGGCGAAGGCCTCGTTCTCCCTGTTTAACCGAAAGCACCGTCCGCAGATCTGAAACGATGCCGCATTCATCCACGCAGGCAACGGACGTGGTATAACAGCTTGTATCCACGCCGACATATGCGCACATTACTGCTGTTCCCCGTTTTCCGCTTCAAGCCGTTTGGCAAGCGTTCCGAGCATACCGTTGATGTAAGCGGAGGATCGTTCCCCTCCAAACCGCTTTGCGAGTTCAACCGCTTCATTGATGGAAACGCTGTACGGGATATCCCTGCGGTACATCATTTCATAAATCGCAACGCGAAGAATCGAAAGGTCTACCCGCGGCATACGTTCAATGCTCCAACCGATGGCAAGTTCACTGATCAACGGGTCAATCTCTTCCTGATGCGTTTCAATCCCAGAAAGCACTGCATCGGAAAAGGCCACGTCTTCTTCGGTCAGCGTTTCCGTGATACCCGACTTGTCCAATACCGCGTCATAGGTATCTTCTCCCCCAAACAAACGAGCAAACGCGAGTTTCATTGCGACCTCGCGCGCTGTCTTCCTGCTCATATTCTCTTTCGTCCTTCCATGGGTATCGGCATTTCAGCCGTTATTTTTCCGTTGAAACAGCCCCGCAAAAAAATCCTTCACACGGGTGCGGCCTCCTTCGTCCAAAAGCGTGCCGATAAAGTAAGCGATGCCCACGATAGCGAACAGCAGAAGCGTGCGCCAAAACCCGATTGTAAAAATCAGGATCGTAAACAAAATGCCAAAGCACACGCTGATGATGCGCCACTTATACAGCCTGCAAAAGGCAAAGAAATCATTCATATCATGCACCTCACATTACGCGCGGCTGCTTTGCAGGTGCCGGTGCACTTACGATCAAAACGTCCACATCCCGAACGGTGATGCCGCAGTACATCTCAATGTACTCTTTGAGCGAATCCTGCAGGGCCTTTGTAAATTCGGGAAGCACCGTCTCATTGGAGACGACCAGTTTAAGGGCAATTGCAACCGCAGTGTTTTCAATGGCGGTGACGCTGCTTTCACACTCTTTAACCTTTGGGTTCGCCCTGCAATGCCGCTGTACCATACTGTCTACCGCCGCAAGGGTGATGAAGGCCGAACCGTTATCACCGGAAAGGATGAGGGCAGATGTCGCTCTCGGTGCGGCTGCCGGCTGTTCCTGCTTTCGATTGCCCATTGCAATAAAGAGCCGGAAGGCAAGAATCAGCAGCACAAGGCCAATACCGCCCATGATAAGCCTGTTTTCAGTCATGCCGTTTGTAACGATACCCGTTACATGTGCGACCATATCTGCCGTCACGAATGACATCGCAATGCCAATGCAAAGCGCAGCAAGTGCAATCACCAAAAGCAACACAACAACAAGCAGAAGCTTGTCGAACCAACTAAACTTCATAACGCGATTCTCCTTTGGTGTTTCAGGCGCCGCCAGCATAGCCGGCGGCGCTTTTTAGGCATGTATGCCGCTTATTCGGCAGGCTGGATTTCGGCCGGTTTTGTTTTGGGCTCCGGCTTGTCGAAGTTGATGGACTGCACGAACACGTTCACCTGCACGACGCGAAGTCCGGTCATGGTTTCAATCGCATTCTTAATGCCGGTCTGGATCTTGGTGCAAACCTCATGAAGCTTGTAACCGTAGCGAATGATCACGCTCAAATCTACAGCGACCTCTTCCTCTCCAACCTCGACCTTAATGCCTTTGGTCATGCTTTTTTTCGCGTTCAGCATCCCGGTAATGCCTTCGACGACGCCGCCGGCCATGCCCACCACGCCTTCGACTTCTGCAGCCGCAAAGCTTGCAATGGTTGCGATCACATCAGGCGCAAAAATGATCTTCCCGCCTTGGGTCGCATTTACTTCAGTGGTGATCTCGTTATCCGGGGTCATGTGCACTACCTCCTTTTGAATTTGGAAATATTATAACAGATTTTTCTATTGGTGCATAGCTCTGATGCCGGAAAGCTTCTGAGTTCACAGAAGATTTTCTTTTCGGCCTTCATTGCGCCCCGGGGATAACCTTAACGTTTTCCGCCGATTCCCCAGTTTCGCGCTGCACAATATCGAGAATTTGTGCGACTTGCTCATCGCTGAGCGTTTCGCAATCCACGATTACATTCACCGAACCGCCATGGAACGTAACGGCGGCGTCGGCGAACCCTTTTGCACGAATCAGGCTTTCAATGGTAAATTCCGTTTCCATGTTATTCACGAGCGCAAGCTTTTGTGCCTGTGCATCGGCAAGGGTCTCCGCATCCGAAGCCGAGGTTGCGATAATTTCGTCAAGATAACCAATCTCAAGCTCCCGTACACTCTCTCGCTCCGTTCGGAATGATTCAAAATAGTCCTCTCCGGCCGCCGATGTTTCCAAGGTATCTCCACTCATACTTTCAATATGGAACGATTCCCCGCCTCCCTGCGCAGCGGTTCCAACTCCTTCTGTCTCCTTTCCGGCGTTCAGGCTGTAATTCCAGTATACGACGCCAGCCAACAGCAATGCGAGCCCACCGATCAGGATGTACTTTTGCTTTTTGCCTTCCAGTTTCATGCTCTATTCCCCCTTTTCAATTGCCTTCATTTCAAACACATCGATGCAGGACAGGTCTACGCCAAGCACCGTCCGCACCGCGTTTTGCAGATTCATCCGAACCGTAATGTCAGCTGCACCCTCTGCAATCACGATTACACCGCGTACTACGGGTTGCTTTTCCGTAAGCACGATTGCTTCGTTTCCTCCCGTCTGCGATACGGTCGCCGGGCGCGATGATTCCGTCCGGTTCTCCGTAACGGATTCCGTTCCCGTACCTGAGCTTTGCGTAATCCCAGTTTGTGTATCCGTGCTCATTGCGGGTATGATCTGCGCACCGGTGTCGTAAGTGATCATAACCTCGACCTCCCCCGCGCCACGAATGCAGGAAAGCACGTTTTTCAGCCGTTCTTCCGTTTCCCGTTCACTGGAATATACACTGTCCGGCTCTTCCAGTGAAACCGGCTCCACAACACTGTTTTTCGGAAACGATGTCACAGCATAAATGAGAATGCCGGCAAGTACCAGCGCGCCGTAAACGCAAAGCTCAAAGCGCTTATCCTTTTTCATGCGTTCTGTAAGCCCTGCGAGCAGCTTGCCAAACCCGAGTCCGCCCTGCTTTGCCATACATTCCAGCCCCTTTCTCTCCAATCGCGCTTTCTATCCCTTCTCCAGCAGCTTCAAAATTGGCTCCGCAGCATAAAGCAGCAGAAGCAAGGACAGCGCTCGCTTTGCACTGCTGCGCAAACCGCCGCGCGGCAGCAGTGCTTCTCCTGTAAACCCAATCACCGCGAGCGCTGCAAGCCGCTCCATAAATGAGTAAATCCACTCCATCCGCCTCTCCTGTGCTATGCTGCGTTTCCCACTGCCATCACAAGCCCCGCAGAGATAATAAACCTGTCTCTTATACACATCTCCGAGCCCACGAGACTAGGCATGAT
>ENA-OZZQ01000003-OZZQ01000003.1-human-gut-metagenome-genome-assembly--contig:-NODE-3-length-199065-cov-11.857007_pt1 | contig 199065 bp, 183 predicted proteins | sample MGYA00243647_ERZ654151 | MGnify/ENA primary metagenome ERZ654151 (study PRJEB26926, sample SAMN06165154) | human gut metagenome | biome: ENVO:00009003; feature: ENVO:2100002; material: ENVO:00002003... | reverse complement strand
AGCACATATTTTTAGAGGATAGAAGCGCCGCGTTCATTCGTCCGCCACCTCGCTTTCCTCGACAACCTCGCCCGTGTCCGGATCGACGTTCAAGGAACATTGTTCCGGTTCTGTGAATGTGAAGCGGTCGCGGGCTTCGCGCTCCCTGCGTTCCTTTTCGGAAAGGGAAAATTCGCATTCCCGCGTTAAGTCCTGCAAGCTCTCCACGAACTGCTGATTGATAACGTCATACGGCATAATCACCGCTTGAAGCAGGAAGCCCGCCTTCGCGACGATGTAGGGCGTTCCCTCCGCCGTGCGGCGTTCGTAAAGCTCCAGCACGTCCAGCACGTCAGCGACGGGCGAAAGATAGCGGCTTTCGATGAATACCAGCCCGCGCGTTGTGCGGATCGGCTTCAAGGTTCGTCCGGAATAGATGATCGAAATTCCTTCCCGCTCGACGTGTCTTTCCGTTTCGTCTGTGTCCTCGAAACTGATACCCGCCGGAACGCCCAGCGTTTTCACGAAGTAATTGTCGCGGTCTTTCTCCGGAACGTCGAAGATCGTCAAAAGGCTTTCTTTGTCAAGCTGGGGAAGCCCGACAACCGGATAAACCGCCGATCCGTCGCCGATGTACTGCGTTAATATGTCGCCGTCGTCGCTGTACCGCTCGAAGATCGCAATATTCTTGTTCTTTTTGCATATAGCGGCGATACTTTTAATCTTCATCTTCGCCGCCCTCCGTTTCCTCTGCGTCCGCGTCGTGCCGTTCTACAATAGCCGGAAAGTCAATGCGCGGCGCGCGGATCGCCAGCGCGATTTGGCAACCGCAAACCGGACAATCAACCGCCGAAAAGCGCGTCGGCGCTTTCGTCAGCATATCCGCCATAGAACGCGGTTCTTCCGCCGTGTAGATGTTTTCCCGCTCCGGTGTGAAGCGATAGCCGCAAACGCGGCATTCTGTCTTTTTCTTGTTGAACATAATTGAATAGCTCCTTTCGTGTGATTTAATATTTACCGTAGACGCGGACGGCGGTTTTTCCGCCATGCGTCGCCGCCGATACGATAGCCGAAGGCATAAAGGAAACGCGCAAGAAGTCCCGTGCGGCGCGCTTCGCAAGCCGCCATGTAATCAACTTCGCGTTCGGCTCTTCCGCCGCCGTGTCGTCGATCGGATATTCGCAAATAAGCACGGTGTTTCCGAACGGGCGACGCGCCGGACGTTCCTTCATAAACTCTTTGTTGCCTTCCTTGCACTTGATAATTTCAAGCGCCTTCGGGAACTGCCAGCCGCTTTTGTTGTCCTTCATGTGTGCCGCTCCTTTCAATCTGTGTACGGGCTTTCAAGCGTCCAGCCGAAGCAATCCGTACTTTTCCATTCTGCCGTGAAGTGATTGCGCCGCCCGTCGCCCGTGAAGAAGCAGTATTCCGCCGGAAGCACCCGCCCGACGTTTTCTTCGCCGTCCCGCTCCGCGCGGTATCGTGTCAGCACGTCCGCCGCAAGAAGGGCGAATTCCTCTTTCACGGGATATTCGGGATCGTAGCCGCTGAACTGATAGGGCGCTTCGATAACCTCCAGCACCGTGTCGGGGAAGCGCGGATCGTCAACGCGGTTCAGAACGCACCATACAACCGCCGCTTGCTCCGTCGTAGAAGGAACGATCCCCGCTTCGCCGTAGATCAGCTTTGCAAGGGCTTCAACCTCCGCCGCGTTCGGCACATATCCCGCCACCGTCCCGCTCGAAGGAAGAAGAACGGCGGTCGGCTGGTGTACCTCTTCAAGCGTTCCGGTGGTCGTATCCTTCGGCTTGTCCGCCGCACCGCTCCCGCTCCACGGCATAAGCGCCGCAAGAAGGGCGGCGACGGTCAGCAACGCAACCGTAAGGGCGACGCGACGGCGAAGCATTGCCCGCCGCCGTCGTTGTGCCTGTATCCGCCGGGGCTTGTGTGCGCTGGCTGTCTGCTCGACTATGTAACCGCAAGGCACTTCGCAAATAAACTTCCCGTCCGCGTCTTGCAGTACGGCAAGCGCCCCGCGCGCCCGATCCGCCGTCATTGTTCCACCTCCGCCGCCGGAAGAGAAAGCCACCATTCCGGATTGTTCCGGAACTGCTCATTCGCGCAAGCGTCGCAATTCTCCGCCGTGCAGGAAGAGCAATAACGCTTCTGAAAAGCCGCGTCCCACGGCGCTTCAATGCAAGGAAGGGAACGAAGGAAGCCCGCCAGCGTGGGCTTGTCCTTCGTGATAGCGTCAAACGCTGTTCTTCTGTCGCTCATGGTGAATAGCTCCTTTCCCGCGTCAAAATGCGACGCGTATAATCTGCTTGCGGTCTGCTGTGCGATCAAGCGGGAAAAGCCCCCACGTCCCGTCGTCCCGCTTCTTGCAGTTTTCGGGGATATGTCCGCGAAAGCCGCCTTGCGTACCCAGCACGTTTCCGGAAGTCGTTACAATCCGGAATGCGCCCGAAACGCTGTCTTGAACCCACTTCGCCGCAACGCGCGTTCCGTCAAAAAGGCGAACGGCGCAAACGCTGTATAACTGCGTGTCGGTTTCGCTGTGGCGGAAAAGCGCCTTGAATGCGTTTTCGGCGTGAACCTCGACTTTTCCGGAAAGCTCGTAATCTCTGAAATAGCTATCGAAGATCACATACTGAACGCGCGCGTCCCACGTTGCGCATTTCATCGGAAGCGGAAGCGCTCTGTATTCTTCCGCCGTCATTGCAGGATAGAAGCCCCGCTTTCCCTCGAAGCGCGCGTCGCCAGCTTCCGGCAAGAACCCCGCGTAAAGCTCGTTGTTAAACTGTGTCATATTGAATAGCTCCTTTCGTATTTCAGCAATTCGCGCCGCGTCGGTTTCCTCTGCGTCGGAAATTCTCTTGCACCGTCGCTTGTGCAAGATCGGCGCTGTACTTCGGGCGGGCGTAGCCGTCAAACTCTCCCGTATAGCCACGCTTCAACTCTTCGTAGATAGCGGCGGCGCTCCTTTTCAGACGGGCGGCAATGTCAACAACGCGTTCACCCTCTGCATACATTCTTTCGATCTCGCGGCGCTGTTCCAGCGTCAAATAACTGTATCCGTTCAATGTTTTAACCTCCTTCCGCCTGCCTTCGGATAAAAAAATAATGCAGGAAAAACCGTAACGGTTTCTTCTGCATTTAATGATACTCTCAACAATTTATTAGATAATATATAAAATTGTTTGATTTTTGGTGGCAAAAGGTGTATAATAACTAAGATAGGAGGATTGTGCCTTGGGAAAGAAGCTATTTACGAAGAGAAACATCTCAAAGTCCAAGACTGAGCTTTTAGACGTTCCAGAGCTGTTGGTTCTGGACGAAGGCAGCGATGACACCCATTTGGAAACTATCCACCGTCGCTATTTTCAGAATGAGAAGCTGGCCTGCCCTGCTTGCCACTCCACTAAAACACGGTGTTCAAAAGTGGTTGGCCGTAAGTTTAAAGATGTTCTCTGGCTTGATAAAGATCATAAAGAGTTTCAAATCATTGATCTGAATTTTCATCAGAGGTATCTACGTTGCGATGAATGCGGAAAAAGCGTGTTCCCGGAAACAACGGAGTTTAGCGACAAGGGTTGTAGGTACACAAATCGGCTTTCCGATGCATTGGCCGATGGTACTTTTCAATATTCATATAAGAAGGTCTGCCAACACTTTGGTGTTCCTGCCTCAACCGCCTCCGTAGGGGAAATCATGAGACGAAGGATTCAATATCGAGAATCATTGCTACCGCCGATTAGGACACCACATACACTGAGCATAGTAGAAACGATCTTCTTCGGAGAGTATTTTCCTGCCGTTCTGGGCATCTGGGATAACGAGGTTTATTGTTTGGATATCCTCAAGGATTCTTCCGAAGAATCTTGTGGAGCATTCCTGAAGCGGCTGGATGCCAGCCAGGTGGAAACTGTATATGTTGATCCGGTAGACAGTCTGTATAACGCTGCAAACCAATATTTTCCGATGGCGACCATTGTTGTAACCGATGAGGCAGTACAGCGATATGCCAGAAATGCCATGCTGGATATCATACAGACAGATGGAAAGCGCTTTCCGGTGGTACATAAAGACAGACGGCTTACCGTTTTACGAAAGAACGTAGACAATAAATATACCCTCACCAAAATTGATGAGGGTATGGAAAGCAGGCCAAGACTTAAAAAAGCATACGAGCACCACCAAAGGCTCATGGAGTTGTTAGATACCGAGTGGACAATGGAAAAACTTCATGCGTGGGCTAATCAAATGCCGGATGATATTTCGGAATTTGATATGGTGTTAGATATCATCGATGTGTATGAAAACCAGCTGCTTCAATTTTTAGAGCTGTCAGAGCAACCACCGAACAATTATCAATATGCGGTGCAAGGGCTTTGCGATGCAATTAAAGCAATGCCGCATTGCATTTTTGATGTGCTGCGTGGCCGATGTATGTTTTCTATACCACACGATACTGTGGAAGAGAACGGAACGCTACAGCGTTACGGAATTCGGACAAGCAGGCTAATAGAAAAAATTAACGAAATCTCAGACAATATCAGGGAGGAACGTGAATATGGATACGAATGAAAAGATAAAGGTAGTGGGGATCAATATCCAAGAGAAAGCTTCCCTTATATGGAATGTGGCGAACAGCCTGTTTGGCGCGTATAAGCCACATGAATATGGATTGGTCATCCTGCCAATGGTCGTGATCAAGCGCTTTCATGACTGCTTATTGCCGTATCATGATAAAATTTTAGAAACTTATGAAAAAGTAAAACACTTAGCTGTAAAAGATGGTTTCCTTCGCACTGCGGCTGGTGGATACAAGTTCTATAATACCAGTCCGTATACGTTCGATAAATTGAAAGCTGATCCAGAAAATATCAAAGCGAACTTCGAGTCTTATATTAACGGCTTCTCAGATAATGTTATTGATATTCTGGCGAACATGGGTTTTTTTACGCAGATTGAGCGCATGGCGGATGCCGGTGTGCTGTATCAGGTTATCAGTGACTTCACAGCAGATAATGCTGATATGAGCCCAGAAAAAATCTCTGCCATTGATATGGGCTATGTGTTTGAGAACCTCGTCCAGCGTTTTTCTGAGAGTTACGATGAGGAGGCTGGAGCTCACTTCACCAGCCGCGACATTATTTATCTGATGTGTGATCTTTTGACCATGAATGCAGATTTTTCAGATGAAAATGCGCCTGCCAAGACTGTGTACGATATGGCAATGGGCACCAGCCAGATGCTCACCTGTATGGAGGAGCGTATCCATGCATTGGACAAAGAAGCAGAAATCATATGCTATGGACAGGAGATAAATCCATTCACTTTCGGTATTGCAAAGGCAGATATGTTGATCCGTGGCGGCGATCCGGAGAACATGCAATTTGGTAACACTCTTAATGCGGATAAATTCAGTGGTTACACCTTCGACTATATCATTTCCAATCCGCCCTTTGGTATCGACTGGAAGCGCGAGGCTGCAGATATTGAAGCGGAACATAAAAAAGGTGATGCCGGGCGCTTTGGCGTTGGTCTGCCGCAGAAGTCAGATGGCCAAATGCTCTTCCTGCTGAACGGAATTGCAAAGTTGAAAGATACCGGTAGGATGGCTATCATTCAGAACGGCTCGTCACTGTTCACAGGTGATGCTGGGAGTGGACCGAGCGAAATCCGCCGCTATATCATAGAAAATGACTGGCTGGATGCCATTGTGCAGCTTCCGAATGATAGCTTTTATAATACGGGCATAGCAACTTATATTTGGATCATTACAAAAGATAAACCGGAAACTCATAGAGAAAAAATCTTACTGATCGATGCAAGCCAGTGTTATGAAACCCGTAGACGTCCTATTGGCAATAAGCGAGTAGACATCAATGAGATATGCAGGGATCTTATCATAAAGGCATACGGTGAATATAGAAGCGCGATATATACAAAAACGTTAGAAGATAAAAAGACGGTGCTGACATGCAAGAGCAAGGTGATGGATGCTATTTCGCTCGGATACAACAAAATAACTATTGAGAGTCCGATGTTGGACGAAGGTGGTAATCCTGTTCTGGTAAAAGGAAAGCCAGTTGCAGACACCTCCAAGCGCGATACCGAGAATGTTCCGCTTGATGAGGATGTGGATGCTTATTTCGAACGAGAAGTGCTGCCTTACCGTCCCGGTGCGTGGGTAGACAAATCCAAGACTAAAATAGGTTATGAGATTCCGTTCACCCGTACTTTTTATGAATATTCTGAACTGGAACCGGCAGCTGACATTGCAAAACGTATTCAGGCCCGTGAGCGTGTTTTTATGGAGAAGCTTCGGACCTTATTCGGAAACGGTGGTGGTGCAGATGAACGAGATTAATTCTTACACTGAAATGAAGGACAGCGGAATACAGTGGATCGGCAGTGTACCATCACACTGGCGTATCCATACCCTTTATCAACTGGTAACAGAGGTTAAGAATAAGAACAGCGATTTGCGTGAGAAGAATCTATTATCACTTAGCTATGGAAAAATAAAGCGAAAGGATATCGATTCTCCGGATGGCCTCCTGCCTGCTTCATTTGATGGATACAACATCATTGAGGCCGGTGATATTGTGCTCCGCTTGACTGACCTTCAGAACGATCACACGAGTCTTCGCGTCGGATTGGCTACAGAACGTGGAATAATCACTTCTGCATACACGACGCTTCGACCGATAGATGAACAGACTTCCAAGTATCTGTATTATTTACTGCATGCTTTTGATTTAAAAAAAGGTTTTTATGGTTTGGGCTCAGGAGTTCGTCAAGGATTGAATTATAATGAAGTGAAAGAACTGAAAGTAATTCTTCCAACAAATGCCGAGCAAGAAACTATTGCTAAGTTTCTTGATAATCTTTGTTGTCATATAGATTCTGCAATTACCGAGGCGAAAAACAGCATTGAGGATTATAAGCAATGGAAGGCGTCAGAAATTTTTGAGGCGGTAACAAAATGGGACACCACTACACAAGTAAGGGATAGTGGAATTGAATGGCTTGGTCAAATAAATGAAACCTGGAGTTTGATGCCAATCAAACAGATCGTCATAAAAAGAGATGGAGGTGCTTGGGGAAATGAGCCAGACGGTACCGATCATGACAGAATTTGTATGCGTATAGCTGATTTTTCGTTTGAGCAGGGCAGATTTAAAAAACAAGATGAATCACTATATACAAAACGAAATTATTCTTCAGCTCAAATCGATAAACTTACTTTGGAGTATGGGGATATTTTAGTTGAGAAATCTGGCGGTGGCGAAAAAACGCCGGTAGGTAGAGCGGTTTTATATGATTTGGAGTACGACGCATTATACGCTAACTTTATGGACCGCATTAAGATCGATAATAATATAGCATTGCCTGAATATGTGTCTTACTTTTGGCGTGCAATGTATTATAGGACAGTAACAACAGCTTACATTAAACAAACAACAGGTATTCAAAATTTGAATATATCTGCTCTATTGGAGAAGGAATCTATTCCCATACCACCGATTAAAACGCAAAAAAATATTGTATCTCACCTTGATTCCTTGTGTTTAAGGATCGATGAAATCATTAATGATAAGCAAGCTTTAGTAGCAGATCTTGAACAATATAAACGTTCTATGATTTGCGAGATTGTAACTGGTAAAAGAAAGGTGGTATGACTATGAACGAGACAGAAAAACGATTTGAGGAATTCATAGAGTCTTACCTCATTTCAGATGAAGGCGGTTGGACCAAGGCAACAGATGCCGGATACTGCAGCGATGAAAGCAAGGACATGTTCTTGGATATCGTTACCTTGACTGATTTTGTTAAAAGCACCCAGCCGATGGCATGGAAGCGTTTTGAGCGGATGTGCACAATCAGCCCGATCCGGCAGTTCTATAAGGCATTTGAGAATGCAGTCACACAGGATGGCTTGATTTCAGTTCTGCGACATGGTTTCAAGCATCGCGGTATCAATTTCCGCGTCTGCTATTTTAAGCCGGAGTCCGAGCTGAATGAAGTGGCCGTTTCCAACTATAAAAAGAACATCTGCCAGTGCATCCGTCAGTGGCATTATTCCAAGCGGAACAATAACACGGTGGATATGATGCTGGCGGTTAATGGCATCCCAGTGATAGCCATAGAACTGAAGAATCAGTTAACTGGCCAATCAGTGGATGATGCGATGCGCCAGTGGCAATATGACCGAAATCCCAACGAGCCTGCATTCGGATTTAATAAGCGTATACTCGCATACTTTGCTTGCGATCTTTACAATGTATATATGACCACGCGCTTGAATGGCCCGGAGACCACATTTCTGCCTTTCAATCAGGGAAGCGCTGGAGCGGGCAATGATGGCGGCGCAGGTAATCCCCAAAATGATGATGGCAGCTATGTTACCTCATACTTCTGGGAACAGGTTCTTCAAAAGGATAGCCTGTTGGACATTCTCCAGAAATTCATTAACTACGAGAAGACAGAAAGTAAAGAGACACTGCCTGATGGCTCCACGAAAAAAACTGTTAGCAGCAAGGTTATCTTCCCTCGTTATCACCAGTTAGATGTGGTACGTAAACTTGTGGCCCATGTCAGAGAAAACGGTGCAGGCCACAACTATCTCATCCAACATAGTGCTGGCTCCGGAAAATCCAATTCTATCGCATGGACTGCTTACCGCATGGCCAGCTTGCATGATGAGAACAATGATGCCATTTTCAACAGTGTCATTATCATAACGGATCGCCGGGTGCTGGATCAGCAGCTGCAGGCAACTATTTCCAGCTTTGACCACACTCTTGGCAGCGTCGTTACGATTGATGAAAAGAAAAACTCTGGCGCTTTGCGCGATGCCATCAATGACGGAAAACGTATCATCGTGACTACTCTTCAAAAATTCCCAGTTATATATAACGAGGTTAATTCCGCGGTCGGAAAACGCTACGCTGTCATTGTTGACGAGGCTCATAGTAGTCAGACCGGTCAGAGTGCCTTGAAGCTGAAAGCGGCACTGGCAGATGTGAGCGATGCCCTCGCAGAGTATGCAGAACTTGAGGAAAAAGCTATCGAGGAAGTCGAAGCAAATGACATTCTTGTTCAGGAGATGCTCAGTCAGGGTAAGCATAGTAACATGAGCTTTTTTGCCTTTACCGCTACACCAAAAGGCAAGACACTGGAAATCTTCGGTGAAGCTCATCCAGATGGCTCCTTCCACCCTTTCCATATTTATTCCATGCGTCAGGCTATTGAAGAAGGATTTATTCTGGATGTTCTGGCAAACTACACTACCTATAAAATGTGCTATCAGATTGCCAAGAACGTGCCAGATAATCCGGATGTCCCGACATCTAAGGCAGTCCGTACTATTCGTCGGTATGAGGAACTGCATCCACATAACCTACAGCAGAAGGCAGCTATCATTGTTGAGACCTTCCGCGATGTTACCAAAAAGAAAATCGGCGGCCGAGGCAAGATGATGGTGGTCACCGCATCCAGATTAGCAGCAGTGCGTTATTACCATGAAATCAAGAGATACCTTGAGGCCAACAACTATGATGACATCGAAATTATGATCGCATTTAGCGGCAGCCTGAAGGATCCTGATGATCCGTCTGGTGTCGAGTATTCCGAGAGCTCCATGAATGTGGACAGAAACGGGAATCGTGTGAAGGAAAGCCAGACCAAGGCGGTGTTCCACGAGGAGGGTAATATCCTGATTGTTGCAGAAAAATACCAGACAGGTTTTGATGAGCCTCTTCTGCACACCATGATCGTGGATAAGGAGCTCCGAGATGTGAAAGCCGTTCAGACTCTTAGCCGTGTTAACCGAATCTATCCTGGCAAAGTGGACACCTATATTCTCGACTTCGTTAATCCAGTAGAGCGCATCCGGGAGGCTTTCCAGCAGTTTTATCAGGAGACAAGCCTTGAAGAGGAAATCAATTTTGATCTAATCTATACCACCCAGAAAACGCTGCGTGGCTTTAGCGTTTACACAGATGAGGATATTGAAGAGGTTTCTGGTATTTACTTTGATCCAGATGTCCGCAAGGCAAATGTGACACAGGGCAAGATTTCTAATGCACTGAAACCTGTAGCAGATAAGTATAATGGCCTGAGTCAGGAGCAGCGCTATCAGTTCCGGCGCGAGGTGCGCGCTCTGGTAAAATGGTATAACTACATTTCTCAAATTACTCGCATGTTTGATAAGGAACTGCATAAGGAATATATTTTTTGCTCCTATCTGGCAAAGTTACTGCCTCCTGATCCTGTGCAGCCGTTTGATCTTGATAACCGGGTGAAGCTTGAATATTACCGGCTCGAAAAAACCTATGAAGGTGCTATCGAGCTTGAAAGTCAACCAGGATCATGGAAACCAACACAGCCGAAGCGGGCCGGTGGACAGAAAGATCGCCTGAGCCCACTGGATGAGATTATACAGCGCATCAACGAGGAGTTCTTCGGAGAGTTTACAGATGCGGACCGCGTCATGGTGGATACGCTATACCAGAAGATGCGCAAGGATGCCAAAACAAAGAAGGCTGCAAAAACAGATGATCGTCAGGTATACGAGCGCAGCATCTTCCCCAGCATCTTTGATTCAACTGCACAGGAAGCCTATATGGAAAACACGGAAGCCTATGAGCAGCTTTTCCTTGACGCAGATAAATATCAAGCTGTTATGCGGGCTCTGGCAGATAGGTTGTACAGAGAATTACACGATGGTAAATAATACGGAAGCGAGGTAAGCACTGATGAGCAACACAAATCAATTTGATTGGGTAGATTTCTATAAAGAGTTGGCCAGCAAGTTATTAAATTATAAAAATAATCGGCAGGGGTTGGTCGATAAAGTTCGAAGAATTTATGAGTCTACCGGCATTAATCTTCCTACGCTCGAAAAAGACAATCAGATAGTGGACATAGATCCGTTCACAGTGTTTGGCCTCTTCAACAAGAGCTCTATGAAGGAATTGAATCGAGTTAAGATCATCTCTGCCGTGGCTGATCTGTTTGGTGTTGTCACTCCGGTGCCGACCTCTTATGTAATACACTAGCTGATCTTATATCAGTTCAGTCAGACCTTATAGGTGCATTTAGTCTGATATTTTATAGTTCGCTGTAGGACGCGGTGTTTAAGACCTTGGGTGCGGAATAAAGCAGGAGGAATGTATGAACAAGATAACAGCAATAACACGACGTGACATATTTGACCTTCTTGAGATTGGGGTAGTTGAAGAAGAATCTGAATCAAAGTATTCTTATTTTTCGATGCGTGAAGAAGAAGTTGATTTATTAGGAAGGTTGTTTGACCTTGACTCTTTACCGTCTACGGATAGCAGATTTAAAAACGCCCGTGGTGATATTTGGCAGCACACTGTCAACAACAATGATTGGGATGGTATGTGGGTCAAGGAGGACAGCAGATTTTTAAGGGGTTGTAGCGACGAAACATTATTAAATTTTCTTGCGGAGCTATTTCACCCTGTTGTGAGGAACGATAAACTTCCGTGGCAAAAATTGCTTGAAGCAATAAATGAACTGCTCAAAGCTGATGGCTTTGAGTTAGTAGAAACAAAGAAAATATCAGGACGTTCAGTCTATGGATGGCGTCAACTTGGAGATTGGAATAAAGTCTCTCAGGTGCAAGCCGATGAATTGGCAGAAACATTCGGCACTGACTACATAAGAATTCAAATCGATATTATGATGGGACAGGTAGAATCCGCTCCGCATATCGCAATTGGTAAAGCAAAAGAACTGCTCGAAACTACGTGTAAGCAGGTTCTTGATGAGCGCAGGATCCAGTATGATAAAGATTTGGATTTCAATCAGCTTGTGAAGAAAGCTAGAGAAGCGGTCGGGCTAACCCCTGATAGTGTCTCAGATGATTCTCCCGCCAAGTCTATAGCAGGGAGAATCCTTGGTAATCTGGGTCAAATTGCGCACGGGATGTCTGAGTTGCGAAACCTCTATGGTGATGGGCATGGGAAATCAGCAAACTTTATTTCTCTACCACCGCGATATGCGCGGTTGGCGGTTGGAACTGCAACTGCGGCTGCCCGATTCATCTGGGAAACGCATATTGAAACACTATCTAAGTAGCGTGAATGCGTAACCCTCGCAAACGATTTATACCCGCGCTTGTGATTATTAACCAGTTCTTGCGATTACCGGAAAATAGTTCATTGGTCAAAATTATCTAACTTTGCCAGTAGGATCAACGGTAATTGAGCGTATTTTGACCTATTCCCGCGAACGAACAAAAACTGTTGACCTGTTCCTGCGAACAGATAGTTCCCATTAAATCCACCATTGACCTATTCCCGCGAACGGACAAAACGAAAAATACATACCCGACATCAATCTGATGCTATCGTTCCATGTTGAGTGCGTGGTATTGTTGTCAAAAGCACAGAACTGAATACCGAAAAAGGCTTGAAAACAAGGCATTTCCGAGAGTTGGGAGTGTGTTTCTTATCTGCTCTTTTGGATAACAAATGCCCCTTGCCTTGTAATAAAAACAAGGGTTGAGTTGACAGGTTGAAAATGGGCAAGGTTGAGTTGATAAGATGATTTTGTAATAGGTCGAGTGGATAAGACGATTATCTTGCGACAAGGAGGAATAGTACTGTGATAAACTTAGGAAAATTAAAAGAAATAAAAGACTTACGAAAGGTCTGGCCGCATGAAGCATTGGACTTTACTCCTTGGCTTGCGGAAGACGATAATCTTACCCTGTTGGCAGATGCCGTTGGATTGGAGATAACCGTTGATGAGACGGAGTCCAGTGTTGGTGACTTCAATGTGGATATCTACGCAACAGAAACCGGAACGGACAGAAAAATTATCATTGAGAATCTGTGATGGGAACATACTCGGCTCTGCCAATATCGTGAAGATGCGCGTGTTCGGGGCCGATGCCTGGATAGACTTACATGAAGGTCTTTCTGCCCTGGGATCTGTTGATTCAGAGGACTATACGGAGATACTGTTTGACTATGCTACCTTTAGCGGTGATGTAGTAGCTGTTGAAAACGGCAGATACGGTATAGAGGTCGTCAGCGTCATCAATGCAACGACATCCAATTTGAACACAGGCGATGGAACAACTCTTGAGACATACTATCTGTACTCCGTGCTGGAATATGAGGACGGCGGATGGAAGGTTGGCGATGAAAGGCTATCATAGCCGTTCATGGCGCAGGTACAGGGCAGCGGCTCGAACCAGGTGAAGCAGCTATACTCATACGACGCAAACGGCGATGTAATCAGCGTCAATTACAACGGCACAGAGTATTTCTACCTCCGCAACGGCCAAAATGACGTAGCCGGCCTTATGGACGGCAGCGGCACGAAGGTGGTAGAATATACCTACGATGCGTGGGGCAAACTCATCTCCGCCACCGGCACCTTGGCAACTTCACTGGGCGCAGACAATCCCTTCCGTTACAGAGGCTACTATTACGACACCGAAACCGGGCTGTACTACCTGATGACACGGTACTACGACCCTGAGGTTTGCAGGTTTATTTCCGCGGATGTTTACATGACCACCGGGCAGGGTGTGCTTGGCGGCAATATGTGGGCGTATTGCCTGAATAACCCGGTTCTTTATTCCGATACGTTCGGGGAAAGCGTTACGGTTTGCATCCTTGGCGTAACATTTACCCTCGTTGAACTGCTTGTTATTGGTGTAGCGGTTGCGGTCGTAGCGGATATACTGATAAACGGGGAAGAAGCGCTGGTGATAAAGGCTGCAGAAGGGGTAGCTGGAGCAGTTGAAGCCATTGCGCAGATATGGCAGGTTGTAGAGACTGTAGTAACTCATCCTTTCAGTATAGGGTCAGGGATCACCATTGGTTCGGGTATCTCTGTTGTTCAATCAGGAAAGAAAGCTCGTGATGCTGGGAAAAATGGACAACATGGCGATAATGGCAGAGCCGAAACAAAAGCGAAGAAGCAAGTTGATAAGCTGGCGGAAAAACTAAAGAATACAAAGGGAAAAACTGAAAAAGGCAAAATCAAAAAGAAAATCCAGCGCATCAACGAGGCCGCAAAACGAGCAAGACGTGGTGAAAATCATTCGCAAGCAGAAAAGAGGTAACAGATATGGATGCTATATTTGGAACTGGTATAAATGGTATTTACTTTGGAATGAATGAGAAAGATATTGTGGGGATTTTAGGAGCTCCTACAAAACGGCATTTCAACAACGATGAATGCCTTTTATACCTTGAGTATTACTCTATTTCGACAAAATTCAAATTTGACGAGGATGAAGATTTCAAGTTGACAAACATAGAGACATCCAACAAGGAAGCTTCGATATTTTATAAAAAAATAATCGGACGCGAAAAAAAAGAGGTGGTTGAATTACTCAATAGCAAGGGGTATACGAACTTTGAGTGGGAAGATTATGAATATTTTGACGAACTATACTGCGATGAATTATCTCTCTGGATAACTTTTGAATACGACAAAGTAACGGGATTTGAATTTTTTCCCTTTATTGATGACAATGATGATGGATTTCTATGGCCAGCACTACCTCAAAGATAAAAATGATTTCCCGGATCAAGCGGGGCGCGCATGCGCCCCGCTTTCATTTTCTGCCAAACTTCCGCGACCTACACGGACGTGGGGAGCTTCACTGCCTCCATGACGGACGCACGGGGGAAGTCGGTAAGCTATGGGTACGACATGAACAAGGGCCTGCGCACAACGGTGACCGATGCGAAAAACAATACTTCCACCTATTCTTACGATTCCATGAACCGGCTTTCCGGGCTGACGCAGGGCGAAGCGGCGGTGGGCTATACCTACACCAACGACGACCTGACGGAGATCTCCCACAACGGCTTCACCTACGGCATGACCTACGACCTGTTCGGACACACGCTTGCCACGAAGGTGAATTCCACCGTGCTTTCAGAGAACACCTACGACAACAGCCGCAGCCTGCTGACGCGGACGGAATACGGCAACGGGCTCACGATCAGCTATACATACGATGTGCTGGACCGTGTGACGGAAGTGAAGTTTCGGTGTAGTTGTACTAAGCTGGTTTAGAGCGTGATATACTCATGCTCTCAGCCAAGTAATAGTATTTATGGGGGAGTATGAGGGGGGCGGCAGATTATCCCGATTCGCAGTATGGAAAAAGTGAAGAAATGGTTGAAAAAGGGCAGACTTATCCCATGAATTTGGGGGATGGGAATGTAATTGAAAACAAATTGAAAACGGCGAAAATGATCGTTGAAAGGGCGTAAAAAAGCCCCTAAAACCAATGATAAGTCGGATCCGGGAGCCTATATAGGGCGGTATTCTGTGAAACGTTTCGCTGCATCTACGGCAAACTGAAAGAGCGGAAAAGTGTTTAGAATAGCGAAAAACCCAGACATTGTCTGGGTTTTTCGTGCCTGCATCTAAATTGACCGGCAATGTTGGTGCGGCCGATGAGACTTGAACTCATACGGTCTCCCATACGCCCCTCAAACGTACGCGTCTGCCTATTCCGCCACGGCCGCACAGGAAGCAATTTTTCAATCGCAAGGCCTATTATACCGATTTCTATCCCGCTTGTCAACGCCAAAATTTCTTTTTTTCTGCGTTTCTGACGCGAAAACGATATGGCGCAAAGGAAAGCCTGCTGCGGATTGCGTTTATGCAGCAGGCTTTTCTGAAAAGAGGCTTATTTTTTCGACTTGCTGTCGACAACTTCCTTGAGCAGCGCCGTGAAAGCATCCATACTCATTGCCCCGAGGTCCCCGTCCGCACGGTGGCGCGGGGAAACGGTGTTGTTCTCGATGTCCCGATCTCCCACAACGACCATGTACGGCACCTTCTCGAGCTGTGCATCGCGGATTTTCTTGCCGGTCTTTTCGTTGCGGTAATCAACCGTTACGCGGTAGCCGAGCGCTTCAAGCTTTTTGGCCTGTGCGGCACAGTAATCCGCAGCGCGGTCGGTCACAGGCAGGAAACGAACCTGCTCCGGCGCCATCCACGTGGGCAGCGCGCCGGCATAAAGCTCGATGAGGTATGCGAGCGTGCGCTCATAGCAGCCAAGGCTCGTGCGGTGGATGATGTAGGGGCGAACCTTTTTGCCTTCCTGGTCGATATATTCCATGCCGAACTGCTCTGCAAGAAGCTGGTCGACCTGAATTGTAACGATGGTATCTTCCTTACCAAAGACGTTCTTGTACTGAATGTCCAGCTTCGGGCCATAAAACGCGGCTTCGTCGATGCCGATGGTATAGTTCACCCCGAGGTCGTCGAGAATTTTCGCCATCGTGGACTGTGCCTCATCCCACTGTTCCGGCGTGCCGATGTATTTCTCCGTGTTGTTGGGATCCCACTGGGAGAAGCGGAAGGAGCAATTGTCGAGCATGCCGACTGTGCCGAGCAGGTACTTGGCGAGCTCGAGGCAACCGCGGAACTCGTCCTCCAACTGATCCGGGCGGAGGATCAGGTGGCCTTCGGAGATCGTGAACTGGCGCACGCGGATGAGGCCATGCATCTCGCCGGAATCCTCATTGCGGAACAGCGTTGAGGTTTCTCCAAGGCGCATGGGCAGGTCGCGGTAGCTGCGCCCGCGGTTGAGGAACACCTGATACTGGAACGGGCAGGTCATCGGGCGCAGGGCAAAGCATTCTTTGGAATCATCGTTCGGGTCGCCGAGAACAAACATGCCATCCAGATAATGATCCCAGTGGCCGGAAATTTTGTATAGATCGCTCTTGGCCATGAGCGGCGTCTTGGTGAGCAGGTAGCCGCGCTTCTGTTCTTCGTCCTCAACCCAGCGCTGCAGAAGCTGAATGGTGCGCGCGCCCTTGGGCAGCAGGATGGGGAGGCCCTGGCCGATCACATCCACAGTGGTGAAGTATTCGAGTTCGCGGCCAAGCTTGTTATGGTCGCGCTTCTTGGCTTCTTCCACCTGAGCGACGTACTCGTCAAGGTCGGCTTTCTTCTCAAATGCTGTGCCGTAAATGCGCTGAAGCATCTTGTTTTTTTCGCTGCCGCGCCAATAAGCGCCCGCAACGTTCATGAGCTTTACGTTTTTCACCCTGCCGGTGGATTCTGCATGCGGGCCTGCGCAGAGGTCAACAAATTCGCCCTGGCGGTAAAAACTGATGACGGCATCCTCCGGCAGATCGCGGATGAGCTCTACCTTGTAAGGCTCGCCCAGCTTTTCCATATAGGCGATGGCTTCCGCGCGGGGCAGCTCAAAACGCTCCAGCCTGAAGTTCTCCTTTTCGATCTTGACGATTTCCTTTTCAATCGCTTCAAGATCAGCGGGCGTGAAGGTTTCGGGCGCGTCGAAGTCGTAGTAAAATCCGTTCTCGATCGCGGGGCCGATGGCAAGCTTCACATCCGGGTACAGGCGTTTCACGGCCTGCGCCAACATGTGGGATGCGGTGTGGCGGTACGCCCAACGGCCGCCCTCATCCGCAAAGGTGAACAGCTTGAGCGTGCAGTCGCTGTGGATGGGCGCGAACGCATCGGCGCGCTCCCCGTCGATTTCGCAGGCGATGGTGGCTTTGCGCAGGCGGGAGCCGATGGATTCGGCCACGTCAAAGGCGCTTACGCCTTCGTTGAATTCGCGGACGGAACCGTCCGGAAACGTGATCTTCATGGTGAAATCCTCCTTGTTGGTTGCCAAAATAAAGTAAAACGCGCATGTGTGCATTGGGTAAGAAAAAATGCCCGCCTCCGGCATAAGCGCCGGGGACGGACATAATTCAAACATGTTCCGCGGTTCCACCCCGATTGGTAAAACCCTCTCGAAACGGCTTAACGCGCCGCAACGGTTGCAGTCCGCGGGGCGGTATTCCCAAAATCAGATTCCGAATGCGCTTGCAGCCTTGGCGCATCTCTCTGGGCGAAACTCCCTGATTGGTACTGAAAACCCGCATCGACCCACAATATCAATATATGTGGAAGTATAGCGCACAAACGCGGGATTGTCAAGGAAAACCGGCAGGAAGATGGTGGATAAGAACTGCAGCGCCCCTTCCGAACGGGAAAAGGGCGCTGCAAGCGGTACTGTAAATTCAGCTTTTCCGGTTAGTCTGCCTTTTTTGCGGTGTGCTTACGCACTGCAAGGAACACCGGCAAGCCGATGAGCGTGATTAGGATGCTCCCGATGGAAAGCAGCGTGGCCTTTGTGCCGGAAAGGAAAAGTTGGCTTATGACCACATAAAGGCCGCTCAGGATCGCAAGGATCGGGATCACGGGGTAAAGCGGCACTTTGTATTTGCGCTCAAGTTCCGGATGCGTGCGCCTGAGCTTCATCACGCAGGCAAACGTCAGGGTGTAGAAAATCCAGCAGGAGAATGTGCCAAGGTCAGTCATCATGTCAAACTGCCCGGAAAGCGAGTAGATGCAGCCGAGCAGGCCGATTAACAGGATGGAGTTTGCGGGCACATGGTTGCCGTTGAGCTTGCTCAGTGCGCCGCTCATGGGCAGGGTGTTCATTTCGGCAAGCTGGTAAGCAACGCGGGAACCGGACATCAGGAAGCCGTTGGCTGCGCCGATGACGGAGATGATGATGCCGATTTTGATGAGCAGGCCGCCCGTGGGCCCGAAAATCTGCATGGCTACGGCGGAAGCAGGGGATTCAAGATTCATCAGCTGATCCGCAGGGAGTACCCAAAGGTATGCCATGTTGATCACAAAATACACAGCCATGATGATCGAAACGCCGCCCACAATGGCAAGCGGAAGGTCGCGGCCGGGGCGCTTCATTTCGCCTGCAATCGCGCCCACGTTCGTCCAGCCTTCAAATGCGAAAAGGACAGCGAGCAGCGTGGAACCGAGTGCGGCCCCCGCATTGGTGGTTTCGGAAACCATGGGGGTGAAGATCGGATGATCGCCGCTGCCGAGGAGGAAGCCGAACACCATCAGCAGCATGAGCGGGATCAGCTTGCAGATTGTGGAAACGACCTGAATGCCGCTTGCGGTTTTGGAGCCCAGCGAATTGAACGCAACAAGCAGGATGATGACAGCCATTGCAATGGGAAGAACATACGGAGAATCGCTGCCGGCGAGCTCTTTTCCGACGGTCACGCCATAACCGGCAAGATAGGCGGGGTAGAAGATCACCGTCTGCATCCAGCCTGCAAGAAAACCGAGCTTTTCGTTGTAAACTTCCCCGAGATATGCAACCATACCCCCGGTTTTGGGGATAAGTACGGCGACTTCAGCGAACGTGAGCGCAGCGAGGATGCTGGCAACGCCGCCGAAAATCCACGCGAGCATGCCCATCCCGGGCGCGCCCCCCGTGGTTTGGTAGATAGCGTATGGTTTGAAGAATACGCCCGCACCGATCACGCAGCCGATCACGATCGACATTGCAGACATCACGCCGAGATTTTTTTTAAGCCCATGCTTTTTTTCCACTGAAAGAATACCTCCGCTTTGTTTTGAACGCACAAGTCATTGGGGTGGATACATCCGCCCAGTAAAGGAAAATATAGAACAAATTATGAATAAAGTCAATTAAAATGGCGTTACTATTTAAAATATCGATAAAAAATGCGCAATCTGGACACGTTGCGTGCGAGAGCGCGCGGGGGCAAACAAAAATTAACAGCGCGCGCGGAGCGGACATTTGAACATACTAGAGCATATCTTGCAAGGGGAGGCGCGTATTGCCACGAGGCTTTTTGCACGGCAAATGACGCCTCAAGTAAGGCCGGTGGGGCTGATAAAGCGAGGAAGAACATGCAGACAGTATCCGTGAACACTTTGGAATATGAAATCGACGTAGCGGCGCTTTTGACGCGCAGGCTGCAGCGCGTGCCCTGTGGAACGGAAATCGCGGTATCTTCTGCATCGGGAGGCCGGGAGGCGCTCGTTCGCCTTCGGAGCGAGGCGGAGCGTGATGCGCTGTGCGAAGCGCTTGCCGCGCTGCTGCTGCGCGATGCAGCCAATTTTGAGCTTGCGCGGATTATAAACGATATGCCGCTCACCCTTGAAGAAAAGCAGCGCGTGCTTCCTGAAGCCATCAAAACCGCGCATGAAGCGGCTGAGGTTCGCAGAGAGGGGATAGGAGAAACGGGAAATGCCTCTCTCACCATGGACGCAGAACGGGTAAAAGAAATGCTGCGCGCGCATTTCGACGGGAACGACCATCTGAATCTTGAAGGGTTTTTGCGTTTTCGTATGCAGGATGTGCTGCGCGCCTTTGAGCTTTATGCACTCTGCGCTGCGGAAGAACTGATGCTGCAAACGGAATACCTTGAGCTGATGCGCGTGCTGTCCGTACTTGTGCGCCTGCAGCAGCCGCGTATTCGCGAAGTATCGCTGATCCTGCATGCGGACGGAAGCTGTACCATTACGGACGATACGGATGCGCGCATCGAATGCGAAGGGTGCGGCGCGGCCGCAGGCGCGGCAAGCGAGCTTGTGAATCTGCTTGTTGCGCTCGCCCCGGCGCGCATTATCGTGTACGATCTTTCCTGCGGATGCTGCGCGGAGCTATCGCAGGTGTTGCTTCAAGTATTTGAAGACAGGGTGAGCTTTTTTCGTTAAAGGCCGGATCCGATGCATAAAAGCCGCCCATTTGGGCGGCTTTTGCCGGGTACAATTTATTTTTCCATGTCGGCGAGGACGCCGGTTTTTTCGTTGAATGCGTTAATGAGCGCATCAAGGTCCTTGGCCTGATCGTGGATGGAGGTCCAGTAGGTTTCGTCATACCACTGGGCGTTGAGTTCTTCCACGGTCCTGCCCTGCTGTTCCACCCAGGTATAATACTTGAGGTTGTGGACGCGTTTGCGGGCCGCGTAGGTCAGCTCTTCCATGTTGTCCGTGCGGATGCCGTGCAGATGCTCGCTGTAATCGCGCGCGGCGGTCAGCATGTCGTAGGCGCCCTGCTGCTCGTTAAGCTCCGCAATGCGCGAGGTGTACATCTCGGCGGAATCCGTTCCCACGGTCGCAACGACATCGTTTTCAGTAAGCTCGTAATACTTGGCGAACTTAATGCAGCAAAGCACGTTTGCAATGCCGGAAATGCCGAGCAGGGAAAGCTGATCCACAGTCTCCTTCGGCACGCCCACGATTTCCGTGAGGTACCTGTGGCCGTCCTCGGTGTTGAACAGGCGCAGGAGGTTCTGGGAGTCTTCGTCATCAATGTCGATCACCATGTCGGTATTCTTTACGTTGTGTACCCACGGCACATGCTTGTCGCCAATGCCTTCGATGCGGTGGCCGCCAAAGCCGTTTTCAAGCAGCGTGGGGCATTGCAGCGCCTCGCCCACGGCGAGCTTTGCATGCGGGTATTGCTCCTTAAGATAATCCCCCGCGCTCATGGTGCCGGCGGAGCCGCTCGTGAAGCAGGCGCCCGCAAAGCGGGTGGAGTCGGTTTTAAGGGATTCATACGCATCGGCGATGGCTTTGCCTGTTACCTGATAATGCCAAAGCACGTTGCCCATCTCTTCAAACTGGTTGAAAATGACAACATCCTTCCGCGTGCGGCGCAGTTCCCAGGTCTTGTCAAAAATTTCTTTGACATTGCTTTCGCAGCCCGGCGTGGCAATCACTTCACCGGCAATTTTTGAGAGCCAGTCGAAGCGTTCCTTGCTCATTTCAGCGGGGAGGATTGCCACGGATTCGCAGCCCAGAAGCTTGGAGTTGTAAGCGCCGCCGCGGCAGTAATTGCCCGTGGAGGGCCAAACGGCCTTGTTATAGGTTGGATCGAACTGGCCGGTTACGAGGCGCGGGGCCAGGCAGCCAAACGAGGCGCCGACCTTGTGGCAGCCTGTGGGGAACCACTTGCCGCAGAGCACGATGATGCGGGCCTTTACGCCGGTAAGGACGCTCGGCAGTTCAATGAAGTTCACCGGGCCGTAAGCGCCGCCGTTCATGGTGGGTTCGTTGTGCCAGGAGATACGGAACAAGTTCAGGGGATTCACATCCCAAAGGCCGACGTGCCGGAGCTGCTTTTTGATCGCCTCCGGGATCAGGGCAGGATCCCGCATCTGCGCAAAGGTGGGGATCACAATTCTGTTTTCGCGTGCGCGCTGCACGGCGCGCTCCAACTGCTGCGGATGTACTGTCAAATCGATCATGCTGAGCACCCCATGTTTCATAATATTTCACAGAAGATATGTACCTGTTCGTACGCCTATAGTTTAGAGCTTTTGGCCGCGCTTGTAAAGAGGGAACCAAAAAATATTTTTGCGAAACTAAAATATTTTTTAAACAAGCGCTAATGAGTTTGATTGTGAATAAAGTGTAAATAAAAAAATCAAAAGATTGAATTGCAACGCAAACTGATTAAAATAATAGTTACATAGTAACTTTGAGCTTGCATTGTGCCCGATTAACAAAAATATCTAAAATAGGAAGGACAAACACAAACATGAAAAGATGGAGTTTTCTAATCGTAGCATTCTTGTTGGTACTATCGGTTGTAACAGCCGCTTTGGCGGAGGGTGAGGGAGACCCGGGGAATGCTGACGCAGCGAAAACAGTGATTGTCAATGCTGGCGCAGCCGAAGAAAGCGCCGAGTTCAAAACCATTCAGGCAGCGATCGACTCCATTGCCGGGAAGGAAGATAAGACAGGCTGGATCATCTCGGTCAAGAATGGCGAGTACGACCGCTTCACGGTGCCCAAAGGCATAAGTGCTCTGACTATTCAGGGTGAAAGCCGCGATGGCGTAGTGGTAAAGACGCTGATGAACACGGAACGCGCCAGCCAATGGGATAACGGCGGCATCAACATCCACGGCAGCAACGTTACGCTGAAAACCATGACTGTGCTTGCGGGTTCGTCTACTGTGGCTTGGGCTGACGCGGCGATTTCGACGCATCATGGCGCCTCCGGCGGCAAGGGCGTCTCCCTTACCGTCGAAGGCTGCACGGTGACCGGTGAGAACGCCAAATACGGCATTTTCTGGGATTGCGACCGCGTTGAGGTAATGAGCTGCACCATCAGCGGCTTCTCCAATGCAATCGAGTACATGTGCGATAATTTCTCGATTCCCGCCGGGGAGACCTATAAGATGACGGGCAATACCATCATGGGCTGCGGCTTTGCGATCCATGGCTACATGGGTGGCGGAGAAGGCGGCGGTGTGCTGGAGATCAGCGGAAACACCGTAAGCGGAACGGACGCGCTGCGCACCAAGGTCATTGTACAGCAAAATGCCGCAAACACGCTGAAAGCGGATATTAAGAATAACCGCTTTGAAAATGTCGTTATCGGTTTGGTCAATCTGCGTGGGGAGGGCGAGACGGTCTCCGAACCACTCGAAGCCAACACGTTGGGCAAGAACTGCTTCTATGTTGAAGCGATCGAGCCAGGCACCATCGATTTCTACAGCACCTATCGTGCGCCCCAAAGCGGAAACGGACACTGGGAACTGACGGGCATCGATGACTTTGAAGTCGATTGGGGGAAAAACCCGGATGGCACAAAAGCATATATTGAGGATGTTGTGGCGAAAGCAAATGCTGCGGGCTCAAAAACGTTGAGCCTGACGGGTATTGATGAGAATAACCTTATCAAAACCTTCACTTGGTTTAAGGATGGCATCTATTGGGTTACAGACCCGGATGAACCCATGCCCACGCCGGAACCAACGCCCGGGCCGACAGGCAGCGGTTCCACCATTATAGCCGGCACGCCTACGCCGGCACCAATCCCGCTGGACCCGCCGACCACGGGCGATGAGGGAGGATTCGGCTTGTATTTGGCGGCAGTTGCGGGCGCGGCGTTGCTGATGCTTGCGCTTGTATCCCGAAAGAAGGAAGGCTGAAGCACACTCTTTACATCTGAATACGGCAAATGACAGAACGAGCGCGCCCGGAAAACTTGCCGGGCGCGCTTTTGTGTGGAGAAAAGGGCTTCAGCGATCTGCGCGGCGGGCTGAAGAGCGCAGGATCTGCAAAGGGGGGGATGGCTTACGCGTAAGTCAGTTCTACGATTGCTTTCAGGATTTCCACAACCGTTTCCATGGACTGAATGGGGACAAATTCCAATACTCCGTGGGCATTATGGCCGCCTGTACCAAGGTTCGGGCAGGGCAAGCCCATGTAGGAAAGGCGTGCACCGTCCGTGCCCCCGCGCACGGGGATAATTTCCGGCGCGACGCCCACGCGTTCCATCGCGGCCTTTGCGGTCTCAATAAGATGAAAGTGCGGCAGAATCTGCTCTTTCATATTGTAATAGGAATCTTTCAGCGTAAGCTCTACGGCGCCTGCCCCGTATTTTTCGCAGAGGAACGCGGCAGCGGACTGCATGAGCGCCTTCTTTGCCGCGAACTTTGTCGCATCGTGATCGCGGATGATGTAACGCGCCGTTGCCTCCACCACATCGCCCGAGAGCTCGCTCAGATGGAAAAATCCCTCGTAACCCTCCGTGTGCTCCGGGCGCGCAGAGGGCGGGAGCATCGCATCAAATTCCTGTGCCAGGTGCAGCGCATTGCGCATCCGGCCCTTTGCGGAACCGGGGTGGATGCCCACACCGTGAAACACAAGCTTCGCGGAGGCTGCGTTGAAGTTTTCATATTCCAGTTCACCCGGGCTGCCGCCGTCCACGGTGTAGGCAAAATCCGCACCGAAGCCAGGCACATCGAACTGATCCGCGCCGCAGCCGACCTCTTCGTCCGGCGTAAAAGCGATGCAAATGCGGCCATGGCGCAGATCCGGATGCGCCAACAGATACTCGGCCAATGTCAGAATTTCAGCAATCCCTGCCTTATCGTCCGCTCCAAGAAGCGTGGTTCCGTCCGTGACGATGATATCGTTCCCGACATAGTGTGCAAGTGCGGGAAACATGCTTTCTTCGATGGCAACTTCTGCGTTAAGGTGGATATCGCCGCCGGGATAACCGTTTACAATCCGCGGGCACACGCCTTCGCCCGATGTGTCGGGCGAGGTGTCCATATGGGCGATAAAGCCCAAAGCGGGCAGCCCTTGTTCTGTGGCGGGAATGCTGCCGTAAACATAGCAGTGCGCGTCCACGCGCGCGTCCGAAATGCCCATTGCGTGCATTTCCTTTACGAGCAGGTTTGCAAGCGCAAATTGCTTTTCCGTGCTCGGGATTTGCTCTGCACCGTCCGCAGACTGCGTATCAAGGGAAACATACCGCAAAAACCGTTGGGCAACGCTTTCCATTTGTTTATCCTCCTGTGTATTCAGTATTCCTATTTTATCATGTCTCTCGGAAAACCGCATCCCCCATGGCAAATAGTGCGAAAAAAACAGGCAAAACGGACAAAAACGGCCTGTACAAACGCGCATGGATATAGTATTATAAACATGGAAACAAACTTTTTTTGCAAGTCAAACTTTTTTTGCAATATGGATAGAGGTGCAACAGATGAAACATATATTGGGTTACCGCTGCACACTTTGCGGCGCAGAACTGCCATATGATGAACGCATGACCTGCCCGCATTGCGGTGAAAAGGGCATTTTGGATATCGTTTTCGATTATGGCTACATAAAAAAGGAATTTAACCGGGAAACACTTGGGCGTGACCGCACGAACAGCATGTGGCGCTATGCGCCGCTGATGCCGCTTGTGCCACGGGATTTTTCGCGCTTTTTGCGCGTGGGTTGGACGCCGCTGTACCCATCCAACCGCCTTGGAGCTGAGCTTGGCCTCCGCGCACTTTATATCAAGGATGACGGCCTGAACCCCACGGCTTCCTTGAAAGACCGCGCTTCCGGCGTAGCGGTTGCAAAAGCGGTGGAGCTGGGCTATGATACCATCGCCTGTTCTTCCACGGGCAACGCTGCATCGTCCTGCGCGGGCAACGCCGCGCGCATGGGGCTCAAAACGGTCATTTTTGTGCCGCAGCGCGCACCGGAAGGCAAGGTGGCGCAGCTCATGATCTTCGGCGCAAAGGTGGTGTCCGTCAAAGGAGACTATAAGGCCACGTTTGATCTTTCCAAGGCAGCGATTGAAAAATATGGCTGGTATAACCGCAACGCGGGCATCAACCCCATCCTTACGGAGGGAAAAAAGACCGTTGCGCTTGAGATTGCGGAGCAACTCAACTGGAAGCTGACGGACTGGGTCGCTGTTTCCGTGGGGGACGGCTGCACCATTGGCGGCGTGTACAACGGGTTCCATGACCTGTACGAGCTTGGGATGATCGAACGCATCCCCAAAATCCTTGGCGTACAATCGGCCGGCTGCTGCCCGTTTGTGGACGCGGCGCGGGAAAACCGGCCGCTCATTCCGGCGGAAGAGAACACCCTTGCAGATTCCATCGCCGTGGGCGTGCCGCGCAACCCCGTGAAGGCATTGCGTGCGGTTTCCGCCTCAAAAGGTGCATGGATTGCCGTTACGGATGAAGAAATTTTGGATGCGATGCGCGTGCTTGGCCGCACGGAAGGCATATTTGGAGAGCCTGCGGGCGTCACGGCAACGGCCGGTGTGCGCCGTGCGGTGCGTGAAGGTATCATCCGCGCGGAGGAAACGGTTACCGTCATCAGCACGGGCAGCGGCCTTAAGGATGTGAAAAACGCCCTGCGCGCAGCCGGATCGCCCACCTTGTGCGAACCGGATCTTGCCGCGCTGGACAACAGCGGAATCCTGTGATAAAATACATTCCGTTCCACACGCCCAGCGTATGCTTCGGGCGTGCGTGCCTTTCTTTCGCGGTGGTCCGCGTATGCGTGCAGGAGCAAAAGGTATTCGGATCCCCTTCGCTTTTGTTTGTGCCGCCGCAGGAAATCCCAGCGGCAACGCCTATGGTTGCAATGCCCAAAAGGGCTTAAATAGCAACAAAAATAAGGAGGATTATGAAAATGAGGAAAATTATCGCAGTCATTCTTTGCCTCGTGATGGCGCTCGGCCTCGTTGCGTGCAACCAGCCCGCTGCGAACAACGAAGGCGACGGTGAGAAGGAAGTCAAGAAGCTTGCCTTTAAGGATTCCATCGGCACCGAGCTTGGCTCTGTCCATGTGGAAACCGAGGGCGTGGATTATTCGGCCATGAAGATCGGCTTCATCCACATCTCCGATCCGTCCGACATGGGTTACACCTACAACCACAACAACGGCACGGAAAAGATGAAGGCTACGCTCGGCCTCAGCGACGAGCAGATCATCAACAAGTTCAACATTCCAGAAGACAATGCGCAGGTTATTCAGGCGGCCAACGAGCTCATCGCGGATGGCTGCAACCTGATCTTTGCAACCAGCTTCGGCCATGAGAGCGGCCTGATGGAAGTTGCCAAGGAACACCCGGAAGTGCAGTTCTGCCATGCGACCGGCTATCAGGCCAGCAGCGCGGGTCTTGCGAACTTCCACAACTACTTCGGCCGTATTTATGAGGCGCGTTACCTTTCCGGTATCGTCGCAGGCCTCAAGGCGAAGGAAATCGGCAACAACGTGCTCGGTTACGTTGCGGCCATGCCGTTTGCGGAAGTCATTTCCGGCTTCACCGCGTTCTACCTTGGCGCAAAGAGCGTCAACCCGGATGTCACCATGAAGGTCATGTACACCGATTCCTGGAACGACCCCACCAAGGAAGCACAGAACGCGAATGCCCTGATCGACGCAGGCTGCGGCGTGATCTCCCAGCACTGTGACTCCACCGCTCCGGCGACTGCCGCTGAAGAAAAGGGCGCGTTCCATGTTGGCTACAACTCCGGCATGATCGATGTGGCCCCGAACGCTTCCCTCACGAGCGCCATTTGGGATTGGTCTCAGTACCTTGTGTATGCGACCACCTGCGTCGCCAAGGGCGAAGCGATCGACACCGACTGGATGGGCGGCTTGTATGACGGCGTTTGCCTGCTCTCCGACCTCAATGAGAACATCCTTGCAGAAGGCACAGCCGATGCGGTCAAGGCAGCCTACAATGGCATTCTGGATGGCAGTGTGCATGTGTTTGCCGGCCCCTACCACGGAGAAGGCGTGGACTTTAGCGGCAACACTGTGACCATCGATAAGGCTGAGGGCGAATGGTACGAGGAGAACGAAGTCGTTTCCGCACCGTCCTTCAACTACATCATTGACGGCGTTGAAGTGATCGGCGAGTAACATCACAAACCATGGCAGGGCTGCTTCCGGCAGCTCTGCCATTCTTTACATGCGGAGTAAGGGCAGCTTTTCAGGATATGGATGCGCACACAGGGCAGCGTGCCCATCCATATCCTGAACGGGAGGCGAATGCATGGAACAAATCCAACAAGCAGTCGAGATGTGCAACATCAAAAAAACGTTTGGCAAGGTCGTTGCAAACAACAACGTCAGCCTTTCCCTGCGCAAGGGCGAAATCCTTGCGCTTTTGGGGGAAAACGGCAGCGGCAAGACCACGCTCATGAACATGCTCGCGGGCATTTATTACCCGGATCACGGCGAGATCTTCATCCACGGAAAGGAAGTCCAGATCCGCTCTCCCAAGGAGGCGTTTGACCTTGGCATCGGCATGATCCACCAGCATTTCAAACTCGTGGATGTGCTTACCGCGGCAGAAAACATCGTTCTCGGGCTTCCGGGCGGCGTGCAGCTTGACCGGAAAAAAGCGGGGGCGCGCATCTCTGAGATCAGCGAAAAATACGGCTTTGAGATCGATCCGAACAAGAAAGTTTACAACATGGCGGTTTCCGAGAAACAGACGGTGGAGATCGTGAAGGTGCTTTACCGTGGTGCGGATATCCTGATTCTGGACGAGCCAACGGCCGTTCTGACCCCGCAGGAAACAAGAAAGCTGTTTGATGTGCTCCGCGCCATGAAGGCAGATGGAAAGTCCATCATTATCATTACGCATAAGCTGCATGAGGTGCTCGATGTTTCGGACCGTGTGGCGATCCTGCGCAAGGGGGAATACATCGGCACGGTGGAGACGGCGGAAGCGACCCAGCAGTCCCTGACCGAAGCGATGGTCGGCCGCAGCATCAGCCTTGCAATTGAACGCCCCGAAGTGGAACAGAAGGACGAACTGCTGCGCGTGCAGGGGCTTACCTGCATCAATGCAGAGGGCGTACCGGCCGTGCGGGATGTGAGCTTTACGGCATATGGCGGGGAAATCCTTGGAATTGCCGGCGTTGCGGGCTCGGGCCAGAAGGAACTTTGCGAGGCGATTGCGGGGCTTTACCATGTGAAGGAAGGCACAGTGGAATTCAAGGCCGGAACGGGTTTTGAAAACATCGTCGGCTGCAAACCGGATGAAATCTTCAAAAAGGGCGTATCGCTTGCGTTCGTCCCGGAGGACCGGTTGGGCATGGGCCTTGTCGGTTCACTCGACATGGTGGACAACATGCTCATCCGCAGCTACAAGAACAACAAGGGGCCGTTGGTGGATCGCAAAACGCCCAAGCAGGTTTGCGATGAACTCATCGAAACGCTTGAGATCGTAACGCCGGGCACCTCCACCCCTGTGCGCAGGCTTTCCGGCGGCAATGTGCAGAAGGTGCTTCTTGGGCGGGAAATCCACTACAACCCCAAGGTGCTGATGGTTGCTTACCCGGTGCGCGGGTTGGACATCAATTCATCCTTCAAGATTTACGATTTGCTCAACGAACAGAAAAAGAAGGGCGTCGCGGTTCTCTTCGTGGGCGAGGATCTCGACGTGCTGATGGAGATTTCGGACCGCATCATGGTGCTTTGCGGCGGCGCGGTTTCAGGCATTGTGGATCCCCGGACCGCCACAAAGGAGGATGTTGGCCTCCTGATGGTGCATGCGGGCGGAGAGAAGGAGGCGAAAGCATGAAACAACGCACAGAACATAAGGAACCCTTTGCGCGCATGGTGAAACGCGCAGCGATTGCGCCGGGCAAGGCCTGGGCGATCCGTGGCGCTGCGCTTGTGGGCGCGCTCCTGATGGGCGCTTTGCTGCTGCGCATCCTCGGGCATAATCCGCTCGGCATTTACGGAGAGATGGCGCGCGGTGCATTCGGCGGCGCAATGTACCTCAAGGAGACGGCACGCACGGCCGTTCCGCTTCTGATTTCTGCCATCGGCATTGCATTTGCATTTAAAATGCAGTTTTGGAACATCGGTGCGGAGGGGCAGATTTTGGCTGGCGGGATTGCTGCCTCCGCAGTGGCGATCCATTACGATGCACAGTTTGCGGCATGGGCAGCGGAAACGGGCAGCGCTTTGCCGAAGGTATTGCTGCTTTTGCTCATGTTTGCGGCGGCGGTTGCTGCAGGCGGGCTTTACGGTGTAGTGCCGGCAATTTTCAAATCCAAATGGGGCACGAACGAAACGCTCTTTACCCTCATGCTCAACTACATTGCCCTGCAATATGTGAAGTTCCTGACCTATCAGCCGGTGTGGAAGATGCCAGGCACCTCCTTCCCGAAGATCCGCATGTTCGATCCCATCGCTACGCTGCCCAAGGTGTTCGGCGTGCATATTGGATGGATTTTCGCTTTGCTTCTGGTGGTTCTTGCGTATTTCTACCTGACGCGCACCAAGCATGGCTATGAAATCGCCGTGGTGGGCGAATCCACGAACACTGCGCGCTATGCGGGCATCAACGTTTCAAAGGTGTATCTGCGCACGATGTTCCTTTCCGGCGCGCTTTCCGGCTTCGCAGGCTATCTGATCTGTGCCGGCGCGGACGGCACGCTGACGGAAAGCACGGCGGGCGGCATCGGCTTTACGGCAATCACCGTTGCATGGCTTGCAAAGATGAATCCGTTTGCAATGCTTATCGTGGCAATCTTTATTGCGGCACTGGACCGCGGCGCGGGCTTCCAGTCCTCCTCCGGCGTACCGGAATCCTGCGCGGAAGTGCTCGTTGGCATCATCCTGTTCTTCATGCTCGGCTGTGAGTTCTTCATTAATTACAAGCTTGTGTTCCGCGGAAAGGAGGCCGTTGCGTGAATATCGATTTTATCAGCCTGTTTGTGGCTGCCGTGCTGGCGGGCACCCCGCTGCTTTTAGGCACATTGGGCGAGATCCTGACTGAAAAATCCGGCCACCTGAACCTTGGCGTAGAAGGCATGATGTTTATGGGCGCAATCGCAAGCATTGCAGCCTCCTGGGCGTATGAACAGATGGCGAAGGGGGCGGGCTTTGCAGCTTCGGGCTTCCTGTCCATGCTGATCGCACTGCTTGCAGCGTTTGGCGCAGGCGCGTTTGGCGCACTGATTTACAGCTTCCTTACCGTTACGCTGCGCGCAAACCAGAACGTGACCGGCCTTACACTGACCATCTTCGGCACGGGCCTTGCAAACTTTTGCGGTGAGCTCCTGGGCAAAAGCGCCGGCGGCTTTGTGACGGTTTCAAAAGCAACCAAGGCGGCCTTTGCGCAGCTTGACCTTTTTGGCCTGAAGAACAGCGCCTCCCCGGTGTTACAGACCATTTCCAAGCTCTTCTTCCAATATAACTGGATGGTGTATTTCGCCATCGTGATCGCGCTTGTGATGGCATGGTTCTTCAAACGTTCGCGCGTTGGGCTGAACCTTCGCGCTGTGGGAGAAAGCCCGGCCACTGCGGATGCGGCCGGCATCAACGTAACGCGTTATAAGTACCTGGCAACGGTCATCGGCGGAGGCATCTGCGGCATCGGCGGCATGTACATGAGCATGGTGAACCAATCCGGCGTGTGGGTGCACAACTGCGTGGCTGGCTATGGCTGGCTGGCTGTGGCGCTCGTGATCTTCTCCACCTGGAGCCCGGTGCGCGGCCTCATCTGCGGCCTGATCTTCGGCGCGTTCACCATCATGCGTCTGTATGTGAGCATCCCGGGCCTTGCGATGCAGATCTACGGCATGCTGCCGTATGCGGCGACGATTCTCGTCCTGATCATCACGAGCATCCGGCAATCCCGCGAGCATGTGCAGCCGAAGTCCTGCGGCACGAATTATTTCCGCGAAGAACGCTAAAAAAGAAGAAGTTGTACTGCGCAGGCGGGTGGAGACATCCGCCTGCGTGTGTTCAAAGGAAACGGGGAAGGATGCCCCAAACCTGAGCTACTGGCTTAAGACCGGCTAAACAAAAACCTTTGAATCAACAAGAAGGAGAATGCCTATGGCACCTGATCAATTCTGGCAGGAGTTTCTGCAAACTTCCGGCCTGCCGCGGGAAACACGTTACTATGAATGCTTTCATTTTGAACTGAGCGAGCTGCTTGCAAACAAGCTGCTTGCACTTGTCCTTTCCGGGGAAAAACGCGCTACGGCAAGCAGCCTTTTTTCTTTTGAAGCGGAAGGGGTACGCCTTCCTGAAGTGGGCGATTACAGCATCATTACGGATTGGGCCGGCATGCCATGCTGCATCATCCGCACCACGGCTGTAACGGTCCTTCCTTTCTGCGAAATAACATATGAAATTTGCAGCCGGGAAGGCGAGGATGAAACTTTGGAATCCTGGCAGCGCGGCCACAAAAGATTTTTTACCGAAGAAGGCGCAGAGCTTGGCTATGAATTCAGCGATGACATGCCTGTGCTGTTTGAGGATTTTGAAGTGGTATACCAGAAGTGATGGTATGTGCATTGCCCGTTTTGGCTTCCATAGCTTTCGCGCGCCCGAAGGAAGGGGGCAGCCCTGAAACGGAAAACTTTCCGAAGAATGGGAACAATTTTTGCTGCACCAGCGTTCATTGAATATAAACCGGCCGAGGGGAGGTTTTCCTGTGAAACGCCTGCTTGCCACAGGTCTGCTTGTGCTGTCCGCGCTGCTTTTTACGGCCTGCGCTGCGCCGGAATGGCAGGCGCTGCCGGAATATGAATTTCTTTATGAATAAACGGCGCTAGAGCGCGCGCCAGATCCCTGCGTCTGCAATCCCTGCATAAGGCGTTCTCCGCGCGCGGCAGAAGGCGCGGAGCGCGCGTTCCGTGGCGGCGCAGAACCGGCCTGTGAGGCCGCAGTCCGGCGGGAAGCCATGCACGGCAAGCGCATCCTGCAATGCAAATACGCAGCTGTTGCTGTTGCCGGGGCGGAGCTCCGGAAAAGGGCAGCCCGGCGCACAGGCGGGGGCTACGCGCTTTTGCAGACCGACCCAAGTGGGCGCGACGTATTCCGGCAGCACGGTTTCAAACAGGCCGCTTTGCACCGCAAGGCGGCGAAGACGCTCCCGCTCCGGTGCACAAAGGCCCGCGCCGACATCCAGCATAAGCCCCGCGCAGCGCGGTGAAGTACACAGGCTGCGGCCGGGCAGGACGCGGCGGAAGCCCCCGCAAACGGTGATGGGAGCACCGAACTGTGCGGCAAGTACGCCGAAGGCGGAAAGCAGTTCCCGGTCCGTCCAAACCGTTTCGGTGGTCGTGCTGCCTAAAAAATCATGCAAAAGCACGGGAGCGCCATCCGTATAGGGTAGCGGTGCGGCGCGGTGCAGGGAAAAACGGGAAAACCCGCCAAGGAGGGAATCGTATACATATAATTGCATATCTCACAATATGCGGCTTGAATCAAATTGGCGCGCGGGAAACAGCGGTATGCGGGTAAAAAAAGCAGGAGAAATATAAACAATGAAACAAGAACAAAATGACTGCCCCTGCAAACGGCTTAAGTGCGCGAGACACGGAAACTGTGATGCGTGCCTTGCACATCACCGCGTCCCCGGCAGCAAATATGCAGCGGCATGCGAGCGCATCAACGCAAAAAAAGAGAAGCAGGGAAGGAAATGAGGCTGCTTTACGGAACTTCGAATCCAGCCAAGCTGTCGGCTCTCTGAGGCGGCGGGAATTCCCGCCGCCTCAGAGAGCCGTATAATGAATGCAATCAATCCCCGCCGCCGATGCTGATGCCGCTTCCGCCGGTTCCATCGGGGTTATATACCGTGGCTTCAGGATAGAAACCGCCGTCTGCGCCGGTGGGCGAAGGCGTGCGCGGCGGCAAGGAGGGGTTCGGGTCAAGGAGCTTTGCCGCAGAAACGGTTTCATCATCGTCAAAAATGAACTCGTGCAGCTCCTGAGCCATGCCGGGCAGATCGGCAAAAAACACGAATTTCTTGTTCCATTTTCCGTTCTGGAAGTAGCCCTCCACCGGTAGGCGGAAATAGATGAGCCCGCCTTTGCTGCTTGTGAGGGCGCTTACAGCCGCATCAACAATCTCGGCATTGGTCATGTTTGTTTCTACCATGGGGAGCAAATCGTACAGGATGTCATACTGCTTGGAAAGGCTCTTGCTGCGGAAGATCGAAAGCACGGTGTTGAGCACGGTATACTGCCGCTCGGTACGGGCAAATTCGCTGTCAATTTTGCGGATGCGCGAATAGCCGAGCGCCTGCTTGCCCGTGAGCTTCACCGGGCCGGGGTCTGCAAAGATGAAACCATCCCAAAGGTATTCCACACCAAGCTGCTTGTTGAGGCCTGCGATGCAATCGTTTGCGGCGCTGATCTCTTCAGCGGTCATTTGAACGGTGATGCCGCCAAGCGCGTCGATGACGTCAACGAACATATAGAAATCAACAAGCACATATTGTGTGAGCACAATATGGAAATTTTCCTCGATGGTTTGAAACAGCAACTCAATTCCCCCGCGTGCGGCGGCTGAATTGAGCTTGCCGTAGCCGTGGCCGGGGATGTTCACAAGCATATCGCGCATGAGCGTTGTGAGCTTAAGGGTGCCGTGGCGCTTGTCGATGGTGGCAATCATCATTGTGTCGGAGTTATAACTCCCCTTTTTGGAACGGCGATCCGCGCCGATGAGGAGCACGTTGATGAATTCATCGCTCGCGTTGTTTTCGGCCATCTTTGCAAGCTGCGCATCGGTGAGATAGGTCTGTTCGTAATATTCCGAAACGGGCAGCGTGGGGCGCGGCGTGGCGGAAGGATGCGGCGTGGGCGTGAGCTCCGGTGTGCGCGTCGGTGTCGGCGTTTGGTCGGGGGCATATTCATCTTCCGGTTCAGGCGTTCCAGCGGCAGCAAAGCCGTCCTCTGCCGGGCGCGAGATGCGGCCGAGCAGGTCAAGCCCCAAGCACGCCACAACCGCGCCGAGCACGAATGCAAGCGCGAGCAGGGCGAGCAGAATCCTGAGAAGAAGCGGGAGCTTCTTCTTTGCCGTTTGCGTTCCTTCGCCGGCTGTTTTATTGGTTCGGGCCATATTGATTCCCCGCAATTCTACAAATTTATACGCAGATTCTAGCACAACGGCCGGGGGAGTTCAAGCGCCCTTGCCTTCCCGCCTTGATTGTTGTACAATTGTTTACAATCCAATGCTATGGATTATGCGATATAGTGGGGGAAGTATGCAGAGCTACGGTAAATTTGCTGCACTATATGACCGGCTTATGCGCGACGTGGATCGCGAAACCTGGGCGGAGTATCTCCTTTCGCTTTTGGGGGAAGGGAGGCGCACGGTTGTGGACTGCGCCTGCGGCACGGGCGAGCTGACGCTTCGGCTGGCGCGCGCGGGATATGCCGTTACCGGCCAGGATATTTCCGAGGAAATGCTTTCCGTGGCAGCCGAAAAGGCACGCAGGGCACGGCTTGCAATTCCATTTATCCGGCAGGATATGCGTAAGCTCAGCCTGCACCACAGCGTGGATGCGGTTGTTTCAGCCTGCGACGGCGTGAACTATCTCGCTTCACGCGCGGCGCTTTCGGAATTTGTGGCTGCCGCGTATGCATGCCTGAAGCCGGGTGGGCTTTTGCTGTTCGATGTTTCCTCCCGCTTTAAGCTCTCCACGGTTCTGGGGGACAACACATTCGCGCTGGATGAAGCGGATTCCGCTTATATCTGGCAGAATACCTATGATCCGGGAACCAAGCTCATTCGCATGGACCTCACGTTCTTCGCCCGCGAGGGAGAAGGGCCGCACTATGCGCGCTTCACGGAAACCCACATTCAGCGCGCGCACTCAGAACGGGAGATTCGCGCGGCGCTTGGGAGCGCGGGTTTTGTGCGCGTTGAAGCGTATGAAGCATTCACGCGGGAACCGCCGAAGGAGACGAGCGAACGGCTGCAATTTGTTGCGGAGAAAGGAAGGTAGGATATGGAAGATATAATCATCCGCGGGCTTCTTGCGGATTCTACGGTAAAGATCATGGCAATTTCGGGCAAAACGTTGGTGGAGCAGGCACGTGAAACGCATGGGCTTTCGCGCGTATGCACGGCGGCTCTCGGGCGGACTCTGATGATGACCTCCATGATGGGCGCACAGCTGAAAAATGCGGATGAGCGCGTCACCGCAATGCTCAAGGGCGGCGGTGAGGCGGGAAACATCGTCTGCACGGCGGATTGGACGGGGCGCGTGAAGGGCTATGTGGAAAATCCGGACCTGGAGCTTCCGCCTGCGCCGAACGGCAAGCTGGACGTGGCGCTTGCGGTGGGCTGGTTTGGAGATCTCACCGTAATCCGCGACATGGGGCTCAAGGAACCCTATGTTGGCACCTGCCCGATTCAGTCCGGCGAGATCGCGGAGGATTTCGCGCGGTATTTCACCGTATCCGAACAGCAGCCGTCGCTTGTGTACCTCGGCGTGCGTGTGGATGCGGAAAGCGGCGCCGTGCGCGCGGCAAGCGGTTTGCTGGCGCAGCCTCTGCCCGGCTGTCCGGACGAGGTGATTGACGCGCTGACGGAAAAGGCAAAGGAAATCGAAACGCTCACCTCCACGCTGGAGCGCGGCACATCCTTAAAGGATGCGCTGATGAAGCTTTTCGGCGGGATGGGCTTTGCCATCACGGCCAACCAACACCCGGAGTTCCGGTGCGATTGCAGCCGGGAACGGTTGGAGCGCGTGTTGATTTCACTGGGAGAGGCGGAACTTTCAGACATGATCGCGCAAGAGCATGGCGCGGAGCTTACGTGCCACTTCTGCAACAAAAAATATCAGTTTAATGAAGATGACCTGCGGCGCTTGCTCGCGGAAGCGAAAGGAAATGACAACGCGTGAAACGGGACATCCGGGCGCTTGCCGGGCGCGGCAAAGTGCTGCCCTTTGCCCAGTCGGGCGATTTCTTCTATAAACGTGGGCTGGAAAAGCTCGACAAAAACAACCTGCCGGATGCCATGGCGTATTACGGCAGGGCGCTCAAATGCGATCCACAAAACAGGGAGATCCGCATCGCCATGGCGCAGGTTCTTACGGAGATGAACCGCTTTGAGGAATCCAACCGCATTTTGTTCACGCTCACGCGCGGCGGCGCAGATGCGGAGGCGGATCCGGAATGCTACTTCGGCATGGGCTGCAATTTCGTGGGCCTGTATGATTACGGGCATGCCAGGGATTCCTTTGAACGATACCTGGAACTTGAACCGGATGGCGCGTTCCTGTACGATGCATACGATATGCTTGACGCGTTGGACGATGCAGAGTTTGAGGAGCATGGCGACGGGCTTGTTGCGCTTTCAAAAGAGGACAGGGCCTACGACCTTGCGGATGAAGGGCGCGGCTTTTTGGAACAGGATCGCTATGAGGAGGCCGTCGAGGCCCTTCAGCATGCGCTCACGCTTGCGCCAAAGCTTGCATATGCACGCAACAACCTTTCCCTTGCTTATTTTTGCATGCGGGATAACAAGCGTGCAGCGGCGGAGGCACGCGCTGTGCTGCGGGAGGATCCGAAGAACGTGCAGGCGATGTGCAATCTTTCCATGATTCTGCATACGGCGCATGATGATGAAGGGGCAAACCGCATGGCGGATGCGCTTTTGCAGGAGGAAACGGAGGATCCGGAGGAGCTCAACCGCATGGCGCTTGTGCTGATGGATCTTGACCGCTTCGAGCAGGCATATGAAGTGATGCAGCGCCTTGTGCGCTATTATCCATATGAAACGGGAGCGGTGCACCGCTTGGGTGTATGTGCTTACGAAACGGGGCGTTACCGGGAAGCGACGGAATGCTATGATAAGCTTCTTAAAATCAATGCGGGGGATACGGTGGCGCGGTATTACCGCGGGCTTTGCCGCGCAGCGCAGACGGGCGGCGCGCCCCATGGGAGAAAGCGGAAGTTCCTGTTCAACTATCAAGTGCCGGTGGATGAAATGCTTGCGCGCGTGAACCGGCTGAATGCGATCCTGAGTCTGCCTCAGGAGGAACTTGATGCGCGTTGGCGCGAGGATGACGAGCTGAAGAACCTTATAGAATGGGGGTTCAGCATGCCGGAGGAAGGCATCAAGCATGCGCTGCTTTCGCTTGTTGCATCCTTTGCCGATGCGCAGGCGGAGGCGATGCTGCGCGAGTTTGCGCTGCGCATGGATCAACCGGACCGTCTCAAACAGGAGGCGTTCGCCATGCTTGCGCAGATGGGTGCGGAAGGCCCGTTTGTCGGCTATATCGGCGGCAACCTTGTGGAAAGCAGCATCAGCTTTGCAAAGGGGTTCCCCGCCAACCTGCCCAAAGCGTATGGAGAGGTGATAACGACCTGCATCGGCGAAATGTATGGCAGACGGCCGGAAAATGTGCTGATTGCCGCCGTAACGCTCTGGGCTGAGTATGTAACGCCGCTTTCCGGGCAATATCCGCGCCTGAACCGGCATCAGGCCGTGGCTATGGCAGCGGCGCTCGAGTACCTTGCCTGCCGGGAATGCGGCGAAAAAACCGCGCGTGCGGATGTTTGCGCACAATATGGCGTTTCGGCGCTGCGCTTCAACAACGCGCTTTCAAAGCTGATGAAACCGAAGGAGAAAGCATGAGACTGATCGCAAACTGCAAATTGGGGCTGGAATCGCTTGTAGCCGCGGAGCTTAGGCGGATTGGAATCGAACCGGAAGCCGTTGCGGACGCACGGGTTACGTTTCGGGGAGATTTTTCCGCCATGGCGCGCGCGTGCCTTTGGCTGCGCACGGCGGAGCGCGTGTTGCTGGAAGTCGGCGCGTTCGAGGCGAAAACATTTGATGCGCTGTTCGAAGGGGTGAAGGCGCTGCCATGGAAGCAGTACCTCGCGCGGGATACATTTATTCATGTGAATGGAAAAAGCGCGAAAAGCACGCTGTTTTCCGTTTCCGACTGCCAGAGCATCACGAAAAAGGCGATCGTGGAAAACCTGCGTGCAGCTTACCGCACGGAAACCCTGCCCGAAACGGGGAAAGAGGTCATCGTGGAGGTCGGAATCCTGAAGGATTGGGTGACGCTTGCGCTCGACCCTTGCGGCGCAGGGCTTTCCCGACGCGGCTATCGCACGTTCAACGTTGCTGCTCCCATTTCGGAAACACTTGGCGCGGCAATCGTGCTGCTTTCGCGGTATGTGCCGGAGCAGCCGTTTATCGATCCGATGTGCGGCAGCGGAACCATGCCAATTGAGGCTGCGATGATCGCGGGCAACCGGGCGCCCGGGCTTAACCGTGCTTTTGCGGCGGAAGAATGGCCGTTTTTGCCTGAAAACGCATTCACCCTTGCACGCGAGGAAGCGCGCGATGCAGCCACAAACCCCAAAGTGGATATTCTCGGCTCGGATATCGATGCGCATTCCATCGATCTATGCAAAAAACATGCCAAGAAGGCAGGAATCATGGTGAACTGGGCGGTGCGCCCCGTGCGCGAGCTTGCGAGCGACAAGATGGGCGGCGTGCTTGTTTGCAACCCGCCTTATGGCGAGCGTATGTTCAAAAAAAGCGAGGCAGAACGCCTGTATCGCGAGATGCGCACGGCGTTTGATGCACTTTCCGGCTGGCGAAAGAGCATCATCACCGCATATCCGGAGTTCGAGCGCGTATACGGCCGCCGTGCGGAGAAGCGGCGCAAGCTGTCAAACGGCGGCATGCCCTGCACGCTGTACCAGTATTTTCGGTGACGAAACGCTTGCAGGTGCACGCAGTTTCAGATATGGCAATGCAAGGGGGGGCATACAAGGAGCCTTGGAAACAGCGCAGGGATGGAGAGCGAGGAAATTTGCCGGGCGGTTTTGCGGCCATTGGAAATTGCGATCGTTCTGCCTGCGGCCCGACCAAATGGGCATTGAAAACATCCCGATATGAAATGCGCTTTTAAAATCAAATTCATAAAAAACGCTTTACAAATCGCGGGGGATACAGTATAATAAATTCTGCGCGAATGCGTGGGGCCTTCGCTCGGAATACCAAAGCGGACAGCCAATTTATGAACCGGGGCTTTAGCTCAGCTGGCTAGAGTGCCACACTGGCAGTGTGGAAGTCAGGGGTTCGAATCCCCTAAGCTCCACCAGTGAAAAACGCCTGAATCTATAAGGATTCGGGCGTTTTTATATATCCGAAGTACACGCAAAAGTACACGATTACAGAATTTTGGAGAAAACACCTTCCACAATGTTCGCTGCATTTTCAACGTCACCCTCTTCTGCTGAGAAAAAACAGTACAACATTTAATATATCGCTTTTCACCTGCGGAGGGGAAGACGGATGGCTGTGGGCTGCTCCCTGGAAGAAAATAGGGTATTTTTGTAATCGCCATATCATAGCGAAGCGTATTGGACGATATATTGTATATTTGAACCAATAATCACATACAATTATTGTCTATAATTGACTTTGTGTAAATGAACAACACGCAATGACATATACATATGATGTCGAAAAAGCCAAGGCTTTGCTTGCCGAGGCTGGATATGCAGATGGCTTCGAAATTAACCTGTGGGCAAACGAGAACCAGTCCCGTATTGACATGTGCGAAATGGTTCAAAATGCATGGAAGGAAATCGGTATAACTGCCAATGTGCAGATAATGGAGTTCGGCAGCTACCTTGAAAAGCTTGCTGCTGGCGAACAAGACGTATTTTTCCTTGGCTTTGTTTCTGCAGGTGATGATGGCGACTATATGCACGATATGTTCTACTCCAAGCTTGACTACACACGTAACAAGCAGGGTTATAAGAACCCCGAATACGACGAGGCCATTGACGCAGCAAGAACCTCATCTGACCCTGCTTTCCGTCAGGAATGCTATGAGAAGGTGCAGAGCATTTTGCGTCAGGAACTCCCGTGGATACCTGTAGCCTGCGGCACGTATACTTATGGCATTCGCTCCACGTTGACCAACCTTGAAGCACAGCCTGCAGGCAACCCTCACATTGCTTGGGTTGTACCTAAGGGCGAGTGAAACTTCACATGTGTATAATGTGATGGGTTGAACAATAAGCCGGCATTGCCGCTGCGGCTATGCCGGCTTGACTTTTTTCAATATTATGCACGTCCAATACTGACAGCTATGGTTACCTCAAGATGACGATCGGAGAGATATGATGAAAAAAATCATTAACGATGATAGGAATTGTGTACAGGAGATGTTAGAAGGGTATCTCGCTGCATATTCCGATCTTTATGAAAACTGCGGCATGGATAGTTGTGTGGTTGCAAAAAAACGCAGGAAAAAGGGCGTCACATTGGTTATAGGAGGTGGGAGTGGGCATGAGCCACTGTTTGGAGGATTTGTTGGTAGTGGACTGGCGGATGCAGCCGTATGTGGCAATATTTTTGCGGCACCCAACCCCAACATTATTTTTCAGACTGTGCAGCGAGTACACAACGGGAACGGAGTCTTATTTATATATGGAAATTATGCCGGAGACAATATGAACTTCGATGTTGCCGAAGAACTTTGCGAGATAGCCGGTATACAGACAGCTCATGTGCGCGTTTACGATGACTGTGCTTCTGCGCCTATTGACAGAATGGAGGATCGCCGTGGAATTGCAGGAGATGCTTTTGTAATCAAAATTGCCGGTGCTGCCTGCGATGCAGGGCTTCCGCTCGAAGAAGTTGTCCGAATTGCAGAAAAAGCTAGAGATCAGATCAGATCGCTCGGTATTGCTACACAACCCGGCACTGCGCCTGGGCGAAAGGAAGCAATGTTTGAACTGGGCGAAAACGAAATTGAATATGGAATGGGGTTGCACGGCGAGAAGGGGATACAGCGGACCCAGATGGCAAAGGCCGACGAACTTGTTGAATATATGTATACTGCCCTCAAGGCGGACTACGCCCTAAAAGCAGGCGATACGGTGTGTGCACTTGTCAATGGCCTCGGATCAACAACCCTAATGGAGCTTTCAATAGTATATAGGAAGCTTTACGAATTGTTAAATGCAGAAAAAATAAAGGTACATGATGGTGAGATAAAAAGTTGGTGTACCTGCCAGGACATGGGGGGCTTTTCCATTACGATTCTCAAGCTTGATGCAGAATTGAAGCGGTTTTATGATGAACCATGCCATTCGGCTTATTATTCTAAAGCAATAGACTGATGGAGAAGAAAATATGAAAAGTATTACGCTTGAACAAGTAAAGGAAATGCTCATATTTGTTGCACAGTCCATAATTGAAAACGAACCATTGCTCACAAAAGTGGATAGCGCAATCGGCGATGGAGACCATGGTACAGGAATGTCTCTAGGCATGGAAAAGGCAGCTGCACAGCTAAAGATAGCAGCCGCTCAGGACGTAGCTGGCTTATTCCAAACGGTGGGCATGACTATGCTCAACTGCATGGGAGGGGCGTCCGGGGTAATATTCGCTACCATGTTTTTCGGCGGAGCGAGCGAAGCGAAGGGGGAAACTGAGCTCACTCTTCCTATTTTATACCGTGTGTTGAATAAAGCAAAGGAACAAATCATGAAACGTGGCAAGGCCCAGCAGGGGGACAAGACTATGCTTGATGCTTTATGCCCCGCAGTTGAGGCCATAGCCGCCCACGCAGACGATGATATGCTTGTGGGACTACAGGCAGCGGAATCTGCCGCACAGGTTGGAATGGAATCTACTAAAAATTATGTGGCTAAGTTTGGCCGCGCAAAATCTCTTATGGAGCGCAGTATCGGTTATCAGGATGCCGGTGCCACTTCAGTTTGGCTGATTTTTAGCGCCATGCATCAATTCATAAGCACACTGTAAAGCGGAGGTTATTGATATGTACAACAGCAATCTGCCAGAAGTAAAACTCGGAATAGTAGCGGTTTCCCGCGATTGCTTCCCCAAAGAATTATCTTACACTAGATGCAAAGCGGTGGTAGATGAATACGGCAAGTATGGTAATATTTTTCGCGTAGAAGATGTTGTCGAAAACGAAAGAGACGTTGTGCATGCCATAGATACGCTCAGGGCTGCTGGCGTAAATGCACTGGTGGTTTATCTCGGAAACTTTGGCCCGGAAGCACCTGAAACACTGCTCGCAGAACGCTTTGATGGGCCTGTGATGTTTGCCGCTGCAGCAGAAGAACGTATTGCTGTTTTGAAAAGTGACAGAGGAGATGCGTTTTGCGGGTTGCTCAATGCATGCTATAATCTTGGGCTTCGTGGCTTAACACCGTATTTACCAGCATATCCCGTAGGTGATGCTGGAGAAGTTGCAGAAATGATTGCTGAATTTGTGCCGATTGCGCGCACGTATTTAGGAGTCAGGCATCTAAAAATTATAACATTCGGTCCAAGACCGCAGGACTTTTTTGCCTGTAATGCTCCCATTGCACCATTATACCGCCTTGGCGTGAACATCGAGGAAAACTCAGAACTCGATCTTTTGCTTGCTTTTGATAAACATGCGAATGATCCGCGGATTGGAGCCGTGGTTAAAGATATGGCTTGCGAGCTCGGAACGGGCAATCACATGCCCGATCTATTGCCTCAGTTGGCGCAGTTTGAGCTCACCCTTTTGGATTGGATGGAGGAGCACAAGGGAGCTGCCCAATATGTGGCGTTCGCCAACAAATGTTGGCCGGCGTTCCAACATAGCTTTAAATTCGTTCCATGTTATGTAAACAGTCGGATGGCAAGGCGGGGAATTCCCATTGCATGCGAGGTAGACATTTACGGCGCTCTGTCAGAATACTTTGCTAACTGCGTAAGCGGAACCCCTGTCACGCTGCTTGACATAAACAATACTGTACCCAAAGAGATGTTCTGCTCCGCAGATAGGGCTCAGAAAAAGGGCTATAGTCAACGAGAAGTATTTATGGGGTTTCACTGTGGAAATACGCCCATATGCTACTTGAAACAAGCTGATATGAAGTACCAGCTTATCATGCATCGGGAAAATGAAGCCTCTGGAAAACCGAATCTTTCGCGGGGAACGCTGGAAGGTGCGCTGGTGGATGGTGACATCACACTCTTTCGCCTTCAAGCCAGTGCGGACGGGCATTTGTCCTCATATATTGCGCAGGGTGAGGTACTGCCGATTGCCCCTTGCTCTTTTGGCGGCATTGGGGTAATCGGAATAAAGGGACTGGATCGTTTTTACCGCAATGTCCTGCTTGCTAAGCGCTACCCCCACCATGCAGTTGTAGCCTTTGGACATTATGGGAAAGCAATATTTGAAGCGTTGCGCATGCTGCAAGTAAATGAAATAGACCATAACGTTATGGATCGCATGCTTTACGAAAACGAAAATCCGTTTTCAATTTAACGGAGTTGATTAGAAAGAGGTTATCAAATGAAAAAAAGAAGTGTGGTTATCGGCTGCGATAACGCAGCTGTAGAACTCAAAAAAACAATAATGGGAATTGTGCAGGGCATGGGCTATACCGTGGAGGATGTGGGAGTAGATGATGTTTCAGATCAGACATTATATCCAATTATTGCAGACCGGCTATGCCAACGCATTATCGATTCCGATTATAGCAAACTGGGCATTCTTCTTTGCGGTACCGGTATTGGCATGGCAATGACGGCCAATAAACTGCCGGGTATATTCGCCGCAGTATGCCATGATTCGTTTTCAGCTGAGCGTGCAAAGTTAAGCAATAATGCCAACGTACTTTGCATGGGTGCAAGAGTGATTGGTGTGGAATTGGCTAAGAAGATTGTAGCAGAATGGCTTCCATTGGAGTTTGTGGATGGAAAATCAACTCCGAAAGTGCAGGCAATGAGAGATATTGATGAATGTCATCGGAAGTAAGCGATATGAAAGAACTGATTCTCGGAACAAACCTGAAAATGTTTATGAACTTTGCCCAGACACGCTCCTACATAAGTCGATTGAATGAGCTAACTGGGAAGCTTAACCACGAACAACTAAGGTTGTTTGTAATTCCGTCTTTCACAGCGATCCCAGGGATAAGAACCATGGACGAAACGATAAAAATCGAAATCGGTGCGCAGAATATGCATTGGGAAGAACAAGGGGAATATACCGGAGAAGTTTCCCCCCGAATGTTAGAGGAATTTGGGATAAGCATTGTAGAAATAGGACATAGCGAGCGCAGACATAAGTTCGGAGAAACGAATGAAATGATACAGCATAAGGTGGATGCCGCAATCAAGCATGGGTTTACGGCCTTATTGTGCGTAGGGGAAACGGCGTTCGACAAAGAGAATGGGGTGTCAGATGAAGTATTATCCATGCAGATCAAAATAGGTTTGAAAAACGTTCTTAAAGAAAATGTGGAAAAACTGCTTGTTGCTTACGAACCGGTATGGGCTATAGGCATGGCGGGGGAAGTGGCGGCCCCAGATTATGTTGCAGCGCGTATGGTTTCTATTCGGAAGGCAATACAGACACTGTTCCCCGGTTGCATGGTACCTGTATTATTTGGTGGGAGTGTTAATGAGACAAATGCGCAGCTTTACTTGGAACAATCCAAGGCAGACGGTCTGTTTATTGGCCGAGCCGCATGGGATGCGGATCGTTTCTACAACATAATCACACAGCTTATGAAGGAATAGCGGAAGCATAGCATTCCAAGGCAAAATAAAGTCAGCTGTAGAGAAAAGCATCTAAGGCAATGGCGATGAAAGCATCGAAAGTCAGCGAGCTTGAAGGCATACCCAAAAGCAGCGAGGTAATCCCGCTGCTTTTTGTTGTTCCCTATATTATTGATAAAATCTATTGGGTATTATAAAAAATGATATCATTTGCAAAGTCAATAAGCAATTTTGCGCGAACAATATTGCATTGCCCAAGGTGCATTTTCTTGAAAACCACAAATATATTCGTCGCTTTTTCGAAAAAATTGGCAGTTGCTGTTTTGTGTGCGGCTCAATTGTTCTGCATATTGCAAGGAGTTTTCTTGCAACATGCAAGGATTGACCTGAACAATAAACCGAATTTGCAGTAACACAAGGATGGAATTCTAAAACATCGAAGTAGGACAAGGGACCAATAAAACATTTTTAGCTTTTATGTATTGTAGGGCAGTATAAGAACATCGGAGCCAATAAAATGAATTATTCAATGCATGATATAAGAATAAATTATATATAAAAACTTAAATATAATTATTGATTGAGATTGCACTTGAAAAAATATATTCTTGTGCTAGAATAGTGGAGCGTTCCCATCATGAACTATTAAGGAGCATTCAAAGAATGGAAAACTTGTTCTGGATTGGTTTTGCCGGAGCACTTGTCGCCGGCCTTTTTGCTGTTCTTCAGGCAAAAAAGGTTCTCTCTTACTCGGAAGGAAACGAAAAGATGCGCAAAATTGCAGGAAGTATTCGCGCAGGCGCAAACGCATATTTGAAGCAACAGTACACAACGGTATCAAAAGTGTTTGCTGTTGTTTTTATTATTTTGGTCGTGATCGCTTTTGCAGGCGATGGAAAAATTCTTTCAAAATTCACCCCATTTGCTTTCCTCACGGGCGGAATTTGGTCCATGCTGGCAGGGTACATCGGCATGAAGATCGCAACGAATTCCAACGCGCGTACTGCACATGCTGCTTCAGAAAGCTTGGATCATGGCCTTCGAGTTGCTTTTTCTTCCGGTTCCGTAATGGGATTTACGGTGGTCGGCCTCGGAATTCTTGATATTACGCTTTGGTTTTATATTCTCCACGGCATTTTTGGAATTGATGATCCGATTCAGTTGGGAAATATCATGGTCATGAACGGAATGGGCGCTTCCTTCATGGCGCTTTTTGCCCGTGTGGGGGGCGGCATCTACACCAAGGCAGCGGATGTTGGAGCCGATTTGGTCGGTAAAGTTGAAGCGGGCATTCCGGAGGACGACCCGCGCAACCCTGCCACGATTGCGGATAACGTAGGCGATAATGTTGGCGATGTGGCCGGAATGGGGGCGGATTTATACGAATCCTATGTCGGATCGATTTTGGCAACGTTTGCGCTTGGCGCCGTTGGCGGATATGGTTGGGGCGGTTTGCTGCTGCCTGTTGCACTGGCTGTCTGCGGGATCCTCTGCTCAATTATTGGGTCTTTCTTGGTGAAAACAAAAGAACACGCTTCGCAGAAGGCTCTGCTCAGAAGCCTTCGCACGGGAACTTATAGCGCTGCGATCCTTTCTGCGATTTTTGCTGCGCCGTTGACCTATTTTATCCTTGGAAATTGGGGCGTGTATATCGCAATCCTTTGCGGCCTCGCCGGAGGCTGTGCGATCGGTTATTTCACAGAATACTATACGTCCGACACCTACAAGCCCACCCAGGATCTTGCGGCCGCATCGGAGACCGGCTCGGCCACGATCATCATCGGAGGCATTTCTTTGGGCTTGAAATCCACAATGGCCTCCATTCTCATTGTTGCCGCAGCCGTGATCATCAGTTACTTTGCAGCCGGTGGCAGCACAACGATTGTGGATCAGGCCGGCGCGTTTACAGAGGCGTTTAACCGTGGCCTGTATGGCATTGGCGTTGCGGGTGTGGGTATGCTTTCCACTTTAGGAATTACGCTTGCAACGGACGCATATGGCCCTGTTGCAGATAACGCCGGCGGCATCGCACAGATGAGCGGAATGCCGGAGGATGTCCGCCGCCGCACCGATGCGCTGGATTCGCTTGGCAACACAACCGCAGCTACCGGCAAAGGGTTTGCGATCGGTTCTGCTTCGCTGACGGCGCTTGCGCTGCTTGTATCCTATGTCGACATCGTACAGGCACGCACCGTGGAAGTATTGAACTTCACGCTCACAAGCCCTACGGTTCTTGTAGGCATGTTTATTGGCGCTATGCTGACGTTCGTATTCTCGGCATTCACGATGGGGGCGGTACAGCGCGCCGCGGAGTCCATCGTAGTGGAGGTGCGGCGGCAGTTCCGCGAAATTGCGGGCATCATGGAGTATAAGGCGGATCCGGATTATGCTTCCTGCGTTTCACTCTGCACAAAAGGAGCCCTGCGCGAAATGGTTGCCCCGGCGCTGCTTGCAATTGTCGTCCCCATCGTGACGGGCCTCACGCTTGGGCCAACGGGTGTGGTCGGTTTTTTGGGCGGCGTATCTGTGACCGGGTTTGCGCTTGCAGTCTTTATGTCCAATGCCGGCGGCGCCTGGGACAATGCAAAAAAATATATTGAAAGCGGCCATCATGGCGGAAAAGGCTCCAAACAGCATAAGGCCGCGGTTGTGGGCGATACCGTAGGCGATCCTTTTAAAGATACCGCAGGCCCGTCGCTTAACATCCTGATTAAACTCTGTTCTACGGTTTCGATTGTGTTTTCAGGATTGACGGTTTCCTTTTACCTGATCGGCCTTCTGTAAAACGATCCGGAAAAATCAAAAAAAGCTGCCCGCATGATGGTATCAGGGGGAATGGTAGCATTGCCTGAACGCCCCATGCGGACAGCTTTCCGTTTTATTAAAAATATTGAATCAGACGGGAACTGCAATGCTGCATAACAAAAACTCCCATCGCTTTTTCGCTGTAAGCCGGAGAAACTAACCGCATATAGAGCTTGAAAGGAGTGAGCAAAATGAAAGCGGCAACCTTTGTAATCGGAATCGCGGCAGGCATGGCAATGGCTACGGCAGGCGTTATCGCGATGTATCCGGACGTTTCGAGACGCATGATGCGCGATTCCAGGCGCGCGCTGCGCTGCGGCAGGCGTGCGGTGGGGCAGATCGGCAACCTGTTCGGTTAAACGCCTTGCTTTGCAGAAAAATGCGGATGGCCCCGGCGTCATCCGCATTTGTATTTTGTGCTGGAATACGCTATAATGAACGCATGAAAAATATGTCAAGCAACATGGAGGTACGAGATGACGGATAACACAAACGAAACCATGCAATTCCGCATCCCGCGGGAGAAAAACACCGCAAACGAAGTGCTCATGCGCGTCTATGCCGCCATGAAAGAAAAAGGGTACGACCCAATTAATCAAATTGTAGGATATCTGATTTCGGGAGACCCGACGTATATTACCAGCTACAATAACGCGCGCTATCTGATCCGCATGTTGGAACGGGACGAGCTGTTGGAGGAGCTTGTGCGTTTTTATGTAAATGCACCGGAGCACCAGGACCAATCGGGCATGGAGCGGTAACGGCATGCAGAGAGTATTGGCGCTGGATGTGGGCGACAGACGCATTGGCCTTGCGGTAAGCGATGCGCTCGGCATTACTGCACAGGGGATCGAAACGTATACGCGCACAGGCGATTTGGAGAAGGATGCGGCATATATCCGCTCTGTCGCGGAAAAATACCGCCCCGTTCGCCTGCTGTTCGGAATGCCGCGCAACATGGATGGCAGCTATGGCTTTCAGTCTGAAAAGGTGCGCGCGTTTGCAGATGCGGTTCTTGCAGAGTGGGATGGCGAGCATGTGTTTTATGATGAACGCTTGAGCACCGTTTCTGCGGAACGCGTGCTTTGCGAGGCGGAAATGAACTGGCAAAAACGGCGCAAGGTGGTGGACAAGCTTGCGGCAACCATCATTTTGCAGGGCTATTTGGACGGGAACCCAAAACTCTGAACAATAGGAGAACGGCATGGAAGAACGGTTTGACGAGGTTGTTTTGCTGGATGAAAACGGCGAGGAGGCGCGCTTCTCGCATATCCTGACGTTCCTTTATGAGGGCGAACGCTATGTTGCGCTTGAACCGATTGAGGAAGGTGCAGAGCAGCCGGAAGAGGAAGAAGAAGCGGAGATTGTGCTCATGCACATCGTGCGCGGCGAGGATGGCGATACATATCAGCCGGTGGAGAACGAAGTGCTGCTGGACGAGGTGTTCGGCCGGTTCTTGGAACTGATGGACGAGTTGGATGAGGAGGAAGAATAAACATGTTTGCACCGAAGCTGTTCAAGGGGGCGCGCATTGCAATCGTCGGCCCGTCAAGTTCCGTCACGGCAGAACGTCTTGTGGAAGGCGTGGAGGCTATGAAGCGGCTTGGACTTGAACCCGTGGTATATGAGAGCGCGCGTTCCATGCACGGCTATTTCGCAGGCACGGATGCTGTGCGCGCGCAGGACATCAACGCTGCGTTCGCGGACAAGAGTATCGACGGCATCCTCGCAACGCGCGGCGGCTATGGCGGACACCGGGTACTCCCGCTGCTGGATTACGATATGATCGCAAAGAACCCTAAGTTTTTCGGCGGATACAGCGACATTACCGCCTATCACACGGCGTTCAACCAGCGCTGTGGGTTTGTGACCTACCACATGCCCATGGCCTGTGCGCTCCACGAACCGGATGCGTATACGCTTGCCTGTGCAGAGGCGATGCTGTTCGGCACGGAAGCGAATTATCAAAATCCCGAAGGCTACCTGCGGGAAACGCTTGTGCCCGGAACGGCGGAAGGCATGCTCTGCGGCGGGAACCTTTCGTTGCTCGCAGCTTCGCTCGGCACGCCGTGGGAGATTGACACGCATGGAAAGATTCTCTTTTTCGAGGATGTCGGCGAACGGCCGTACCGCATCGACAGTATGCTGACGCAGCTGCGCAACGCCGGGAAGTTTGCGGATTGTGCGGGCATTCTCATCGGAGATTTTTCCGACTGCGACCCGAAACCGGATGAAAAGACGCTTTCGCTTGATGTGCTGATCGATGAGATCGTGAAGCCCGCCGGAAAACCCACCATCAAAGGGGTGCGCTGCGGCCACTGCACGCCCACGATGTCCCTGCCGCTTGGCAAGCGTTTCCGCATGGACGCGGAAGCATGCATGTTCGGCGAGGTGGAATAGGGCGCGAATTTCGGCCGGAACGCAGCAAAAACGCTTGCGTTCCGGCCTTTTTCGTGCTATAATCACCGATGGTGCATTGCGTGGAAACGGTGCGCCCGCGTAAAATTCAAATACGCACCCGCGCGGACTGCAAGGCTCGTGCCGCGGAAGCGGCTCTCTTGCGGGAGGATGTGCGGGGAGGAAAAAACGAGGAGGTATATTACCCATGTCTGTGATTTCCATGAAACAACTGCTTGAAGCCGGTGTCCATTTCGGCCACCAGACCCGCCGCTGGAACCCGAAGATGAAGGAATACATCTTCACCGAGCGCAACGGCATCTACATCATCGATCTGCAGAAAACCGTTAAGAAGATCGACGAAGCGTATTACTTCGTGCGCGATCTTGCCATGGATGGCAAGAGCATCCTGTTCGTCGGCACCAAGAAGCAGGCGCAGGAATCCATCGAGCAGGAAGCGAAGCGCTGCGAAATGTTCTATGTCAACCAGCGTTGGCTGGGCGGCATGCTCACCAACTTCAAGACGATCCAGGGACGCATCGCACAGCTGCGCAAGATCGAAAAAATGGAGGCGGACGGCGATTTCGCGTTCCTTCCCAAGAAGGAAGTCATCAAGCTTAAGGCGGAGCAGGAAAAGCTTGAAAAGAACCTCGGCGGCATCAAGGACATGAAGAAGCTGCCCGGCGCGCTCTTCGTGGTTGACCCGCGTAAAGAGCACATCGCAATTCTTGAAGCGCAGACCCTCGGTATCCCGGTGGTGGCCATCGTCGATACCAACTGCGACCCTGACGAAGCGGACTACCCGATCCCCGGCAACGACGACGCCATCCGTGCGGTTAAACTCATCGCTTCCAAGATGGCGGATGCGGTGCTCGAAGGCAAGCAGGGTGAGCAGATGGCGGATGAAGAAGCTCCTGCCGCTGAAGCGGAAGACGAGTTTTAATTGACGACTTTGATTCGGAAGGAGAAATAGATTATGTTTACAGCCAAGGATGTAATGTCGCTGCGCGAGATGAGCGGCGCCGGCATGATGGACTGCAAGAAGGCCCTTACCGAGTGCAACGGCGATATGGATAAGGCCATGGATTATCTGCGCGAGAAGAGCCTTGCCGCCTCCGCCAAGAAGGCTGCCCGTATCGCTGCGGAAGGCATCGTTTCGAACTATGTTTCCCAGGATGCGAAGCTGGGCGTGATCGTTGAAGTGAACTGCGAGACGGACTTCGTTGCCAAGACGGATGACTTCAAGGCGCTTGTGGCAAACGTTGCGAAGCTTGTTGCCGAAAAGAACCCTGCGGACGTGGATGCCCTGATGGCGGCAGACTGCGGGAACGGCACCGTTGCCGAGATGATTACCCGCGCTGTTGCCAAGATCGGTGAGAAGATCACCATTCGCCGCTTTGCACGCGTGGAAGCTGCAAACGGCTGCGTGGATACCTATATTCACCTCGGCGGCAAAATTGGCGTGTTGGTTGAGGTGGCCGGCGATGTTGCGGGCCATGAGGCCGCGATTCACGATGTTGCGATGCATATTGCAGCAGCCAAACCGGTTTGCATTTCCAAGGAAGACTGCAACCAGGAGGACATTGAGCATGAGAAGAAGATCCTCCGTGAGCAGGCTATGAACGAGCCTAAGCCGAAGCCCGCCAACATCATCGAAAAGATGGTGGAAGGCCGCATCGAGAAATACTACAAGGAAGTCTGCCTGCTTGAGCAGCCCTTTGTGAAGGATCAGGATCAGAACATCCGCACCATGCTCAAGGCGAACGGCGGCCTTGAAATCGTCCGCTTCTATCGCTTTGAAATGGGCGAAGGCCTCCAAAAACGTCAGGATAACTTCGCGGAAGAAGTTATGGGTCAAATGAACAAATAAAACCGAAAATGGGGGAACATCCAACATGTTCCCCTTTTTTTGTATCAAAAACTGAAATTGTGGATGCAACATGCAAGCGTCGGCCAGGAAGGACAGAACAGGAATGGAATTGAAATATAAACGCGTTTCACTCAAACTCAGCGGTGAGGCTATGGGTGGTAGTGATACGGTGGATTTTGAGGCGGTGGAACGCATCGCAGCGGACATAAAAACGCTCAATGACGCAGGGGTGCAGGTTGGCGTGACAATCGGCGGCGGCAATATTTGGCGCGGCCGCAGCGCAGGCGATATGGACCGCAATAAGGCGGATCAAATGGGTATGCTTGCAACGGCCATCAACTCCCTTGCGATGGAAGCGGCGCTCCGGGGACTTGGCGTCCCGTGCAAGGTGCTTTCAAGCCTTCCGATGGAGCGCGTTTGCGACACGTTCACTTCCCAGCGCGCGGAAGAAGCGTTCGCTGCGGGCAAGGTGGTGCTGTTTGCGTGCGGCTCAGGGCTGCCGTTTTTTTCCACAGACACGGCGGCAGCGCTCAAGGCTGCGGAAACGCACGCGGATGTGCTGCTGCTTGCGAAGAATGTGGATGCAGTCTATTCTGCAGATCCGAACGTTGTGCCGGATGCCGAGCGGTATTCCCGCCTGACGTATGACGAAGTCATCGAGCGCGACCTGAAGGCTACGGATCTTACGGCAATTACGCTTTGCCGCGAGCAGCACATTCCAATCCTCGTATTTGCCATGAAAGAAAAGGGAAACATTCTAAAAGCCGTTCAAGGTGAGGACATCGGCACGCTGATCTACTGATTTGCTTTTTAGGCTTGTATCGGCGCGGGTTTTCCTTTACAATAAAAGTGATGTTTTACAGGAAATGGAGGCAGAAACATGGACGCTATCGCAACCGCAAAAGAAAAGATGGGTAAAACCGTCGCAGTGCTCGTGAAGGAGCTTTCCAGCTTGCGCGCCGGCCGTGCAAGCGCACAGGTGCTTGATCGCATTTTGGTGGATTATTATGGGTCCCCCACGCCCGTTAATCAGGTGGGCAACATCTCCTCCCCGGAACCGCGCCTTCTTGTCATCACGCCGTATGACCCGAGCGTGCTTAACCCGCTCGAAAAGGCGATCCAGAAATCCGACCTCGGCATCAATCCCTCCAACGACGGCAAATGCATCCGCCTTGTTTTTCCGGAACTGACCGAGGAACGCCGCAAGGAGCTTGTGAAGGCTGTGCGCAAAAAGGGCGAAGATTCCAAGGTGGCAATCCGATCCATCCGCCGGGATGCAATCGAGCAGATCAAGAAACAGAAGAAGGACGGCGAGGTGACGGAGGACGATCAGAAAAAGCTTGAGGAACAGGCGCAGAAACTGACGGATTCCACCATCAAGGATATCGATAAGATCATAGCCGATAAGGAAAAGGAGATCATGGAGGTTTGACCTGCGTTTTGGGGTGGGAGCTTTCCCGTGCGTGTGCCGCGCTTGAGGCGGAAGGTGTTGCGGTGCACTGTGTGGCCGTTTCAAGCCGCAAAGGTGTGAAAGGCAACGAATCCCGTGTGATCCGCCAACGCCAAACGGGCGCAGCGGAGGTCGAACTTGCCTATTCCGTGTTTAAAACGGACTTGGAATATCAGGAATAAACGGGATGACGGCGTTTGCCACGCCGTCATTCTTTTTCAGGGAGGCAACTTTGCAGATCGATATGGACAAAGAACGGCGGGAGCTTTCCGGGCATCTGCCTGCGCATGTCGGAATCATCATGGATGGAAACGGCCGTTGGGCAACCAAACGGGGCTTGCCCCGCGCGCTTGGCCACCGTGCCGGCACGGAACGGCTGCGCGGTATTATCCGGCTGAGCTCTGATCTCGGAATCCGCGCACTTTCGCTTTATGCGTTTTCAACGGAAAATTGGAAGCGGCCGAAAAACGAGGTTGATGCTCTGTTTGGCCTGTTCATGGAATATTTTACGAACGAAGTGGAGGAACTCCATGCAAACGGCGTGCGCATCCGCATGCTGGGGGATGTGAATGGCCTGCCTGCAAACGTGCGCGCAGCGGTGCGTGCGGCAGAGGAAAAGACGGGACGGAACGAGGGGCTCCGGCTCAATGTGGCGCTCAATTACGGCGCGCGGGCGGAGGCGGTGCGCACAATCCGCGCGCTTGCGCATGAGGCTGCAGCAGGGACGCTCAACCCGGAAGCCATTGACGAACAACTGCTGCTTGCGCGCCTGGATACGGGCGGCCTTCCAGAACTTGACCTCCTGATTCGCACAGGCGGGGAGCAGCGGCTTTCAAACTTTCTGCTGCTGCAGGCGGCCTATGCGGAGCTTGCATTTGTAGATACGCTTTGGCCGGATTTTTCGGACGCGCTTTATATGGGCGCCTTGCGTGGCTTTGCACAGCGCAGCAGGCGTTTTGGCGGCCTGCAATAAATGGGAGGAGGGAAAACCCATGCCGAAATTTGCAAAACGCCTTCTTGTTGCGGCGATTCTTTTGCTTGTGCTTGCGGCGATCCTGCACATGGGGGGATGGCTGCAGTGCGCGATTTTCACGATCGGCGCAATCGCAAGCGTGTTTGAAATCAGCAATGCGTTCGAGAAGCGGGACCGTAAACCGTTTATGCTGCCCGCTTACCTGTATGCTGCGGGCTATTTTGCGCTCTACCGACTTTTCGGAGGAGAGGCCGTATGGCTGCTCGGCATCTTTATGGTGATGCTCGCTTTGATGGAACGCATCTGGAACCGCACGCGCACTACGGAGGATGCATTTTTTGCGCTGGTTCCGCTCGTATATCCGCTTGCGTTTTTCACGGCTGTGGCGATGGTGGCGGAATATGCCGGGGAGTATGATAAAAGCAGAATTGCGTTGTTTTCGATTTTTGCCATGCCGTTGATGGGCGATACGTTCGCCTACACCTTCGGCAGGCTCTTCGGCAAACGGAAGCTTTCCCCGGAGCTGAGCCCCAACAAAACCGTTGCAGGCGGCATCGGCGGCGTTCTCGGCGGCGCTGTGGGCGGAGTGCTTGTGTATGCGCTCGAAGGGCTGTATCCTGCAGGCGTCTCCTTACAGGCGCTGCTTGTTCTGGGCCTTTTTTGCGGCGTGTTCGGCCAGTTTGGCGATCTGTTTGCTTCGGCCATCAAACGTTGGGCGGGCATCAAGGACTATAGCCGCATTTTCTCCGAACACGGCGGTATGCTTGACCGTTTGGACAGCGTTCTCTTTTGCGCCCCGATCGTTTACGCTGTGTTCAAAATTATGGGAGTATAATAAACTTGAGTATGAAAACCATTGCGGTGCTTGGCAGCACAGGCTCCATTGGCAGGCAAACGCTGGAGGTGTTGCACGCGCATCCGGAGCTTGGGCAGGTTGGCGCGCTTTGCGCACATGGAAACGCGGAACTGTTGCTTGCACAGGCGCTTGCGTTTTGCCCCGCATTTGTCGGCATTGCGGATGAGGCTGCGGCAGATGCGCTCCGGCCGTATCTTCCGGAAGGGACGCATTTGGAAGTTGGCCCGCAGGCCGCGACCGTCGCAGCTGCGCTGACGGAGGTTGACACGGTTGTGAACGGGGTATCCGGCTTCGCAGGCACGGAACCGCTTCTTGCAGCGCTTCGCGCACAAAAAACCGTGGCGCTTGCGAACAAGGAAAGCATCGTCTGCGCGCATAAGCTCGTGGATGAGGCGCTTCGGTACGGTGGAAAGATTGTGCCTGTGGACAGCGAGCAATCCGCGATTTTCCAATGCCTTTGCGGCGGCGCACACAGCGAGGTAAAGCGGCTTTGGCTCACGGCTTCCGGCGGGCCGTTCCGCACGCTTTCCAAAGAACGGCTTTGCGCCGTGACCGCAGAGGATGCGCTTCACCATCCAACGTGGAGCATGGGCGCAAAGATTACCATCGATTCGGCGACCCTGTTTAACAAGGGGCTGGAGATTATGGAGGCAAGCTATCTGTTCGGCATCGACGGCGCACGAATCTCGGTTTTGGTGCATCCGGAATCCATCGTGCATTCCATGGTGGAATTTTCCGATTCGAGCGTGCTTGCGCAGCTCTCAAGGCCGGATATGCGCCTTGCAATCCATTATGCGCTGGCTTGGCCGGCGCGCATGCCATCCGCATTTGGCGCGCTCAATCTTGCGGAGGCGGGAAAGCTCACCTTTGAAGCGCCGGATGAGGAACGATTCCCATCCATCCCGCTTGCATATGCGGCCCTTGCGGAGGGTGAAGTGCTTCCGATTGCCTATAACGCTGCGAACGAAGCGGCAGTAGCACGCTTCCGCAGTGGGGAAATCGGATTTTGCGGCGTGTTCCATGCGGTGGAATATGCAATGGCGCATATTTCGCGTGGCACAATCCGCACGTTTGCGGACATACTTGAAACCGACCGTGAGGCGCGAAGCCTTGCGGAGAAAGCGATGGAAAAGAAGATTTGACGACGTTTTTATCCATTTTGGCGGCGTTGCTCGTGCTTTCGGTGTTCGTTGTAGTGCATGAGCTCGGGCATTTTTTGGCAGGGCGGCTTTTGGGCTTCACGGTGTTGGAGTTCGCCGTCGGCATGGGCCCTGTAATCCTGAAAAAAGAAAAGAACGGTATCACCTATTCTCTGCGCGCGTTTCCAATCGGCGGCATGTGCCGCTTTTATGGCGAGGACGAGGAGGCAAAGGATGGCCGCTCGTTTTCCGCGCATGCGGTTTGGAAGCGCATCATCGTGGTGGCAGCAGGCCCGGTGATGAACATCCTTGCCGCCATTCTGTTTGCGACGGTTTCGCTGATGGGCTATGGCGTGTATGTGGATGTTCCTACGGTACAGGAGCTTGCAAGCGAAACCTCACCGGCGGCGCTGGCCGGGATTGAGCCGGGGGATGTGCTGCATGCGATCAACGGGGTTACGATCGAGAACTATGAACAGACCTCCGATTTGATCCTCGGTGCGAGCGGGGAAGAGATGACTGTGACCGTGGAGCGGGACGGCGTGCTTGTCGACCTTACTGTGCGCGATTTTTACAATGAAGCCGAAGGCCGCAACTTCATTGGAATCACCTATGGGTATGGCAGGGAACGGTATGGCCTGTTCCGCGCGATTGGCACTTCGTTCCGCTATGTCTGGGATATCTTTGCGGAGGTGGCGCGCTTCATTGGAAGCATCTTTACACAAGGCGTAAAACAGGGAGATGTGGTTGGCCCGGTTGGCACGGTAACGATTATCGGTCAGGCTGTGCGTACCGGATTTGAAACGGTGCTTTACCTTTCTGTGCTTATCAGCGTAAACCTTGCGTTCATGAACCTTCTGCCTTTGCCTGCGCTCGATGGCGGCAGGTTGGTGTTTCTGCTGATTGAAGCGATTCGCCGAAAACCGGTTCCACCGGAAAAGGAAGGTATGGTTCATTTTGCGGGGCTGGTGCTGCTGCTCGGGCTGATGGTTTACCTGACGGTAAGCGATGTGCGCGGGCTGTTCAGCGGCCTGTTCGGCGGATAAATGCGCAAACAAAAGCCGGAGGCTTAAAAATGGGAAACGAAACGAAAGCCGTACGGGTTGGCGGAGTATGGATGGGCGCAGGCGCGCCCATTTCCGTGCAATCCATGACGAACACATATACGGGGGACGTGGAGGCAACCACAGCGCAGGTGCAGCAGCTTGCGGAGGCAGGCTGTGAGATTGTGCGCATGGCGGTCAATGACGTGCCTGCCGCCGCAGCCGTGCGGGAAATCCGCGCGCGTACACGGGTCCCACTTGTGGCGGATATTCATTTCGATTACAGGCTTGCAATTGCCTCCATCGAAAACGGAATCGATAAGATACGCTTTAACCCGGGCAATATCGGCAGCGAAGCAAATGTGCGTGCGCTTGTGGACTGCGCAAAAGCGCATCATGTGCCCATCCGCATCGGCGTAAACGCAGGCTCGCTCGACAAGGCGCTGCTTGCGCGCTATGGCGCGCCGGTGCCTGCCGCGCTTGCGGAAAGCGCGCTTTCCCACGTGCGCATTCTGGAGCGAGCGGGATTTTCGGATATCGTCATTTCTGCCAAGATTTCAAGCGTCCCGGAAACGGTGGAAACCTACCGCCTGCTGAAGCAGGCGTGCAGCTATCCGCTGCATATCGGCGTGACGGAGGCGGGCGGAGGAGAGCTTGCGCTCATTAAATCCGCCGTGGGTATCGGGGCACTGCTGCTGGAAGGGATCGGAGACACGATCCGCGTTTCGCTTACCGGCGATCCTGTGCGGGAGGTCGTGGCGGGCAAGGCGATTCTGCAGGCGCTCGGCCTGCGCCGCGAAGGCGTGGAGATTGTCAGCTGCCCAACCTGCGGCCGCTGCAAGAACCTTGCGGCACATGCGGCGCTTGTGGAACGCGTGGAACGGGAATTTAAAAATGAGAAAGAATACATAAAAATTGCGGTAATGGGCTGCGCGGTGAACGGCCCGGGCGAGGCGCGGGAGGCGGAGATCGGCATCGCCTTCGGCCGGACAAATGCCGTGGTGTTCAAGCGCGGGGAACAGGCTTTTGCGGGCGAGTTGCCCGGCACGGCGGAGCGTTTCCTTAATGAAATCAGGAGCATGCTGGAAGAACGGAAAAAGGAGCGGGCGTGATGCAGCGGGACGATCCTTATGGCCTTGCAGAATTCGGCGCAGAGCTTGCCGGGGCAAAGCTTTATAAAAACGAAAAGCGGCTTGTGGCTGAGCTTACCCTGTCGCGGCTGATCGGTGCGCGGGAAACGGAGCGCATTTCTGCGCTTCTCGGCGCGGCTGTGCCGGACTGCGCGGTGGAATTGCGCGCGGCAAACGCGGCGGCGCTCATGGCAGAGGGGGCGTTATCCACCGTGCTTGCAGAAAGCTGGACACATTTTTCGCCCCTGATGCGGCCGGTTCTCATCAATGCCGTTTGGGAACAGGCGGAACCGGGTTCCTTTGCCGTACATATCCCGGAAAAGCTATATGAAGCCGCGAAAACCTACAACGGCGCAGCCCGGTTGACGGAATTTGTGCACACGTTTTACGGTTTGGAGATACAGGTGTGCCTTGTACCGGATGCTACCCTGCAAATGCCGAATCCCGAGCAGACAGCGGAACCTGCGCGTGGCATGGCGGAACGCGGGGACAGGCAGGAGCAGCCAGAGCGCAGGATGCAGACACAGGCCGGAACAAAGAAGGCTGCGCCCGCGCGCGGCGGCGCAAAAAAAGCAGCGATCCCGAAGGATGCGGTGCTGCTCGGCACGCCTGCGGGCACGAAGCTCATGCCCATGCAGGAGGTTAATGAAGAATCCGGAACCGTTACCGTGCAGGGCGAAATCCTTTCTATGGATGTGAAACTGCGGAAGGACGAAAGCTTCATCGTGGCGCTTTATCTTTCCGATAAAACGGGGACGCTCCCGCTTAAGCTTTTTCTGCGCAAGGAGGAAAAGAGCATTGTGGAGCGCATCGAAAAATGCAGGAAGGACGGGAAATGGCTTGTTGCCCACGGGCGGTATGCGCGCGATGATTTCATGAGCATGCACTGCGTGTTCCCGAACTGGTTGTACCTTACAGAACCCATCCGCCGGGAAGACAAGGCTGAACACAAGCGCGTGGAACTGCACCTTCACACGAAGATGTCCTCTATGGATGGGCTTGTTGACCCCAAAGAGGCGATTGCGACTGCCGCGCGCTGGGGGCATAAGGCCGTTGCAATCACGGATCACGGCGTGGTACAGGCATTCCCGACGGTGGTGGCCGCAGCGGACAAGCTCGCGAAAAACGGGCAGGATTTTAAAGCCATTTTGGGCGTGGAAGGGTACCTTTTGCCGGACTGCGCTCTGATCCCGATGGAAAATGACTTTTGCACCGTGGGACTTACGCTTGGCGGCGGCGTGCATAAGGATGGCGTGTTTGAAATTGCGGCTGTACGCGACAGGCCGGGCGAAGAAACGATGCGTTTTCATACGCTTGTGAACCCTGCGATTCCTTTGCCACAGGCACTCGCCGCCGAGACGAACCTCACGCAGGCGGAGATCGATGCGGCACCGCTGCTGGGCGAAGCGCTCCATGCGCTTTTGGAGTTTGCCGGGGATGCGCACATCGTATTCCACGGGTCTGAAACGCTGCTCCCCATTTGGAAAAAGGCGCAGTCGCTTTCGATTGACCTTCCTTCGCAGTGCGTGAATACTGAAATGCTCACCCACTATCTGTTCCGCGCGCTAAAGGATACGGGGCTTGCAGCGGCCTCTGCAGCGGCAGGGCTGCCCGTGCCGGGCGCGGGGGCTGTCCAGATGGCGGATGCGGTGCGGGCGCTGCTCGGGGCGCTTTCATCGCAAATGCGTGAACGCAACGTGCGCCGCCTGCCGCTTACGAACATTGTGCCGCGCGAGCGCGTGAAGGGGCAGCGCAACACGTATCACATTATCCTAATCGCAAAAAATCACGAAGGGCTCAAAAACATGTATCGCCTTGTGTCCTACGCGCATCTTGAACACTTGAAGGGCGTGCCGCGCATCCCGCGCAGCCTGCTGCAAATGCACCGGGAAGGGCTTATCATCGGTTCAGCATGCGAAGCGGGGGAACTGTTCCACGCTGTGCTTGCGGGAGAGCCGCATGACAAACTCGTGGAGATTGCAAAGGAATACGATTACCTTGAAATCCAGCCCATCGGCAACAATGCTTTCCTAGTTCGCAACGAAACTGTAAAGGATGAGGAAGGGCTGCGTGATTTGAACCGAAAGATTGTTGCGCTTGGAGATGAGCTCGGAATCCCCGTCGTTGCAACGGGGGATGTGCATTTCCTGAACCCTGAGGACGCGATCTACCGCGCCATCCTGATGAGCGCACGGGATTTCAAGGATGCGGAGCAGCAGGCGCCGCTGTATTTTAAGACCACGGACGAGATGCTCGAAGAGTTTTCGTATTTGGGGGAAGAAAAGGCTTTTGAGGTTGTCGTCACAAATCCGAACGCAATCGCTGATTCGTGCGACAGGCTCAAGGCGTTTCTTTCTGAAAAAGGAACGTATGCTCCTACGTTTGAAGGAGCAAACGAAGAATTGCGCGGCATGGCGGAAAAGCGCGCGCACGAAATTTATGGCGATCCGCTGCCGGAGGTGGTGCAGGCACGCCTTGAAAAAGAACTGAATTCCATCATCGGCAACGGCTATGCGACGCTGTATCTTCTGGCACAGCGGCTCGTGCACAAGTCCAACTCGGACGGCTACCTTGTCGGCTCGCGCGGTTCGGTAGGATCATCGTTTGTGGCTACGATGGCGGGCATCACGGAGGTGAATCCCCTCCAGCCGCATTATGTGTGCCCCAACTGCAAACACAGCGATTTCAACATAGACCGCACGAAGTATGCATGCGGCGTGGACATGCCGGATGCAGACTGCCCCGTGTGCGGCACGAAATACAAAAAACTCGGCTACGAGATCCCGTTTGAAGTGTTTCTGGGCTTCAAGGGCGATAAAACGCCCGATATCGACCTGAACTTTTCCGGTGAATATCAGCCGGTTGCGCATAAGTACGTGGAGGAAATGTTCGGCGAAGGGCATGCCTTCCGTGCAGGCACAATTTCCGGCTTGCAGGATAAGACGATTTACGGCTACATCAAGGGGTATTGTGAGCAGCAGGGCGTGAGCTTTAACAAAGGCGAGACAGAACGCCTTGTTGCAGGCTGCGTGGGCGTGAAGCGCACCACGGGCCAGCACCCGGGCGGCATCGTTATCGTGCCGCAGGAAAACGACATTATTGAGTTTTCCCCTGTGCAATACCCCGCGGATAAAAAGGAAAAGAACACGATCACCACGCATTTTGATTTCCATGCAATGGACGACCGGCTCGTGAAGCTTGATATTCTCGGGCACGATGACCCGACGGTGCTTCGCATGCTGGAGGATCTCACCGGCATCGACCCGAAAACCATCCCGCTGGACGACCCCGACACGATGGAGATTTTCCGCTCCCTTGAATCGCTTGGCGTTTCGCTGGATGAACTGGGCTGCGACGTAGGCTGCATTGCGATCCCTGAATTCGGCACAAACTTTGTGCGCGGGATGATCATGGATACGCGCCCCACAACGATGGAAGAACTCGTGCGCATTTCCGGCCTTTCCCACGGCGAAAACCTTTGGCTTGGCAATGCACAGGATCTCATCGCAGCAGGCACGGCAACGCTTTCGCAGGTTCCCTGCACGCGCGATGATATCATGAACTATCTCATTCTGCGCGGGGGCGATCCTTCCATGTCCTTTAAAACGATGGAAAGCGTGCGTAAAGGCCGTGGTGTCTCCCCGGAGATGGAGGAGGCGATGCGCGCCATTGACACGCCGGAATGGTACATTGATGCATGCAAGAAAATCAAATACATGTTCCCGCGTGCACATGCTGCGGCTTACGTGATGATGGCGTTCCGCGTGGCATATTTCAAGGTACATCTGCCGCTCGCGTTTTATTCCGTGTATTATACCGTGCGCGCCGATGCGTTTGACATCGCCGCAGCCTCCGGCGGAGCGGAGCGTGTGCTGAAAAACATCAAGGCGCTGCGCCAAAAAGATAAGGACAAAACCATTGAAACGAAGGAGAAGGATCTGCTCGTTATCCTTGAGGTGGTATATGAAATGAATCTGCGCGGCATCGAGTTGCTGCCCGTGGATCTTATGAAATCGAAGGCGAAGCGCTTTACGATCGAGGGCAATGCGATCCGGCCGCCGTTTTCTTCCGTTGCGGGCGTGGGTGAAAATGCCGCCATCGGCATTGAGGAAGCGCAGCCCGGCGGACCGTTTGGTTCGGTGGAGGACTTCCGCGTCCGCACAAAGGCCAACAGTGCCGTTGTAAACGCATTGCGGGAGCTTGGCTGTTTGGATGGCATGCCGGAAACGAACCAGCTCACCCTGTTTTAGCTATGGCCTGCATCCTGTGCCCGGCAAAGGCGATGGGGCCTGAATATAATGCTTGATTAAATTAGAATAAGCTGTTATAATAAATTTGTTGGTCAGCAAAAGCTGTATTTGAGGTTTGAAAGAGTGGGCGTTTCTCCCGCTCTTTTGTTTTGAGAGACTGGCTTTAAAGGCGGAGGAAGCGGATTGAAAATCACGGAAGCGGTAGATCGTGCCGTACGCGCAACGGTCGAAGCGTTAGGCTTTGAACTGGATGAGGTGGAGTACCAGAAGGAGCACGGCAATTGGGTGCTTACCCTGTACATCGATGCGCCGGACGGCGTTTCGCTTGACGATTGCGAGCGTGTGAGCCGCGCGGTTGATCCGATTCTGGATGAGGCTGATCCGATTCCGGACGCATACTATCTTTCCGTGTCTTCCATCGGCATCGACAGGCCGCTCCGAAAGGATAAGGATTTTGCCCGCAATGTAGGGAACAAGCTGGATGTAAAGCTCTATGCCCCAGTGAACAAAAAAAAGGAATTTGTGGGCACGCTCGTTTCGTTTGACGCGGATTCGTTCACCATTGCCCTTTTGGGAAAGGGCGGCGCAGCGGGCAGCGAAATGCGCATTGCGCGAAAGGATGCGGCTCTGGTGCGCCCGCATATCGACTTTGAGTAAACGCACGAAAAGCAGAGATATTATTTTCAGAAAGATAAACGGAGGAATCATCAATGAACGCCGAATTCATGGAGGCACTCAACGCAATTGAAAAGGAACGCGGCATCAGCAAGGATATTCTGATTGACGCGTTTGAATCCGCGCTGATCGCGGCATATAAGCGCAACTACGGCACTACGGGCAATGTGCGCGCCGTGGTGGATCGTGACACGGGCGAGGTGCAGATTTTTGCATCCAAAACGGTTGTTGAGCAGGTGGAAAACATCCATGCTGAGATCTCTTTGGAAAAAGCGCGTGCGATCAACCCGCTTTATGAGGTGGGCGACGTTCTCGAAGAAGAGGCGAATCCCCGCAACTTTGGCCGCATTGCCGCACAGACGGCCAAGCAGGTTGTGGTGCAGCGCATCCGCGAAGCGGAACGCGGCGTGATTTTCGATGAGTATGTTGAAAAGGAAAACGAAATCCTTACCGCCATTGTGCAGCGCGTGGAAAAGGGCGGCGTTTATGTTGAACTGGGCAAAACGGACGGCCTGATTGCCATGAACGAAACGATTCCGGGCGAGGAATACAACAACAATGACCGCATCAAGGTCTATGTGCTTGAGGTGCGCAAAACCAATAAGGGGCCGCAGGTGCTCGTTTCCCGCACGCATCCGGGCCTTGTGAAGCGCTTGTTTGAGCTTGAGGTGCCGGAAATTCAAACCGGTATTGTGCAGGTAAAATCCATTGCGCGCGAGGCGGGGTTCCGCACGAAAGTTGCGGTGTATTCTTCCGATCCGCAGGTGGATGCGGTTGGGGCATGCGTTGGCCAGCGCGGCATCCGCGTAGAGCGCATTGTAAACGAGCTGCACAACGAGAAGATCGACATCATCGAATGGGACAGCGACCCGGCCGTTTATATCGCAAAGGCACTGAGCCCGGCGAAGGTGATCATGGTTTACATCAACGAATCCGAAAAGGCCGCGAAGGTGATTGTACCGGACAACCAGCTTTTCCTTGCCATCGGCAAGGAAGGGCAGAACGCGCGGCTTGCGGCAAAGCTCACAGGGTGGAAGATCGACATCAAGAGCCAGACGCAGGCCGAGGAAGAATTGGCGCTTTATGACGCGGAGGCTGCGGAGGAAACACAGGAATAAGGCTGGACAGGAGGTGTGCTATGACCGGCAAGAAAATCCCGATGCGGATGTGCGTTGGCTGCAGGCAAATGCGGCCGAAAAAAGAGCTTTTGCGCGTCGTGCGCACCCCGGAAAACGAGATTCGGCTTGACCGGACCGGCAAGGCTTCCGGGCGCGGCGCATATGTTTGCCCCGCGGTGGAATGCCTTGAAAAAGCGCAGAAGATCCGCGCGTTGGAGCGCGCTTTGGAACATAAGGTGGATCCTGAGGTGTTCGAGCGCCTTAAGGAGGAGATCACCAAGGGTGAATGAAACAAAGCTGCGCGGTGCGATGGGATTTGCCATGCGCGCCGGGAAATGTATTGCGGGCGACTTTGCCTGCGAGCGCGCGGTGAAGCGCGGTGGCGCGCGTCTGGTTTTGCTGGATGCAGCGGCCTCGGGAGCCACGCAGGAACGGTACTTCGGCATGTGCGAGCGCGCTGGTTTGCCCTGCTTCACGGTTGTGGATCTCGGGCGGGCGATCGGCAAGGACGGACGCATGGTGGCGGCGGTCACAGATGAACGGTTCGCGCAAATGATATGCGATGCATATGCATCGGACAAGAACGCAAATTAGCACGGGGGTGGCATGAATGGCGAAAGCAAAATTCATTGATTCGGCAAAAGAGCTGGAGCAGCAGGCGAAACAGCTCTTTGAGCGAATTAAAAAGACGCATACCGATATGGGTACGACACTGCAAGAGGTGCGCCGTGCCGAGGGTAAGCTCATAGAAAAAGAGAAGGCGGCCGAAAAGGAGCGCATCGAAACCGAACGTGCAGAGCGTTTGCGCGAATTGCTGGCCTCAGAAGGAGACCTTGCGTTCCACGTAGGCGAGCCGGACGAGGTGCAGAGTGCTGTACAGCAGGAGGAAAAAACTGCTGCAGCCGAACCGCCTGCGAAGCCGCGCGAAGAGCTGCCTGCGGCACAGGACGAGCCGGCGCCGGAAAAGGAAACGATGCCGATGCATAAAGAAGAAATACAAAAGGAAGAACCGCCCAAAGAGGCGCCGCAAAAAGAAGAGCCTCAAAAGACGGCGGAAAAACCTGCAAAACCGGAGCCGGAAAAGGTACACGCGCAACAGCAAAAAACGGCCGAACCCGTGAAGCCGGTGGAGCAGAAGCCTGTTGCTGAACCACGCAGGCAGGAGCCGCGCCAGCGTACGCAGAGCGGGTATCAGGCACAGCCACAGGCGCAGACCGCTTATCAGCAGCGGGGCAACCAGCAGCGCCCGGCAGGGCAGGGTGGGTATCAGCAGCGCCCGGCGGGGCAGGGCGGTTACCAGCAGCGCCCGGCAGGGCAGGGTGGTTACCAGCAGCGCCCGGCAGGGCAGGGTGGTTACCAGCAGCGCCCGGCGGGGCAGGGTGGTTACCAGCAGCGCCCGGCGGGGCAGGGCGGTTATCAGCAGCGCCCGGCAGGACAGGGCGGTTATCAACAGCGCCCGGCAGCAGCGCCTATACCGGCGGCAGGAAAGGAGCAGCGTTCCTTTGATGCCAACAAGAGCGCACATACACGCACGCGGGATGATGAGCGCAACAAGGCGAAGAACAAGAAAACCCTCATGAAAGAATTTGCGCCCATGGCGCGCGGTTGGGATGAGGACGGCGCCTACGGTTCAAAGAAAAAGAAAAAGCAACAGGCTCCAATCCACAAACCGGAACCTGTAAAGATTGAGAAAGCGGTGATTACCTCGGAAACCATCACAGTGAAAGAACTCTCCGAAAAGATCGGAAAGCCGGCGGCGGAGATCATCAAGAAGCTCTTTATCCTCGGCATCATGGCAACGATCAATCAGGAGATCGACTTCGATACCTGCTCGCTGATCGCATCCGATTACGGAATTGAGCTTGAACACAATGTTGCCAAGACGTTTGAAGAGGTCTTGCAGGAGAGCAGCGATGAAGTGGATGAATCCACCGAGCTTGTTGAACGCCCGCCGGTTGTCACCATCATGGGCCATGTTGACCACGGCAAAACTTCCCTGCTCGATGCGATCCGCAACAGCAGCGTCACCGAGGGCGAGGCAGGCGGAATCACGCAGCACATTGGTGCGTACACCGTCACCTGCAACGGCCGCACAATTACTTTCATCGATACGCCAGGCCATGAGGCATTTACTTCCATGCGTGCGCGCGGCGCTCAGGTGACGGACATCGTCATTCTGGTCGTTGCGGCGGACGATGGCATTATGCCGCAGACCGTGGAGGCGATTAACCATGCAAAAGCGGCAAATGTGCCGATTATCGTAGCGATCAACAAGATGGATCGTGAAACCGCTAACCCGGAACGCGTCAAGCAACAGCTGACGGAGCATGGCCTTGTGAGCGAAGAATGGGGCGGCGACACCATCTGCGTGCCGGTTTCTGCCAAAACGCAGATGGGCCTTGACAGCCTCCTTGAAATGGTGCTCCTCGAAGCGGATGTGCTGGAGCTTAAAGCCAACCCGAACCGCCTCGCAAAGGGAACGATCATCGAGGCGGAGCTTGACAAGGGCCGCGGCCCGATCGCAACCGTGCTTGTGCAGAACGGCACGCTTAAAATCGGCGATACCATCGTTGCGGGCACGGCTTACGGTCGCGTACGTGCCATGGTGGATGATAAGGGTAAACGCGTCACAAAGGCGGGGCCGAGCCAACCAGTCGAGGTGCTGGGATTCTCGGAAGTACCCGCTGCGGGCGATATTCTCAACGTTGCCGAGATTGATAAGCTCTCGCGTCAGGTGGCGGAGGAGCGCCGCGACAAGCAGAAGGCCGAACAGCTCAAGAACCTTTCCAAGGTTTCCTTGGACGATTTGTTCAGCCAGATCGCGGAAGGACAGATCAAGGATCTCAACATCATTGTTAAGGCAGATGTGCAGGGTTCTGTTGAGGCTGTCAAGCAGGCGCTTGAGAAGCTTTCCAACGACGAAGTGCGCGTCCGGTGCATCCACGGCGGCGTAGGTGCAATCACGGGCTCGGATATCATGTTCGCATCGGCATCCAACGCCATCATCATCGGCTTTAACGTGCGCCCGGATGCGGCGGCACGTGCGGCAGCCGAGAAAGAAAAAGTGGATATGCGCCTGTACCGCATCATTTATAATGCGATTGAGGACATTGAAAAGGCGATGAAGGGCATGTTTAAGCCCGTTTATGAAGAAAATACGCTTGGGCGCATTTCGGTGCGCAACACCTTCAAGGTCAGCGGCGTAGGCACCATTGCGGGCGCCTATGTGCAGGACGGCAAGGTAACGCGCAACGCGCAGATTCGCGTCGTGCGCGACGGCATCGTGATTCACGAAGGTAAGATCGCATCCCTCAAACGCTTTAAGGATGATGCCAAGGAAGTTGCAGCCGGCTACGAATGCGGCATCGGCATTGAAAACTTCAATGATATCCGCGAGGGCGATACCATCGAGGCGTTTGAGATGGTGGAGGTCAAGCGGTAAAACACAAAACCGGCGGAAGGAGCAGGCAAGCCGCCTGCTCCTTCTGCAACAGCAAGGAGAACCATGGCAAACGTAAGATATGACAGGATTAATGAAGAAGTCAAAAAGGCCATCAGCGAGATTGTGCGTGAAATGAAGGACCCGCGCATCTCTCCGATGACGACCATCATGAGCGCGGAGGTCACGAATGACCTCAAACAGGCCAAGGTACGCGTGAGCGTCTACGATTCGGACGATGCAGTACGCGAAGCATCCGTTGCGGCGCTCAACCGGGCGGCAGGATTTATCCGGCATGAGCTTGGAACCCATATTGAACTGCGCGCATTGCCGCAGCTGAAGTTTACGCTCGATAATTCGATCGAATACAGCGTGCATATCGCACAGATTTTGAATGACCTCAACAAGGATAAAAAAGAACGGCAGGACGAACAGGAACGCTGAACATCCTTGTAAAATGCATAAATCTTTCAAAAAAGGAGCGTGCGGCATGCGAGAGGACGCGCTGCGCAGCATTGCTGCGTTCATAAAGGAAAACGATGATTTTACGGTGGTTGCCCATACGGCGCCGGACGGCGATACGTTGGGCGCATCGCTGGCGCTCTACGGTGTGCTTGTGCGCATCGGAAAGCGTGCCGCAGTGGTATGCGAGCAGCCGGTGCCGCACACATATGCGTTCCTCCCCGGTGCAGAGCATGTGTTGCTTCCAGAGGATGCAAGGCAAACGGAACATGTGATTGCGGTGGACTGTGCTGACCGGGCACGCATGGGGGCTGCCCTCCGCCTGTTTGACGGGGCGCTGCACACCTGCAACATTGACCACCATCCAAGCAACGATTTTTACGCGGAATTAAATGCGGTGGATGATATGGCGGCAGCAACGGGAGAACTGATTGCATCGCTTGCAGAGATGCTTTTGCCGGAACTTGACGCACCCCTTGCCAACTGCCTGTATACGGCGCTTATGACGGACACCGGAAACTTTGCTTACAGCAATACGCGCCCGGTGACGTTCCATCTGGCGGGGCGTTTGCTTGCAGCGGGAGCGGACAATGCGGAGCTGAACCGGCTGGTATACCGCACGGTACCCTTTGCAAAACAGAAGCTTTTAGGGCGTGCTTTGGCGAACATGGAGCTGCTTTTTGAAGGGAAGCTCGGCGTTTCGTATGTGATGCAGAGCGACTTTGCAGCAACGGGTGCAAGCGAGGAGGATACCGAAGGCATCATCGACCATGTACGTGATGTAGAGGGCGTTGAAGCGGCGCTTCTGTTGCGCGAAACTCCCTCCGGTGCATTCAAGCTGAGCCTGCGCTCCAAAAAGGCTGCGGATGTGGGAGCGGTTGCACAGGCAAAGGGCGGCGGCGGACACAAACATGCTGCGGGATATACGGCCGAGGGACCGTTTGATTTGGTGCGTGCGGAAGCAGTGACCCTTTGCGAGCGCGCATTGAGGGAAGTATGGAAGGAATTGTAAATGTTTTGAAGCCGCCGGGTATGACTTCGTCGAATGCGGTGGCGGATGTAAGGCATCTTTTTGACATGAAGCGCGTAGGGCATACGGGCACGCTGGATCCCGGGGCAGCGGGCGTATTGCCGATCTGCCTCGGACGGGCTACGCGCTTGTTTGACTACCTTGTGGATAAGGAAAAGGAGTATTATGCGGAGGTGGCCTTTGGCTGCGCCACCGATACGCAGGATTCCTACGGCACGGTGATTGCATGTGGCGAAGGGATTGTCCGCATGGAGAAACTGCAAGCGGTGCTCCCGGCGTTTATCGGCGAGATTGAGCAGGTCGCGCCGATGTATTCCGCCGTATGTGTGGATGGAAAGCGGCTTTACCAGCTCGCCCGCGAAGGAGCGGAGGAGATCCGAAAAACACGCCGTGTTCTGGTGCATGCTTTGGAGCCTGTTGCGCAGACGGGGGAAAACCGCTTTTTGCTGCGCGTGCAATGCTCAAAGGGCACGTATGTCCGCACGCTCTGCCATGATATCGGCATGGCGCTCGGCATCCCGGCACACCTTTCATTTTTGCTGCGTACGCGTTCCGGCGCGTTCGATGTGGAAGGGGCATACTCCATCGCGGAGTTGCGGGAACTGAAGGAAGCTGGGGCGCTTGCAAGCGCAGTCGTCAGCGTGGAGCACGCATTGCTCCATTTGTTAGAAGCGCGTCTTGACGGCCTTTCCGCACGCAACGCACGGCTTCTGACAAACGGTGCGGAGATCGCGCACCCTGCGCTTGCAGCCTTGCCGGAGAATACGCCGCTTCGCGCTTATGCCAACGGCGCATTTTTAGGCGTTGGGTTGATCGAGGCAGGAAAGCTGCACATTACTACGTTCTTTGGGGAGGAAGCGGAGCATGGAAATTAAAGCGCAGGGAGCGGTCGTTGCCCTTGGCACGTTCGATGGCGTGCATGCAGGCCATCGCGCGCTGATCAGCGAGGCGGCCGGGCTTGCGAAGGCGCTCCATGCATCGCCGTTGATTTATACGTTCCGGAATCATCCCTTGTCCCTGTTTGGGCGGGAACCCCGGCTGCTGATGACGCCGGAGGAACGCATTGCCGCGCTTGCGGCAACCGGAATTCCCGTTGCCGCAGATGCGTTTGACGCACAGCTTGCAGCGACACCGCCGCGGGATTTCGTGTGCATGCTTGTGGAGCGCTTTGCGCTGCGCGGGGTTGTTGCCGGGTTCAATTATACCTTTGGGGATCGCGGCGCAGGGGATACCGCGCTGCTCAAAACCCTTGGGGAGGAGTTGGGGATTGCCGTGCGCGTACTCGGCCCCGTGTCCTATGAAAACGAACCGGTTTCCAGCACACGCATTCGGGCCTGCCTGGAGCAAGGGGAGTTGGAAACGGCAAATGCAATGCTGGGCACATGTTATGCGCTGTCCGGAGCGGTGACGGCCAACCGCCGCATCGGACATGCGCTCGGTTTCCCAACGGCGAACCTTGAAGGATATGGCAACAAGGTATTGCCACTTTCAGGTGTATATGCTGCGCGTGCATTTGTAGCGGGAGAGGCGTTTAACGCAGTTACAAACGTAGGCAACAATCCAACGGTGGAAGGCCGGAACACCACGGTTGAAACGCACCTGCTTGACTTTGAACGGGATATTTATGGCATGCCGCTGCGGGTGGAATTTGTGGCGCGGCTGCGCGGCGAGGTGAAGTTCCCCAGCAGGGAAGCGCTTGCAGCGCAGATTGCAGCCGATGCCGCACATGCGCGCGCAATTTTGGAATAATGGGAGAAATGGCGGTTTACAAGCCGCCTGTGTTATGGTATACTTCCATGGTGCAAGAACCGTTAGCTGTGTTTTGCGACACTCCGACGCTTGACTCGGTTCACGGCAATTAATTTTTAGGAGGAAATTTTCAATGGCAACCAAACAGGAAATCATCGCGGAATATCAGATTCACGAAGGTGACACGGGGTCTCCGGAGGTTCAGATCGCGCTTCTGACCGAACGCATCAACCACCTCAACGAGCATCTTAAGCTCAACAAGAAGGATCACCATTCCCGCCGCGGCCTTCTGCAGATGGTCGGCCGGCGCCGTGGCCTTCTGAACTATCTGAAGGATACGGACATCGAGCGTTACCGTTCCATCGTTGCACGGCTTGGCCTGCGCAAATAAGAATAACGCGAAACCAAATGCCGGCGGAGGAAGCTCCGCCGGCATTTTTGCTTTAGTCGGGTATACTCTATTTTTCTTCCTGTCGATCTTCGCATTCCTGCAGCGCGGCTTCGAGCGCCGCAATCCGCATGCGCAGCTTCGTCAACTCCATTTCAACCGGGTCGGGCAGGTTTATCTGATCCAAATCAATTTGGTCGCGCGGCTTTGCGGAGGCGGTTGCACTGGGGCAATCCGGCACGGCAGAGCAATCCTCAGCACCGGGGGTGCAGGCGGGCGTTCCATCCGGCGTGCGCGGGCAGCCTGCGATTTTTACAACATGCCCCGGTACGCCCACAACGGTCGCATAGGGCGGCACATCCTTCAGCACGACCGCACCTGCGCCGATCTTTGCATAGTCGCCGACGGTGATGGGGCCGAGCACCCGCGCGCCCGCAGCAACCATTACGTTGTTCCCGATGTTTGGGTGGCGTTTTCCGGTTTCCTTGCCGGTGCCGCCAAGCGTTACCCCCTGATAGAGCGTTACGTTATCCCCTATGACCGTTGTTTCACCGATAACCACGCCCATACCATGGTCGATAAACAGCTGCCTGCCGATGATTGCGCCGGGGTGAATCTCAATACCCGTGAAGAAACGGGAAAGCTGAGAAATGGCGCGCGCAAGCATCTTCATGCCATGCGTATGCAGAAAATGGGCTGTGCGGTGGTTGCGTACCGCATGGAAGCCCGGATAGCAGAGAAAGACTTCAAAGCCGCTGCGCGCGGCTGGATCGCGTTCCAAAACACAGCGAATGTCACTTTTTAACCGTTCAAACATGCATCGTTCTTTCCTTACCTGATGATCTGTGCTATAATACCACAAAATTATATATTATGGAACCATAATCACACTTGCGGCATGTCGCACAGAATATAATATGTGCCGTGTACCGCATGCGTCTCATTTGGGAGGACAAGAAGTATGGAGCGGATTGCCACAGGACTTTCCGAGCTGATCGGCCGCACACCGTTGATGGAGCTGCAGGGATATGAAAGAGCCGTGGGCGCGCCTGCGCGCATAGTTGCCAAGCTCGAATGCTTTAACCCTGCGGGGAGCGCGAAAGATCGCATCGGCCTTGCGATGATCGAAGATGCGGAGCAGCGGGGGCTTCTCCAGCCCGGCGCGGTCATCATTGAGCCTACAAGCGGAAACACGGGAATTGGCCTTGCTTCGGTTGCGGCGGCAAAGGGGTACCGCGTGATTCTTACGATGCCGGATACCATGAGCGCGGAACGCCGTAGCCTGCTTGCAGCCTATGGCGCGGAGCTTGTGCTGACGGAAGGTGCGAAAGGCATGGCGGGAGCAATCGAAAAGGCAGAGAAGCTAGCGCAGGAAACACCCGGTGCGTTCATCCCCGGACAGTTTGAAAACCCCGCGAACCCACGGGCACATTATGAAACGACGGGCCCGGAAATTTGGGCGGATACGGATGGAACGGTGGACATCTTTGTTGCGGGTGTGGGTACCGGAGGCACGATCACAGGTGTGGGACAATATTTGAAGGAAAAGAACCCTGCTGTGCGCGTGGTGGCTGTGGAGCCTGCGGGTTCGCCGGTGCTTTCGGGCGGAAAGCCGGGGCCGCACGGCCTTCAGGGCATTGGCGCAGGTTTTGTGCCGAAGGCACTGGACACCTCAATTTATGATGAAGTGATTTGCATCGAGAACGCGGCGGCAAACGCGGCGGCACGTGCCGTGTCACGTGCGGAAGGGTTGCTCGTGGGCATTTCTTCCGGCGCGGCACTTGCAGCGGCAACGGAGCTTGCAAAGCGCCCGGAAAACGCGGGCAAGCTGATCGTCACGCTCCTGCCGGATTCGGGAAACCGATATCTTTCCACAGGGATATTCGACTGAAAAATGCAATATGAAACAGGAAAGCGGGCAAATCAGCCCGCTTTCCTGTTTCCGCAAATCGACAATTGTCTTTTTTACAAGGGATGCAAAACGAAACGCGCAGGTCGCTGCGCTTGCTTGAAAGGCTGGCAGGGAGCAAATCTTACAGAGCTTTGCTTACAGCTCCGCCCGGAAGACCCCGGAGGTTTCCCCCCATGGATGGTATCCTGTGCCGATGCGTGCAAATCCGTATTTTTCATAAAACCCCACGTGGTCGCTGCACAGGTATAGATACGGGAACCCTGCGGCGCGTGCGTCCGCTTTGCCGCGTTCGATCAGAAGGCTGCCATAGGCATGACCACGGTGCGCAGGCTCGATATAAAGCGCGCAGAGCCAAGGGTAAAGATCCATGCGGCTGATAAAATCGTTTGTAATGAGCCCCGCACAGCCAATGGTTTCACTGCCCTCTGTAAGCAGATACCATTGCGGCAGGGGGGCGGCGGCAGTAAGCGCGTGGCGAATGCAGTCGTCATAGACCATCCTGCTCGCTTCGCTGGCCCACTTCTCCTGAAAATAGGAAATCATGCGCGCTGCGCTTTCCGGATGTTCCCGGACGGAAATCACGTTCATTTTTAGAGCTCCTTTGTTTTTCTTCCAACATAAAGCAGGTGTTCCGCGAAGGGCAGTGCATCCGGAAGCTCACACAGGCGAATGCCGAGGCTGAGCCATTCCTGATATACTTCCTCCGGGGCTGCATAAAGCCGGTCCGAACACGGTGCAAAAAAGGATTCGCTTGAAAGAAAGTGCAGCGTTTCAAGCGGGAACTTCGCCATGAAGGGCAGCACATTCTGATGCCGCTCAAAATAAGCATCCGTAAACGCCCGGCCGGCAAAGGGCTTTTGCTGCACCAAAAGCTCAAACAGGTCGAGGATCCCGGGATTCAGCACGTCCGCCGGGTAATCCCGCATATCGTAAATCAGCCCTGCATACGAACCGATGAAGGCTGCAGCGATCGTTCCGCCAGGCTTCAGGCGGGAAAGCGCGGCACGCATGGCTTCCTCCCGTTCCTGCTCCTCCCAGAGGTGGTACAGCGGCCCCATGAGCAGGACATGATCAAACATCTCGTGCGTGAGCAAAGCGATTTCGCGCGCATCGCCCGCGAACGCTTGCAGAGAAAGGGACGCTTCTTCTGCTTTTTGCAGCGCGAAGGCGGCGTTTTCAGGCGAGAGGTCGCACAACGTCACCTCCACGCCCCGCTGTGCAAGTGCGAGCGCATAGCGCCCAGGACCGCCGCCAAGATCGAGCAGCGTGTCGCCCGGTTTGATATAGCGGGTGAGAAAACTCATGTTTATGTCGAATTCCAAACGTGCATTTGCAAGGCGTTCCCATTCTTTTTCCGGGCAGGAATCGTAGTATGCCTTTACGTTTGCCGTTGGCGTGCTCATGTGCAACCCTCCTTTGCGGTTAAAATTGTTCCGATTATACGCCGGCGTACATTGGATGTCAATGTAAAAAATCATATATTATTTGTTCCCACAAGATGAATAGGTGCTATGCTATACTGGGAAGCAACAGAACAGGATGAAAACGAGAAAGGGAAAAGCCATGTTTACAGAAACAGAGTATGCTGCGCTGCTTATGCGCCTTGCGGAGTTGGGTGAGGAGAAATTCCGTGCGTTCAACGAAAAGCTGATGCCGGGCACGACGGGAACCTATGGCGTGCGCATCCCATTGCTTCGCACGATGGCAAAGGAGATCATCAAAAACGATACAAAAGGCTTCCTCGCCGTGGCGCAGGATGATACACACGAAGAACGCATGCTGCAGGGGCTTGTGATCGCAGGCATGCGCTGCCCGGAGGCAGAGCGTATGGAGTACCTTGGCGCTTTCGTCCCGAAGATCGACAACTGGGCGGTGTGCGATGTGACCTGCGGCAGCCTCAAGAGCGCTGCAAAGAACCGTGAAGCCTATTGGGCGTTTCTTGCGCCGTACCTTGCCTCCAAGCGGGAATTTGAGGTGCGCTTTGCCGTGGTGCTTCTGCTTTCGCATTTTATTGTTCCGGAGTGGATTGGCCGTGTGCTTGCGGTACTCGCAGATATTTCACAGGAAGGGTACTATGTGAAAATGGCAGTTGCCTGGACGATCTCCGTGTGCTTTGTGAAGTTCCGGGAGGAAACGCTTCTTCTGCTGGAAAATGGCGTGCTTGATGATTTTACACAGAACAAAGCAATCCAGAAATGCTGTGAATCGTTTCGCGTGAGCGATTCGGACAAAGCGTTATTGCGCGGGATGAAACGGTAACGGAAGAATCAAAGTTACACAATGCGTAATTAAAACGGATAAGTTTGGAAAAATACGCCTCCAAGGCTTTACATGGGCTATAGTGTGGTGTAAAATGGACAAGCAAGCAACCACAATATTTTGGGCTGCAATGCATTTTAATTCATATATATAGTGCATTTGGGGGGGACACTGCTATGACACGCCTGAGCAAAAACGCCGTTACTGTGCTGGAACGCCGGTATTTGGCCAGAAACGAAGCATCGGAATTGATTGAAACACCGGAAGGCATGTTCCGCCGTGTTGCGGATGCAATTGCCGCCGGGGACAAGGCGTATGCTCCCGATGCGGATGTTGCGGCACTTTCGGACAAGTTCTATGAAATCATGACGGAGCTTTTGTTCATGCCGAATTCGCCCACGCTCATGAATGCGGGCAAGCCGCTCGGGCAGCTTTCCGCGTGCTTCGTGTTGCCGGTAGCGGATTCCATGCCGGAAATTTTTGAGGCGGTAAAGAATGCGGCGCTCATCCATAAGAGCGGCGGCGGGACGGGGTTCTCATTTTCGCGTCTGCGCGCATCCGGCGCGACGGTGCGCTCCACGGGCGGCGTTGCATCCGGCCCGATCAGCTTCATGAAGGTGTTTAACGCAGCGACCGAGGCCGTCAAACAGGGCGGCACGCGCCGCGGCGCAAACATGGGCATCCTGCGCGTGGATCACCCGGATATCGTGGATTTTATCCAGTGCAAAAAGGATACTTCAGAAATTACAAACTTCAACATTTCCGTGGGCCTTACGGAAAAATTCATGGAGGCCGTGGAGCGCAACGAGGAATATGACCTTATTGACCCGCGGGACAAAACCGTTGTGGCGCGCAGAAATGCCCGCGAGGTGTTCGACCTCATCGTGGATATGGCGTGGAACAATGGCGAGCCGGGCATTGTGTTTTTGGACCGCATGAACCGGGACAATGTCGTTCTGGAAGCTGCGGGCGAAATCGAATCCACAAATCCCTGCGGCGAACAGCCGTTGCTCCCTTATGAAAGCTGCAACCTCGGTTCATTGAACCTCGCGCGCATGCTTCAGGAGAAGGATGGCGCCTATGAAATCGATTATGCACTTCTCGGGGAAACGGTGGACGCCGCAGTTCATTTCCTGGATAACGTGATTGAAGTCAATAAGTATCCGCTGCCGCAGATCGAAGAGATGACGCTCGCCACGCGTAAAATCGGTCTTGGCGTGATGGGCTTTGCGGACATGCTCTACCGCCTTGGCATTCCGTATAATTCGGAAGAAGGCATTCAAACCGCAAACGATATCATGAGCTTTATCAACGAACGTGCGCACGCTGCGTCCATCGCGCTTGCAGAAAAACGCGGCGCGTTCCCGCTGTACGAAAAGAGCACGCTCGCCGCGGGCGGAAAGCCCTATCGCAATGCGACTTGCACTACCATAGCGCCCACGGGCACGATTTCGATCATCTGCGGTGCGTCCAGCGGCGTTGAACCGCTCTTTGCGCTTTCTTTCGTGCGCAACGTTATGGATGACGACGAACTGCCGCAGGTTGATCCTTACTTTGCGGAGGTCGCAAAGCGTGAAGGCTTCTATTCCGATACGCTCATGCGCCGCATTGCCAAGGAAGGGACGCTTGCGCATATCGACGAGGTACCGGAGCATGTGAAGCGCGTATTCGTTACAGCGCATGACATCTCGCCGAAATACCACATCCGCATGCAGTCCGCTTTCCAGCGCCACACGGATAACGCGGTTTCAAAAACCGTAAATTTCCGCCACGAGGCCACGCGGGAGGAAGTTGCGGAAGTATTTACGCTTGCCTACAAGCTTGGCTGCAAGGGGGTTACCATTTACCGCGACGGCAGCCGTTCCGGTCAGGTACTTTATGTGGGCGATAAGAAAAAGGAGGGGGCGGAGGAAGCTCCCATCGTGCATGCGGTTACGCCGCGCCCGCGCCCGGAAATCACCCGCGGCATCACGGAAAAGGTGGTCATCGGGTGCGGCAACCTGTATGTTACCGTGAATTATGATGACGAAGGCATCTGCGAGGTGTTCGCAAACCTTGGCCGTGCCGGCGGTTGCCCGAGCCAGAGCGAAGCCGCGAGCCGCCTGATCTCTACTGCACTGCGCTCGGGCATGGACGTAAATGCCGTCATCGAACAGCTCAAAGGCATCCGCTGCCTTTCCACAGTGCGCCAGCGCGCGACGAACCCGAACATCAAGGTGCTTTCCTGCCCGGACGCCATTGGAAAGGTGTTGGAAAAGGTAGCCAAGATCAAGGCACAGGAGGATGCGGAGCGTCTGCATAGCGCCGTGATCCCTCCGATTGAAAAAGAGCCGCTTACCGATGGCTGTGAGATCATGGATGGTACATCCGCCCGGGCCGGTACGCCATGCCCTGAATGCGGCTCCAAATTGGAGCACGAGGGCGGCTGTGTGATCTGCCGCGCGTGCGGATACAGCAAGTGCGGTTGAAAACAGCATAAAACAGCATAAAAGAATGGGAAATCCTGCGCGCGGGCAGAAAAATGGTTTACAACCCGCGCGCATACTGCTAAAATATTAGATGGTGCGTTATGCGCCCTTCCTTGGCGCATTTCCATATTATGCGACCGCATCGAAATACTTCATTTATACCGTGAGGGGGAATCATCACACAATGAAAGATTACACCGCAGCAAACATCCGCAACATCGGTATCTTCGGCCATGGCGGCGAGGGTAAAACCACGCTTACCGAGGCCATGCTCTTCAACGCCGGCCTGCTTGAGCGCCTTGGCCGGGTGGAGAACGGCACCACGACCACGGACTACGATCCGGAAGAGGTAAAGCGCACGATCTCCATTAATGCTGCGCTTGCACCCCTTGAGTGGAAAGACGTGAAGCTGAATATCATCGATGCACCCGGGTTCTTCGATTTCTACGGTGAGGTTGCGGCGGCTATGGCGCTTGCAGATTCCGCGCTGATCGTGGTCGGCGCTGTTTCCGGTCCCGTTGTGGGAACGGAAAAAGCCATGGAACAGTGCAAGAAAACCGGCAAAGCACGCATGATGGTCGTGAACCAGATGGATCGTGAGAACGCCAATTTCGATAAGGTTATGGAAGCTGTGAACGCGAAGTTTGGGCCGAGCGTGGTGCCGATTCAGCTTCCTATCATGGAGAAGGGTGCGTTTGTCGGCTATGTTGACATTCCAAACATGACGGCTAAGAAGTTTGACGGTAAGGGCGAGAAGGAAATGCAGATCCCTGCCGCATTGGAAGGCCGCGCACAGGAGCTTTATGAAGCCCTCACCGAGGCTGCTGCAGAGGCGGATGAAGCGCTGATGGAAAAATACTTTGAGGAAGGCGAGCTTTCCCGTGAGGAAATCCTTACAGGTTTGAGCCTTGGCGTTAAGGAAGGCGTAATTACGCCTGTGTGTTGCTGTGCGGCGCAGCCGAACATCGGCATCCCCACGCTGTTGGACAATCTGGTAAATTATATGCCTGCGGCAAGCGAAGCAAAAGCTCCCAAGGCTGTGGACGCAAAAACCGGAGAGCCGGTTGAAATCAAGCAGGACGGCAAGTTTGCTGCACAGGTCATAAAGACGGTTGTGGATCAGTTCGGCAAGTATTCCATCATCAAGGTTTACAGCGGTACGTTGGATGCAGCTGTTACCCCTTACAACAGCAACAGTGAGAAGAGCGAGAAACCTGGCACGATTTACATCATGCGCGGCAAGAAGACCGTTCAGGTCGATAAGCTGATTGCAGGCGATATCGGCGCGTTGGCAAAGCTGCAGTTCACTGCGACCGGAGATACGCTTTGCGATGCTTCCGCACCTGTGAAATTTGATGCGATTGAATTCCCGAAGCCGTGCATCAGCCTTGCGGTCAGCGCGAAGAAACAGGGGGAAGAGGATAAGGTCTTTGCCGGCCTGAACAAGCTCTTGGAGGAAGATCCCACCATCACGCTTGATAAAAATGCCGAAACCGGCGACGTGCTTCTTTCCGGCCTCGGCGAGGTACACCTTGATGTTGTCTGCGCGAAGCTGAAGAATAAGACCAATGTGGAAGCGCAGCTTGCGGATCCGCGCATACCGTACCGTGAGACGATCCGGGCCAAGGCGGAGGCCGAAGGTAAGCATAAGAAGCAAACGGGCGGCAGCGGCCAGTTCGGCGTTGTAAACATGCGCTTTGAGCCCCTTGATAACGGTGAGGACTTTGAGTTTGTGAACGCGATCGTGGGTGGCGTGGTTCCGAAGGAATACATCCCTGCGGTAGAAAAAGGCACGCGCGAAGCCATGCGTAAGGGCGTCCTTGCCGGTTATCCGATGACTGGCCTCAAAGCAACGCTTTACTTCGGTAAATATCACCCTGTGGATTCCAAGGAAGTAGCGTTCAAGTCTGCTGCGCGCCTTGCTTATAAGGAAGCCTGCGCAAAAGCATCCCCGGCGCTCATCGAGCCGATCTATCACTATGATATTTTCGTTCCCAGCGATTACGTGGGCGACATCATCGGTGACCTGAACCGTCGCCGTGGCCGCATGTTGGGCATGCATCCTGTGGACGGCGGCACGAAGATTGAGGCGGAAGCGCCCCTTTCTGAAATGTTCAAGTATGCCACGGATCTGCGTTCCATGACGCAGGCGCGCGGTTCCTTCACCAGCGAATTCATTCGCTATGAGGATGTTCCAGCCAACGAAGCAAAGAAGATCATCGATGCAGCAAAGCATGAGGATGACGAGGAAGAATAAAAAAGAATCTCTTCAGGGGCATGTTGAGGGCGCGGAAAACCGCGCCCTTGCTATACAATGATGCAGTTAAAGTTCCTATCGGTTGACAAAGGAGGCATGCGATGTAAGGGCTATCCTTGGCCACAAAACGCAAGAAACCTATCAGAATTATGATCCAAGAGTTCTGAGGTGACAGGCTGTGTTTATTGTGTAGCGTAGTGGCACAAAGGCAAGCGGATGCAACAATTTGCAGATTCTGCCTACCCTTTAAAGCTGTACGTGCCTTTACCAAGCACTGCAAATAAAAGAAAAAGCCAGATGAAAATCCGGCTTTAATCTTTGGCTCCCCCTGTTGGACTCGAACCAACGACACTGCGGTTAACAGCCGCATGCTCTACCGACTGAGCTAAGGAGGAACGGCACGAGTGTTATTGTACATCAGTTCCCAACATTTTTCAACCCCCAAAATTCGTTTTTACAAAAATATTTTGTGCGCAGAACACAGTGCCACACATTTTTATGAAAGCTGTATTTACGGTAAAGAAACGAACCACATTTTGCCCGCATGATCGCAGGCCTGCACGCAGATGCGTTTGACATTCGGCAAGGTTAGCGCTGTACCCGGCATGGGCATGAGCGCGTAAGCATGGGCCGTAAAGATGCCGTCCGGCGCAAGTTCTCCGGCGGCGAGATACGCAAGCTCTGCATCCGCACAGCCGTCAAAATAGACTTTGGCTGCGTCTGCCGTGCGCTCTATGCGTATCGCAGGGGAAAAGGTGCCAAGCGGAGGAGTGTCATACAGAATGCGCAAGGCATGCCCTCCGTCAAAAAACGTGGGCTCGCTTTGGTTCACGAGCTGCCGGGCACGCAGAAGCTGCATTGCAACGGGAGAGGCATCTGCAACGAGAAAGCGCCTCCCAAGCTTTGCAGCAACCGCAGCTGTGGTGCCGCTTCCGGAAAACAGGTCGCACACGAGGTCGCCCGGCCGTGAAGAAGCAAGGAGGATGCGGCGCAGAAGCGCTTCCGGCTTTTGTGTGCCAAAGCCGGTGCGCTCAGGGTCGCGTTGATGCAGATGCTCGACATCATCCCAAACGTCGCTTGGAAAGATGGGGGTATCTTCGTAATAGGTATAGGTCTTACCGCCGGAGCGGATGGAGAAATATACACGGCCAAGCTCATCTATGGAGCGTTTCATGTTGTTGCGCTTTTCGGGGCCACGCGGAACGCCGACAGCATGGATGTTGAAATAAACGGCTTTTGACTTTCGGTAAAAGAGAATCGTATCATGCTTGCGTGAAAAGTGGCGTGTGCTGCGCCCGCCGGATTTGTAAGCCCAAATGATTTCGTTCATGAAATTGGTTTGCCCGAAAATCTCATCCAGCATGAGGCGGAGATAGGGATTCATGCGGTAATCAATATGCAGATAAAGGGAACCATCCGGCGCGAGCATCCTGTGACAGGCTGTGAGCACGGCACGCATCATGGCAAGGTAATCCTCACGGCTAAGGGTGTCCGCATAAGCGGGGATCGTGAGGCGCGCTTTTTGGGAAGAAAGCTTTACCGAAAACGTATCACCCGTGCCAAATGGGGGGTCAAGATAAATAAGCGTTACGCTTCCTTCGTATTCCGCAGCAAGCGTTTGTGAAAGCGCTTCTGCGCGGCCGAGCAGAAAAATCCCAGGGCCGCCCGAGGAATATGCCTCACCCTTGCAGGAAAATGGGGTTGCCATGCTGAAGTCCTCCTTGTTCAATAAAAGAATCCCTTCGGCGCATGCCGAAGGGATTGCGGGTCAGTTCGTATCGAAGCGCCTGCCGTGGGCATTGATGATATGCGATTCCATGCGCATTTTCGCATCTTCGGGCCGATGATGTTCGATTGCCTCAAAAATGGCACGGTGCTCTGCAAGCGACTGCGTGGGCCGCTCTGGAACGGTAAGCGATGTGCGGCGCACGCGGCGCGTGTTCTGATGCAGAGAGGTAAGAATATGGCGCAGGATACGGCTGTCGCTTGCGGAAAAAATCACATCGTGAAATTCGGTATCAAGCCGGGCAAGGTTAGCAGCGTCGTTTTTTCTGGTGTACATTTCCATGAGCTCTACAATTTCGGTAAGCCGGGCAAGATTTGCCGCGTCAATGCGCTCGGCAGCCCAGTAAGCAGCCTGGCCTTCCAGAAGGTGACGAACGGTAAATATGTCGTCAATGTCGTGGCTGGACATGCCCTGCACCATCATGCCGCGGTTTGGAATGGATACAACAAGATCTTCGAGCTCAAGCTGCTTAAGCGCCTCACGTATGGGGGTGCGGCTTACATCAAGCTCTTCGGCCAATTTTGTTTCGACAAGGTAATCCCCAGTTTTGTAACGGCCTTCGATAATATCATCCCGAATGTGAGTATAAACCTTTGCGGTTAACGATTGTTTGTCGTTTAAATCAAAAAACATAAGGCATCCTCCTAACCATATATTATTTTAGAGCAATCCTTGAAACAATGCAAGAAAAAACATGTATACATGCGTTTGCTTTTCCGAATTTGGGAAAATGAAAGGAACCGTGTGCTTGCGGACATACTAAGCATGCAGCCGAAACGGAAGCGGCTGGAAAGGATAAGCGTGAAGGTTAATGAAACGGGTTCGTTTGGTACTGATATTGGCACTTGGGATTGTGCTGATTTCAGGATGTGGGAAAAGCGAATATGCGGATATTGCGGAAGCAATCCGCGCCGGTGCAGTGTTGGGAGAGAATATAGAAATCGACGAAATGGACGTTTCGGGAATGGAAGTTGCACGTGCGCGACGCGCTTTGAGCAGAGAGAAGGATGCTTACTTAGCATCATTGCAATATGAGGTGCACGCGGGGGAAGGAAGCGTGCATGTAAGCGCGGCAGAGCTCGGAGCATCGTCGGATTTGGACGATGTGTTGCTGCGCGCTCTTTGCCTTGCGCAATATTATCCAAGCGCGAACAAGGCGCGTGAATTCCACACATCCGTTTCCATTGATGAACAGAAACTGAAGAAACAGGCAGAGAACATCGCGGCAGCGCTTAACGTAGCGCCGCAAAACGCCACAGCGGTTTATGATGCAAGGGCAGAAGGGGGCTTTTTGTATACGGAATCGATCGAAGGATTTAGTGTGGATGCAGGACGCCTTGCTGACCAGCTTAAGATCGCGGTGTTGGCCGAACGCAATGCATCCATAGAGCCGTATATCGATACAATCCCGGCAGAATACACGGCTGAACACGCACGCGCGGACACGCAGCTGATCACAGAGTTTTCCACCTCATTCAAAAGCGCTACCTATGGAAAGGCCAACCGCGTATTCAACATTGCCAAAGCTGCAGAGCTGATTGACGGCACAACAATTGCGCCTGGCGAAGAATTTGATATGAATGCAATTTTAGGCCCGCGCAATGCGGAAAACGGCTGGAAAGAGGCCACTGGAATTCGGGATGCGGTTTATGTGCAAGAATATGGCGGCGGTGTCTGCCAGGTAAGCAGTACACTTTACAACGCCGTGCTGATGGCTGACCTCAGGGTAACCGACCGCACACACCATTCCTGGCCGCTCGGGTACGTCGATATTGGCCGCGATGCGACGATCAGCACCGGCGGGCCGAACTTTAAGTTCCAAAACACGCAGGAGGTCCCAATCACAATTGGAGCGCAGACGGATAAAGAGAAAAAAAAGATCACGATTTCTGTTTATGGGCGGCCGCTCGCAGATGGTGTAACAATTCAAATTTCATCCAAGAAAGTTGAAACACTACCGGAACCGGAAACGGAAGTCATTGTAGACGAGAGCCTTGCTCCTGGCATACAGCAGGTGGTGCGTGAACCGCGGCGCGGCAGCGTAGCCGTGACCTATAAGGAGTATTACGATGCTAATGGAAACTTTTTGCATAAGGAGCAGGTCACAAAAGACAAATATCGATCCATTAAAGGGATCACACATGTTGGGCCTGGAGGGAGTGCGACATCCGCGGAAATTGCGCCTTGAGGCGCGGAACAGGCAGGGCGCTGCTTGCAGCCGCAAAGAGCGAAACGCGGGTGCGCGGTGCAAAAACGATGCTTTTACAGGTTAGGGCATTCAACGGTGCAGTGTTCCGCTTTATGAAGCGGCAGGCACGCGCGTAACCTGAATTTGGAGAAGCCGCTTTAAGCCCCGCATAGGGGGAAGGGGAAACAGCGCGTTGCTTTACAGCACTGCGTCCCGCCTCTATAATAGACGCATCAGGAGGTGGAAGCATGGCATTCTCGCAAATCTTTTCTGCGCTGCGCCAAAGGGAAGGGCTTTCCCAAAACGAGATCGCGCAGCGGCTGTTTGTGACGCGGCAGGCTGTTTCGCGGTGGGAGCGCGGCGAAACGACGCCAAATCTGGAAACATTGCAGCGCATTTCAAACGAGTTTCGCGTTTCGATCAATACGCTCCTTGGAAACCCGCAAACGCTTGTGTGCCAAAGCTGCGGCATGCCGCTTACGGACGACTGTGTGATCGGCACAAATCGGGACGGCGGGCTGAACGAGAAATACTGCAAGTGGTGCTTTACGGATGGAGAATTTACATACGAGTGCACGATGGAGGAAATGATAGAATGCTGCGTGCCGCATATGCTGGGCAACGGTTGGGAAAACGAAGCGGAGTGCCGTGCATTCATGGCGCGCCTTTTGCCCACGTTGGAACGATGGAAGCCGGAGCGTGAACCTGCCGAGCAGGGAGAATAAAGATTATAAACAACCAGCCTCCGCACGGGCTATGTGCGGAGGCTGCTTTTGTTTTATCCCTTTGTGAGCCAGTATTTGCGCTTCCAGCCATCGCCCGGTTCTTCAAAACGGCCGAATGCAAACCCTGTGTCCGTCAGGAAATGGTGCACTGCATTGTCGCAATCGTTGTTACCGGGGATGAGGATTACCATCCCACCGGGTTTTGTGACACGCAGCATTTCCGCGAGTTCCGCATCGGGGGAGTCGCCGAATACGTGGCCGCTCGTAATGATGTCGGCAAAGCCGTCTTCAAACGGAAGCGACTCCATCAGCCCATCCGCGACATACAGGTTCTTTACATGCTCACGCTCAGCCCGCTCACGCAGATAACGCCGCAGCGACCATGCCGGTTCCACGCAATAGACGGCTTTGCACAGCGGAGCAACGGCAAACGCCTGCTTGCCTGTGCCGGAACCGACGTCCACAATGCGTTTGCCGGCAAAATCGCAGAGTCCGGTCAGTTCGCGTTCATCCCATTGAAGAAAGGGCTGACGATGGTAAATCTCAGGATTTACGGCATAGGCGATCCAATCCTCATATGCACGCAGAAGCGTTCGTTCCGCTTGAAACAGCACTTGTGTATCGGCGGGCGGCAGGGCCTCGCCGTGCTTTAGCATCCGTTCCGCCCAGGCAGCCTTCTGCGGTGCGCGTTTTGCGATCGCCCAGACGACGTAAGGGTGTGCACGAAGGGCAAGTCCCCATGCATCGGCATAGCGTTCTTCATTGATCCAGTTGAGCTGGCATTCTTCCAAAAGAAGAAAAATATCAAAGGGGATCTCGTTTAGTTCTTTTTCAGTAATCCAGTTGAGAGACATAATTCCTCCAGATAAATCGTACTTTGAGAGAATCAGGAGGAAACAGGGGGATTATTCCGCTTCTTCCCTCCCGGAAACATGAGCCTGATTTGCTACTTTACGCATAATAACCGCTCCTTTCTTGTGAATTTCGCCTTAATAATAGCACGGGGCTTCGGAAAAGTAAACGCTGATGCGCAACGGAGCAAAGGAAAAGGCAGGCCGCATAGACGGCCTGCCCGGAGAAAATACTCTTATTTCTTGAGCGCGTTGTACTTCTTGATGCCGAGAGCGAGCAGATCCATTGCACGCTCAAGGTCTGCCTGCTTGAGCACGTAGGCCAAGCGCACTTCATCCTTGCCGTGGCCGGGCGTGGCATAGAAACCTTCGCCGGGTGCATACATGACGGTTTCGCCATTGTCCTCAAACTCGGTGAGGAGCCATTTCTGGAATTCGTCCGTGTTGTCCACGGGGAGTTTCGCCATAACATAGAACGCGCCTTTCGGCTCCTTGCAGACCACGCCGGGGATTGCCTGCAGCTTAGCGTAAATGGTGTCGCGGCGGCGCTTGTATTCTTCGCGTACAGCGTCAAAATAGGAAGGGTCAACCGTGTAGAGCGCTGCGGAAGCGATCTGGTCAAGCGTGGCAACAGAAAGCCTTGCCTGACAGTACTTCATGACCTGCTGCTGGAGCTCCTTGTTGCGGGTGATGAGCGTACCAATGCGCGCGCCGCAGGCGCTGAAACGCTTGGAAACGGAGTCAATCACGATGGCGTTCTCCGCAATATCGTCGAACTCAAGGATTGTTTGCAGCGGCTCGCCGCCATAGACAAACTCACGATACACTTCGTCGCCGATGAGGAACAATCCATGTTCCTTTGCAATGTCCGCCATCAGGCGCATCTCTTCCGGCTTAAGGACGATACCCGTCGGGTTGCCGGGGTTGGTGAACATGATCGCGCGGGTGTTTTCGTTGATGAGCGCTTCGATCTTTTCACGGTTGGCAAAGTTATACCCTTCCTCCGGCCTCGTGGTCAGCGGGCGGATGGTAGCGCCCGTAGCGCGCACGAAGGTGTTGTAGTTGGGATAGAAGGGTTCCGGGATGATGATCTCATCGCCATCGTCCAGAATGCAGTTAAGCGCCATGGAAAGCGCCTCGCTGCCGCCGGTGGTGATGATTACATCGCTTGTCTCCAGATGGATGTTCAGGTTGGCGTAATATTTCTTGACCGCTTCAATCATCTCCGGAATACCGGGGGAGGGAGCGTATTCAAGAACCGGCTGCTCGAAGTGCTTGATCGCATCAAAATACGCTTGCGGCGTTTCAATATCGGGCTGGCCAATGTTGAGATGATAAATCTTTGTGCCACGCTTCTTTGCCTCTACCTGATAAGGATAGAATTTGCGGATGGGCGAAAGATTGCATTTCTGCACTTTGCTGGAGAACTTCATGGAAAACCTCCTGATGTATTAATTGGGTTTTCAGACCCAAAAGGAAAGCTAAATCGGTTCAGGAGCCCGACGAAGCGGGCTTGGGCAGGCTAGGATCGCCGGTGCCGACAGTTTTTTTCTGGGTGACCGCGTTGTAGGTTTCAGAATACAGGGTTTCCGTGGATTCCAAAACGCCGTTCCGGTAAAGGTCACGGTAAGCGGTGACATTATATCCGCTGCGTGCAGTAACGGTAATCTCTTCATACCCGGTAGGCCAGGTTGGTTCTTCTGTGACGATGGGCTCGCCGGGCGAAAGCTCCTCATCCACCACACCGCGCACCTCATAAGTTACCCCTTCAGGCAGCGGTTCGCCGTAAATGTGAACAGTCATGGTATATTCTTCCTGATCGCAATAGGCGAAAATGTATAGGGGCGCATCTGTGTTGTTCACAAAATTGAGGCTCTTGCCGCTTTCAACCGTGCCTGTGACGGTTGAATCAAGCCCCTTGTCCACATAGCTGGAAGGCCAGGAATGGTGCCGCCGTTCCGTGATGGAGATTCCTTCGATATCCTGCGCGAGGATTTCCTCCAATGTGGAACCGCGCTGCATGGAGGCTCCCGCGCGCAGCAATGCGTTATACAAGGTAGTACTGACCTGGCAGATGCCGCCGCCGGCCTGATCCTCATAGCGTTCACCGCTTACGATGCCGGGTGCGAGCGGCCAACCGCCTTCCTCAGTGCGCGGGCCGATGAATGCATTAAAATTGAATTCTTCGCCGGGCTCAACCTTTGCACCATTGAGAAGCGTGGCGGCCTTTTGAATGTTTCCAACGCGCTTTTCGTTGCGCGCGGCACGGCTGCCGCCAAAGCTTGTTTGAAATTCGGAGCGGAATTGCGTAACAAGTTTCAATTCTTCCACCGTGCGGGTGGGGGGGACATATTCCAAATCTGGCGTAAGCGTGGCGGAATATTGCCCCTGGGCCATCAGCGCAAGAATTTCTTCAAACAGTGCCTCCTGGTTAAGCATGTAGCCGTCCGCCCCTTCGGCATAAGTGAAGGCAGGGGAAGCGGCTGCTGTAACCGGAATTGCGGAAGGCTCCACAGGCGCGGTGTCCACTGCAGCGCCAATTGCACAAAGGCGTGCCATCAACGTTTCATGATCCGGCACAAGCACGGCAGAAAAGCTCCGGCCGGTTTCCCGCACCTCGTCCGCAAGCGCGTTGTTTTGCAGCAATGTGCCGGTTTTGCCAAGCAGAATCGCCTCATCAAGCACTTCGGAAAGCGTGGTAACAGGCGCCATGTCGGCAGCGGTCAGAACCCACAGCGCCGTGCCATGGCGTACGGTGATATTTACGGAAGAAAGCGCGGCATCAAGTTCTGCCTGCACGGCCGATTGCGCTTCTTTACGCGTCATGCCTGAAACGTTCACGCCATTGATGGTGATGCCTTCCAAAAAGACGCCTTCGGTTCTGAGCGCAGCAATCTGAGCTTCATTGGGCTTTTCCACAAAAAGATGCAACACAAACAGGACTGCCGAAATCAACAGCAGGCCGAAAAAAACGAGTTTTGTGATATTCACGAGCCGCTTCAGACGCTGATGCGCGTGCTTTGCGCGGCTTTGCGGCCCCTTTCCGGCGCGCATGCCGGTGGGGTGGGGGTGCTTTTCCATTGCGTTCATACCTCTATGAAATTATACAACAACTTGACACTTTGGGCAACATCCCGCGCGGGAATATATCCGCATGACGACGATTGTTCACAAATTCCGGCGCTTGTTAGAAATGGAAAAAAAGAGTATACTATAATTGAATAAATATGGGGCTTCCTGCTCCGTTGCATAAAACGAATGGTTTTAAGAAAGTGAGGCTGTCATTTGGCGTCTAAATCAAAAGCAAAGCTGAAAATTATCCCGCTCGGCGGCGTGGGTGAGATCGGCAAGAACATGACCGTGATCGAATACGGAAAGGATATCGTAGTAGTGGATTGCGGCCTGATTTTTCCGGATGAAGATATGCCCGGCATTGACCTTGTGATTCCGGACATGACGTATCTCGAAAAAAATGCGGAAAAACTCCGGGGGATTCTCATTACGCATGGCCATGAGGATCACATCGGCGCAGTTCCTTATGCGCTGAAAAAATTTCAAACGCCGGTGTTCGGCACGCGCCTCACAATGGCGCTCATCGAACACAAGCTTGACGAAGCAAAAGTCCGCAATGCCGACTTGCGCTGCATTGCTCCGGGGGATAAGGTGCAGCTTGGCTGCTTTACGGTAGAATTCATCAAAACCAGCCATTCCATTGCGGGAGCGGTTGCGCTTGCAATCATTACGCCGGTTGGCACGCTGATCCATACCGGCGACTTCAAGGTGGACTATACGCCGCTCGACGGAGAACCCATCGATGTGGCGCGTTTCGCGCATTACGGCGCAAAAGGGGTGCTCGCGCTGATGAGCGATTCCACAAACGCGGAGCTTTCCGGGCATACGCAGTCTGAACGCGAGATCGGAAAGACCTTTGAACACTATTTTGAGATTGCGAAGGGCCGCGTAATTGTGGCTACATTTGCCTCCAACATTTACCGCATCCAGCAGATTGCGGATGTTGCGATTGCACATGGGCGTGTGATCTGCTTCCAGGGGCGCAGCATGGTGAACATTGCAAAGGTAGCAAGCGAACTTGGGTACCTTAACATCCCTGTGGAGAAGATTGTGGAGGTGGAAAAACTTCGCAGGATTGATGATGAAAAAGTCTGCGTCATTACGACCGGAAGCCAGGGCGAGCCCATGAGCGGCCTGTTCCGCATGGCAAATGCCTCGCACCGGCTGAACATTGGGAAAGGGGACACGGTTATTATCTCCGCCTCGTCCATCCCAGGCAACGAGATTGCCGTTTCGCGCGTAATCAATCAACTCTACCAAAAAGGGGCGAAGGTTGTGTACGACCGCATGGCGGATGTGCATGTTTCCGGCCACGCGCGGCGTGAGGAGCTCCGTCTGATGTTTACGCTCACCAAGCCAAAATATTTCATCCCTGTGCATGGCGAGGCACGCCACCTTTATCAACACGCCGAACTTGCGGAGGAGATGGGGGTCCCGGCAGATAACATTGTGGTTTCCGAAATCGGGAGCGTTGTCGAACTTACGCGAAACGACATCCGGCTTAACGGTTCGGTGCCTTCCGGAAGCGTGATGATCGACGGAAACAGCGTCGGGGAGATCGGAGACGTTGTGCTGCGCGACCGCAAGCTGCTTGCGGAGGAAGGCCTTTTTACGGTGGTGATCCTGCTCAAAAAGAAAACAGGGGAGCTGGCGGCTCCGGCAGAGGTCATTTCCCGCGGGTTTGTATACCTGAAAAGTTCCGAGGAACTGGTAAAGGAAGCACGCGCGCTCGTAACGGAGCTCGCCGCGCAATTCCAAACGGCGCACCGTTCGGAATGGTCTTCCATCAAAAACAACATCCGTTCGTCGCTTAAAAGCTTTTTGTATAATAAAACCAAGCGTACGCCGATGATTTTCCCGATTATCATCGAGATCGATTAAGGCGGGGCCGAATAGAGAAAACAGAAGGAGGAAATCCATGATTTACGACAAGGCAAGAGAGCTTTCCAAAATGTTGGCGGAGAGCGAGGAATACAAAACCTATAAACAAACGCAGGAAAAGGCGTTCGCAAATGAAACGACAAAGGCGCTCATCAAAGAATACCACCAGCTTCAAATGCAGGCACAGGCCGCGATGGTGCAGGGAAAGAAGGATGATGTCTGCATGGAGCGCCTGCAGAAAATCGGCGAGGTACTCCAGCTCAACCGGGACGCTTCGGAGTATCTGCTCGCTGAATACCGCCTGAATGTGATGCTGGGCGATGTTTACAAGATCCTTGCGGAGGCGATTGATATTGACCTCGGCATGTTGGAAGGATAACTATGGAGCACGGCAACGGCGGAGCGCGCCGCGACAATCCGGACATGAAACGCATGTGGCGGCGCATGCGGCCGCTCATCGTGTTTCTGCTGAGCCTCGGGATTTGCCTTACGCTGCTCTTTGTGGGAGCAAAGGTCGCTTTCAAGAAGCTGTTTGCGCCAGTGGATGCGAATGATGCTACGCCTATCACGGTTACAATCCCTTCAAATTCGGGCGCTTCACGTATTGCGAAGCTCCTTTATGAGGCGGGGGGGACGGATGCGGAAGGAAACCAGCTCCCGGGCCTGATTTCAAGCAAGACCGTATTTAAGATCTATGCGGATTTCACAGGCAAAACAAGCAAGCTCAAAGCGGGCACCTATGTGCTTTCGCGCAACATGAGCGTGGGACAGATTCTCGATATCGTCTGCAAGGGCAATCCGCCGCGCACCACCACGCGCCTCACGATTTCGGAAGGCACAACGGTGGAGGGCATAGCGGAAAAGCTCGTCTCGCTGGGCGTGCTCCCCGACACGGAGGAGTTCCTTGCGCTGTGCAAAACCGGGGAGGCGTTTGACTATTCATTCCTGATGGCCATTGAACAAAACCCGGCGCAGGCGCGCAATTACCTGCTGGAAGGGTACTTGTTCCCGGACACCTATGAAATCTATACCGATGAGTCCGCAAAATCCATCATTACGCGGTTGCTCCTGCGCTTCCGCAACGTGTTCAACGATGAATACACCGCCCGCGCAAAAGAGCTTGGCATGACGATGGACGAGGTTATTACCCTCGCTTCCCTGATCGAAAAGGAGGCGAAGGTGGAAAGCGATTTTGCCAAGGTTTCGGCCGTGTTCCATAACCGCCTGAACAAAGGGATGAAGCTGCAGTCCGACGCGCCGCTTAAGTATATTTTTAACGTTTCCGGAACGTTGACCTATACGGAGGAGCAGATGCGGGATCCTTCCCTTTATAACACGCATGTGCATGATGGGCTGCCGCTCGGCCCGATCTGCAACCCGGGCGAACGCGCGATCCGCGCAGCGCTTTACCCCAACGAGGATTATGTTTCCGAAGGGTTCCTGTATTTCTGCCTGATGGATGCGACAACGGGCGAAAACGCCTATGCGAAAACGCTTGAGGAACACAATGCCAACGTGGAACGGTACAGGGATACATGGAATACAGCGCAATGAAAAAAGAAAGAAAAACAGCCCTGCCGGAGCTGCTTGCTCCGGCAGGCAATATGGAACGGCTCGTGACGGCGCTGCGCTTTGGTGCGGACGCCGTCTATCTCGGTGCGGAGGCGATGAGCCTTAGAAACTATGCGGACAACTTCACTGCGGATGGCCTCAGTGAGGCTTGCGCTTATGCGCATGCGCGCGGCAAGCGCGTTTATGTTGCCTGCAATGCGTTTGCACGCGATACGGACCTTCGGGCGCTGCCGGCGCTTCTGCGGCAGATCCGCGCTGCGGGGGCGGATGCGCTCATTGTCAACGATGCGGGCGTGATCCGGGTTGCACGGGATACCGTGCCGGAATTACCGCTGCACCTGAGCACGCAGGCCAATACGCTCAATGCCGAGGCTGCTATGTTCTGGCACGAGGCGGGAATCCGCCGCATCGTGCTTGCGCGGGAGCTTTCATTTGCAGAAATAAAGGAGATGCGCGCTGCGCTGCCGGATGCGTTGGAGCTGGAGATTTTTGTGCATGGCGCGATGTGCGTTTCCTATTCCGGCCGGTGCCTGCTCAGCAACTATATCGCGGGGCGGGATTCCAACCGGGGAGAATGCGCACAGCCTTGTCGTTGGACGTATGAATTGCGGGAACGTGGGCACAACGGCGCGTATTTTGGGATTGAGCAGGATGCGCTTGGCACCTATATCCTGAACGCGCGCGATATGAACCTCATTGAACACCTGCCCGCCGTCATCGAAACGGGCGCGTGCAGCCTGAAGATCGAAGGACGGATGAAATCAATCGCTTATGTGGCAACGGTTGTAAACGCATATCGTATGGCCCTTGACCGCTATTCGGCCGCGCCGGATGAACCTCTGCCGGCTGAACTTTCAAAGGAGCTTGACTATGCGAGTCACCGGCCGTATACGGCGGGCTTTGCCTTTGGAGACCCGGGCGCGGCGGGGCAGGCCCCGCAGAGTGCGGACTATGTGTCTGAAGCGCAGATCAGCGCCGTCGTGCTTTCCTACGATGCGCAAGCGCAGACTGCTTATGTTGAACAGAGGAACCGTTTTGCTGATGGCGATGTGCTTTCCATCCTTTCTCCGGGTGATATTGCGCGCACATTTACCGTCCGCAGCATCCGCAACGAGGCGGGGGAAACGCAACAGACTGCACCACATCCAAAACAGCGCCTCCACATTGGTTGCATTGAGCCGGTGCAAGCGGGGGACATTCTGCGCAAAATAAGCGGCTGTTAGGAAAAAGAAACAGGGGGACGGCGCAAATTATGCTGCCGCCCCTGTTGGCTTTTGAAAGCGGATTCGCCTAAAGCGCCAGAACCATCATAAGGCAGGGGCAGGATTCGCCCCAAAGCGGCAGGCATTCCAGCGGGCGGAAGCCCATCGCCTCATAGAAACGGCGCGTTTTTTCGTACCCCTCGTCCGGGAAGGATGCATCCAGCGTCTTTACCTGCAAAAACTCGCAGCCCTGCGCTTTGCACCATGCACGGCAGCGCGAAAGGAGTGCACGCCCTGCACCGCAGCGGTGGTGCTCGGGCAGAACGCCCATCACGTAAACTTCCGCGGCATAATGCGTGTTGCGCTTTACGGCCAGAAACCCAATGGGCATTCTGTCCGAGTATGCCACAAAGAACGGCATATGTTTGCTTTCCCGGATATATTCTGCCGTGGATTCCGGAATGCCGAACCAGGCAGGGAGCGCGGAAAGAATCCCAGTTGCGATTTGCTCCTTGCTCTCTTCACACTCCAGCATACGGATCGTGAGCGCCTGCGAGTTCATGCGATCCGCTCCATAATTGCGGCGCAGGCAGCATCCGTGCTCATCTCGCCGTTTTTGATGAGAAGATCATGCGGCTCTGCATCGAACATACCGTGCTTTTTTTCAAGCATTGCCGCAAGCGGTGGGGGAAGCTTGCCGCCCGTGCGCCGGGCAAAGCGTTCCTGAATGACGGAAAGCTCTGCCGTAACGAGTATGCGCAGTGCGCCCGCCGGCAAGAAAGCAAGGTGCTCCTTCTCGCTGATGACATAAATGAACGGCTCCGCATCCGGCTTCATATGCGCTGCAAGGAGCGTGCAAAATGCCTGCCGGGCATCTGCCTCGCCTTTTGCAAGGCGAAGATAGTCTTTCCCTGAAAACACCGAAGCTCCCAGCTTCTCTTTTAACATGCCTGCAAGGGTGGATTTCCCCGTGCAGCTTTCTCCGATCAAAGCGATGACCATAAATTCCTCCTGAATTAAATATACACAATTATAGTATACCACGCACACCGCTTCGGCGAAAACGCAGGGATTCCTCGTAAATGCGCGCGATGTCATGCAGCATGGACACATGGCCGAAATCCGGGGTATACACTAGATTCACTTCGCGAATCATGCCGAGGTTTTCAACCGGAAGCAGGCGGATCTTGCCCTTGCTGGCCTCATCATAGCAGGCGCTTTTTGCGAGGATGGAAACCCCGAACCCGCGTCGGATCAAATCCTTGATGGTGGCGATGTTATCAACTTCGAGAATGATGTTGAATTCGTCAATGGACATGCCGTTGCTCTCAAGATGGGAAACGAACAGATTGCGCGTCCCGGAACTTGGCAGGCGCAGAATCAGGTTTTCCTTTTTCAGTTCATCCAATGTGACGCTGCTTTTCTGGGCAAGCGGGCTTTCGTTAGCGACTGCGAGCACGAGGCAGTCTGTATCAATCAAGATGGAATTGAAAGAGGCATCGTGCACTTTTCCTTCTACAACCGCGATGTCGATTTCATAGGTCTTTAGCTTTTCATAAAGATTATTTATGGTATCAGTAAGGATTGTTAGGCGTACGCCGGGGGGTTCGCTGCAATATTGCGCAAGCACTTCCGCAATCAGGCTGCTTTCCGCGGTATGCGTGATGCCAACGGAAAGGCGCATCGCGCGCAATGGATAATCCCTCAGGCTTTGCCGGAGGTTTTGGTACAGCATACGCATGCGTTTGGCACACCCTAAAACGAGTTCCCCTTCGCCTGTGAGCCGGAGCTGGCCTTCGCTGCGGTTGAAAATGCGCACGCCAAGCTCTTTTTCCAATTGCTTTACATGCTGGCTTGCCGCCGGCTGCGTCAGAGAAAGAGATTTTGCCGCCTGCGTAAAGCTTCCGGCTTCAGCTACGCGTAAGAGCGTTTCAAGCTTAGGGTCGATCATGACAAACATCTCCATACATACATAATGATAATTTATAAGGGAAAATATAATTATTATTTTACATTATGCTAAATGTTCCATATACTATACCACAACAAATTCGGTAAGGCAAACGGTTTAGAAAGGAGGCGCATGGGATGCACAAAGCAATTGAGCAAATTTATGCGCAGATGGGAGATACCACGAGGGTGCTTTTGGTGCTTTCCATCATTTTGTTTGCAGGTTTCTTGGTTACACGCCTTACAAAAAAATTACATTTCCCCGATGTGAGCGGGTATATTCTTGCGGGTATCCTGATTGGCCCATGCTGCCTTTGCTTTGTGCCGGAGCCGATGCTTGCGCGGATGGGCTTTATCAGTGATATCGCGCTTGCCTTTATCGCATTTGGCGTGGGGCGCTTTTTTAAAAAGGACGTTCTGAAGAATACGGGCATAGGCGTTGCCGTATTGACGCTGTTTGAGGCTTTGGCAGCTGGCATTTTTGTTGCGCTTGTGCTGCGCTTTCTGTTCGCCCTGCCATGGGCGCTTGCCGTGCTGCTTGGCGCAATTGCAACGGCTACCGCACCCGCGAGCACAATGATGACTATACGCCAATACGGGGCGAAAGGCAAGTTTATTGATACGCTTTTGCAAGTGGTTGCACTTGACGATGCAGTATGCCTCCTGATATTCAGCGCAGCTGCCGCAGCCGTATCAGCGGGGGGCGTGAAGGGGCTTTCCGCATGGGCATTTGCAAGGCCGATCGCATACAATGTGGGTGCGTTGCTGCTAGGCGCCTTATGTGGTTTGCTGCTAAGCAAGCTGCTCAGCCCAAAGCGCAGCCGAGACAACCGGTTGATCCTTGCGGTGGCCATGCTTCTCATGCTATCCGGCATTTGTGCGGCTTTTGCTGTCTCCCCACTGCTCTCCTGCATGGTATTTGGGGCAGTCTATGTGAACGTCACAAAGGATGAGGGATTGTTTGAACAAATAAACGATTTTGCTCCGCCCATTACATCCATGTTTTTCGTGGTTTCGGGCATGAGCCTTTCGCTTCCCGCGCTTGGTACGGCGGGAGCTGTTGGAGCGGTTTACATGATCGTGCGCATTGTGGGAAAATACTTTGGAGCGTACTATGGCGCTGCCGTTACGAGGCAAAACCAAGTGGTGAAACGCTATTTGGGGCTGGCATTGATCCCGCAGGCAGGCGTAGCCATCGGCCTTGCATTTCTTGCGAAGCGGATTCTGCCGGAAGAAATGGGAGATATTCTGCTTGCGATCATTCTTCCATCCTCCGTATTATATGAGCTCGTTGGGCCATGGTGCGCAAAAAAGGCAATTATCCTTTCCGGCTCTCTGCCCGGCTGCTTAAAGGAACACAGAAAAAAACAGGAAACGGGCGGGCAGGAAGAAACCGGGAGCGAGGGAAAGTCTGCCGCACACAATGGCACACTGCATGGAACGGTGCTATAATACAAACAAGAAACATGAGAGATGGAGGAACGGATATGAAACTGGCAAATGCGCTGACCGAGCGGGCAGAGCTGCAAACTAGGGTACGTCAGTTGGAAAGCCGGCTGATGAACAATGCTCAGGTGCAGGAAGGGGAGCGCCCGGCGGAGGAGCCGGCAGCCCTTTTGGAAGCGCTTGATGCGGCTTATACCGCGCTTGAATCGCTCATTGCACGCATCAACCTTACCAACAGCGCAACGTATGTCCAAGGGGAAAGCCTGACCGCGCTTCTTGCGCGCCGGGACTGCCTCGCCGGAAAAATCGGTGTGCTGCGTACGTTTTGCGACAATGCGAGCGCACTTGTAACGCGGCGCACAATCGGTGAAATCCGCATCAAAAGCACGGTGGATGTGGCGGCAATGCAGAAGCGAATCGATGCGCTTTCCAAAGAACTGCGCGAGCTTGACGCCGTTATTCAGGAGAAAAACTGGACCACGGAACTTCTGGAATCTTTTTAAAACAAAATTCGGCCGGAAAGCGTGTAACGGAAGGAAGCGGGCGCGATCTCAGCCGCTTGAGAAGGAAGCGGCACAGATGGCAGCGTGCGGGGACGCGCGGGGTTCGAATCCCCGAAGCAATGTGATCCCGGCATCGTAACATCTGCAAAAATTACGTTTATCGTTTTTACCGCAGCGCCGGTCCTGCCGTGAGGGTGGGTCGCGGGCACTTCCCGGCGAAAAAAGGGTGATGCATCAGAAGACGCATCACCCTTTCGTGTTCGTACCATACGGCGGTGGGAAAATCACAGCGTAAAACCAAATCCGATGGCGCTGAGCGAATTCGCACGTTCGGCCAACGAATCAAGCGGCAGGCCGTACATTTGCACCACAAAGTTTTTGGATTCATCCCCTTCAAGGAGTGTATTCTTTGTAAAATACCACGCCCCGAGGAACGTTCCTTCGGCATCATAGAAACCGATATGGATGACGTTCATTTCACAGCCCAACGCGCCTGCGCAAGTGATTCGGCCGGAAAGTGTGGTGAAGTTGGGGTAATTATCCGCAAGGTAGAGACGATCCACAAGGAGCAATGTGCGTGCGGCCTCTGCGCGGCGCGGGGTAAGCGAAACGGAAAGAGAAACCTCCATTCCGGCGGAAAGCGCGGTTTCCGGAGCCTGAGGCGCCCAAGCTGTCAAAAAAGAGGTTTCACCAGGCATCAGCACGGCATATTCAGCAAGCGGCGGCACAAAGCTGTGCTCAAAGGTTTCACCACCGGCAGTAAAGGTGAAATCGGCAGATTCGATGATGATGGGGCAATCGCCCGTGTTGGTGTAGGCTGCTGCGCCATAAAGCGTGATGCCTTCCGTGCCGTTATATATGGCCGCAGCCGTATCATCCACACGCGTAGCCGGAGTTTTTCCGTTCTCAGCGTTGAATGCAGCGGCATCTGAACCTATGCTGTCCGCTCCGGAAAGCGCAGGGGAAGCACCAACATCCACAAGCGGAGCGGATGGCGCATCCGATCCGCAGGCAGAGAGGGCAAAAAGCAGTGCCGATATAATAAAAAATGCGAGTAGGCGTTTCATATGCGCATTATATCACAGGCATGTCAAACCGTCTATAATGACGGGCAGGGGAGATATAGAAATTCACAAATTGGCAATCTTGGCTGTATGTGTTAAAATAGTATCGGTAAAAATAGGCATATTATTGTTTTTTGGGAGGATAGGTCAAAATGGCGAAAAAGACCGTTATGGATGTTGACGTGAAAGGCAAGCGCGTATTGGTTCGCGTGGACTACAATGTGCCGCTTAACGATGCGGGCGAGGTAACGGATGACAAGCGAATCACAGCGTCTCTGCCCACGGTAAACTACCTGCTTGAACACGGGGCGCGCGTGATTCTCTGTTCTCACCTCGGCCGCCCGAAGGGTGAACCCAAGCCGGAGTTTTCCTTGAAGCCCGTAGCGGTGCGTTTGGCGCAGCTCCTTCCGAACGTAAAGATCGGCTTTGTGGAGGACTGTATCGGTCCGGAGGCTAAAAGAAAGGCTATGGCGCTTAACGATGGTGAGATTCTGCTTCTGGAAAACCTGCGGTTCCACAAAGAAGAGGAAAAGAACGACCCCGCATTTGCAAAGGAGCTTGCTTCTCTTGCGGAGCTCTATGTTTCAGACGCATTCGGCACCGTGCACCGTGCGCATGCCTCCACAGCGGGCGTTGCGGCCTACCTTCCCGCCGTTGCCGGCTTCCTGATTGGCAAAGAGCTTTCCGTCATGGGTGAGGCGCTGGAAAAGCCGGAACGTCCGTTCGTTGCGATTCTCGGCGGTGCAAAGGTGGCGGATAAAATCGGCGTCATCAGGAATCTGCTGCAGAAGTGCGATACGCTTATTATCGGCGGGGGCATGGCATACACGTTTTTTAAAGCAGTGGGATATGAAATCGGTGATTCTCTGCTCGATGCGGACAGCATCGGGCTTGCAGGCGAGCTGATGGCGGAAGCAAAAGAGCGGGGCGTAAAGCTGCTGCTGCCGGTGGATACCGTTGTGGCGGACAACTTCTCTGCGGACGCGCAGCACAAAACCGTAAAGTCGAATGCAATCCCGGCGGGCTGGCAGGGGCTTGACATCGGCGAGGAAACATGCCGCCTCTTTGCGGAAGAAATCAAAAAGGCGAAAACCGTTATTTGGAACGGCCCGATGGGCGTGTTTGAATTCCCTGCGTTTGCAAAAGGCACGGCCGCTGTGGCGGAGGCCTGTGCAGAATGCGGAGGCACGACGATCATCGGCGGCGGTGATTCTGCTTCTGCGGTAAAAAAACTTGGCTTTGCGGACAGGATGACGCATATTTCCACGGGCGGCGGAGCAAGCCTTGAATTCCTGGAGGGCAAGATTCTTCCCGGCGTAGCCGCACTGAACGACAAATAAGCTTTCGGATAAAAGGAGAAAAAAGAAGTATGGAACGCAAACCCATCATTGCAGGAAACTGGAAAATGAACATGACGCCCGCAGAGGCAAAAGAATTGATTGCGGCATTGATTCCCCTTGTGGCGGATGCGGCGTGCGATGTTGTCATTTGCCCGCCGTTTGTTGATCTCCCTGTTGCGGTGGAACTGACAAAGGGTACGAATCTCTTTGTCGGCGCGCAGAATATTCACTGGGCGGAAAAAGGTGCATACACGGGCGAGATCAGTGCGGCGATGCTCAAGTGCATAGGCGTTGCGTATGCAATCGTCGGACACAGCGAACGCAGGCAGTACTTTGGAGAAACGGATGAAACCGTGAACGGGCGCGCAAAGGCTGCCATTGCAGCCGGCATTACGCCCATCATCTGCGTGGGCGAATCCCTTGCCCAGCGCGAAGCGGGCGAGACGGAACAGGTCGTTTCCGGCCAAACGGAGGCTGCACTATCCGGCATCGCGGCGGGGGATGTAAAACGGCTTGTAATCGCCTACGAACCCATCTGGGCAATCGGCACCGGGAAAACCGCAACGAAGGAACAGGCCAATGAAACGATCGCCTGCATCCGCAAAACGGTGGAACGGCTCTATTGCCCCGGAACGGCGGAAGCTGTGCGTATCCAGTATGGCGGCAGCATGAACCCGAAGAACGCATCCGAACTGATGGCCATGCCGGAGATAGACGGCGGCCTGATCGGCGGTGCAAGCTTGAAGGCGGAGGATTTCGCTAGGGTTGTGAACTACCGAGGGGCGAAATGAAACAGATTACTGCATTAATTATTCTCGACGGCTTTGGCTGCCGGGAGAACGTCGATGGAAACGCGATCCGTGCGGACGGTGTAAAGCATATCCGGGAGCTTTGGAATGCATACCCGCATACGCAGATTGAAGCATCCGGAAACGCGGTCGGCCTTCCTGCCGGCCAGATGGGCAATTCTGAGGTTGGCCACCTGAACATCGGCGCAGGGCGGGTGGTTTATCAGGAACTGACGCGCATTACAAAGTCCATTGAAGATGGAGATTTTTTCTCCAACGAAGCTTTCCTTGGCGCGGTGGAAAACTGCAAAAAGCATAATAGCGCCCTGCATCTTTATGGCCTTTGCAGCGATGGAGGCGTACACAGCCACTTAACGCATCTTTATGCGTTGGTAAAACTCGCGCGCGAAAACGGCCTGAAAAACGTATTCATCCACTGCTTCATGGATGGGCGCGATGTGCCGCCTGAAAGCGGCAAGGGATATATCCATGCGCTGAAAAACGAGTTGAAAGCGCTTGGCTGCGGTAAAATTGCGACCGTGATGGGGCGTTATTACGCAATGGACCGGGACAACCGCTTTGAACGCGTGGAAAAAGCATATGCGGCGCTCGTTTATGGCAAAGGCATTCAAGCGGAGGATCCCGAGGCGGCAATGCAAGCTTCCTACGATGCAGGTGTGACGGATGAATTTATCATTCCTGTGGTCATTACAGAAAACGGCGCGCCGGTTGGCACGGTTCGGGCGAATGACAGCGTGATCTTCTTCAATTTCCGGCCGGACCGGGCAAGGGAGATTACCCGTGCGTTTATCCTGCCGGAGTTCGATGGCTTTGACCGCAAAAAAGGGTTCTTCCCGCTGCACTATGTTTGCATGACGCAATACGATAAGACCTTTGGCACGCGTGTGCATGTGGCGTTCAAGCCGGAGCACCTTTCCAACACCTTCGGCGCATATATTTCTTCGATGAATAAAACGCAGCTGCGCATTGCGGAAACGGAGAAATATGCGCATGTAACGTTCTTTTTTAACGGCGGGGTGGAAGAGCCCAATCCGGGCGAAGACCGCGCGCTGATCCCGTCCCCCAAGGTTGCGACCTATGACCTCAAGCCTGAAATGAGCGCATACGAGGTAACGGCGGAGGCCGTAAAGCGCATCGAAAGCGGCAAGTATGATGTGATGATCCTGAATTTCGCAAATCCGGATATGGTTGGCCATACGGGCGTGATGGAGGCTGCCGTGAAGGCGGTGCACGCGGTGGACGAATGCGCGGCCGAGGTGGTCTCTGCAATCCTTAAAGCAGGGGGGCGCGCCATCATCACGGCGGACCACGGTAACTGCGAGCAGATGGTTGGGCCGGATGGAGAGCCCTTTACCGCGCATACTACGAACCCTGTGCCGCTTATTCTTGTGGATGATATGCGGAAAGAGGCAAAGCTCCGCACGGGCGGAAGGCTGTGCGATCTTGCGCCCACGCTGCTTGCGCTGATGGGATTGCCTGTCCCGGAGGAGATGTCGGGCAGAAGTCTCCTTGAACCGTGAGTTCAGTTTGCCGAAAAAGTCAAAGTGCGTGCAAAACCATGCGGATGCGGTGAAAATGCTTGCGCTTTCGGCATCCGCATGGTATAATGCCCCTTGCAGTCAATTAGGAGGTTGTATATATTATGGAAACGTTAGGAATAATCGTTAACATAGTCCTCATTCTTGCTTCCGTGGCGTTAATCGCCGTGGTTTTGATGCAGCAGACCAAGAGCGCGGGCCTTGGCGGCGCCTTCGGCGGCGATACCGCTTCGTTCACCGCGCGCGGCCGCAGGGCCAGCAGGGAAGCTAAGCTTCAGAAGATCACCATCGTATTGGGCGCTGTTATCGGCGTGTTGGCGATTGCGATGATGATCATCGGCTGAGTTACCTCACGATTTCTTGGGTGTGCCTGCATTTTGCCGGCACACTTTTTTGCGTTGAAACGCGCGAAAGCGGGAACCCTCTGATACTGAAAAAAAGAAGGTGAAAGGAAACGAAGGAAAACGAAATGGAAAACAGAGTGATCGAAGCGCTCCGCCGCGAAGGAAAACCGCTTGCGCCGGAAACGCTTTTAGAAGAATTTGAGGCGGAGGAGCGCGACGCAGCCGCGATGGCTGTGGAACGCCTGCTTTCTGAAAGCAGGCTGATTCTGACGCGTAAACGCAAATTGGCGCTGCCGGAACAGACGGGGCTCATCTATGGGCGCATGCAGGGCAATGCCCGCGGATATGGCTTTTTTATTCCGGAGGATGGCAGCCCCGATATGTTTGTGCCCGCAGATGCGATGCATGGCGCAATGCATGGCGACAAGGTCTGGGTAAGGCCAACGGAGACGGTCAGCCGCAACGGCAGCGCGGAAGCGGAGGTTATGCTGATCGCTGTGCGTGCGCAGAGCGCTGTTGTAGGCACATTTGAACAAAGCCACGGTGCGCCCGGCGGGTACGTGATCCCAGACGATACGCGGCTCTATATGGATGTGCTGGTATATGAGGCGGCAACAGGAGGCGCGAAGCATGGCGATAAGGTTGTCACAAAGATTACGCAGTATCCGGATGGCCGCCGCCCGCTGATGGGAGAAATTACCGAGGTGCTTGGCGGGAAGGATGAGGCGGGGACGGACATCCTTTCTGTGATTCGCCGGCTGGATTTGCCCGAAACGTTTACAAAAGCATCAATCCGCCAGGCACGCAGCCTGAACAAACCGGTCGATGCGGATACGGTTGCGCGGCGTGAGGATCTGCGGAACCTGCCAATTATCACCATCGATGGTGCGGATGCGAAGGACCTTGACGATGCTGTATCCCTTATAAAGCTCAAGGATGGTTGGCTGCTTGGCGTGCATATTGCGGATGTGAGCCATTATGTGCAGCCAGGAACAGCGCTTGATGCGGATGCTTACAAGCGCGGTACGAGCGTGTATTTCCCGGACCGGGTTCTTCCCATGTTTCCGCCGGATGTGAGCAACGGAGTCTGCTCGCTTAACGAAGGCACGGAAAAGCTTACGATCTCCTGCTTTATGGAGATCGGGAAAAACGGCAAGGTAACGGCACACCGCTTTTCGGAAACCGTGATCAAGACGGCACATCGCATGACATATGGCGACGTAAATGCGATTTTTGACGGCAATACTGCACTGTGCCAAAAATATGCGGATGTTGTTCCAATGTTGGAGGAAATGCGCATAGTAATGGAACTTTTGAATGCGCAGCGGGTGAAGCGGGGCAGCATCGACTTTGATTTGGACGAAGCGGCAATCACGCTCAATCCTGCGGGCAAACCAACGGATATTTCCATTGCATCACGCGGTGTTTCCAACCGCATGATTGAAGAGTTTATGCTGATTGCAAATGAAACCGTTGCACAGCACGTGTTTGAACTTGGAATGCCGCTCGTTTACCGCGTGCACGAAACGCCGGACAAAACAAAGCTTGCGGATCTCAATACATTTCTTAACACGCTTGGTTATGGCATTAAGAACATTGGCAATGTGAAACCTCAGACGTTTCAGAAGATCCTGCAAAAAGCAAAAGGAACAAAAGAAGAAAACGTTATAAGCCGCGTGGTGCTGCGCTCCATGCGCAAGGCACGGTACGCGCCGGAATGTCTGGGGCACTTTGGGCTTGCTGCACCGTGCTATTGTCACTTTACCTCCCCAATCCGCCGCTATCCGGATCTGATGGTACATCGGATGCTGCGCGAGCTGCTGCGCGGAGAGATGACAAAAGAACGGATTGCACGCTATGAAGAGACGCTGGAAGAGATCGCCCGCCATTGCTCGGAGCGGGAGATCGCAGCCATGGAGGCTGAACGCGCGGCGGATGATTTAAAGAAGTGCGAATACATGCAATCGCGCATCGGCACGGTCGAAACGGGGATTATTTCGGGGGTTGCGCAGTATGGTTTTTTTGTGCAGCTGGGCAACACGGTTGAGGGAATGGTGCGCGTGACCTCTATCGCAGGGGATTTTTATGTTTGCGATGCGAAGAATTATCGCATGGTGGGCAGGAATTCAAAGCGCGTGTTCCGGCTCGGCGACCTTGTATGCGTGCGTGTAGCAGGGGTGGATTTGGAAAACAGCAACGTGGACTTTGAATTGGTCCCGAGTGCAAATGGCGGCGCACCCAAACCAAAGAACGGGGAGGAAAAACCGAAGGGGATGCCCGGAAAGCCTAAGACGGCGGAAGAGAAGCCGAAACCAGCGGAGGGCAAACAGCCTTCAAAACGGCGCCGGCGTGCAAAGAACACGGGGAAAGTTGCAAAGGATCCAGAGAAATAGTATAATATAGAACACATTATGGAAGGGGGGAAGGCATTGCCGGTCAAGAAGGGCGTGCGGCAAATTGCGGAAAACCGCAAAGCGAGGCACGAGTATTTCATTGAGGACACATACGAATGCGGTTTGGCGCTTGTTGGCACCGAAGTGAAAAGCATTCGTGCAGGCAAGGTGAACCTGAAGGATTCCTATGCACAGGTAAAAAATGGTGAGACGTTTCTCATTGGCATGCATGTAAGCCCCTATGAGCAAGGGAATATTTTCAACGCGGATCCGTTCCGCCAAAGAAAACTATTGCTGCATAAACAGGAGATCCGTAAACTTCAGTCCCTTGCACAGGCAGAGGGGTACAGCTTGATTCCGCTCAGGCTTTACCTGAGGGACGGCCTTGTGAAACTGGAACTTGCCGTTGCCAAGGGAAAAAAGCTTTATGACAAACGCCATGATCTTGCGGAGCGCGATGCCAAGCGCGACATCGAACGCCGGATGAAGAATGTGGATTGAGCATTTTGTGTTGTTTGTGATATAATATAAGCATAGCGTAGCAAACGCGCAGCCATAGGATGCCGCAGGGTACGGCGGCATCCTGTATGGGGCCGTAAATGGTTTCGACGGGGATCGCTGAAGCCGGATAAGCGAGCCGAAGCCCCGCGCTTCGTTAAAAGCGGGAAATTAAAAAACAACTGACGAATCTAATTTCGTACCCGTCGCTGCTTAAGCAGTGACCGTCCGTCCCCGGTTGCCCACGACCGGGATCACGGGCGTCATCAATGTGGGGAACCAACCTGCATAAGCTTTGCTGCAGGTGGGATCTTATGAAGCTACTAAAATCCTGACCCTGCCGCTGGGGGCCGGATGGAGGGAACGTTAAAACATCGGCTACGCTCGTAGAAAGTCTTGTGGACGGGTCTTCGGACAGGAGTTCGACTCTCCTCGGCTCCACCATTACAATCTAATCCGAACATTTTTGTAACGCTTGACGTGTTCGGGTTAGTCGTTCAGATTGAACGCTAAAGAAATAACCCCGCTTTCCGGTAAGGGAAGGCGGGGTTATTCTCTTTTCCTGCTCATAGCTGCGCGAATAGCAAGCGCCGCCATGCAGTAATTTGTTATTGCTTCGTTCTTTTGCCTGTAAAGCTCCGACAGGCTCAACCCATACATCGCTTGCAGTTTTGCCCGATGTCCCGCATAGCGGCAACGCCGATCTATGAAGAACTGCCGCAATATTTCTTGTTCCTGCTGCGGCAACGTATTCAAAGCGGCTGCGATAAATGCGGCGCGTTGCCGTTCCGCCGCGTCCGTGCTTTCTTCCAGCACTCTAAAGCCTTCAAGCTCTGCTATTGCCGCTTCCCGCATTTTCTCAAAGTCCATTTTCAAGCCCTCGCAATTCCTCCGCCGCCCGCTCGATCCACTCTTCCCAATTTTCCGCCGCTATAACAACATTTAATGGCGTGGGTGAATGTCCGAAAACGTCCTGCGGATCGTCCGGAAAGTGCGCATAATGCAGCGCTTTCAATGTTTCGTCCCGCCGAAGCTTCAACATTGCGGCGTTTTCAATTCGTGCAACCTCGTTTTCATCTTTGAAGCGCCCGCCGGAAGCAAGCGCCCGTTTCGTGTAATCGTCAAAATATAACCGCCGGATCACAAACGCTTCCCGCTCCGGCAGACGATCGACCGCCGCGCGGACAATTTCGCATAGCTCTTTTTTCTCTATGCGTTCGTCGAACTCTTCCGCGCTTTCACCCTCTATCAAGTCGCCCGCTTCCGTCCCGCTCCCGTCCTTGTCGTTCTCAATAATTGCATTGAGAGAGGAACACGGCTGCGGAAATATGCGCTTGTCGCCCTCTCGGACGTTGCCGAACATGGCGTATACCTGTTGTTTGTATTTGAAGTTTATGTAGCTTGTAAGTGCAAATCCCTTTTCCGGATCGAAGGCGTTTACAGCTTCAACCAGCGCCAAATATCCGCATTGCATGAAATCATCAAGATCAACAAACGCGTTTTGCTCAATGATTGAACGGTATTTCACCGCCAAGTAGTAAATATGCCGCCTGTTCTGCGCCCAAAGCAGTGCAAAGGCCTCTTTATTGCCCGCCTTCGCCCGCGCTGCTAATTCCTCATTGCACCATAGCTTTCCCATAAGCTCATACGCTCGCCGCGTCCGGCTCTGTAACTTCTATATTTTGATCGTTCGACAGCTTGCAATAAAGGCTAATATCATCGGTATAGCCTTCGTAGTTGTCTATGCGTTTAATGTCGTAGAACTTGCCGCCGTACTCCACCAGCATTTCCGTTGTTACGTCGGTTCTATGATTGACTGTGAAAACAACTTCTTCCGCCGCGTTCACCATTGCGGAAGCGTAGAACTCGCTTCCGGACAACTGCCGATAGTAAGCCCACAACCTCCCGCTATGGATCGGTCGCCATTCTTCCGTGTTGAACCCGTGTTCGTTTGTCGTGCTTGTAAAAGCAATAATGCGGATTTTCTTATCTTTCAGCTTCATTCCTGCCGCTCCCTCCGTTATAGCGTCCGTATATATTCTTCGTATTTCTCCGTTAAACCTACATAAGCGTCAAGCAGGCTTGCCATGCCGTCTATGCGCTGCTTTGCGGCTTGATTTTTGACCGGAACAATATTGCCGTTTACGTCGGTTTTAACGCCTGTGTTTGTCAAACACCATTTCAAGATCGGGTGATTGTTATAAACAATCCGCTTTGCCTGCAAGTCTGCACCCATGTTCTGCATAGGAAGTGAAAGCGTTTTTGCGCCCTGTATGCAAGGGATCATATTAAACCCGCTCGCCTTCATTTCCTCAACCCAATAGCGGGCGCTCCATGCGTCATAGTAAACCCAAGCGGGAACAATCTTGTATTCCGCCGCCATTTCCAAAAACCACGCCGTTACGTCCTTGTAATTGATCGTGTTTCCGGCGCAAGTGCGCAATAGTCCACGATCCCGCCACTTGTCATAGGGTATCTTTTCTTCCGCCACGCGGCGCTCTAACGTTTCTTCCGGTATCCAGTACATTTGCGTAACACACCGTTTCCCCGTGTCCTTGTCGATCATCAAGAGCGTTGCACACGTCAAATCAAGCGTTTTCGACAGGTCAGCGCCGCCGATCGCAAACTTGTTCTTGAAGCGGGCAAGATCGAACGTTTCCGCGTTGTCTATGTCCTCATAGGACAGCCACGCCGTGCTTAACGTATCCTTGATATTGAAATCCTTTACCAGCAGGCCGCGCAATTCGTTAGGGTTATTTTGTGCGCGGGCAACCTTTGTTTGAAGATCATCTATTTTCTTGATCGTGCCTAACGCGGGGTTTGCCTTCTGCCATGCCTCCGGCTGCGTCCATTCCTCGCGGCTGTCAAGCTCATAGAGGATTGGAAGAAACGTATCATCTTTGAAAACGCCGTCGACGATATTGCAGGCCGTCGCATACATTTCATCAAAGATGTTTTCGCGGATCGTTCCCGCCGTCGTTATCATAATCAAGAGCGGCTGGCGGCGGGCGCTCTGCGATTGCTTCATAACCTCGTATAAATTGCGGTCTTTAATGCCGTGCAATTCGTCGATCACAACGCAATGAGAATTTAGGCCGTCCATGCTGCCGCTGTCCTTGCTCAACGCCTCCATTTTTGAAAACGTGTTTGCAAAGTATAGATCGCCCTTGCGCTTGCGTACAAGCTCGCGCAACTGTGGGCTTTGCTTAATCATGTTATAGGCCTCTTCAAAGATAAGCCGCGCTTGATCTCGCTTTGTGGCAACGCAATAGATTTCCGCGCCCGCTTCACGGTCGGCGATCATCATATAAAGCGCAATGCCCGCCAGCATGGTACTTTTGCCGTTCTTTCGGGCAACGTAGAACATTGCTTCGCGGTACTGCCGCAAGCCCGTTTCTCTATCGACGAACCCGAACAGCGCGGATATGAAAGCCTTTTGGAACAATTCAAGCGTTACAGGCTTGCCCGCCCACTCGCCCTTTGAATGCTTGCAGAAGCGTTCTATAAACTCAATCGGGCGCAAGGCCTTCTTTTCGTCAAAGATATACCGTGCGCCCGCTTCCGGCGCTTCGATCCGCCGCGCCAGCTCTTCATAAACCTTCCGAACCCTGCGCGAAACAACGCATTTACCGCCTTCAATCTCCCTCCAATATTCAAGAATGTAATTCAAGGTTTATCCCTGCTTTGTGATGAAGTCCAGCACTTCATTTTTCTTCTTGCTGTCAACCTCCGGCGGCGGTAATAGGTCGGTAAGCTGCTTATAAAGAAGGCTGTAACGCTGGATCGTCGTATTATAAGACTTCAAAGCAGGGCTTTCCCGCAAGAACTCTTGTTTACCCTGCTTGAAGTGGTCAACTGTGCCGTTTTCCTTGATCTTTTCGCGCAAATCTGCAAGGGTTTCCGCCACGAAAGATATTTCAACAATGAGCTTTTCGGCTATGTCTTTGCGATCCGCCGGAACAAGTTTCAATATCTTTTTAAGTTTGCGCACGTCCTTCAATCTCTCATTATCTCTATCGTTTGTCATGGCAAATCACCCCGTTTCAATACTACCCGTTCGGGCTTTTGCCCTCCCCTCATATGTGCGCCCGTGGAGAGGAAAAGACAGGTTGCCCCCTGACGGTGCGTTTTCCCCCTCTAAAAAATTTTAGTGGGGGGTATTTCGTCGCTGCGTCGTGAAGCGTCGTACTTCTCGAACCATTCCGCCGCCAGCTTTTCATTTAGCTTCCGGTTGTGCGCTCTGCTTTCGTCGCTCTGAATGCGTCGTATGCACTCTTCAAGCGTTGTCGGCATTAGAACAACCTCCGCCCGCAATTCGTCGGCAATGGCTTTCATTTCCCGTGTGTCTGCGATCGTCGTTATCACGAAGGCGCGTTCCCATCTGCCGCGCCGCGCCTGTATGATCTGATATAGCAATTCCCGAACTTCCAGCGCAACGGACAGGATCGGCGCATGGTTCAAATGCACGTTGCCCGTTTCACCGTTCAGCGCTGCGCACAGATAATCAAGATCAACAACTAAATCGTTGCCGCTTTTATGCTGCGCAACGTATGTTGTTTTCCCGCTCGCCGGACTTCCGCACACAAGAAATACATTCGCTTGCTTTATTACGTTGCCTTCATCATCGAAGGCAATACCATTCAGCCGCGCCGCCTGCCCCCGCGCCTTCATATCCTGTGAATGCTCTTCCGCGTGGCACTTTTCGCAAACGGCTTTCAGATTGTCCCAATTCAACGTTATATCCGGATCGTTGACGTTCCACGGCTTGATATAGCGAATATGGTGGACTACGGAAGCCGCCCCACCGCAACGTTCGCAAATATAGTGCTGGCTTTGCAAATAAGCCTCGCGCGTCTTGCGCCACTCCTTGCTGTCATAGAACGGCCTCGCGTAGTCCTTCGCCATACCCTTAACCCCTTTCCGCTTTCAGTTGAAGCGTTTTCAAAAGGCTGTCAATAGTCCGCTGTATCTTGTCAGCGTCTACCCGCTCCGCATGATACCAAAGCGTAAGAATGAACTTTCCCGCCGTATCTGCTAACGGTTCGGTTTTCTGTGCCTCCGCCGGAATGCCCGTGCAAAGCTCGATATAGTCCGGAATAGCCGCAAGCAATCCCGTTATAATATCGTCGTTGTCGGTGTTATCCAGCCGTAACGCTTCGCGGGCTTGCTCTAACGTAAGCATTGCACCCGCTCCCGATTAAGTCGCCGAACGTGTCAGCTTGATAAAGGCCTCTTCCACAATGGGCTTGCAATCGGCAACCGCCATAGCGCGGTAATCAATGCGCCCGCTCTTGAAGCTGCTTTCGCGGGAAGCCTCGATCGTGATACCCTCCGGCAGATTGTAGCCCATGTAGTTGAAGTTACCGAACAGGATAGTTTCCGCCGGGAGGTAATCATCAACAACGACAGGGAAGCCAAGAATTTTTCCGATCCCCTCGGCCTTCGGATCAGCAATGAAGATCGGTCGCCCGTTGCTGTCCACCATGCTGTAAAACAGGTTGTACAGCGCGGCGTTGTTCATTGCCCAGCAAGCGCCGGAAGCGTACCCGCGTTTCAGCGCGGCAACGACCTTCACAACGTCGGCATATTTCAGCCCGTTTGTTTTGTGGAAGGTAAGGGCGTTTGTATCGCCCCAAGAAATGCCGTTCAGAACGCCCGTACCCTGCGAAGAACCCGTACCGTTTACAAGGCCGTCCGCAATGCAGGCCATCACGCAATTAGTAAGCTCTTCCACAAGGTAGCTTTCAAATGCGGCAATGCTCATGCTCTGCACTTTGACGCTGATAGAAAGCACCTTCATAATTTCGTAGCCGTCGAAAGAAACGGTTGCGACGCTGGGCGCTGCGCTGTCAACCGCTGCGCCCTCGGTGTGCCAGCTTGCAGCGGCGGCGGGAGTACCGACGGGGATAGCGATTTTAGAAGGCACATTGAAGGAACGGCAAACGCTCATAATGCCGCCCATCGTGCGGGCTTTGCTGATAACCTCGTTCAGCGTCTGCGTGGGGAGAACCGCCGCAACGTTGCCGGAAGTGCCGTAAGCGTCTGCCCGCTGCTCGGTCATGGCGCGATTGAAGGCCGCTTCCTCAAAGCTGTTCAGCTTGCGCCCCAGCAGGCGTTTCATAAACGCGCTGCGGTATTCGGCGCTGTTGAATACGTCGCCTTCGGTAGCCTCATAGCTTGCGCGGCGCTCGAAGGTCATACCCGCACCCGCCACGGGGTTAAAACTGTTCTGCTGCCCGCCTGCGGCGCGGCTCTGTACATTCTGCTTTGCCTGCGAAAGTCCTTCAAGCTCAATATTGAGCGCGTCCACGTCGGCGGTTGCGTCGGTGGCAACAATGTTCTTGATCTCTGCCGCTCTGCACTCGATTTCCTCCAACGTAGAAGTGCGGTAATGGTTGAAAGCCTCTGCAATAGTCTTGAATTTCATTTTGTATTCCTCCGTTTGATTGAAATAATGGCGTTTGCCGTTTCTGTGATCTGCTTTGCGAAGGCAAGGTTTTCACTTCGCGCCGCTTTTGGGTTGTTGCTGCCCTCGTAGCCGGAAGCAATTTTCTTCTGCTCCCGCTCCAAGATGTCAATTTGCTTGTAAAGCACTTCTGTAAGCGATTTACGCCGCTTGTCCTGTGCGGCCTCCGCCGCCTCGGTCTGCTCCCGCTCCGGCTCGGCGGGCTTTTCGATATGGATTTCAATTTCTGTTGTATTCCCGTCCTGTTTGACAATGGCGGGCTTTACAACAATGCCGTTTTCGTCTGCCATAGCGTTATACCTCTTTCAGCAGAATTGAATTCGCCTTGATAATGGCTTTCGCCCTCTCCGCCGCCGTAGAAGTCCATGCGTTAATAGCGGATCGCGCTTCAACGCTGGTCTGCGGATAAGCAGGGAACGGAACGACGCTGATTTCATACACTTTTTCAATCTTTGTGATCGTGCGTGTATTTGTCGCCGCGTCGTAGCTGTCGCCGCCCTCCGGCACTTTGAAGGCGAAGGACATTCCGGAAAGATCGCCGCGCTGTACTGCCGTATAAACGCTTCGCGCTTCCTCGGTGTCCGGTAATTCTGCAACCATGCTTAACCCTGCCGCGTCAAGCGTCAGTTGCATTGTTTTGGGCGTTCTCGCAAGCGGTACTTTGTTCAAGTCGTGATTGTAGAACAATCTCGCGTCGGACAAGTCCGCATGATCCAGCGCCCCCGCTCGGATAATTTCAATAAACGTGCCTGCCGGATCGTTTATCGTGGTGGGCTGGTCGTAAACAATCGGCCTACCCTCTAATTTAAGAACCTTCGCCGCGCCTGCCGCCGCCGCGTCCGCTCTTATTTCGCATACTCTAATTTCCTTCATGCCTGCGTTCCTCCGTTCTCTCCGTTTTTGCCGTCCGCTCCCGCTCCGGTATCACCGTTCAGCGCTGCGGGCGCTTTTGCCTTTGCAAGCTGGTATTCCTCCGCCTTGTCCGCGTCAACGTAATTCAGCGATTGAATGCGGCGATCTCCGCCGGAAACACTCGGAAGGTTCAGAATTTCCAATGCTTGATTGACCGTAAGCAAGCCCATAGGCATAATTTCACGGATCAAGTTTACTTTCGTCGCGTTGCTGGTGAATTGAAGTCGCCCGCTCTCGAACAGAATAGAATTGCCGAAGGCTCTTTCCCGATCGTTGAACAGCTTGCGCGTAAATTCAAGGCTTAATTGCAGCGCCAGCGGTTCAATGACGCTTTCATAGAACGCCGCCCATTGGTTTTCGTCGTAGCTGCTGTTTACGATCGCTTCCGAAACGCCTAAATAGTCGTAAATCTTCGTTTTCACGGCCTGCATTTGCTTTTCGTCGATCGCATACGGCTTGTTGTCGATCGGGATATACTCGGCGGCGCTGTCAAGAACGGCAATGCCGCCGTTGTTGTTGATGTTCAAATAGTCCTGTATGAAGTTTTCGCGCATTTCCTTCAAGATGTCGGCATTCGCAAGCTGTGTGCGTTTCAGAATGCCGCGAATGCTCGCGCCTGTCTTGATCGCGGAAACAATGCCTTCATTCTGCGCGTGGGCAAGCTGCAACGCGGGGGAAAGCGCGTCGTTCGGATCGCCTAAAATATCGTTCCCGTTGAAATTGCGGCGAAGGTGGACAATATCCGCATACGGTAAAATGACTTCACGCCCGCCGGAAAAGATGAAGCGCACATATAGCGCCCCGCCCGTGTCGCTCAAAAACTCCGCATGAACCGGATTGAGTGGGAACACGGCGACGCATTGCCCGCGTTCGTCCTTCTGAATGTACGCAAAAGCGTTGTTGTACAGAAAATAGTGGGTAAACAGCTTGTACAGCATATCGAAGGCGGACATATACGGGTTTGGCTCAACCTGTAACATACGGTTTAACTTGCAATCGCCTGTTACCTGTTCGTGATCCCGATACTTGATAATGTGCGATCCTTTCAGCTTTGCAGCATTGCGGGCGATCGCGTCAACGGCGCTTCTGAAAATGTCGTTGCTGTATGCGTTCCCGCTCCATGCCGAAAAGGCATTCCCGCCGCCGATGATTTCCGCGCGGCTTGTTTCCCGTGCTGGCGGCTTTACCCTCCCAAAAATACGGCTAAAAATACTCATTCTTCCGTTTCCACCTCTTCCACGTTCCATTTGCCTTCATTACCGCCGTTTTTGCTCATTTCCTCTTGAAAAACCTCCCGCATACGGGCTTGAATTTTGTCCCTCATGCGCACATCTGCAAGGGTTTTCCACGGGCGGGCTGGAAGTCGTGAAGTCCCAATTTCATATACATAGCCTTTTAGCGCATTCGGAACGCCGTGGCGGTCATAGCCTGTCGGGCGGATCGTGATATACTTTCCGCTATCGCCCTTCTTGATCTTTGACGCTTTAATAGACTTGATAAGATCGCCTGTGTCCCGTATCTCGTATTCCTTCAAAGCGGCCTGCATTTCCTCGCGGGCTATCTTCGCGCCCGCGTGTAGCATATGATTAACTGTTCCGCTGACTTTCGCGCCCCTTGCTTGAAGCTGATATTGAATGCTGTCCAGCCCCGTAAACGTGAACTTTGCCATTTTGCGCCCTCCTTTCTTCCTGCTCCTGTTTGCTGCGCCGTTCCTGCTGACAATCGCAACGTTCCGAAGGATCAAGGGCGCAACCGCAATGCGGGCATACTCTGAAATACATTTTCGTTTCTCCTTTCTGTCTGCTTTTTCTCCCACCCCTCCGCCCCTCCCGCTGGGAGGGGGACAGGCTCAAAGGAATTGAACACGCCTGCGGGCGGGCTGCTGTCTGCGTGTCTATGTGCTTCCTCTGATGATTTTTTGTTATCCCCGCCGCCGTCCTGCTTCTATCACTCCGGCAACTCACCGTAAAGAGGCTTTCGCGGCATATCCTCGCGCCGCGTTGCGCCGCTCCGGTATTCCACGATCCTCTTGACGGCTCGCCGCCTTCGTGATCTATCTAAAGCAGGCGACGGGGAATTAAACAAAAATCATCTTCAAAGAAAGTGTTGGTTATCGAACCTTACTTATTTACAAGGCCTTCAAAGCTGATCCGCGATCAGCATTTTAGAGGCCGTTTCCGGTTATTCGGTGGCGGTGCTTCCGCCGCGTCCTCGTTACGAACGTACTTGAAGCACATATAGCCGTAACGGTTCGTCTTTGCGTCCACAAGCCTATAACCCTTCGGCGCTCGCGGCGGCTTGCTCTCGGAATACTCCCGCTTTGCTTCCGTCGCCGCTTCCTTCTCCGGCTGGCACAAATTCCGCGTACCCTTGTAATGGTGGCGTGTCCCTCTCTCCGGTGTCCAATGGTCGAAAAGGTAATTTGCAAGGCCTGTATAATCCCGCCCGTGATCTACGCCGTTGTAGTAGTTGTGTTCCCGCAAGTGTTCAATACGAATGATCGTTCCGCCGTCCCACTTCTCCCGTATCTGCTCTTCGGTCAGCCCGTTAGATACCATGTGAAAGTGAATGCGGCTCGTTGTCTTGCCTCTGCCGGGGTAAAGCGCTATTTGCGCGTCCGGATTTAACCGCCGCAACCGCCGCCAAAACGGATTTATGATCCCGTCCGCCTCGGCGAAGGTATGTACTTCGTGTTCGTTGTCCAGCGTGATCGTGGTATAGAGGGAAGCGGGGGAAAACGTCGCGTTGAACATTCGCGCATGATTTCGACGGGCTAACCGCTGCTTGAAGTCCTCGTATTCCTCCGCGCTGCTGAACCGTGGGCGCGGCTCTGCCTTCTTTACGTCCTTTGTCCGATCCGGCAAGGTGTACACCTCCTGTTCACATACGCTACCCGCGAAAATCCTTCTTTTTGCTCGCATTTTTGGCCTCCTGCCTTGACAAAAGGCCGTACAACTGCTATAATTTATTTGTAGTGAATAGCTGTTGTACAGCCCTAACGTTCATCGGTTGCCGCCGATGGGCGTTATTTTTTTGTCCTCTTTTTTCATAATGCTACTGCCTCCAGCAATTCCGCTATGTATGGATCGCGGCGGCGCTCCGGCGAAAGCGTCCGGACGGCCTCGCGGCATTCCTCGCGCAACTCGTAACGATCTTCAAGGCGATAGGAAGAAGCCGGATCATGAAGGGGGAAATATGCTTCATAGCTCACAAGATCGGCTTTCCGGCATTTCTCACCGTAATATCTGCGTAGTCGAAGAAACTTCTTTTTGACCGCTCCGCAAGCTATCGCGTCAAAGCAAACGCCCGCCGCGATCCCTCTTTCTAACGCTTCTTCCGCAACTTCAACAACGGTTTCATATGCGATCGCTATAACGTCGTCCATTTCGCACCATACGTCTTTGCATTGAAGAACGCCGCACATTTTCAGCGCCGTATATTTTGCAGGCTCTAACGCTTTCAATATTGCGCCGTCCCGCTCCGCTCTTGTTGAAAAAGGCTTAACGCGCGGTTTATGCTCTGCCGCCGCCTCCGCATAGTGCTTGAAAAGCTGTTCCGGCGTAACCTCCAGCGCGTCCGCGATCATCTGCGCCGTTGTGTCCGTTACGCTCTTCATCTGCTGTTTTGGGACAATGCCGCCCGCTGCCCATGTTTCGTATGCTGCTATTGAATAACGGCTTACGCCGGAAAGCTCCGCCAACTTCGTAACAGTCCAGCCGCGCCGCCTGCGCTCCTGCTCAATCGTGTTCGGGAAACTCTGACATTTGAAGTTATATTTTCTGCTTCCTGTCATACCGCGCCGCCCTCCAACGAAAGAACCTTGCAAATGATATGCGCCTTGAATGCCTTGCCCTTGTATGCGTCAAGGTATGTCGCATAATTCGCCCGTGCGATCTCCGTAATGATCCCGCACGGCAACGGAAGGGCGGCAAAGTCTAACGCAAATTCGTAATAATCCAGCTTCCGGCGGTTCTGCTCCCGATCCTCTGCGCCCATTTGGAAGCTCTCTTCTTCCATGCTCCGGTATTCCTTCTCAATCGCGGCTATCTGTATCAGGCTTGATCCCCATACCTCCGTTTCGTAACCCTCATACGGGGAACGACCGCCGCCGCGTTTCTTTTTCCTCTTGCTCATTGTTTACGCTCCTTTCGCCTCCGACGGCCTGCCGTATGAAGTTTCTTTCGGTAAGCAGCCGTATTTCTTCTTGTGCCATGCCTCGAACTTTGCTTGATTGTCCGGATCGTCGAAGAAACTTCCGATCGCTTCAAACAAGCCCCGACAATGCGCCGCCATGACGGGCGCGGGCATTGTGTCAAGCTGTACCGTTATCCCGCTCATGTGTTAGGCCTCCTTTATTTGTTGTGCGCACACAACATAGTTGCTAAAAAAAATATTGTCGATCGGCTCTTGAAGAGCGCGGGCAATTTGAAACATGACAACGTTTGAAATTCTTGTTTGCTTCCCGCTCTCAATCGCCGAAAGATACGGCCTGCAAATGTTAGCCCGCTCCGCAAGCTGCGCTTGTGTCATTCCTCTTTTCTTGCGGTACTCTTTTACCTTGTTTAACACGCCGTCCACCTCCTATATGTAAAGCATACACAACAAAACCCATTTTGTCAAGCGTACACAACAAAATTATTTTGTAAATTTTCTGTGCTTGTCTTGATTTATTGTAGTGTGTAGTTTACAATATGATAAAAGGCGGTGTTGTGTATGGATAACAATGCATTAGGTAAGGCAATACGGAAAGCGCGTGGTGATCTTTCGCTTCGTGATTACGCTAAAAAAATCGGAATAAGTCATACGCATTTGGACAGTATCGAAAAAGGCTATGATCCGCGCACGGGTAAGCCCGTGACAATTAGCCTTGATACGTTTGTCAAGCTGTCTGACGCTACCGGAATACCGCTTGAAGAATTGCTTTTCATGTTAAAGTACAACCTTAACGACCTTGAAGCGATCGAAGAAAAACCCGCCACAAGTAGAACGCCAATAGAAAGTATGCTTTTAAGATATTTTTCAAATGACGCTTCGCAATTTGGAAAACATCTGCAAGCTAAAATCCAAGAGCAAGTGAACAGCGAAAGCAATTCTTCTCTTTTACTTGAACAGATGAACGAATTGTTTAACAATGTTTCCAAATTGTCCGAAACTGAACAAAAGGCTTTTTATACCGGACTTGTAAAAGGGATAGAGCGTTGGGAAAATGAACAGAAGGGGGAATAATAATGCCGGAAGCATTAAACGCGGTCATATACGCCCGCTATTCCTCCGATCGTCAGACAGAACAAAGCATAGAAGGACAATTACGGGAATGTTACGCATTTGCGAAAGCGAATGATATAGCCGTAATTGATACCTATATCGACCGCGCTATCAGCGGCAAGACGGACAACCGCCCCGCCTTTCAAAAGATGATAGAGGACAGCGCAAAGCGTCAGTTTCAAGCCGTCATTGTGTACCGCCTCGACCGCTTCACCCGCAACCGCTACGACAGCGCAATTTATAAAGCCCGTTTGAAGAAAAACGGCGTGAAGGTTCTTTCCGCTATGGAGAACTTGAACGGATCGCCGGAAAGTATCATCATGGAAAGCCTGCTTGAAGGCATGGCGGAATATTACAGCGTTGAATTGTCGCAGAAGATCACGCGCGGCATGAGGGAAAACGCCTTGAAGGGTAAGGCGCTGGGCGGTCAGCGCGTATTGGGGTACAAGGTCAATTCCGATTGCTATTTTGAGATTGACGAAACAACCGCGCCCGTTGTCGTTGATATTTTCAAGCTGTACAGCAGCGGCAAGACGGTAAAAGAAATATGCGATATTCTCAACGCTCGCGGCGTGAAAACGGCTCGCGGCGGCGCGTTCAATAAAAATAGCCTGCATACTATCTTGACGAACAAGAAGTACATAGGCATTTACAAAACAAAGTATGGGGAGATCGTCGGCGGCATTCCGGCGATCATCGACAAAGAATTATTTGAAATGGTGGCGTTGCGTATGGAACAAAACAAAAAAGCCCCCGCAAGAGCGAAGGCAGAAATAAACTATTTGCTTTCAACAAAACTGTTTTGCGGGAAATGCCGCTCCGCTATGGTTGGCGAAAGCGGCACAAGCAAGACGGGCAAGAAATACTATTACTATGCCTGCGTCAAGAAAAAGCGTGAAAAGGCCTGCGACAAAAGCAACGTAAAAAAAGACTGGATCGAAGATTTAGTGATCCAGCGTACCGTTACGGACATTCTGAAAGACGATGTTATAGAGAAGATCGCGGATCGGCTTGTTGAATTGCAGAAGGCGGAAGCCGCCGAAAGCGGGACAATGCTTTATTTGGAAAACTCCCTTGCTGAAATTCAAGTTTCTATCAAAAACATTATGACCGCGATTGAAAAGGGTATCATAACCGAAAGCACGAAAACCCGCTTGACCGAATTAGAGGACGAAAAGCGCAACGTTGAAATAGAGATTGCAAAAGAAAGCATTGCGCGGCGGATCATCAGCAGGGAACAAATTATTTATTGGATTTCCAGCTTTAAGGACGGCGACATAACAAGCGAAAAATACTGCCAGCAGCTCATTGATACCTTTGTTCACGCCGTTTTCGTCTATGATGATAAGATTGTCATAACCTACAATTACAGCGGCGAAAACAATACCGCTACTATTTCGGATTTGGACTTATCAAGTCCACCATATAAGAACGCTAATATTGATACGATGAGTGTCAACATTAGCGTTTTTATTTTGCACACGGTAGCCGTCAGAAGGTCTTGGTAGCAAGGCTTTCTGGCGGCTTTTTTGTTTTCTGCCGTTTGTAGAGTGCAAAGAAAAAGCCCCGTCTACGGAGCATATCGGTTTATTACGCCTTGCACTCGGCAAACGGAAACTTGGGGGTGTGCATAGGGTGTGCACTCGGCAAACGCTAACCAAGTGAAGCAAATTATAGTTTTAGGTTGGTCATCACAACTCAAATGCAAATAAATATCAACAAACAACAACAAACAACTTGTAAAGTCACAAATTCTGTGCTATACTTTATTGAAGGTTTGTATAACCACCAGAAATATGACGAGGTGAAAAAATGAGCGAGATTATCAATGACAAGTGGATAAATATTGATGAAGCAGCTACTTACTTAGGCGTGAAGTCCGTTACCGTAAGGGACTGGATTAGAAAAGATAAAGGAATACCCGCCCACAAGATAGGAAAACAGTGGAAGTTCAAAGTGTCCGAGCTTGATGCTTGGGTCAAAAGCGGCAAAAGCGCTATGGAGTAAATCTCCCATAGAATTCTATAAAATGTACACTGCATAAATGAGAATGGAGTAAAAAGAGGAATATGGCTGTGAAAAAATCAGAATTGTACTCCCTGTTATGGGAAGCTTGTAATAAATTAAGAGGCGGTGTCGAGCCGTCACGCTATAAGGACTATGTGCTTGTCTTGCTATTCTTCAAATATGTATCTGACAGATATAAGGGGCGCAGGTTTGCCGAGTTTACCGTCAATCCGGGCGGTTCCTTTGACGACCTTATTGCCGCCAAAGGCAAAAGTGATGTTGGCGAAAGAGTCGATAAAATCATTCAGAAGTTCCTGGAAGATAATAGACTGCAGGGTTCTTTGCCGGACGTAAGCTTTAACAACCCGGATGAACTCGGCTCCGGCAAGGAGCTGGTCGACAAAGTTTCAGGGCTTATCGCCGTGTTCCAGAATCCTGCTATCGATTTCAAGAGTAACCGGGCAAGCGGCGATGACATCATCGGTGACGCTTACGAATACTTCATGATGAAGTTTGCGCAGGAATCCGGCAAAAGTAAGGGACAGTTCTACACACCAAGTGAGGTTTCCCGCATAATCGCCCGGCTTATCGGCATCGGTAGCATTAAAAACGATGTTAACAAGAAATGGACTCTGTACGACCCTGCGGCAGGAAGCGGAAGCCTGCTAATCCGCGCAGCAGACGAAGCACCCGTGGATGAAGGCGGCGCTTCCATCGTCACGATTTTCGGACAGGAAAAATATCCCGACACTGCTGGTCTTGCAAAAATGAACTTCATTCTCCATAACAAAGGAACCGGCGAGATAAAAAGTGGCAACACACTTTCAACCCCGCAGTATCTGGACGAGTTCGGTGAACTGAAAAAGTTCGACTTCATCGTCATGAATCCTCCGTTTTCCGACAAGGCATGGACAGACGGAATCAAGCCCTCAAATGATAAATACAAAAGATTCGACGACTATGGAATTCCACCGGAAAAGAACGGCGACTACGCATGGTTCCTCCATGTTTTGAAATCGCTGAGTCTGACCGGCAAAGCGGGCATCGTTATGCCCCACGGTGTTCTGTTCAGAGGAAACGCCGAGGAAACCATCCGCAAGAAGATTCTCGCAAAAAAGTGGATTAAGGGTATTGTTAGTCTCCCCGCCAACCTCTTCTATGGAACAGGCATTCCGGCCTGCATCGTCATTATCGATAAGGAAGACGCTGAAAGCAGAACCGGTATCTTTATGATAGATGCCAGCAGCGGCTACAAGAAAGACGGAAGCAAGAACCGTCTGCGTGAACAGGATATAGAAAAAATCGTCCGCTATTTCAACGCGCAAATAATAGAAGACGGATATTCCCGCTTTGTTACCTATCAAACGATTCTCGATGAGAATGAGGGCAATTTGAACATCCCTCGCTACATACCGAAGATTGACGACACTCTTCCGCAGAATATTGCCGCCCATTTGAACGGCGGTATTCCGAAAACGGATATTGACTCGCTTGAAAAGCTGTGGACGGTGGCTCCAGAATTGAAGAGCGTACTGTTCTCTTCACTGGATGCGGAACACAGCATCTACAATTTAGCCGTGGCTTCTGATGATATTGAGGAAACGATATATCAAGACACATCTATTATGTCAGAAAAAGAAAAAGAGCTCGTCGTTACCTTCTCCTCATGGCGAGATGAAGTCCGAGAAATTCTTCTTAGCATCACTTCCGACACAAGTCCCAAGGTGCTTATCCGTAGCATCTCCGGCAAGGTGCTCACCGCATATCACGATTCCAGGCTGCTGGATAAATATGATGTGTACGACTGCCTTCTAAACTATTGGAATGAAAAGCTCCAAGATGATGTGTATGCCATCAAGGTGAGCGGCTACGAAGCCGGTCGTGAAATAGATTACGAGTATGCCAAGAAGAAGGCAAAAGATGAGAACGGCGAGACTATCTCTGTGGATGACAAATCCAAAGTAAAATCCTTTGACGGCACTCTGATTCCGCGAACAATTGTCGAACGGACATATTTTGCGGACGAATGCGCCGCCATCACCGCTCTTGAAGAACAGTGCGATCTTATTGAGTCCGAACTGGATGAAATGCGTGAGGAGGAATCCGGCGAGGAAGGACTGCTCCTTGAGGTTTTAAACGAAAACGGCGACTCCATACCGAAGGCAAACCTCATCAAGCGAATTAAGGAACTTGACGCAAAGAAAACATCTGAGGAAGCGAATGTGCTTACGCAGATTGCCGAATTCTTCACTGCCGGAGATAGTGATGCTATCATGGTGCTGCTGAAGCAAAATCCCACGCTTGCTACCTATGAACTACAGAATAAAAAAGGCGCTTTCATTAAATCCAAAATTGCCGCCGCACTTAAAGACGCGCTGGCAAACGCCATTCTTCCCGAAATTTATGCTGATGAATATGCCGCCCTTATCGCTTATCAAGACAAGCTGTCCTTGCTCGACGAAGCAAACAAAAAGCTGAAAGACCTGCGCAAGGAGCTGGACGAAAAGGTCGAGAAGAAATACGGCGAGCTTACCGTGGACGAAATCAAACATCTTCTCTTTGATGAAAAGTGGATGGTGCGGCTGTCCGGCGATATCGGTGGCGAAGTTGACCGGGTCCTGAACGGTCTTGCGTCAAGAGCAGTACTGATTGCGAAACGCTATGAAAGAACCTTGAAGCAGACCGAAGAGAGAACCTCCAAATCCAAGGCGGCGGTAAAGGTGGCGCTTGAAAGGATGGGGTACAAATGGTAACTTATCCGAAGGACTGGACTGAAGAATGCTTAGAAAATATAACCTCATCAATTATAACTGGCGGAACTCCATCAACCACTAATCAATCATTCTGGGGTGGAACTATCCCATGGTTAGCATCGGCAGAAATACATCAAAAGAGAATCACCAGACCGACAACATATATCACTGATGTTGGCTTGCAAAATTCGTCAGCAAAAATCGCTCCTAAGAATTCTGTTTTGATTGCTTTAGCCGGACAAGGAAAAACAAGAGGAACTGCCGCTTTTCTACAGCATGATATGGCTATCAATCAGTCGTTGGCAGCACTGGTTGTAAATGCGAAAGCTGACCCAGAATTCTTATTTCATTCTATGGAAACAAGCTATACGAGTTTGCGAGAAATATCTTCCGGTGATGGTGGACGAGGTGGATTAAATAAGAAACTCCTAAAAAAATACACCATTGTTCTTCCTACAAATGTTTTAGAACAGGAAGCCATCGCCGAAACGCTCTCCTGCATGGACGAGCACATTGCCAACCTCACGGAACTTATCGAAAAGAAAAAAGCTATCCGTGACGGCGCTTTGGAGGATTTGGTAAACGGCAGAACGCGATTGAAGGGGTTCAACGACGAGTGGGATATTCGGTGTGTCGGAGAATGCGCCTATATTTATTCAGGAGGTACTCCCAAAACGACAAATCCCTATTTTTGGAACGGTGATGTGGTTTGGCTTACCCCTGGAGAGATAACAAATAACAAAGGATTATATATTCATACATCTGAACGAAAGATAACTGTAGATGGCGTTAATAATTCATCTGCCACTCTTTTACCCAAGGGTACCATTTTACTTTGTACCAGAGCCACAATTGGCTATTTGGCTATTGCGGAGACCGAACTGGCTACAAACCAGGGATTTAAAAACTTGGTTTGCAAGCCCGATATAGATAATGTTTTCTTTGCTTATGCACTCATGACAAAGAAATCGGAAATGGTGACAAAAGCAATCGGAACAACTTTCTTAGAAATATCAAAAAAAGCACTATCGGGCATCGAAATGCGTATACCCTTACTCCCTGAACAACAAGCCATTTCGTCTGTACTGACGGCGATGGACGAGGAAATACTTGCTCTTGAAGAAGAAAAAGAAAAAATGCTGCAAATCAAAGCCGGAGCAATGGACGACCTGCTCACCGGGCGGATACGGCTTACGAGACAAGGAGGATAACGATGTCAGTTGACTCAGAAAGAAAATTACAGAACAAGGTCAAACATTGGCTGATTGATGATCTCGGCTATATCTTCCTTGGCAATCTGGAGGATCGGCACAACACGCCCATCAAGGAAGAGCTGCTGATCGCCAACCTTAAAAAGCGCGGTTACAAGAAAGAGCAAATAACAAAGGCGGTCGCAGAGTTGCGCAGCCGGGTTTCCAATCAGGCAGATGCACTGTATCAGGTGAACAAGGCGGTGTATTCTCTCCTGCGTTATGGGTTGCAGGGCGTAAAAGATGATGCAGGTCACCGCGACACGGTTCACTATATTGATTGGACAGATGCCGGCGTAAGAAACAATGATTTCTATGTAGCGGAGGAAGTAACAGTTCTACGTTACGATCGCACGACCACGAAACGTCCCGACCTCGTCCTATATGTCAACGGCATCGCTCTGGGAATGTTTGAGTTGAAGCGTTCCTGTGTCAGTGTCGGAGAAGGTATCCGGCAGATGCTCACGAATCAGAAGAAGGAAAACATTGAGAGCTTCTTTGCCACTGAGCAGTTTCTCTTTGCCGGGAACGAAGCCGAGGGCCTACGCTACGGCACGACCGAAACTCCAGAGAAATATTATTTAAAATGGAAGGAAGACGCAAAGGCAACTGACACACTGTCCGCCGAAATTAAAGCTCTCCGCGAAAAAGAACCGAATTTGCTGCGGGACAGCATTGTTGCCCTATGCCAGAAGGAGCGTTTCCTATCTCTTATCCATGACTTTGTAATTTTCGATGCCGGCATCAAAAAGGTCGCAAGGCACAATCAGTATTTTGCCAATATCGCCGCAAGGAAGCGGATTCACGACAAGGACGGCGGTATCATTTGGAATACGCAAGGCTCCGGCAAATCTCTCATCATGGTATGGCTGACAAAATGGATTATCGAGAATGTATCAGACAGCCGTGTTGTAATCATCACTGACCGCGAGGAGTTGGACGACCAGATTGAGAGTCTGTTCTTCGATGTGGGGGAAAATGTTGTCAGGTCAAAAAGCTGTTCAGACTTGAGGACAATACTGGATAAAAATGAAAATTCAATTGTCTGCTCTTTGATACACAAGTACGGTCACAATGCAGGAAAACAAGCGGATATTGACCAATACCGTAAGGAATTGCTCGCGAACCTTCCGAAGGACTATAAGGCAAAGGGCAACATTATTGCCTTTATTGATGAGTGCCACAGAACGAACTCCGGCAAGCTTCACGAGGCGGTTCGCACCTTGATGCCGGACGCTGTCCTTATCGGCTTCACAGGTACACCTCTGCTCAAAACCGATAAAAAGACGAGCCTTGTTACTTTTGGCACTTACATCCACACCTATGCCATCGGAAAGGCTGACCCCGTGGCTGTGGACATCGACACCTTTGGCACGAGCGCTCTTTCCAACGAGGCTCTGCGTGAGATTGTGATGTCCGTGTTCAATCTGCGTCCGGCGGCGATCATCGAGAAACTGCGCCTGCGTAACGCTATCTACGAGGACCCCGCGACCTACGGGCACTTCAATTCCTGCTTGTTCCCGTGGGAGGATACCAGCATGAGGCTATACAACGAACTAAGAAAGGCGGCTGAAGCGTATGCAGATAGAAAAACTGAGAATTGAGCAGCTTATCCCGTCTGATTACAATCCACGTAAAGACCTGAAGCCCGGTGATGCCGAATACGATAAGCTGAAGCGCTCCATTGAACAATTCGGTTACGTCGAGCCGGTCATCTGGAATAAGACCACTGGGCATGTTGTTGGCGGACATCAACGTTTAAAGGTGCTCATCGATATGGGCATCACCGAGGTTGAGTGTGTCGTCGTCGAGCTGACGGAGACAAAAGCTTGAGCTAACCTATCTTTTCATTTCCCACAACCTTTGTGTCGTCAAGTATATCAGCGACCGGATCGGCGTGATGTACTTGGGCGAGCTTGTGGAGGTTGCGGAAACGGAAGAGCTGTTCCGCAACCCGTGCCATCCGTACACGAAATCGCTGCTTTCGGCGATCCCCCTTGCGGATGTAAGCGAAGGGGAAGAGCAGCGCAGGCAGGAGCGCATCATCCTCAAGGGAGATGTGCCGAGCCCCGCAAACCCGCCGAGCGGTTGCTATTTCCACACCAGATGCCCTGTGGCCAAGGAAATTTGCCGTCAGGAGAAGCCCTGCCGCATGGAAGTTGCCCCCGGGCATACCGTGGCCTGCCATCTGTTCAGCGAGGGGGTGTGAACGCGTGAAAAACATATTGCAGATCGAAAACCTGAGCATCAGCTTCCGCACGGATGAAGGTACTTTCAATATGATCAAGGATCTTTCCTATTCGGTCGGGGAAGGTGAGATCGTGGGCATCGTGGGCGAGTCGGGCTGTGGAAAGACCATCTCATCCCTCTGTACGATGGGACTGCTTCCTTCAAACGCCATTGTGGAAAACGGGCATGTGATCCTGAATGAGGAGGAGGACCTGCTCACCTATAACGACAACAAAATGAGCCACATCCGCGGAAAGAAGGTCTCCATGATCTTTCAGGAGCCGATGAAGGCGCTCGACCCGGTGTTCACCATCGGAAACCAGATGGAGGAGACCGTGCGCCGGCACAACAAGGGCGTCAAAAAAGCGGAAGCGCGTGCCCGCTGCCTGGAAATGCTGAAAAAGGTAGAGATTGCAAACCCGGAGCATGTGCTCAAATGCTATCCGCACGAGCTTTCCGGCGGCATGAAACAGCGCATCATTATTGCGATGGCGCTTATCTGCGAACCCATGCTCCTGATTGCGGATGAACCAACTACGGCGCTTGACGTCACGATTCAGGCGCAGATTCTGGAGTTGATGCAGAACATCCGTAAGATCACGAATGCATCTATCATTTTTATTACGCATGACCTCGGCGTAATTGCCAACCTCTGTGACCGCGTACTGGTGATGTACGCTGGGCAGGTCGTAGAAGCGGCCGACAAAAAGACGCTCTTTCTTTCCCCAAAACATCCCTATACCCGCGGCCTCTTAGGTTCGCTGCCCAGGTTGGACGAGGACAGGGAAACGTTGGATTCCATCCCGGGGAGCATCCCTCTGCCTAAGGATTTCCCGGCGGGCTGCCGCTTCTCCACGCGTTGTGAACACGCGTCGGAGCAGTGCGCGGCATCGGAGCCGGGCTGCTATATGTGCGGCGGCTCTTTGGTGAAGTGCTGGCGCTATGCGGAAAACAAAACTGAAAAGGAGAACGAGCAATGAAACGCATCTGCATGACCGGGTTCGACCCAGTAAGAAGCCTCGGGGACGAAAAGAATCCTTCCTATGAGCTCATCCGCGATTTCCCGCGGGAATTCATGGGATATGAAGTGATGACCTTTGAGGTGCCAACCGCTTTTGACCGCAACCGCGCAGCGGTGGCCTCCATCATCCAAGAGAACAAACCGGACATCTTTCTGGGCCTTGGCCTGAGCGGAAGCAGGTTTGAAATCACACTCGAAAACGTGGGCATCAATTTCCGCGATGCGGGATATATGAAGGATAACGACGGGATGATCCTTCACCATGAGCCGATTTATGCGGACGGTGCGGGCGGTTATATTTCCCCCATGCCCGTTCAAAAGGTGGTGGCTCGTGCACAGGCGGAAGGCATCCAGATGGCGGAGTCCTATTACTGCGGCACTTACTGCTGCAATCAGGTGCTCTACAACGGCCTTTACCACAGAGACAAATTTTTCCCGAACATGCTTGCAGGGTTCCTGCATGTGCCGTATTTCCCTGAGCTTGTGATCGGCCGCAAGTCTGCGCCTTCCATGCCGCGGGAGAAATCGGCTCGCGCGCTCGAGATCCTGCTGGAAGAGTGCGTGGAAGCGCTGAGATAAACTGAACCGGAAAAAGGAAAGCGACAGCCGAAAAATGGCGGAAAGGGATATCTGTATATGAAGACAAAGAACTGGCCGGAAGGCGTGCAATGCGGTGTTGCGCTCACGTTTGACCTTGACGCGGAAACCTTCTGGTTTTCCCGCACCATGGACAGCATGGCAAGCCCCAATCTGATGGCGGAAGGCGCTTATGGCCCCAAGGTTGCTGTGCCCCGTATTCTGGACATGCTGGACAGGCTTGAGCTGAAGGCGACGTTTTTCATTCCGGGCTGGGTCATCGAGCATCATACCGAGACCTGCCGCGAGATTGTGCGCCGCGGGCACGAAATCGGCTATCACGGCTATCTGCATGAAAAAGCATACTTCGTTGAGCAGGAAAATGAGCTGATTGCAAAAGCGAAAAAGATCATGAAGGATCTACTCGGCGTGGAGCCCGTCGGCCACCGCACGCCGGAAGCCGAACTGACAAAGGAGACGATCAGAACCATCATCGACAACGGGTTTGAATATTCCACCAACACAATGGACCGGGATTGCCCATACCTGCACGAGCTGGAAGACGGCAGGAAGATCGTGGAGCTTCCCTTCAACTGGCTTTATGATGATTCCTCCCACTTTTTCTTTACGCTGCAAACTCCGGAACGCCGCAGAATCTGTGCGCCGAGCACGGTGTATGAAATCTGGCGGACAGAATTTGACGGGCTGTATGAAGAAGGCGGCTTGTATCCGTTTGTGTTGCATCCGCAGATCATCGGCCGCGTGAGCCGTGTGAAGATGCTTGAAGACCTGCTCACCTATATGAAGAGCCGGCCCGGTACGCTTATTGGCCCGGGAAAGGTGATTGCAGACGCGGCGCGCAAGGCGCTGATGCCGGAAGCATAAGTATGCGGATGAGGGACGGCAGATGTTCGATATTGTAATTTACAACGGATTTCATATTACGATGGAGGGCAAGGGCCTCGGCGTCATTGAAGAAGGAGGCCTTGCTATTCAGGATGGAAAGATTGCTGCGGTTGGCACGGCGGAGGAAATGCGCCGCGCTGACGCAAGGCGTAAGATCGACGCAAGCGGCATGGCTGTTCTGCCGGGCCTGATCGACGCGCACGTCCACACCGGCTTCGGCCTGCTGCGCGGCCTTTCTCAGGACATCGGCTCCTGGATGCAGCGCGGGCTCTGGCCGTTTTATGATGAACTGGATCGGGAAGGTGCGGCGATCGGCTCCCGCCTTGCAATTCTTGAGGCCATGAAAGCAGGCACCACCACCTTCAATGACTTTTTCGGCAACATGGCAGATCTTGCCCGCAACCATGTATCCATGGGGACACGCGCCATCGTGACCGAGATGGTCAATGAAATGCTCAAAAAGCTTACCGACAACAAAACGGGGCTTTATGCGTTCGACCCTGTGGTGGGCGAAGAAAAATTCAACCGCGCTCTTGCGCTTTACGATGCGTTTGAAGGCACGGAAAACGGCAGAATCACCGTGGGCTTCGGCGTGCAGGCAACGGATATGCTTTCCACGGAGCTGTTGTGCCGCATGTACCGCGAGGCGCGCAGCCGCAACAAAAAGTTCATGCTCCACTTGGAGCAGGGAGACCGGGAGATCGACCAAATGCAGCGCCGCTACGGCAAGCGCTCCATCGCATATCTGGAAGAACTCGGGATGCTGGATGAAAACCTGCTTGCGGTGCATCTTACGGAATCCTCGGGCGAAGATGCAAAATACCTTGCCGGAAAGGGAGCTTCGCTTTTGCACTGCGCAGGCACCATCGGCCTGATCGACGGCATCAACCCGCCCATCGGAGAATACCTTGCGGCAGGCGGTAGCGTGGCGCTTGGGTCGGATCATGTGCCGGGAAACAACTGCAGCAATATGTTCAACGAAATGAAGCTGACTGCGCTTTTGAACAAGAACAAATACCGCGATCCGAGCGTGTTCCCCGCATGGCAGATGCTGCGCCTCTGCACCGTGGATGCGGCGCACGTGCTCGGCATGGAAAACGAGATCGGTTCCCTGCGCGAAGGGAAAAAGGCGGACGTGATTCTCATCGACCTCAACCAGCCCAGCCTTGCACCGGTGATCACCTACCCGTTCCGCAACCTTGTGGCAAACCTTGTTTACTCCGCGCGGGGCAGCGAGGTGCGCACTTCCATTATCGATGGCAACATTGTGATGGAAAACGGTGTGGTGACGACGGTGGACGAAGCGGCTATTGTGCGTGAAGCCAACGAGGCAGCCAGGGAGCTTGCGCAACGCGGCGCAAAACGCGTGGAGCCGGATTCCGAAATGCTTGCCATGTACCATGCGGGCAATCTGTAACGCAGCCATTAAAAGGAGAAACCAATGTTTGACGTAATCATAAAAGGCGGAAAAATCATCGACGGAACCGGGGGGGACGCTTATGTTGCCGACCTTGGAATCCGCGGTGAACGCATTGAAGCCATCGGTAACCTTGCAGACGCAGAGGCGAAAATGGTGATCGATGGAGCCGGTTTGACCGTAACTCCGGGCTTTATCGATGCGCATTCCCACGGAGATGGCACGATCCTGCTTTACCCCAATGCGGAAAGCGCGGTGCGCCAGGGCATCACAACGTTCGTGGGCGGCCAGTGCGGCGATTCGCCCGCACCCCGGAGCGACAAGTATTATATGCGCCATTTCTGGGAGTACGACGCGTGGTATGAGATTGACCATCATACGTTTTACGCCGATTTCGTGCAGCCCAAACAGAAGGCGCTGGAGGTGCTGGAGCCGCGCTATAACGTGAAGTTTGACTTTTCTACGTTTGACGGCTATCTTTCCAAGCTGGAAAACATGGGGATTTCGGCGAACTTCGTCCCGCTTCTCGGCCACGGCACCATCCGCGCGCACAGCATGGGACCCAAGGATGCAAACCGCATCCCCTCTGCCGATGAGATGAAGCAGATGAAGGCTTATCTGAAAGACGCCATGGAAAGCGGCGCGTGGGGCATTTCAACCGGGCTTGACTATGTGCCGAGCGCATATGCAAAAACACCGGAGATTGTGGAGCTTGTCCGCGAGCTGAAGCCGTATGACGCATATTATAACACGCATTGGCGCAAGACCGGCCTGCGCATGAAGGTACCCGGACACCATTATGCCATCGACGGCATTCGGGAAGCATGCGAGATCGGCCTGCAAACCGGCGTAAAGACCCAGCTTTCCCATTTGAGCAGCGGGTATTCCATCGCGCCCATGCCGGATCCTGAGCTTGACGCGGCGGCAGCGCGCGCAACGCTTCGCGTATTCGATGCCTACCGGGAGCAGGGAGCGCAGCTTGCCTTTGATGTAATCCCCAACACCAGCGGCGGCTTCCAGTGCATCCCGTACCTTGTGATGTATTTCGTGCCGTGGGTGCGCATGAGCGGCGGCGTGGAGCATTTCATTGAAAACCTGCAATCTTTCGATTACCGCGAGGAGTTCCATGAGTATATCATGAGCGGCAAGTGGTACATGGTGAGCCCGGTGCGCAATGCAGAGTGGGATAAGATAATATATGTTACCTGCGCAAAGGATGCATCGCTTGCAGGCAAGTCCTTAAGAGAAATCACGCGGGAGCGCGGCGGGAGCAACAGCGTGGATACCGTCATCGATCTTCTGATTGAAGATCCGCTCATCAAGGTCATGCAGAACAGGCACATTGAAGGCTCCGTGCAGGAATTCCTGAACCATGAATCCGCCATGGGCTGCATCGACAGCTATGTTTACGATGACGTGGGCCCCTTCGGTGTAGGGCAGGCGGTTCCGGAAATCCTGCCGCATCCAAATGCATATTGCGGTTTCATCAAGTATATCAAGGCGTTCGGGCAGCCGCGGCTGGAGGATACCATCCGTAAGATCACCGGTGTTACGGCGCAGTGGCTCGGCATGGAAAAGCGCGGCACGCTGAAAGAAGGCAACTTTGCGGATGTGGTCGTGTTTGATGAGAAGATGCTTGAGCCCAATGAAAACCACATCGAGCCCCGCCAGAAGCCTAAGGGCATCCGTTTCGTATTCGTAAACGGAAAGCTTACCGTGCAGGACGGCGAGCATACGGGCGCACGCAGCGGTGCGGTGCTGCGCTTCAACAAGAAAGAGCTGTTCCGCTAAGGCGGCATACATTTTACCCAAAAACGGAAGGAGTTCATTATGGCTGTAACGAAAAAACAATTCGACATTGAGGCGCTTCCCGGCGAGCGCTGGTTCCCCTTGGAAACCTCTTTTGAAGAGGACATGAAGGAATATTGGGGCGATTGGGGCGTTTGCTCCGAAGTGGATACGCTTAAGGACGTGCTGATGCGCCGTCCCGGGCCGGAAATCGACAATTTTGACTGGGCGGCAGCCCGCTTTAAGTGTGCGATTGACCCGGAACGCTTCCGTGCGCAGCACGATGCGCTTGCACAGGTATACCGCGATCACGGCGTCCGCGTACACTATGTGGAAGAGCAACGCACAGACAAACCAAACGCCCTCTTCATGCGCGACCTGTGCTTCATGACGCCGGAAGGCGCGATCGTTACCCGCCCCGCCATGGAAGCGCGCCGCGGTGAGGAAAAGGCTGTGGCGAAAGCGCTTGCAAATCTGGGGGTGCCGATCGTACGCACCATTACGGGCAGCGCTACGTTTGAAGGCGCAATGTGCATGTGGATTGACCGCAAAACCGTTGTTCTTGCTTCCGGTGTCCGCACCAACCGCGAAGGATACGAGATGATGGAATACGAGCTGCGCCGCATGGGTGTGACAGAGATCCTGCATATGCAGATCCCCTATGGCCATGCGCACATTGACGGCAACCTGAACTTTGCCAGCCACGAGGTTGCGGCAATCCATCCGGCGCAGGTGCCATACGATGTATGCGACGCTCTGAAGAAGAAGGGCTTTAAACTGATTGAATGCCCCTCCCGCCTGGAAGCCAAGGAAACCTTTGGCATTAACTTCGTTGCCATTAAGCCCGGCCTTATCGTGATGCCTGCGGGCAATGAAAGATTGCAGGAACTTCTTGAACAAAACGGCATTGAGGTAATTGCCGTGGAGCTTGACGAAATCATGAAAGGATATGGCGCAATCCATTGCTGCACCGCGTTCCTGAAACGGGAAAGCAACTGATATAAGCAGACCAAGGTATCCGGCCGGAGCAATTCCCACGACTGCACCGCGAAAGCTGCCGACGCTGAGCGTTTGGCAGAGGGCGGGCGCGGGGATTGCTCCGGCATTTCAGTTATGGCCGGCACCGGCAGCAAAGCGCGTGTTCGTTCCGATGCTTATGCTTCGGGGGCGGCTTTAAAGTGTTGCTGCGCAAGGAGGGCTGCCCCGATTAAACCGGCTTTGTTGCCGTGGCGGGCGGGGAGCAATGGCGCATGAAAGCCCGGCGCAATGTGCTGCTGCATATGGGAGCGAATCAGCGCAAGAATGCGCGCATCTTCAATGAAGCCGCCGCCAATCACGACCGCTGCCGGATCAAATATGTGAATCAGCGATGCAAGCCCTTCTGCCACGGTGTCTGCCCAGGCGGCGATGTGCGGAGCAACATCAGGGCGTTCCATTGCAGCGGCAATCTTACGACCGTCGCTGAGTGCACAGTCAACTTTACGCATGCGCGTTACAAGCGCAGAAACGCTTGCAACATCCTCGTAATACTGTCCGCCGGTATACATCATTCCAAACTCTCCGGCAGACCAGTTCGCGCCGTGGTATACCTGCCCGCCACGCACAATTGCGCCGCCGATGCAAGTCCCGTAAGTCAGGCAAATTAAATCGCCGTTTTCGGGAACGGGGCAGGCCTGTGCTTCTGCAAACGCCATGCAATTTACATCGTTTTCCACGGCAACCGGAACGCCAAAGCACGAAAACTCTTCTTTAAGGTTTGTGCCGGTATAGCCGGCAATAACATGCGGCGGATCGTAAATAATCTCGCCACTCGTGCAGTTCACCTGACCCCGCGTGCAAATGCCGAGTGCATCCGCCGGGCCAAGAGCCGCCGCCGCTTTTCGCACCCGGTTCATAAGCCGTTCAGCGCCTTCCGGGCCATTGGTTGGGAATTCGCTTACGGCGTGCAAAGCATTGCTTTCCCAAACACCGTATTTTACAAACGTGCCTCCGATATCAAAAACGTTGATTTTCACTTCAAATCCCTCCGTGTTCCTGCGTATCTGCGCACAAAGAGTATATCACGTCGCAAATAAAATTTCATCATGTTATTAAATGAATGAGATAAGCGATTGACAAACAATATATTATAGTGATATAGTTTATTAACACGGTGTTAGATATTGCGGAACGAAAGCGTGAAACAGACTGTGATTTTGATTTGCGGATGCAGAATCCGCAGGAAATACCAAAAACTAAAAACGGAGAGGAAGAAACATGATGAAGAAAATCCTTTCGCTTGTGCTTTGCCTTGCAATGGCCATCAGCGTTGCAGGCTGCGCGCAGCCGGGCAACAGTGATCCCGAACCTGTGACGACGCCGGATGGCGGAAACACGCCAGCTACGACAGATGAACCCAGTGCAACAGAGAACCCGGAAGAAAGCCCATATGTGGAAGACGCAACGTTCCGCTATCTTTATGCTTCCGAAATCAGCACGATGAACTATCTCGAAACCGGCACCACTGCCGATTTCAAGCCGGCTGCCAACTTTGTTGATACGCTGATTGAGTATGACGAATATGGCGTAGTTAAACCCTGCCTTGCAACGTCATGGGAAGTTTCGGACGACGGTTTGGTGTGGACGCTTCACCTGCGCGAAGGCGTGAAGTGGTACACTTATGAACTTGACGAGTATGCCGAAACCACAGCGGACGATTTTGTGTTTGGCCTTGAGTGGATTCTCAATCCCGCGAACGAATCCTCCAACGTCGATATCGTATGCAGCGTTATCAAAAACGCGAGAGAGTATTTTGACGGCACCATCACCGATTTCTCAGAGGTAGGTGTGAAGGCGCTTGATGCGTATACGCTTCAGTATACGCTGAAAGACACCTGTCCGTACTTCCTCTCCATGCTGACCTATGTTGCATTCATGCCCGCAAACCGCGCGTTTGCCGCGGAGTGTGCAGAGTACTACGGCACATCCAACGACACCATCCTTTACAACGGCGCATATTATTGCACCAGCTGGGAGCCCCAGAGCGAACTTGTAATGGAACGCAACGACAATTACTGGGACCGCGAGAACGTTTCCATCAAGACCGTGTCGGGCAAATACAACGCTGAAGCCGAAGCGCTTGCGCCGGAAATGTATCTGCGCGGCGAGATTGATGAAGCGCAGATTCCTGTTGAGATTCTCGACAGCTGGATGAAGGACGAAAGCAAAAACCAAATCGTACGTCCCAACCGGCCGACCTATGATGCGATGTGGTGGTTCTTTGATTTCGATCCGCATTTCGACGAGCCCTACGACAGCGAAAACTTCAAGCTTGCCGTCAATAACCGGGCATTCCGCCTGTCGATCGTTTACGGCATCGACCGCGTAAAGGCGATGACATGCTATGATCCGTACAGCCCGGAAGAATACCTGATGAATACCGTCACCCCGCCGAACTTTGTTGCGGTGGATGGCAAGGAATATACGCAGACCGGCGAGCTGGAAACGGTGAGCGGGCAGGATTGGTTCCAAAGCGAGACCGCGCTGAAATACAAGGAGCAGGCGGTTGCAGAGCTCACGACTGCCGGATGCAAATTTCCCATTGTGATTCCGTATTACTATCGTGTGGATCAGGCAAATCAGGATCTGGTTGCACAGGTGATCGAGCAGCAGCTCGAAGGTCTCCTTGGCACGGAATACATTGACATCGTCACCATCGCCGGTCCCGCCAACAACTACATCACCGAAGTGCGCAAGGCCGGTAAATACGGCCTGATGGAAGAAGGCTGGGGCCCGGACTTCGCAGACCCGGTAACCTATGCGGATCCGTGGGGGCTGAGCTGGAGCTACAACAACCGCTCCATGTGCACGCAGGAAGATTATTTGACCGGTTATGTCTACACACAGGAAGACTATGACAACGGCGTAATTGACGATGAAGCTTACATCGGACAGCCGCAGCAGATTTATGACAAGATGATTCAGGAAGCGACGGCTGAGAAGGTTGATCTGGCTAAGCGCTACGAACTGTTTGCAAAAGCGGAAGCGTGGCTGATCAATGAGGGAATCGTGGTTCCGTTCCGCGTGTTCTCCAACGGCTATGTTGCAAGCAAGCTTACCGTGTTTGACGGAGAGTATTCCTCCTTCGGCGTTTCCGTGTGGCGCTACAAGGGCAAACATGTGCTCAAAGAAGCCATGAGCCTTGAGCAATATCAGGAACAGTATGCGCAATGGAAGCTGGACCGCGAGGCTGCGCTTGCGGCGGCTGAACAATAACGGCAGGTTGAGCCGGCTCCCAAATTAAGCAAATCGGGCGTGGGGTGCTTTCGCCCCACGCTCCGCTTTTACCGCTGGTTGGCACGCCGCAGTCAAACCGAAGGCATGGGTAAAAAAACGGAAAGGAGCCGCGGCCTGATTTAAGAAGGAAAGGCCGCAGTGATTCTGAATGCTGGAATACATCGCAAAACGCACACTGGGCGCCGTTGTATCGTTGTTTATCGTGATTACGCTGATTTTTCTCCTTCTTCGCATGATGCCGATGGAAGGATATTTCGGCGCGGAATACGACAAGCTCAGCGAGGAAACGCGCGCCAGCATGCTCGCAGAGAAAGGCTTGGACAAACCGGTTCTGACGCAGCTTGTTGAATTTTATAAGAACTTATTGAAAGGCGATCTTGGAAAATCGTGGATTTACAGGCCAAACTATCCAATCGCAAAAATTCTGGAAAAAAAGATTCCGTATTCGCTTAAAATCGGGCTGATCTCCATGGCGGTGTCGCTCTTGGTCGGCATCCCGCTCGGCGCGATGATGGCCCGCTTTAAAGGCAAGCTCGGCGATAAAATCGGCACTGCTTTTATCGCTATTGTCGAAGCTCTGCCGACAGCTGTGCTGATGCTGTTCGTCCAGCTTTATTTTTCAAGTTGGTTTAACTTGTCCCTTTTGTTTGATAAGGACAACCCTTCCACGTGGATTCTGCCGATCCTGTCCATCTCGCTGTTGAGCATCTGTACCTATGCGATGTGGATGCGCCGCTACATGATCGACAATATCAACATGGATTATGTAAAGCTTGCGCGCGCTAAAGGCGTCCGCGGCGGCAGAATTATGTTCCTGCATGTATTCAAGAACGCGTTTGTTCCCATGGCGCAGTTTTTGCCGGGTTCGGTGCTTTCAACGATTATCGGCTCCATTTATGTGGAACATCTTTACTCCATTCCCGGTACAGGCGGCCTGCTGATCGACGTAATACAGCGGCAGGATAATACGATGGTGCAAACCCTTGTGCTGCTTTATGCCGCAATCGGAATCATCGGCATGTTCCTGGGCGATCTCCTTATGGCGCTGCTTGATCCGCGCATCAGCTTTGTGAAGAAAGGGGATGACCGCTAATGGCTGCAAAAAAACCGTTGTTTAACCGCCAAATGCGCCGCATCAGCGAGCTCGATGCAAATATTCAGGCCGGCTTGGCGCGGGAGGAAGCCGAACGCGCAAAACAGGCTGAGGCGGAAATCGAAACCGTTGATTATACGCCGGAACAGATCGCGGCGCTTGATCCAGCGCTGTTTGAACCGGCCGGGTTCAACGAGGAGGATGCGGAGCGCACGGGCTATTCCAATTATTCCTATTGGGCGAGCACATTCAAAAATTTCTGGCGCAACAAGGTCGCGCGCGTGCTGATCATTGCGCTGATCGCAGTGCTGCTGTTCGCATTTCTTCAACCATTTTTCCCGGGACAGCATGACCCTGTAACGATCAATAATGATCCTGAGACGGGAATCCAGCTGATGAATTTGGCGCCCTCTTCGGAATATTGGTTTGGCACGAACGCAATTGGTCAGGACCTTTGGGCGCGCGTTTGGGCAGGTACCCGCGTTTCGGTATTCATCGGCCTTGTGGTTGCGCTCAGCGACCTTGTGGTAGGCGTGATCATTGGCATGATCTGGGGCTATGTGCGGAAGGTGGACAAAGTGATGACTGAGATTTACAACGTCATCAGCAATGTGCCGCAGACGCTTATCCTGATCCTCGTAAGCTATATCCTGCGCCCGAGCATCACCACGATCATCATTTCGATGTGCATGGTGGGGTGGATGGCGATGGCGCGCTTTATCCGCAATCAGGTTGTGATTTTCCGGGACCGCGATTTCAACCTTGCCTCACGTTGCCTCGGCACAAGCACGTTCCGCATTATTACGAAAAACCTGCTGCCGCAAATGGTTTCGGTCATCATGCTGCAGACGGCGCTCGCCATCCCGGGCGCAATCGGAGACGAGGTGTTCCTTACCTATATCGGGCTGGGGCTTCCCACTTCTCAGGCTTCCCTGGGTAACCTGGTGGAAGCGGGGCGCGTTCTCATGATGCAGAAAGAGCTGCGGTATCAGCTTATTTTCCCCGCGGCTGTCGTTGCATTCATCACGATTGCGTTCTATATCATCGGCAACGCGTTCTCCGATGCTGCCGACCCGAAAAACCACGTATAAAGGAGAGCGGCTATGGAAAACAGGGAAATCATTCTTTCGGTCAAAAACCTGAATGTGCGGTTCAGCCTGCGCGGAAAAAGCCTGCATGCGATCCGGGGCGTTTCGCTTGATGTGTTTAAGGGCGAAAGCCTTGCGATCGTGGGAGAATCCGGCAGCGGCAAATCCGTGCTTACAAAGAATTTTATCGGCCTTTTGGATAAGAATGGGCGGATCGATTCCGGTGAAATCCTGTATGCGGGAATGGATCTTGCGAAATTCACGACGGAAAAAGAATGGGCAAAGATTCGCGGCAAGAAGATTGCCATGGTGATGCAGGATCCGATGACAAGCCTGAACCCGCTCAAAACCATCGGTTGGCAGATTAGTGAAGCGCTGATTCTCAACCGCGGCATGAAGCGGGTGGAAGCAAAAGCGGCTGCCATAGACATCCTGAGGGACGTTGGAATCAATGAGCCGCAGCGGCGGTATCGGCAATATCCGCATGAATTTTCCGGCGGAATGCGCCAGCGCGTTGTGATTGCCATTGCAGTTGCGTGCGGCCCGGAAATTTTGATCTGCGACGAACCCACGACGGCGCTTGACGTCACCATTCAATCGCAGATTCTGGGGCTCATAAAAACGCTGTGCCGTAAATATGAAATGACGACGATTTACATTACGCATGACCTTGGCGTAGTGGCGAACGTGGCGGACCGCATTGCGGTCATGTATGCCGGGGACATCGTGGAAATCGGCACGGCGGACGAGGTGTTCTTCAACCCGCAGCATCCATATACCTGGGCGTTGCTCTCAAGCCTTCCGCAGCTTGGGGAGAAGGGGAAGGAGCTTTATTCAATCAAAGGCACGCCGCCCAAGCTGTTTGGCGTTATAAAGGGTGACGCGTTTGCCCCGCGCAATCCACAGGCACTCAAGATAGATTATCTCGTTCGGCCGCCCTATTTTGAGGTGTCGCCAACGCATAAGGCGAGAACGTGGCTCCTGGACCCGCGCGCGCCAAAGATTGAGCCGCCTGAGATTATCAAACGGCTGCATGATCTGGAACAAGAAGGAGAGGCGGGTGAAGCGGATGAGTAAGTGGACGGAAGTGCGCGCACGCACGCCGCTTGTAAGCGTACGCAACATTGATGTGACGTTCGGAAACGGCAGAAATGCGTTTAAAGCGGTGGACAACGTCAGCTTTGACATCTACCGCGGCGAAACTTTTGGGCTGGTTGGAGAATCCGGGAGTGGAAAAACCACGATCGGTCGTGCTATAATCCGAATTAACAAGGTTTCTGCCGGCGATATCCTGTATGAAGGAAAACGCATCTCCGGGAAGATCGACCGGGAGTGCGACCGGGAAGTCATCAGGAACATCCAGATGATCTTTCAAGACCCGATGGCAAGCCTGAACGAGCGTGCAAAAGTTGATTATATCATAAGCGAAGGGCTTATGAGCGTAAACCACGGCATGAGCGCCGCGGAGCGCAAGGAAAAGGTGGAGCAGGCTTTGCTTGATGTGGGCCTGCTGCCGGAGTTTGCAAGCCGTTTCCCACACGAGTTTTCCGGCGGCCAACGCCAGCGTATCGGCATTGCACGCTGCCTTGTAATGAACCCTTCGTTTATCATTGCCGATGAGCCGATCAGCGCGCTGGATGTCTCCATTCGCGCACAAGTGCTCAACCTGCTTTCGCGCCTGCAACAAGAGCGCGGCCTGACTTATTTGTTCATTGCCCATGACCTTAGCGTCATGCGTTTTATCACAAACCGCATCGCAGTCATCTACAAGGGGGTAATTGTGGAGCTTGCGGAAACGGAAGAGCTGTTCCGGCATCCGCTGCATCCCTATACAAAGGTGCTCCTTTCCGCAGTGCCGGTGCCCAATCCCCGTGTGGAACGGAAAAAGAAGGTGCTGGTATACGATCCCGGCTGCCATCATTATTCAGATGGAGAGAGACCCGTTTGGGCAGAGGTTGTCCCGGGCCATTTTGTGCGCGGCAGCGAACGGGAACTTGACGCGTACAGCGAGGAACGTGACAAATAAGGAATTTGGATGGAGGAAGCAATGTATCAGGCGGTTCCCAGGTCGCAGGCGGATCTGAAATACCATAACCTTAAGCTGATTTTCGATCTCGTAAAACGGGAAGGGCCGGTATCCCGCGCTGCGCTTGCAAAGCGCACGGGGCTTAGTGCAACAAGCATGACGCGCATCGTGAATGAACTCCTGAAAATCGGCATGATTGCAGAGCACTCCATCGCATCTGTGGGAACGTCCGGCCGGCCGAGCACACTGCTTGAAATCCGTTCGGGCGCGGCTTATTGTCTCTGCATGGATGCGATGCCGAACATGAGCAAGGTGACGCTTGTGGATTTGGCCGCAAGGAATGTAGCCTACCGTGAGCTTTACATGGCAGAAGGAGCGCCGTTCTGCCAAACGGCTGAGGAGCTTCGGAAAATGCTGCCGGAGCTTTGCCGCGATGCAGGCGTTTCGCCGGAATGCGTGGCCTGCTGCGGCATCAGCATCTCCGGGCATGTTCTTGAAACGGGGCGCATTTCAGCATCAAGCCAATTGCAATGGGTGGATGTAGATGGCGTAGGCATTCTTGAAAGCACGCTTGATATGCCGGCTTTTGTGGAAAACGACTGTAAGGCAGCCCTGCTCGGCGAACAGCATTTGCTTTCCTGCGCCGGAGAGAGCACGGAAAACATCGCTTATTTAAAGCTAGGCTGGGCAGGTGTGGGCAGCGCTGCGATTGTAGATGGAAGGCTTCTTCGGGGAAGCCGCAACGCGGCGGGTGAGATTGGCCACTTTAATGCCGGTTTGGAAGGAATGCGTGCCGAGAAATGCGAGTACCGGGGCAGTTTCGAGCGGACGATCAGCGAATCCGCTGTGATTGAACGTGCGAAGGAGATTGACTCCGCTTACGGGTCGCTTGCAAGCATTAATGAAGGCCTGAAAGCGGGTGATGCGCGGCTTCAGGCGATGCTGCAGGAAGTCGGCGAATATATTGCGATTGCCATCAGCGATATTTCCTGCGCATATAACCCGGATACGATCGTGCTGGGCGGCAACCTGATTGCAAGCTGCACAGGGTGCTACCAGACCGTGATGCAGTTTGTAAAGAAGCGCCTGACGCGCTCCGTACAGCCGAATCTGGCGGTTCGCCTTACAAAAATGGGCTCAAACGCGAGCCTTTATGGCATGAGCTGCATCGCTGTAGAACAGGCGATTCAGCGGTTGCTGCAAAAGTCTGACACGGGGATTTGAACGAATGAGGATTATAAAAAAGGAAACCTACGAAGAACTCAGCAGATGTGCAGCGGACATGATTCTTGCTGCGGTGCGGGAAAAGCCGGAGTGCGTGCTGGGCCTTGCAACGGGAAGCACGCCCATCGGAACCTATGATTGCCTTGCCGCTGCATGCCGGGAGGGAAAGGCAACGTTCCGGCAGGCGAAGACCATCAATCTGGACGAATATACCGGTTTGGGTGAGGACGATCCGCAAAGTTACCGCTTTTTTATGAAAGAGCACCTGTTCCGGCACATTGATATCAAGCGGGAGAACACCCATATCCCAAACGGGTTGGCGCCGGATGCCGCGGAAGAATGCAAACGATATGAGGCGCTGTACGAGCGGCTCGGCGGGATTGACCTTCAACTGCTCGGTATTGGCCAAAACGGGCATATTGGGTTCAATGAGCCGTCCCGTGCGCTGGATGCCGGAACGCATGTGGTGGAGCTCAGCGAAAGCACACGCATTGCAAACAGCCGGAATTTTGCGAGCCTTTCCGCCGTGCCGTACGGCGCGATTACACTTGGCATGGGCGGCATCCTTAAAGCAAGGCGCATTCTGCTGCTTGCATCCGGTGAACAGAAAAAAGAAGCGTTGCGCAAGGCGGTTTATGGAAAAGTTGATCCGGAAGTGCCTGCGAGCTTTTTGCAGCTGCATCCGGATGTAACCGTAATTTGCGATTTTTCCCTTGCGTTGTAATGAAGCAAAATGGAGCATGGAGGATACTATGGAGAAACAACTGAAAATCTTGAGCATCGGCGCACACCCGGATGATGCGGACACCTATTCGGGAGGACTGCTTTCCAAGCTGCGCGACGCCGGCTGGCTGGTGCGCCTGCTGTCGGTTACAGACGGCAGCGCCGGCACATATCACATGGACGAAAGTGCGGAAGAGCTAAAGCTCCAGCGCCGCAGCGAAGCTGCGGCGAGCGGCCGCCTGCTTGGCGGGCGGTATGACGTGCTGGATTATCCGGACGGCAGGCTGGAGGTCACGCTTGCGGCCCGCGAACATCTGATCCGCTATATCCGCCGCTTTCGGCCGGATGTCATCATCACTAACCGCCCGAACGATTATCATGCAGATCACCGCAATGTCTCGCTTCTGGTGCAGGATGCATCCTTCCTGCTGACGGTTCCGCATATCTGTGCGGATACACCGTATCTCACGCATACGCCTGCTATCCTGTTTTGGGCGGATGATTTTAAAAAGCCGTATGCACACATAGCGGATGTGGTTGTTCCGGTTTCCGATGCTCGCGTGGACTTTAAAGTGAAGATCGCTTGCTGCCATGAATGCCAGTATTTCGACTGGATGTATTGGCCGGATCATGTTGAGCGGATCGCATGGCCGCGTGAAAAGCAGATCGCAGACCTTGCGGAGCGGTATCACCGCGCGGGCAGGGCGCAGTGCGAAGAGCAGAAGGAGAAGCTGGCTGAAAAGTATGGAGCGGAGGCGGAGAAGATCCGCAACCTTGAAACGTATGAAATCAGCGAATACGGCGGTGCAATTCCGGAAGAATTTCTGCGCGTTGCGGAATGCATAGAATAATCTCCAATTGCAAAACTGGGATAAATGGAGCCTTTCGTTTTTACGGGAGGCTCCGTTTCCATAAAATACCGAAAAAGGAGGCGCTTCTTACAGCATAAAACCGCATACCATTATCAAACGATGGGCAAATCAGATGCATAACACAGCCGCGCAACATACTATGCAGCATAGCGGAATGCAGCGCGCTGCATTTCAGCATAGATCAAAAAGGGAGAATTGTGTATGAACCAAACATGTCAATATGTTACCTCCTCCCTGGAGCTGCATTTGTTTTTTGCAAGAATTATGAAAGAACATGCGCTGTTCCTGGAAGCAGGCTTTACGCCCGTAAATGCATCGCTCGCGCAGGAAGCGGAGCGGCTAAAGGTGGAATTTGAAGCGTTGCTGCTGTGGGCCGTTCGCCTGGCGGATCATGGCATCATCCGTTGCAAGGTGCTTCGATCGGGCGAAATCATAACCGAATTTACGGCGCGGGCAGAGCAACAAACGCAGCGCCTCACCGGCATTGCAATCAGCAAAGAGATTACGCAGTTGGAAACCGCGCTCACCTGCGGAAAGGACATAGACCCCAAGCCGGAATTCGTGCGTGAAATCAGGGGACTCAACCAAAAAGCGCTCAGGCTTGTGGACAGCTTGATCCGCTTTAAAGAGCGCATTATTGCAAACGTGGATTCGTGCCGGATGTTTACCATGAATTACCCGCTGCTGATAAAGCACATTCTGCGCGAGGCAAAGCTGTACCAAAGCTATCTTGTGCAGTTGGAGAGCGGAAAACCGGCGGACGACCGCTTTATGCGGCAAACGGAGCAGTTTTGGAATCGCATCATGATGGAACATGCGTTGTTTATCCGAGGGTTGCTGGATCCGACGGAGGAGGCGCTGATCAAGGCATCCAACGATTTTGCAAAGGACTATGCCAAGCTTTTGGAAGTCTCATCTGCACGCAATGAGCTTGCAAACAGAAATACAGCGGAGGCTTCCCTGCGTGAAACGCTCCAGTTTCGGGACTTTAAGGCTGCGGGTGCCAAAGGCATCCTGAACTGTGAAGTACAATCCATTATTTTGCCTCTGCTGGCCGACCATGTGTTGCGGGAGGCCAATCACTACATCCGCCTGCTGAGTAAATAAGGCTCAAAATGGAAAAGGAAGCTATGCTGAGCGGGAGGACGCAGTCGGTCCCGCCTGCAGGAAGCGAAGCTGTTGGAAACATACTCACATGGCATCCTGATTTGGCGTAAGCGCAAAGCACATGCCATGTGCAGGAACGATTGCGCCACGGTTGAATTTCCCGGGAGGGACCCGTTGAAATCCCGCTGAATCTGTGATATGCTTTAAACAGAAAGATAGGCGATGACGGAGCAAAAGCGCCGTTTGTCCGCCCCAGAGAGGGTCGCAGAGCTGAAAGCGGCCTGCGGAAGGGCGGTGCGTTAAGTTCGCTCCCAAGCCGCGCCGGGGAAGCCTGCATGCTTGCAGGTGTGTAGTCGGCGCCGGGTAAGCCCGTTATAGCGGAAAAGGCCTCGTGGCAGCGGGGCGAATTAGGGTGGTACCACGAGCGCGCCTTCGTCCCTTCGGCGAGGCGCGCCTATTTTATTTCATCATTCGGAGGTTCTGTTATGAACGATGCATTGCAAAAGATCAGGCAGGAAACGCTCGACCGCCTGAAGGAAGTGCGGGAAGAAAAAGAGCTTGAGGCGCTCAACGTTTCCGTGCTTGGGCGCAACGGTGCGTTGACGGAAATCCTGCGCACCATGGGAAAGCTTGACAAAGAGCAGCGTGCGAAGCTGGGCCAGGCTTCCAACGCCGTAAAAAAGGAACTTGAAGAAGCCATTGGCGCGCGCCGCGAGAAGATTGCGGAGCTGATGCTTGAACGCCGCTTTGAAAAGGAAGCGCTGGATGTGACGGAGCCCGGGAAACGAAAGCTGCCCGCAGGGCATCTGCATCCGATGACCAAAACCTACCGCGAGATCCGGGATGCGCTCATCGGCATGGGCTTTACCACCTTTGGCGGCCCTGAGGTGGAGTATGACGATTATAACTTCACCAAGCTCAACCTGCCGCTCGACCATCCGGCGCGCGACATGCAGGACACGTTTTACATCAACGACCGTGTGGTGCTGCGCACGCATACTTCCCCCTGTGAAGCGCGTGCGCTCATGAACCTCAAACCGCCGTTCCGGCTTGTCATGCCGGGCCGCGTGTTCCGCGTGGACGAGGTGGATGCAAGCCACAGTCCTGTATTCATGCAGATGGAAGGCTTTGTGGTCGATCATGACATTACGCTTGCAGACCTGAAAGGAACGCTTGACACGTTCGTGCATGCCGTGTTCGGCGAGGATGTGCGCACGCGCTTCCGCCCAAGCTATTTCCCGTTCACGGAGCCTTCGGCCGAGGTGGACATTTCCTGTTCCATCTGCGGCGGAAAAGGGTGTCGCGTGTGCAAGGGGACGGGTTGGATCGAAATCCTGGGCTGCGGTGTAACCAACCCGCACGAGCTTGAAAACTGCGGGCTTGATCCGCGGGAATGGAAGGCCATCGCCTTTGGCATCGGCGTGGATCGCGTGACGAGCTTGAAATACGGCATCACGGATATCCGCCTTGAGTACGAAAACGACGCGCGCTTCCTGCGCCAATTCTAAGGGAGGGATTGCGATATGAAACTGCCGCTTAGCTGGTTGAAGGACTATGTGGAATGGAACGTTACGCCCGCTGAATTTGTGGAGCGCATGATGTGGCGCGGATTTGAGACGGCCGATATTTTAGAAGAAATGCCCGGTGTATCCGGTGTTGTGGTGGGGCGCATCAATGCGCTTGAAAAGCACCCCAACGCGGACAAGCTGCAGATCTGCTCCATCGACGCAGGCGGAGAAGCCCCCCTTTGCATTGTGACGGGTGCAACAAACGTGTTTGAAGGCGCGCTTGTGCCAGTGGCGATGGATGGCGCGAAACTTGTTGGCGGGATCACCATCAAGCCCACGAACATGCGCGGCGTGGAAAGCGCAGGCATGCTTTGCTCCGGCAAGGAGTTGGGGCTGACCGAAGCGGACTATCCGGGTGCGGAATTCAACGGAATCATGATCCTGCATGAGGAACATCCGCTGGGCCAGCGCATTCAGGATGCCGTCGGCATGAACGACATCATTTTTGACATTGAGCTCACGCCCAACCGTGCGGATTGCCAGAGCATCATCGGCATCTGTCGTGAGGCTGCTGCGGCGCTCGGCCAAAAGTTCCGGGAACCGGTCATCCGCCCGGTAACGGGCGAAGGAGACGCTTCGGATTACGCATCTGTGAGCGTGGAAAACACGGAACTTTGCCCACGCTATTCCGCGCGCGTGGTCACGGACCTCGTCATTGAGCCTTCCCCGAAGTGGATGCAGCGGAGGCTCCGTGCAGTCGGCATGCGCCCGATCAACAACATTGTGGACATCACGAACTATGTCCTCGTGGAATACGGCCACCCGATGCATGCGTTTGACCTTGCCTGCGTGGCGCAGGGGCACATCATCGTGCGCAACGCCCGGGAAAACGAAACGGTCGTAACGCTTGACGGCAAGGAGCGTGCGGTCACGCCAGAAATGCTCCTCATCGCAGACCCGGAAAAGGGTGTCGGCATCGCGGGCGTGATGGGCGGCGAGAATTCCGAGATCACAGCGGCCACCAAGGCAACGCTGTTTGAAGCGGCTGCCTTCAAAGGAAGCAATATCCGCGCCACAACGCGCAAGCTCCGTCATGTAACGGATGCGGCTGCACGCTTCATCAAGGGTGTGGAGCCTGTGAACGCCTACCTTGCGCTTGCGCGTGCCATCGAGCTTGTAGACGACCTCCACGCAGGCAAGGTGATCGGCGAGCCGATTGACGTATGCGCGGCAGACGTTTCCCCCCGTGTGATCGATGTGGAATACGCACATGTAAACAAGATTTTAAATACGGATATCACGCCGGAGGACATGGTGAAGATGCTCGCCACCATCAATATCCCCTCCGAGGTGTGCGGCGACAAGCTGCGCGTGGATGTGCCGCATTACCGCACGGATATCGAAAGCGGCATTGAGGCGGATTGGGACATTGCGGAGGAAGTGGGCCGCATTTACGGCTACGACAACATCCCGCCCACGCTGATGCGCGGCAACACCTTCCGCGGAAGGATCGGGGACGATCTAAAAGATGAAGACGCCATGAAAGACCTGCTTGTTGCACAGGGATGCTGCGAGATGTACAATTACAACTTCACCGGCCCCGCTGCGCTCGATGCCTTACGCATCCCCGAAGGCGATGAGAAGCGCCTTGCAGTGAAACTTCTGAACCCATTCGGTGAGGATCAAAGCCTGATGCGCACAACGCTGCTTGCAGGCGCGCTCGATTCGCTCGCACGCAACTTCAGCCGCAAGACGGGGCAAACGCGTTTCTTTGAGGTCGGGAACGTCCACTTTGACAACAACGCGGATCTTCCGGAAGAGCGCAAGCTGCTTGGCGTTGCCTTCAGCGGCGCGGGCGAGGATTTCTTCACGCTTAAGGGCAGCCTTGAAGCATTGCTTGCATCCTTCAACATGCATGAACGCTGCACGTTTGTGCCCGGCGGCGGAGAATGCTTCCAGCCCGGGCAGAAGGCGCTCCTGCTTGCGGACGGTGAACCGATCGGTGAGCTCGGCGCGATTCACCCCAAGGTACAAAAGGCATGGGGGATCCCTGAAAAGGTTTACTATGCGGAGATCAACGTGGAAAAGCTGCGCGCGCACAAAGGCGGAAAACGCACGTATGAGCCCTTGCCGCGCTTCCCGAAGGTTCCGCGCGACATCGCGGTTGTGGTCGATGAAACTGTAAGCGCAGCCGCGGTGAAGGAAGCGATTGAACAGGCGCCTGCAGCGGTTGCAATCGGAGACGTGGAGCTGTTCGATGTTTACCGCGGCGCAGGAATTCCCACAGGAAAAAAGAGCATGGCTTATTCGTTTGCGCTTTCCGCAAGCGATCATACGCTCAATGATGACGAGATCCAGCAGGCAATGAAATGCGTCATTGAGGCCTTGGCAGCGCGCCTTGGCGCACAGCTTCGCGCATAACTGCAATTAATTTTTAGGAGGAAACGGAATGCTGGCGATCCTGATCTACATTTGCGCCGTCTGGATGATCGGAAAAGGCGCACTGATGCTGTATGGGAAGTACGTTCCCGTTACCGCCCGCACGGCCATTGAGGACGAAAATGACAAACGGGCATGGTGCCGGGAAAACGGGATTATCAACATCGTATGGGGTGTGGACTTTGCGTTTTATGCGACCGGCACGCTGCTTGAGGTCGGTAAGGTGCTGGGGCTTTTGTGGCTCATAATCGCCGTCGCTGTTGGAATCGTATGCTGTGTAGCAACATATAAGAGCAACCAGAAGTATTTTCAATAATCAGGAACTGGAAGGCGGAGGGCCGGGCGATTTGCCCGGCCCTCCGCCTTGTTCCTTGCGCGCTGTTGCAGGATATGCTACACTGTTGTACATTGCGGTTGCTGCAATAATTTATATATGATATATGATCTGCCGCTTGCGGCAGGCAAAATAAAGTTTATGAACCAGGAGGAAAGGAATGGAACAGGCAAGCGATCTGAAGATTGCGCAGGAGGCTGAACTTTGGCCGGTTCAGAGCGTTGCGGAGGCTGCCGGAATTCCGGAACGTGCGCTTGAATGCTATGGGCGTTACAAGGCAAAGGTGAACGTAAAGGCTCTGCCGGAGACAGAGCGTGCGGGGAAAGTGATCCTTGTGACGGCGATTACGCCAACGGCTGCGGGGGAGGGGAAAACCACCGTGAGCGTCGGCCTTGCGGATGGGCTGGCAGCAATTGGAAAACGGGCGATGGTTGCGCTGCGTGAGCCGTCGCTTGGGCCTGTGTTTGGAATCAAGGGCGGCGCAGCGGGCGGAGGATACGCACAGGTGATCCCGATGGAGGATATCAACCTGCATTTTACGGGGGACATGCACGCCATCGGCGCGGCGAACAACCTGCTTGCCGCAATGCTGGACAACCATATCCAGCAAGGCAATGCGCTTGATCTTGATGTGAAGCGCATCGCCTGGAAGCGCGCGGTGGATATGAACGACAGGCAGCTGCGGCATATTGTGAGCGGGCTCGGCGGAATGCCAAACGGCATGCCGCGAGAGGATGGATTTGACATTACCGTTGCTTCCGAGGTCATGGCCGTACTTTGCCTTGCGGAGAATCTTACGGATTTAAAGCGGCGCCTTGGTACGGTTATCGTTGGTTATACGCGTGCGGGTAAGCCTGTTACGGCGGCGGATCTCAAGGCGCACGGCGCGATGGCGGCGCTTTTGCGGGATGCCGTCAAGCCAAACCTTGTACAAACGCTTGCCCACACCCCTGCACTCATTCATGGAGGGCCGTTTGCGAACATCGCGCATGGCTGCAACAGCGTAATCGCCACAAAAACGGCCATGCGCCTTGCGGATTACGTTGTGACGGAGGCTGGCTTCGGCGCGGATCTCGGTGCGGAAAAGTTCCTTGACATCAAATGCCGCCAGGCGGGAATACAGCCCTCGGCCGTGGTGATCGTTGCAACGGCACGCGCGCTCAAACTGCACGGCGGAGCCGGGAAAACGGAGCTTGCGGCGGAAAACCTTGGAGCGATTAGAAAAGGGATTTGCAACCTGTTCCGGCATGTGCGCGTGATTTCAGAAACCTTCCGCCTGCCTTGTGTCGTAGCAATGAATCGTTTTGCAACGGATTCCGAGGCGGAGCTTGCGTTGATTGAAACGCTTTGCGCAAACCATGGCATCAAAGCCGTGCGCTGCAATGCCTGGGCCGAGGGCGGCTCCGGAGCCGCCGAACTTGCCGCGGAGGTCGTGCGGCTGTGCGATGTGAAAAACGAGTTCCGCTTTGTATACGACGATGATATGCCGCTGCGCGAAAAGCTGCGCTCGCTTGTGCGCTGCGTATATGGCGGTGCGGATGTGCGCTTTTCCGCAGAGGCAGAGAAAAAGGAGACGCTTTTGCGCGAGACCGGCCTTGCAAATCTGCCTGTATGCGTTGCAAAAACGCAATACAGCTTTTCGGATGATCCCGCGCTGCTCGGTGCACCGGAAGGCTTTACCGTGACCGTGCGGGATCTGAAGGCCTGTGCGGGTGCGGGCTTCATTGTCGCATATACTGGCGCGGTAATGACCATGCCTGGCCTTCCGAAATCGCCCGCAGCCGAGCGGATTGATGTGGATTCCGAAGGGAATATCACAGGCCTGTTTTAAACAGCGGGTGAAGCATGGATGAATGTCTGCGCGCTCCGAATGGAGCGCGTTGCTTTTTTCCATTTTGCGCGGTTTTTGTTTCGAAACCGCCTTCCGTGTGCTATAATGAATTGGTTCGCCTCTGCGCCAAAGGCGTAGAAGCTTGTTCTCATATTGCAAAAGAAGGGGAACCTGCCTGTCATGGATCTTTCGATTTTAAACAACGAACAGCGCGCCGCTGTGGAATGCCTGGATGGCCCTTTGCTTGTGCTTGCGGGCGCAGGCAGCGGCAAAACGCGGGTGCTTACATATCGCATTGCAAACCTTATCGAACATGGCGTAAAGCCGTGGAATGTTCTTGCGCTCACGTTTACAAACAAGGCTGCGGCCGAGATGCGTGAACGTGCGGCGGCGCTTGTGGGGGAAGGCGCGGAAGAGATGTGGGTCACCACGTTCCATTCCTGCTGCGCGAAAATGCTGCGCATTGACTGCGACCGGCTCGGGTATGAACGCAACTTCACCATCTATGCCGACAGCGATCAGATGAAGGTAATCGGCGATATTTTGAAGGATATGGGCATGAACGAAAAAAATATGCCCAAGCGCGAGATGAAGGAGCGCATTTCCAATGCAAAAAACAAATCGTTGAACCCGGAGCAGTTCCTTGCGGATACCTATGCGGACGGCGAGGGGCTGACGCTGCGCGTTTACAAGCAATATGAAAAGCGCCTGCGTGCAGCCAATGCGCTCGACTTTGACGATTTGCTTGTCAAAACGCTTGCGCTTCTTGAAACCAACCCGGATATTTTGGAAAAATACCGGGGCAAGTTCCGCTATGTGCTCGTGGATGAGTATCAGGATACCAACATGCCCCAATACCGCTTTGTGGAGCTCCTTTGCCGGGAGCACGGCAATATCTGTGTGGTGGGTGACGACGACCAGAGCATTTATGGTTGGCGCGGTGCGGACATCCGCAATATTATGAGCTTTGAAAAGGACTTTGAGGGAGCCAAAGTGATCCGTCTGGAGCAGAACTACCGCTCCACAAGCAAAATTCTGGATGCTGCAAATGCCGTCATCGCCAACAACGAAAGCCGCAAGCGCAAAACGCTTTGGACGGAGCAGGAGGGCGGCGAACGCATCGAGCGCTACATTGCAGCTTCCGAGCGGGATGAGGCCAACTTCATCTGCCGTAAAATCCTGGAAGGCGTGCGGGATGGCCGGGCCTATTCGGATTTTGCGATCCTGTACCGCATGAATGCGCAGAGCCGCGTGCTGGAAGGAACGCTGCTCAATTATGGTATTCCGCATAAGGTATACGGTGGATTCCGATTCTATGAACGCAAGGAGATTCAGGACATTCTGTCCTATCTGCGCCTGATCGCAAACCCGAATGATGATGTGGCGCTTGCGCGCATCATCAACGTGCCGCGCCGCGGCATTGGAGACAAGGCAATCGAAGAACTGCGCCTTGCATCCGAAACGCAGGGACTTTCCATGCTCTTTGCGGCAATGGATGGCGGGCTTTTGACGGCGCAGACCGCAAAAAAACTCAAGGTGTTTACGGATTGCATTGCAGAATTGATGGCCATGAGCGCTGTAATGCCGCTTTCGGATTTTGTGGAGCATTTGATCAAAGAGATCCGCTATGAAGCGTACCTTGCTGCGGACGACAAAAAGGGCGAACTTGAATCGCGCATGGACAACCTGCGCGAACTCGTCGGCAACATTAAGGAGATCGAGCATGATCTGCCGGAGGGCGAAAGCGCGCTCAGCGCATTTCTGGAAAACGTCGCGTTGATTTCAGATATTGACGCGATGGAGGAAGGCAACGGCTCTGTGGCGCTGATGACGCTGCACAGCGCGAAGGGACTGGAATTCCCGGTGGTGTTCCTTGCCGGGATGGAGGAGAACGTGTTTCCAACCTTCCGCGCGCGCATGGACATGACGCGCAGTGCGATGGAGGAGGAACGCCGGCTCTGCTATGTCGGCATCACCCGGGCACGGGAGAAGCTTTATCTCATCAACGCGCAGCAACGCTCAATCTTCGGCGACAGCGCGTATAACCAGCCCTCCCGCTTCATTGCAGAAATCCCGCAGGAACTGATCGAGTGCCAGCAGGAGCAGCGCATGGCACAGCAGCAACAGCAGCGCGCGATTTGGAAACGGGATGCGGAAATGCCGAAATACGCTTCTTCCCAGGGCTTTGGCGTGCGGCGGGACACGGTTGCGGCGCCTACGCCCGCAGCGGTGCGGCATACGCCGGACGCCACACCGGAGGGCAGGCAATTCAAGCAATACATGCGGGTGCGGCATGAAAAGTTTGGCGAAGGCACGGTGCTTGAAACGGCAGGCAGCGGGAACGCAATGACGGTAACGGTGGATTTTGCCTCCTGTGGCGTGAAACGCTTTGCAGCCGCCTATGCTCCGCTTACGCCTGTGGAAAATAAGCAATAAGGGAGAAGTGTCCCATGCAGGAACGCATGAAGGAGCTTGTGGAAAAGCTCAATGAATACGCGCGGGCCTATTATGCTTTCGATGCGCCGAAGGTGAGCGATGCGGAATACGATGCGCTCTTCGACGAGCTGCTTGCGCTTGAAGCGGAAACGGGCGTAACATTGCCTGATTCGCCCACGCAGCGCGTCGGCAGCGAGCCGCTTGCGGCGTTTGAACAGCAAACGCACCAGGCGCGCCTTTGGAGCATGGATAAGGTGCGCACCCGTGCGCAGCTCGTGGAATGGGGCGCGCGCGTAGAGCGTCTGCGCGCGGAATATAACGCGGCCAACAATGCCGTGCTGCCGCCCGTGCGGTACGCGCTTGAATATAAGTTCGATGGGCTTACTGTAAACCTTACCTATGAAAACGGGCGGCTTGTACGCGGCGCAACGCGCGGCAACGGCGTGGTGGGAGAGGCGATCCTTCCGCAGATCAAGACGATCCGCAGCCTTCCGCTTACGATTCCCTTTCAGGGGAAGATGGAAGTGCAGGGCGAATGCTATATGCGCTTAAGCGTCCTTGAAACGCTGAACCGAACGGGGGAAGAACAGCTCAAAAATGCGCGCAATGCGGCGGCGGGCGCACTTCGGAACCTGGATCCGCGCGTGACGGCGCGGCGCAGGCTCGACTGCTATCTTTACAATGTTGGATACATAGAAGGAAAAACGCTTTCGGAGCAAACGGAAATGATCGCGTTTCTCAAGGAAAACGGCTTGCCCACGAGCCCGTTTCTGAAAACATTCGACAGCATCGACGCCGTTTATGCGGGCATTGAAGAAGCGGAAAAAGCGCGCGAATCCCTGGATTTCCTCATTGACGGCATGGTGATTAAGGTGCGTGATTTTGCAACGCGCCTCGCGCTTGGCGCTACAGACCGGTTCCCGCGTTGGGCAATTGCGTTTAAGTTTGCCGCGGAGGAAACCACGACCACCGTACGTGATGTCACGTGGGAAGTCGGGCGCACGGGCAAGCTGACCCCGCGCGCACATCTTGAACCGGTGGAGCTCGCAGGGGCAACCATCAGCCATGCAACGCTCAACAACTGGGACGATATCGAGCGCAAGCATGTGGGCATTGGCTCCCGCGTATTTCTCCGAAGGAGCAACGACGTGATCCCGGAGATTCTTTGTGCAGTTGAAGGCGATGTGCCGGAACGCCCGGTGGAGAAGCCTGTGCACTGCCCTGCATGCGGTGCGCATGTGGAGCATCGCGGCGTGCATCTTTATTGTACGAATTCGCTTTCCTGCCCGCCGCAGATCGCCGCGCGGCTCGCGCATTACGCCTCGCGCGAGGCCATGGATATCGAAACGTTTTCTGAAAAGACAGCCGCGCAGCTTGTGGAACAGCTTGGGCTTGCGAGCATTCCGGACCTTTACGATCTTGGACCGCAGGAGTTTCTTTCGCTTCCGGGCTTCAAGGAAAAGAAGGTGAAAAACCTGATGAACGCGCTTGAGGCAAGCAAGCACCGCACGCTTGGCGCGTTCCTGTTTGCAATCGGTATCCCGAACGTGGGGATAAAAACTGCGCGCGATCTTGCACGGCGTTTCGGCACGCTTGAAGCGGTGCGGCATGCTTCCCGGGAGGCGCTTGTCGCCGTGGACGATGTGGGCGACATCGTGGCGGAGAGCATTGCGGAGTTTTTTAAGGATCCCTCGATCGCCGCACAGATCGACCGCCTTCTTGCGCACGGCGTTTCGCCGGCACCGGAAGCGGAACAGCAAAGCGGAAGCCCGCTTGCGGGGAAAACCATTGTTGTGACCGGAACGATGGAGCGCATGGGGCGTAAGGAGATCGAGGCGCTTATCGAACGGCTTGGAGGCAAAGCAGCGGCGAGCGTCAGCAAAAAAACGGACTATGTGCTTGCCGGGGAAAGCGCCGGAAGCAAGCTTGAAAAGGCGCACTCCCTCGGCGTGCCCGTGATGCGCGAAACGGAATTTTTTGAATGGATCGGAGAAGCCGAATGAGGATCGGAAAACTGGACAACGACCAGCTGAATGAACTGATTTTAAGCAAATTCAGACATACGCGCAGCGAGGTAGTCTGCTCGCCGCGCATCGGTGTGGACTGTGCCGCCGTGGATCTTGGCGGCAGGCTTGCCGTGCTTTCCACAGACCCCATCACATCCGCAGCGAACAATTTGGGGCAGCTCACCGTGCATGTGAGCTGCAATGATGCAGCGGCAGCGGGGGCGGAGCCTGTGGGCCTTCTCGTGACGCTGCTCGCGCCGCCCACGGCGACGGAGGCGGACATTGCCCGTGTGGCGGATGAGCTTGCCCTAGCAGCGGAACAGGCGGGTGTGGAGATCATCGGCGGGCACACGGAGGTCACGGGTTCCGTGACGCGCATGGTAACCTGCGCAACGGTGCTTGCCAAAGCCGGCGAACATGGCGTGCTAGATGCACGGGATGTGCGCGCCGGCAATGAGCTTGTGCTTACAAAGTCCGCCGGGCTTGAAGGCGCCGCCATTCTTGCAAGCGATTTTTCCGCACTGCTCTCCGGCGTTCCGGAGGAGGCGCTTGTTCAGGCGCGCGGCTTTTTTAAGGAAGTGAGCGTCGTAAAAGAGGGGCTTTATGCCGCGGCGCATGGGGCCGTCGCCATGCACGACGTGACGGAAGGCGGCGTGCTTGGCGCTGCCTGGGAGATGGCTGAAGCAGCGCGCTGCCGCGTGGTGATCGACCGTGCGGCGATCCCCATTCATCCGGCTACGGCAGAGATCGCCGCGGCACTCGGCCTCGATCCGCTCCGCCTGCTTTCAAGCGGCGCTATGCTCATCGCCTGCGTGGATGGGGACGCGCTTGTGCGCGGCCTGAGAGAGCTTGGAATTCCGGCGGCGAAGATTGGAAAAGCCGTGCAGGGCTCTGGCGCATGCTTTGCGGACGGAACACAGATCGCCCCGCCGGGTGCGGATGAGCTGTACAAGCTTCACGCTCCGGACGTGCCGAATTCGGCAAAATACGTTTAAATCAACACGATTCTGTGCTATAATTAATTGGTTTAAGATGATTGAGGAGGCATGGCATGATCAGCAGCATGACCGGCTTTGGGCGCGCAACGGTTGCGTCCGACGGAAGAGAAATCACGATTGAGCTTAAAAGCGTAAACCATCGGTATTTGGATCTGGCGTTCCGCATGCCGCGGCACATCGGGTTTATTGAGGATGTGTTGCGCCAGCTCCTTACAGAGCAGCTTTCGCGCGGCCATGTCGATATTTTTGTGAATTACCGCAATACGCGTACGGATGCGCGCACGGTTGTGATTGACGAAGCGCTCATGGGTGCGTATCTTTCTGCGGCGCGCAAGGCGGCCGCACAATATGAGCTGCGGGACGACATCACCCTTTCCGCAGCTATGCGTTTCCCGGATGTGACGGATGTCATTGAGGCGGAAGAGGACCGTGATGCCGTGGCCGCGCTCGCACGCGAAGCCGCACTGCGCGCCGTAACTGCAATGAAACGCATGCGCGCGGGCGAAGGGGAACGCCTTTGCAACGATTTGCTGAACCGGGTGACCACGGTGGAATCCATTGCAGGAAAAATCGATGTGCGGGCGCCCTTCGTCGTGGAAGAATATCGTACAAAGCTTTCCGAACGCATTGAAAGCATGCTCGGCGGCGTGGAGGTTGACCGCACGCGCCTTGCGACGGAGGTAGCTCTTTTTGCGGACAAGGCCAGCATCAACGAAGAACTGGTTCGCCTTGCAAGCCATATAACGGAAATGCGCAAGGTGCTTGGCGCTGACGAGGCAGCCGGGCGCAGGCTCGATTTTATCGTGCAGGAAATGAACCGCGAGTTCAACACCATCGGTTCCAAGGCCAATGATGCGGAAATCACAAGCCTTGTTATTGCGGGGAAGGGCGAGATCGAAAAAATCCGGGAGCAGGTTCAGAACATTGAGTAAGCGCGGAGGAATACTATGGCAGTTCGCCTTGTAAACGTCGGCTTTGGCAACGTGGTTGCCGCAAGCCGCATCATTGCAATCGTTGCGCCGGACAGCGCGCCCGCAAAGCGCGTGGTTCAGGAAGCGCGGGAGCGCAGCCGCCTGATCGATGCATCCCATGGCAGGCGCACGCGCGCGGTTGTGGTGATGGACAGCATGCATGTTGTGCTTTCCGCCCTGCAGCCGGAAACCCTTGCAGGCCGCGTTGCGGCAGAAACAGATTGAGATTTGGTTGGAGGTCAACATGAAAGCAGACAATGCAAAGGGCGTGCTCATTGTGCTTTCCGGCCCTTCGGGCGTTGGGAAGGGCACGGTGTGCAAGGCTCTGCTTGCGCGCAACCCGCAGGTAAAGCTCTCCGTTTCCGCGACAACGCGCGCACCGCGGCCGGGAGAAATTGAAGGCGTGAGCTACTTCTTTAAAACGCGCGATGAATTTGAGCGCATGATTGCGGCGGGCGATTTTCTGGAATACATGGATGTGTTTGGCATGAATTATTATGGCACGCCGCGCACATATGTGGAACAGCAGCTTGCAGGGGGAAACGATATCCTGCTTGAAATCGATGTAAAAGGCGCGATGAACGTGAAACGCCTTTGCCCGGATGCTGTGCTGGTGTTCGTTGCTCCCCCGTCTATGGATACGCTCAAAAAGCGGTTGGTCGGCCGCGGCACAGAAACGGAAGAGGCGGTTGAACGCCGCACGCGGGAAGCGTTTGCGGAAATGAAGCTTCTGCCGGAATACGATTATGCGGTCGTGAACGACGTGCTTGAAACCGCCGTGAACGAGGTTGAAACCATCATCAAGGCTGAGCGGCTGCGCATATGCCGCCGCCCGGATCTTACGAAACTTTGCAAGGAGGCTGGAACTGAACTATGATGAACAAACCGCCGCTGAATGATTTGCAGGCAAAAGTGGGTTGCCGTTACATGCTGGTGACCGTGGTGGCCAAGCGTGCCCGCCAGCTTGTAGGGAACGAGGAACGGTTGCAGAACCGCAAGGCTGTGTCCTATGCGGTGGACGAGCTTTATCAGAACGACCTTTCCATCAAGTATCCCGAGGATTATGCAAAATGACCAAAAAGTGCGTCGTTTTGGGCGTTACGGGCTCCATTGCGGCCTATAAGGCCTGCGACGTTGTGAGCCGCCTGCGCAAGCAGAATGTGGATGTCCATGTGATCCTGACACGCGCAGGCGCAGAAATCATCACACCTCTTGCGCTTGAAACCATGAGCGCAAACCCTGTGGTTGTTGATATGTTCCACCGGGAAACGCCTTGGGAGGTGGAGCATATCGCGCTTGCAAAACGCGCGGATGTGTTTTTGGTTGCCCCCGCAACGGCGAATTTTCTGGGCAAAGCAGCGCATGGCATTGCGGATGATATGCTGACCACGACCATCCTTGCCACGCATGCGCCGGTTCTTGTGGCTCCTGCAATGAACGTGAACATGTATGAAAACCCGGCGGTGCAGGAGAATATTGCGGCTTTGAAAACACGGGGATGGCATTTCATCGAGCCGGATGCGGGGATTCTCGCCTGTGGCGATGTTGGGAAGGGCCGCCTTGCGGAACCGGAAGCGATCGTAAGCGCAGTGATGGCTCTGCTTTTTCCACGGCGCGACCTTGCCGGAAAGCACGTGCTTGTAAGCGCAGGCCCCACGCAGGAAAAGATCGATCCGGTGCGTTATATCACCAACCGTTCAAGCGGGAAGATGGGATATGCCGTTGCGGAGGCTGCAGCGGCGCGCGGCGCATGTGTTACGCTTGTAAGCGGGCCTGTGTCTCTGCCTGTGCCGGAGGGCGTGGAACGCGTAAGCGTGGTATCTTCGGCGGATATGTTCGAGGCGGTTCATGCGGCGTTCGGTGCGTGTGATGGGCTCGTCATGGCTGCCGCACCGGCTGATTTCACGCCCGCTACGGCAGCGGAGCAGAAAATCAAAAAAAATGGGCGGGAAGGCATAACGCTGGAACTGTCCGCCACAAGGGACATCCTCAAAAGTATTGGGGAAAGGAAAGAAAACCAGCGCGTGATGGGCTTTGCTGCGGAAACGGAGCATCTTGCTGAAAACGCGGCGAAAAAACTTTCTGCGAAGAACCTTGATATGATTGCTGCGAACGATGTGACTGCCGCGGGTGCTGGCTTTGCGGTGGACACCAATGCCGTTACACTTTACAAGCGGGATGGCTCCGCGGAACACAGCGGCATCATGACCAAGCGCGCGCTTGCGGATTGGTTGTTGGACCGGCTGTTTGGGGAATAAGCGCGGCTGTTGAAGTATAGTTTTAAAGCTCCTTACAAAGGAGCTTTTTCCATGAAAAAACAAGGCGGATTCGCGCTATATGCGTACAGAAGCTTTTTAATACCTGGAAAGCATCCGAGAAAGCAGATCAGTCCAAAATGTCGAGGAGCCTCTCAGCACTGTGGATGAGGTGCGTTTTAACAGATTCGGATACGAGATCGCCATCGCCGCTCAGCAACGCTGCGATGATCTGCTTGTGTTCGCTGATTGAAGTCAGGGAAAGCGTGCGGTCGCTTGCCTTCACTTCCCGCAGCCAACGCACCCGGACGGAATGAGCCTTAAGATTGTTCAGAATGGATTTCATATACTCATTGCCCAAATGAGTGTAATAAAGCCCGTGAACTTCGAGATCGGAAGCAACATATTTTTCAAAGCTGTAAGGGGTGCTTTCAATCTCTACAGCATGCTCCAACGCAGCCTCCAACTCTTCCCGTGGAATGTGGGGCAGAGCTTCCCGGGCGGCAACGGGCTCCAAAGCGATCCTGCAACTCCAAATGTCCGCAGCATCCTTGCGGCTGATGCCTGCTACAACGGCCCCTTTTCGCGGAATGATTTTTGCAAAGCCATCGCGCTCCAACATGTTGAGAGCCTCGCGAATAGGTGCGCGGCTGATGTTCATAGATTGCGCAAGCTCGTCCTCTGTCAACTTCATGCCGGGTTCAAGCTTTCCCTGAATGATCTGATCCCGCAGGTTATCATAAACAAGTTGCTTTAATGACGGTTTGCTTCCCAAATTTTGAATTTGATACATGAATCGCTACCATCCTACTCCATTAAAACAATAGATTCAACGCATATTCGGCTGCATCCCGCCGCTTGCTGCTATGGGGAGATACGCTGTACCGAGAAACGTTTCTTCTTGTTTCATTTTAACAAAAAAAGGTATTTTGTCAACAGTGTACGAGTGAAATACAGGAACCCGCCGTTTTATCTGGCTTCGGGTTGCTTCCTCCGGCATAGGATCTGCCAAGTATCCAAAATGGATTCGCTTTTGGCAGCCTTCACATCAAAATGAAACAGATGTAAGAAAAACTGGAGAATCGGGCCGCCCAAGAGCACATAAAGGAAAGAACCGATTCCAACTTCACCGCCGATAAGCCAACCTGTGAAGCAAACGACAGCCTCTACGGCCAGCTTGCAGATTCCGATCGGAAGAGGGACATGCTTGGTAAGAAACACGAGAAGAGTGTCCCGCGGCCCGGCGCCCATCCTGGCGGACATATAAAGGTACATGCCAAAACCGTTTAAGATCAGGGACAGCAGGCAGAAAACCATCTGCAGCGGGACAGACTGGATTTTGGGCATAATGGAGAACACACCATTGAGCCACAGAAAAATGTCGGTAAATGTGCCCAGAAGCAGAATGTTCAAAAGCATTCCAAAACCGAAGGTCTCACGCAGCAGCAGATCAAGAGCCAGAATCACCAGGCCCACGATAATGTTTGCTTGGCCTATTGTGATCGAAAACGTATGGGAGATTCCATCATTAAGGATATTCCAAGGGGAGAGGCAATAGGATTGCTTGGCGATGGCCATCCCTAAGGCCATCGCCGCAAAGCCCAACGTAATGCGGCAGAGCTTTGCGGAGTAGCGGCGCAATAGACTCATAACATAACCAACCTTAAAGCGCAGCACCTTCCGCCGCCATTGGCGGCAGAAAGTGTGCCGAATAATTGAACACACAGTTGACAACAAGAATGATATAATCCTTGAATACGATTTTGTCAACAGTTTTTGCACGCTTTAGACGAAGCCCATCAGTCGGTAACGTAGCGGCGCAGAGGACGGGAGGTGATGGAACAGCACACATGCCCGTTCGAAGTACCGCCGCGCTCCCCCAGCTCCATGGAAGTGATCTCATCGTCACCGTCTTTACCGATCAGCACGGCGGTATCCCCAATTTTTACATCCGGAATATCCGTCACGTCGGCGAAAGCTACATCCACGTTTAAATCCAAAAGGCGAGCGCGTTTCCCGTGGACGAGCACATCAGCATTATGCTCCGTATCCCGGGTGACTAAATTGCGTACATAGCCATCTCCCATGCCAAAGCCGATGATGGCGATTTTTGTGCGGCGCTTGGGAACGAAAAAGCGATAATAGCTCACATTTTCGCCTTCATCCGCCCAGAGGACATTGAGGATCTTGCTGGTCCAGCGCATAGAGGGTTCCAAACCCAAACGGTTCTGTACGCCGGGCGAGATGTCATAGCCAAAGATAAGAGCGGCAAGGCGCACTGCATCAAAATAACACTCCGGCGAAGCAACGCAGGCTGCGGTGTTCGCTGCATGAATGAGGCGGGGGCGGATGCCTGCATCCTTCAACTGCGCAAGAGCCTGGGCGAACTCACCCATCTGTTGATGGGTGAAGGATTTGTCCAAAGAATAGCCGTTTGCCAAATGGGTGTATACCCCATCGATCTGCAGATAGGGCAGGGACTGCAAGGTTTGAATGAGCTGTGCCAATTGTTCCCCCGGCCGCGCGCCGAAGCGGCGCAGACCGGTGTCAACCTTGATATGCACGCGCGCCTTTTTTCCCTGGCGTGCAGCTTCTTCATTGAGAAACCGGGGCAGTGTTTCTTCATATACGGTGGTCACCAGATCGTTTTCCACAGCGGAGGGAACGCCGGAATAGGGAATCCCTCCCATGACGAGGATAAAGTCTTGAAGGCCAGCCTCACGCAGCTCTATTGCCTCGCAAAGCTGACCGGTTGCAAAGCAGTGGATATTGCAGTGGTCGCGCATATACAGCGTCGGTTCAATGAGCCCGTGGCCATAGCCGTTTGATTTTGCCGTGTACATGATGTCCACATCCGGACCGATGTGGGCACGGATGCGCTCAATGTTTCGTTGAACCTTGCTCAGATCTACTGTTAGAACACTGTTTGCGTTTTCCAAAGTGTAGGACATTGATAACCTCCTTTTCTGTGCGGCCTCATTTCAAAAGGGCGCGGATCACCGCTTCGTCTACCGCACAGGTATTCTCCAGCTGGGACAATTCCACATATTCGTTGGGCTTATGGGCTACAGTAATGGTGCCCGGCCCAATGATTACTGTGGGAATCCCGGCACGGACAAAGTGGTTCATATCCGTGTTGCAGGTCAAGCCGAAGGGAGTCTGTCTCTCGCCGGTAGCTGCCTCTGCCGCCGCGAAAGCGGTGCGGACCAACTCGCTCGCAGCATCCGTTTCGGCGGCTGGCCCCGTCGTAACCAAATACCGGTCCACGTATACACGGCTTCCGGGGAATTTCTCCTGTGCCTCCCGGCACATCAGGTCAAACCGGTCACGCAGATCTTTTTCACGTTCGCCCGGAACCATACGCCGGTCTATGACCAGCTCACAACGGTCAGGCAGAACGTTTTCCTGAACACCACCGGAAATCATGGTAATAGCGATGGAAGGTTTTCCGGTGGTAGGATGGACAATGTTAGAAATTTCAGCGGCAATGCCATCCACTAACTGAGAAACATAAGCCGCAATCCGAATGGCACTAATACCCAGCTCAGGATTTGAGGCGTGGGCAGAGAGACCCTCGATAACAATAACGGGACGCAAGCTGCCATTGTGGCTGACGGCGACGCGGGATAGGGTTGGCTCGCCTACGATGCAATAATCTCCGCGTACCAGAGGGTGCTTGACCAATTCCCGTGCGCCTGTAGAGTGGCTTTCTTCATCCACTACGGCTGTATAGACAATAGTACCGTTGACTCCCTCGGGCTGCTCGATGATGCGTTTGACTGCGATGGTCAGGCAGGCCAATGGGCCTTTTGCATCGGTAGAGCCCCGCCCATAGGCTCGGGTACCCCGAATCACAAGGTCATAGGGATCGGTGGCCCATCCATCTGCCGGCGGCACCACATCCATATGGGAGTTAAGCACTACGGTTTTTCCACCGCGGCCGAAGGTCTTGACGGCGATCACGTTCTTTAACCCGGGCAATGCCTCCTGCTGCACTACGGTATCCATTCCCATAGCGCGTGCATTTTCTGCTAAAAAGTCGCTGATGCCGGCCTCGTTTCCATCCGTAGAGGGGAAGGAAACAAGGTTTTTCAGGAATTGGAAGAGTTCGGAAGTTGCGTCAATCATGCATATCATCCCCTTTGCAAATTGATTTTCAAGCAGTGGTTTCGGTGAAACGGAAATAGAGCGCATCCCGCTTCGTATCAATTGGTGATTTTTGATGCAAATGCAGGATTTTTTCCTTGACTTTAGAGGAACGAGGTGCTACTCTATAGCCATTGAATATTGTCGACTAAATTTTATCGACCAATAATATCATATCACAAAAAACGCAAATGTAAAGGAGGTGTTCTCTGTTGAAAAAAACTTTAATTCAAAATGCAACCATTTACGATGGTACTGGCGCGAAACCGTTTAAGGCTGATGTAGCCATTTCGGGCGATGTGATCGAACGCGTAGGCCGCATCGGTGCGGAAGAAGGCTACGATGAGGTCATTAATGCGGAGGGACTTGCGCTTTCCCCCGGCTTTATCAATACACACAGCCACATGGAACTGGAGATTCTCAGAGATCCTGCGCTGCATCAGGTGGTAGATCAGGGCATCACTACAGAGGTATTGGGACAGGACGGGTCTTCCGTAGCACCGCTGACGGATGAGCTGGTGCAGGAGCTTGCAGATAATATGGCGCCCTTGGCAGGGACGATCCCTACCCCTTACACATGGCGCAGCTTTGCCGACTATATGAAGACGGTGGAGAAGATGAAGCCGGCAGCGCGGTTTGTAAGCCTTGTGGGCCATGGCACCATCCGAATGAACGTAATGGGAAACGACAACCGCAAACCCACTCCGGCTGAGATGCAGGCCATGAAGAACCTGTTGGCCAAGTGCATGGAAGAAGGCGCCCGCGGAATGTCGCTGGGGTTGATCTACCCTCCCGGAAGCTTTGCACAAACGGAAGAACTCATTGAGCTCGCCCGCGTGGTGGCCGCTTATGACGGCATTATCATGGTGCATATGCGCAACGAGAAGGATAAACTGCTGCAGTCTATCGACGAGATGAACACGGTGGTGGAGAACAGCGGCGTGCGGCTGCAAATCTCCCACCACAAAGCTTTGGGATATCGGAACTGGGGCAAGGTGCATCAGTCACTGGCATCCATTCAGGCTGTGCGGGACAAGGGCTTTGATGTCACTCTTGATCAGTACCCTTGGACAGCGGCTTGCACCGGACTGAAGGTCTGCGTGCCTCAGTGGGCTTATGATGGAGGCGAGCAGGGCTTTCAAAAGCGCCTGACGGATCCAGAAGTCTGGGCGTTGTTTTTATTATTTTTTTCGTGTTGAATCTGACGCCGGGTAATCCGGGCCGATCCATTTTGGGCGTTTCGGCCCCACAGGAGGCCGTAGATCAGCTCAACGAAGAATTGGGCTACAACGATCCGTTGCTTGTCAAGTATTTTAACTATTTAAAAAACCTTGTGCTCAACCGCAGCTTCGGCACTTCTTATTTTACGGGGCAAGCGGTAGCCGATGAAGTGTTGCCTCGCTTCGGGGTAACGCTGAAGCTGTCCACCATAGGCATTATCGTCTCCACACTTGTGGGCGTTCCGCTTGGGATACTGACTGCTGTCAAGCAATATAGCATCTGGGACTATGTGCCGTCGGTGCTGGCGTTTTTGCTGGCTGCAATTCCGTCTTTCGTACTTGGCATGGTGCTTTTGTTTGTGTTTGCACTGAAGTTGAACATCCTGCCTTCTTACGGGCTTGAAACCTGGAAATGCTATATCATGCCTTCTTTGTGCATGGCCATTCCCATTACCGCTTTCAATGTCCGCTTTACCAAATCATCCATGCTGGAATCTATCCGTGAGGACTATATTGATACTGCTCGTGCAAAGGGAGCAAAGGAGCGCACGGTCATTTGGAAGCATGCTCTTAAAAATGCTCTGCTGCCGGTCATCACCAATATCGGTCTGAACATGGGCGGCCTGATCATGGGTGCTGTGGTGGCTGAACGCCTCTTCTCAGTTCCAGGGATCGGGGCGCTGATCGTAGATCGAATCGCCTATAAGGATGAGCCGGTGATTATTGCTGGCACGATCGTCATTTCTATTACGTTCACGATTATTATGCTTGCCGTGGATATCATCTATGCTTTTGTAGATCCAAGGATCCGTGCGAAGTATACAAAAGTGAAGGGATAAGAGGTGCATATGTCTCAAAATGTAACAGCTGCAAATCCTGCTGCTATGGAGCGGGTAAAATTCAAAAAGCAAAGTCAGGCGAAGGAAATTTGGAGAAGGTTTCGCAAAAATCGCGGCTCTATGGTGGGCCTGATCATGCTGACCATCATCGTGCTGGCTCTGGTATTTGCAAACCTTATCACCAGCTATGATGCGGCAACTGCCCAAAATCTGCGTATAAAACTTGACCCCCCCTCTGCAGAACACTGGTTTGGCACAGACTCTTATGGCAGAGATCTCTTTGCCAGAGTGCTTTATGGCGGCAGAACCTCCTTGTCCATCGCCGTGTTGGCTACGCTGTCCTCCTGTGTGGTGGGCTGTGCCTTGGGTGCCATCGCCGGATATTTCGGTGGAAAGGTGGACAATATCATCATGCGCGGTTTGGATATTTTCATGTCCGTGCCGGATATCCTTTTCACGATGGCTGTGGTTTTCGCTTTGGGAGCCAGCATGGTCAACTTGCTTATCGCACTCACTTTAGCCTATTTCACCAACTATGTCCGTTTGGTTCGATCACAGATCCTGAGTCTTTCGGATTTGGAATATGTGGAGGCAGCACGGGCGGGAGGCGCCGGCAGCGCCAGGATCATCATGTCTCATATTTTTCCAAATGCGATGGGCGTGATCATTGTGAACACGACCCTCAACGTAGCCAAAATCATCCTTTATGAGTCAACTCTGAGCTTCTTGGGCTTAGGTATGCCGCCACCCCAGCCGGAATGGGGCTTAATCCTCTCAGAGGCACGGGAGTATATGCGCTCTGCGCCCCACATGCTGCTCTTCCCGGCGCTGGCCATCGTGCTCACTGCCTGCTCGGTGAACCTCATCGGCGACGGCCTGCGGGATGCCATGGATCCGCATTTGAAATCCTAAGACAGCCCGGAACGGCTTAACGAAAGGAAATGCCATGAACGAAAACAACATTTTAGAAATTAAAGACCTTTCTGTTATTTATAAGACGGACTTGGAGACGGTGAAGGCTGTCAATGGTATCAACATTGCCATCAAAAAAAAGAGCACTTTTGGCTTAGTGGGCGAAACCGGTGCTGGTAAAACAACAACAGCCCGCTCCATTATCCGGTTGCTGCCCTCGGTGGGACATGTGACCAGCGGCACGATTGAATTTGAAGATCGAAACCTGTTGGAATTACCGGAAGCAGAGATGCGCCTTTTCCGTGGGGACAAAATTGCAATGGTATTCCAGGATCCCATGACCAGCCTTAATCCTGTGATGTCCGTAGGGGACCAAATTGCAGAAACCATAAAAATCCACAACCCGGAGCTGGACAAAGCGGAAGTGGGACGCCGGGTGGAGGCAACCTTGGCGATGGTGGGCATCCTGCCTTCCCGTAAGGTGGAATATCCCCATCAATTCTCCGGCGGCATGAAGCAGCGTGTCATTATTGCGATGGCGTTGGCCTGTGAACCGCAGCTTTTGATTGCCGACGAGCCTACCACGGCTTTGGACGTGACGATTCAGGCTCAAGTCCTTATGATGATCAAAGATCTGCGGGATCGGTTGGGAACCTCCATGCTCATGATTACGCACGACCTTGGCATTGTGGCCAAAATCTGTGATGATGTGGGCATCATGTATGCGGGCGAAATTGTGGAAGCAGGCACGGTACAAGATATTTTTGAGGGGAAAAACCATCATCCTTATACAGAAGGGCTTTTCGGTTCAATTCCGAACCTGAAGTCCAAGGCCAAGCGTTTGAACGCCATCCCGGGCCTGATGCCTGATCCCACGGATTTACCGGAAGGCTGCGTTTTTGCGGAACGGTGCAAGTACGCTATGGAACTTTGCCATAAGGTTCACCCGTCGGTAGCAACTTCAGGCACCCATCAGCTTTGCTGTCATCTTTTCAATGCGGACGGCAGCAGGAAGGAGAAGAACCATGAATAACGGTGAAACGCCCCTGCTGCAGCTTAAAGAGCTGAACAAACACTTTAAACTCAATGGTGGGGCGCTGCTCCATGCGGTGGATGGGATCAACTTGGACATCTATGAGGGCGAGACCATCGGCGTGGTAGGTGAGTCCGGCTGTGGTAAATCCACCTTGGGAAGGACTGTGCTGCGCCTCATCGAACCCACCTCTGGCAAGATCATTTATAAGGGCGAGGACATCACGCAAATTAGCCAGCGCAAATTCCGCCCGTTTCGGCAGGATTTGCAGATGATCTTTCAGGATCCCTATGCCAGCATCGACCCGCGTAAATCCGTCATTGAAGTAATCGCCGAATACATGCTTATCCATAAAACCCATCAGAACCGGGCGGATATCTATAACCGCGCTGCGGAGCTGATGGACATGGTAGGGTTGGCCCGGCGATATGCCAACATGTATCCGCACGAACTGGACGGTGGGCGGAGGCAGCGCATCGGAATTGCCAGGGCGCTGTCGCTGAACCCCAAGTTCATCGTCTGCGATGAGCCTGTCTCTGCACTGGATGTATCCATTCAGGCACAGATCCTGAATTTGCTTATGGATCTTGGGGATGAACTGAACCTGACGTATCTGTTTATTACCCATGATCTGAGTGTGGTAAAGCATATTTCCGACAGGATTATGGTAATGTACCTAGGCAAGGCGGTTGAAATTGCGCCATCGGAAGAGCTTTTTGCGAATCCTCTTCATCCTTATACGCAAGCGTTGCTGGCCGCTATCCCCGAACCGGATCTGTCTAAACGGGACATCCCGTTCAAAACCATTAAGGGCGAAGTAAGCAGCCCCATCAATGTCAAGCCGGGTTGCCGCTTCTGCAAGCGCTGCGAGTATGCTATGGATAGGTGTGACGGGGAGGACAAGCCCCTGATCGAGGTTTCAAAGGGCCATTTCGTTGCATGCGAATTGCATAAATGAAAACACTTTACAGCCGGAAAGATGAGGACTGTATGGCAATCTTAAATTGATATGGATTGGCATGGCCTCTTTTTTCCGGCTGATAGCGCAGAGAGGAGCAAACACATACCATGGGAGTTTTGGATCAGCTTGAGCCTAAATCGGTGATGCATTGGTTTGAAGAAATATCTTCCATCCCCCGAGGGTCTTTGAAAGAGGAAAAAATTGCGGCATTCATCATGGATTTCGCTGCAAAAAGGGGTCTTGACTGTAGCGAGGATGCCTATCACAATGTGGTCGTGCGTAAAAACGCCAGCCCGGGGAAGGAAGATCGCCCCGGCCTTATATTCCAGTCCCACATGGATATGGTCTGCGCAAAGGATCAGGGCGTCGAACACGACTTCGAAAAGGACGGATTAGCCCTGTATGTTGAGGATGACAAGATCCGCGCGAATGGGACGACCTTGGGGGCGGACAACGGAATCGGTGTAGCTTACCAGCTGGCCATACTGGACGACGACCAACTGGAACACCCGGCTATTGAGGCGGTGTTCACTACGGCGGAGGAAGTTGGCATGGTGGGAGCTTCCCACTTTGATGCCGGTCAGCTCAAGGGAACGAACATGATCAACTTTGATGCCGGTGGATTCACTGAAGGCAGAATCTACGTCGGATGCGCTGGAAATCAGAGCGGAAAACTTGTTCAAAAGATTGCATTGGAACCTGCCTGTGAGGCCAACAATCCCCTGCGCATCACGGTAGGCGGGCTGTACGGCGGCCATTCCGGCGGTGACATCGCAAAAGGCCGGGGCAACGGCAGTGTCATCCTTGGAAGGATTCTGGCATGGTTGAGCGAGGCGGGGGAGAAGCGGATTGCTTCTTTCGGCAGTGGAGACCATTCTCAGGAGAATAAAAACGGCATCCCGGCCGAGTGCTTTGTTGTTCTTTATCCGAAATCTCCCGAAGCACTCCGGCAGCAGGCGAAGGACTGGGAGACAAAGCTCAAGGATGAACTGAGCGATGTGGATGAAGGTGTGAAGGTCAGCGTAACAGAGGAGAATGCAGGTGCACAACGCTGCCTTTCTCATGAGAGCGTGGAACGCACCGCCCAAATTCTCGCCTTGCTGCCAAACGGTGTGCAATCTATGCAGCGGGCCTTCCCGGATACACCTGAATGTTCCTGCAACATTGGCAATGTTGAGCTTGAAGGCGATGCGGTGGTATGCTATATTTCAGTGAGAAGCTGCAAGGGTTCGCTCATTGACCAGATGTGCGGAAAATATCGGGCTTTGGCGGAGCTTACTGGCTGCGCCCTTACCTTCCGGGATCGCCTGCCGGGTTGGGATTATGACAGGGATTCGAGATTGAGGCGTTTGGTTGACAAGGAGTACAACGAACGATTTGGTGCCGCGCCGCGCTTCAAGGTCACGCATGCCAGCACCGAGTGCGGTATGTTTAAAGAACAGCTTCCGCATATGGATATCATTTCCATGGGCCCTATTATTTATGAGGAGCATACACCTCGGGAGTACATGGGAATCCAATCCGTAGGGGTCGTGTGGGAGTTTGTAAAGAGCATCATCAGCCAGCTGTAAACAAAAAGGAGGACGGAGCGTGAAACGCAGAATCTTTTATAACGGCATCATCCTGACAATGAACAAGGCTGAGCCGACCGCAGAATACGTGCTGACGGAAGGGGATAAAGTCGCTGCAGTGGGGAGCGCTGCAGAAATCGAGAAGCACATTGCCGAAGGTGCGGAGCCTGTGAACTTACAGGGGCGGTTGATGTTGCCGGGATTCATCGATTCGCATATCCATATGCTGACAGCGGCATTGAACCGGCTCAAATTGGACATAAGCGCCATGGATTTTGACACTGTGGATGATATGCTCGCCTATGTTCGCCAAAAAAAGGAAGGATCACAGGATCCTTGGATCAGCGTATTCGGCTTTTCGGAGGAAAACATCCGTGCGAGCCGAATGGTGACGCGAAAAGATATAGATCGTTTCTTCCCTGATGTCCCTGTAACCATCATTCGGGTATGCGGCCATATGTCTGTCATCAACACGAAAGCTATGGAACAGCTGGACAGGGATAAAATGGAGTGCATCAGCGGCGGCGCTTTTGAAAAAGACGAGAATGGCGTCTATACGGGGATTGCTACCGAGGGGGCCCAGCAATATGTTTTGGACAGCATGCCGCCGGCGGACGAAGAAGTGGTGCTTGCCTTGCTTGCACAAGAACAGGAGATCCTCTTGCGCAACGGCATTACCGCGATACACGATGCCGGGACGGACATGATGCCGCCGCGAGACTATGTGGCCCTTTATGAAAAGATGAACGACAGGGGACTGTTGAAAATCAGGACCAATCTCATGGTGCGCCCAGAAGAAAAAGAGTCCCCGAGTTCATTTGCGGACTATCTGCGTTGCTGTAAGGAACGGCACCGTGAGGACGCAAGGTTCACAATCGGTGCGGTGAAGCTCTTTGCAGACGGAAGCTTGGGCGGGATGACCGCTGCGGTGAACCGTTCCTATGTGGGGGCACCGGAGAACACCGGCCTGCTGCTGAAGGAACGTCTGGACACCTATATAAAGCCGCTTGCCGATGCAGGCCATCAGGTTGCCGTGCATGCCATCGGGGATCGCTCTACGGGTTATGTGACCGGGCTCTACAGCGCCTGTGAACGGAGGGAAGAGGACCGGCTGCGCATTGAGCACGCAGAACTTATGGATGAAGGCCTCATAGAGATGATACGCGACAACCGTATCCTCATTATGACACAGCCGATTTTTATCCGGGAATTTGGAAATACCTATTTCAGCAACCTTGGAGAGGAACGTGCCATGCACATTCAACCCATACGCACGCTGCTGGATCAGGGGATAACTGTTGGCTTTGGAACAGATTATCCTGTGGATGACCCAAACCCGCTGCTTGGAATCCGCACTGCAATGACGAGAGAAATCAAGAATTCCTGCAAACGGTTGAATGAAGCGGAGGGGATCGGCTTCGATGAAGCAGTCAGGTGTTATACCATTAACAACGCTTACGGTGCTTTTGAGGAGGCGCATATGGGGTCTATAGAGCCTTCCAAATATGCGGACTTTGTCGTTCTCGCGGGAATTGTTCCCGATTCTGATGGAAAATTCAGGCATTTGGATGATGCTGCCGTAGACATGACGGTGATCGGTGGAGAGACGGTCTTTTCCCGGTAACACCGGATGCAGAAAGTGTAAAGCAAAGTTTTCAGATAGACAGCATCGCAAAAGGAGCGGCAATTGCCGCTCCTTTTGCGATGCTGCGTTGGGGATTTCGCAGCACCATGATGGATGGGGGTATGTCATCGGAGGAGTGGGGGCTCCTCACGGGATGACCTTAATGGAAGGTCAGGCCTTTGTGCGTTCGCCGAGCGTCACAGAGAGGTCGAGCAGTTCGGTTCCGCGCTGCACCGTTATTGTGACCGTATCGCCGACCTTGTATTCATAAAGCAGTGTGCTGAGGTCGGAAGAACCGTTTATCTCCGTGCCGCCCAAGGATACGATAATGTCGTTCACCTGCATGCCGGCCTGTTCGGCGGCGCTGCCTTCCTCAATGCCCACAACCTGAACCCGGTTCACATAGCCATAAGAACCATAGGAACCAAAGGGGAAGAAGCTGCCGTTGTTGCCGCTGTTGCTGGTGGTGCGGATGCTGATGTTCTGCATGCTGATGCCGAGGTATGGCCTGCCGGATACATAGCCAAGGTCAATCAAATCCATAATGATTTGCTTTGCAGAATCAATTGGGATTGCAAAGCCCAAGCCTTCCACATCCGTGCCGCTGCTTTTTGCGTTAACGATGCCGATTAATTCACCCTTGCTGTTGAACAGACCTCCACCGGAATTGCCGGGGTTCACGGCTGCTGTGGTCTGCATCAAAGTCATTTCCTGCCCTTCAATTTCGATCACACGGTCAAGGCCGCTGATGATGCCCTCGGAAACGCTGCTGGCAAGCACGCCGAGCGGGTTGCCGATGGCATATACCGTGTCACAAACCAACATATCGCCGGAGTTGCCAAGCGTGGCGGCGGGAAGGCCGGTCGCATCAATCTTGATGACGGCAAGGTCGGTGTAACTGTCCGTGCCGATGAGGGTTGCAGGATATTCCGTGCCGTCCTCCAAGTGCACTTTTATGGCATCCGCGCCTTCCACAACGTGGTTATTCGTTACAATATAGCCATCGGAGGTAACGATTACGCCGGAACCGGAGCCCACTGTTTCGGAGGTTGCGCCGCTTTCCGATTGACCATAGCCAAACATGGCATATCCATTTGAAACTTCCTGTTCAATATCGATGCCAACCACGCTGCTCATGCATGTGCGGATGATGGAGCCGGTGTCACCGGTGCTGGTTGTGCTTGAACCGGAACTCATGTTGATGCCGGACGATGGACTTGCAGACGGGCTATTGCCGCTTCCCGTTCCCGCGCTGTTTTCCTCAGGATCGCCGGTTGCATCCGGAGGCGTCACGACGGTGCTTCCAGCATCGTTCAGAGCCTGTTGGTTATTTTGGCCGCGGGTTGCAAAGTAAACGGCCCCGGCGCCAACTCCACCGCCAATGAGCGCCATCACCAGCATGCAAATGATGAGCTGGGTCCATGTAGCAACATGCTTGCGCTCTTTTTTGCCCCTGCTGCCTTGATTGCCGCTTTCACCGTAATTGCCGTTGGAATTGTTGCCGGCCGGCTGCTGTGTATTATTGCCTACATTGGGGGTGGCATTTTCGTACCAGTTCCAATTGTTGTTTTCCATATATTTTTGCTCCTTCCCGTTCAGCATCCTGAACGCTTCTGTTGGCTCTTATTATAGAATGCAATTTTGTCGTTCCAATATCCTGATTGCGCCAAAGTTGTGTAGAAACATGTACGAATTATGAAATGGGGTTTCCGTTTAAAACAAAAACGGGCGGCTGCAAAGCGCATCCGCCCGAGATAAATTGGAAAGAATCAGCCAAGCAGCTTTTCCGCAGCGGCAAGCTTCAGGCAAACGCAAAGCACATGCATTGCCTCGCGCAGTTCTGCAATGGGCGGGTAGCTTGGGGCGATGCGCAGGTTCGCATCCTGCGGATCCTTGCCGTAGGGGTAGGTTGCGCCCGCGCCGGTCATGATAACGCCAGCCTCTTTCATGAGCTGATGCGTGCGTTTTGCGCAGCCTTCCATGGTATTGAGGCTTACGAAGTAACCGCCGGTGGGGCGATGGTAGGAAGCAAACCCGAGCGGCTCGATTTCACGATCCAGAAATTCAATCACGGTGTCGAACTTCGGTTTCATGAATGCCGCATGCTTTTTCATGTGCGCGAGAACGCCGGCGCGATCCTTCAGAAATTGCACGTGGCGAAGCTGGTTCACCTTGTCAAAGCTGATGCATTCCGCGTTGAGCAGCTTTTTCATGTAAGCCATGTTGGCCTCGCTGCATGCAAAGCAGGCAACGCCCGCACCCGGAAGGGTAATCTTGGAGGTGGAAGCAAACTCAAACACCATGTCCGGATTGCCTGCATTGCGGCACTCGGTTAAGATTTCTTTAAAGGGAACAAACTCACCGCTGAACTCATGCACGCAGTAGGCGTTATCCCACATGATGACAAAGTCCTCCGCAGCAGGTTTAAGAGAAGCCAGCCGCGCAATGGTTTCATCGCTGTAAATGATGCCCTCCGGGTTGGAATATTTGGGGACGCACCAGATGCCCTTCACGGCGGGGTCCTTCACATATTCTTCGACAAGATCCATATCCGGGCCGGTGGCTGTCATTGGTACGTTGAGCATCTCCACACCAAAGGATTGGCAGATTGTAAAATGCCTGTCATAGCCCGGAACGGGGCAAAGGAACTTTACTTTGCCGAGTTTGCTCCAGGGTGCGGTGGAATGCAGAAGGCCATGCGTAAACGCCTTGGAAATAAGGCCGTACATCAGGGTCAGGCTGGAACTGCCAGCTGCGAAAACCTCCTCGGGCTTCACGCCGAGGAGTTCCGCAAAAAGCGCGCGGCAGGCGGGCAGGCCGTCCATCGTGCCATAGTTGCGCGCATCGATTCCTCCGCTTACGTAAGAATCCGGTGTGGGAAGGGAGAACAGGGCATTTGAAAGGTCAAGCTGCTGCTTTTCCGGCTTCCCGCGGGACATGTCAAGCTTCAGGCCTTTGGCCTTGCATGCATCGTATTCTGCTTTTGCTTCCGCGTAGAACTGTTGCAGCGCTTCGCGCGGCATTTCCTTAAGCTTCATAATGGTGATTCATCCTCCTGACCATTAATAATTATAATATGCGAGGAAAATGCAATTTTTCCTTCATTCGTGCAAGATTACTTTCACAAGCCTTATTTTACCGAAAATCCCTGGTAAAGTAAATACCTGTTATCAACTTTTCTTGCGGTTTACAGCCCATGGATGGAATGATACAATATAAAGAATCTTTCAGCAGGAGGGTGGAGCGTGAAACAGGAAATCCGCCAACTTCGGGCGATGATCGGCGCATCGGGCCGAATCGCCTTTTTGGGCGGCGCGGGAGTATCCACAGAAAGCGGCATTCCCGACTTTCGCAGCCGGGATGGCCACTTTGAAGCGATCCGTGCCTTTGGACAAGCGCCGGAGGTGCTTTTATCGCACGGTTTTTTCATGCAGCACCCGGAGACTTTTTTTGCGTATTATCGCGCGTCTCTTCTGGTAACGGATGCTCTGCCAAACCGCGCGCATGCTGCACTCGCACAGTTGGAACAGCAAGGGAAGCTTACGGCCGTCGTCACACAAAACGTGGATGGGCTGCATCAGAAGGCGGGCAGCAAAAACGTGTTTGAACTGCATGGCAGCATTTACCGCAACCGTTGCATGCAATGTGGCAGGGCGTATGGCCCGGAGGCGATCTCCGAAAGTGCCGGCGTGCCGCGCTGTACCTGCGGCGGCATCATCAAGCCGGATGTGGTGCTGTATGAAGAAGGGCTTGACCCTGAGGTGCTGCAGGGTGCGATTACGCACATTATGCGGGCGGATATGCTCATTGTGGGGGGAACGTCGCTCGCGGTATACCCGGCAGCCGGGTTGATTGATTATTACCGCGGTAACCGGCTTGTGCTCATCAACAAGAGCGAAACGCCATATGATTACCGGGCGGATCTTGTGCTGCATGATTCTATTGGCGAGGTGTTGCATGCGGCGCTTGAAACGGAGAATGGAGGAAACGAAGCATGACGGAGCTGTTGGTGCGTTTTTTCATAAAAACGCCGGATCAAACGGGGGATTCTTCAGTCCGAGAGGCATATGGTATTCTTGCGGGGGTTGTGGGCATTGCCTGCAACCTGATCCTTTGCGCGATGAAGTTTGTGATCGGTACGTTAAGCGGGTCGATCGCGATTCAGGCGGACGCGGTCAACAACCTTTCGGACGTCGGCTCTTCCGCAGTAATGCTCATCGGTTCAAAAATGGCCGGGAAGCCTGCCGACCGGGAACATCCGTACGGCCATGCGCGCATGGAGTACATTGCGGCGCTGATTATTGCATTCCTCATTTTAGTCGTGGGGTTTGAGCTTGGACGCGAATCGATCCAGAAGATCATTGCGCCTGAACCGGTAGAATTCAGTGTGGCGATGATTGCTGTGCTTGTATCGTCCATCCTCGTTAAGCTTTGGATGAGCCGGTTCACCGCAAATATCGGCCGCCGTATCGAATCTTCCACCATGAGCGCTGCCACGAGCGACAGTATATCCGATGTCATCAGCACCGGTGCCATCCTGCTTTCCAGCATCATCGGCTATTTCAAGGGTGTGAACATCGACGGCTATATCGGCGTGGTCGTAGCGGGGTTTGTGCTGTATTCCGGCGTTTCGATTTTGCGGGATACCATCAGCCCGTTGATGGGCGAAGCGCCCGACCCGAAAACGGTTACAGAGCTTACGGACAAAATCCTTTCTTACGATGGGATTATCGGCATCCACGACATTATGATGCACAGCTACGGTCCCGGCAAACTCATTGCAAGCGCACATGCTGAAGTGCGTTCGGATTGCGACCTGATGGCAATCCATGAAACGATTGATGCCGCGGAGCGGGAGATCGGCGCACAGATGGGCATCCTCCTTACGCTGCACCTTGACCCCATCGAGGTGGACAACGCTGTGCTTAACCAAACGCGGGAGGAAATGGGGCAGATTCTTATGGGGATCGACAAAACGCTGCGTTTCCACGATTTCCGCATGGTACGCGGGGAAAACCGCACCAACCTGCTGTTCGACATTGTAGTTCAGCCGGGGATGAAGCCGGAGGCGATTGCGGAACTCAAGCAGCGCGTTGCGGATGAAGCGGCGCGCCTGAATCCCGCATACCACTGCATTCTTTCTGTTGACATCGACCACAATGGCGTAAGGTGACGGAAACGAACAAGGAGCGCGCTCAAACGCAAGAGAATCTTAGAAAAGCCAGCAATATGAACATATATGAAGGGGTTGCTGTTTGCCATTTGCAGACAACAAGCCCTTTATCGCATCGCTTCAACATAAATATCAAAGGCTGCCGTGGTGCCGTCCTCCAGTGTGGCGGTGCAGGAGAAAACCCAAACCGGAAGATAATACCCCTGGGAACTGTTTGCCATGTAGGCAAGGTAGCAGTTATCGATTGTGGCGGAAACGGCGGGCGTGAAAAGGGTATAGGCACAATCCCCGCTTTGCAGCTTTTCATAAGCGCGCTGCTGGGAAATAATCTGTTTTTCGGCGATGGAAATCACATCGCCATCATACCGGCGGATCTTGGTGATTGTGCTGTCTGCCCGCACGGATACCACCAGCGTGGAGGAGCCGATGATTGGTTTTCCGTCGATGGCTGTGGAAAGGTAAATGTCGTACCCGACGGGGCTGTTGCTCGCATCGTGGCGGGGAACGACGTCCGTCACGGAATCAAGCGATACGGTGAGAAGGGTTTTGCGTTCAAACAGATCAAAAACCGCGCGAATTGCATCCACTTCTGTGGGGAGGCGGCCGGCTGCAGGTTCGGAAAGCAGGTCATAGGTCCAGCTTCCGCTTTCTGTAATGGTGAGGCGGGCAGTTTCGGTTTCAGCAGTGTATACACTGTCGTTCACGGCAAACGGGGCTTCAATACCAAGCGCGAGCGCAATCGCGTATGCACGCTCATAGATGGATTGCGTGCTGGGACCGTAGAGCTTGACCTTTGCGCCCGATGTATCAAGCGTGCAGTCGAGCGTCATCGCTTTCGGAAGGGGCGTTTCGCTTTCAAAAAACTGGATTGGAGCATAGGTTTCGCCGTGGTCGAGAATCATCACGAAGGCGATGCCGAAATAAAGCACAGCCACATATAAAAACGCGGCAAAATTTGCGCGCTTGGATGGCCGCACCAACCCAAACCGCTCCGGGAAACGGAACCTTTTGAGCAAGGCGGCAAGAAGGGCATATATGCTATAGCCTGCCATGCAGCCTAAACCGGCAAGCAGGTATTCATCCGCGATGAAGGGGGCATCGTTAAACAAGGGATACAGGTTTAAAAACACAGCGGAAAGCACGCCGGTGAACAGCGCGGAGAACAAGCCGCATTTGGGAAAAGCGGGCGCAAGAAAAATGCCGGCTGCCAGGAAGGGCAGAGCATAGGCAAGCAGATCGTTAAATACGCCTTTGTAACCATATTCATCAATAGCAAACAGTTTGTAAAGCGGAATGGGGGCGCTTACGGTGGGCATGGTATTGCTTCGCTTTAAAAGATATGCGCCGAACAGCGCAAGAAAAAACAAACCGATGCACAAAAGGCGTGGCATCGGAACGCCTTGCCGCTTCTGAACGGACAGCGTTGCGGCCGCGGCAATGGCGAGCACAATAGACAGGATCAGCGTTTCCAGCGTAAACAAACCCGGTTCCTCCAAGGGAAAACATTCTGTTAAATTATTATAACGGTTTGCAGCGTGGGAAGCAAATGAACTTTCTGTGCATTCCTTGTTTCCAGCCGCGCATGGTGGTATAGTATCATAGAATAAACATGTATTATATGGAGGGAAAAGGCATGCTCAAGGAATTCAAAGAATTTGCATTTAAGGGAAATGTGGTTGATATGGCGGTCGGCGTAATGATCGGCGGGGCGTTCGGAAAGATCGTGACCTCGGCCGTGAACGATTTGTTTATGCCGCTCGTCAGTCTGCTTACGGGTGGATTGGATTTCACAAGCCTTTTCATTGCGCTTGACGGAAATTCATATCCGACGCTTGCGGCGGCACAGGAGGCAGGCGCCGCATGCTTCGCATATGGCTCATTTATTACAACCGTGCTGGACTTCCTTATTATGGCTTTCTGCATTTTCCTGATGGTGAAGGGAATCAACCACCTGCGTGCGCTGTCCGAGAAAAACAAAGCTGCGGAGCCTGCTGAGGAGAAAAAGCCGCGGCTCTGCCCTTATTGCTTTGAGGAGATCAACGAGAAGGCCACCCGCTGCCCGCACTGCGCGGCCGAGATCCCCGCAGAGGAACCGGAGAATGCCTGAAAAGGCTTTGTTTCCACGGAATAAAGCGGCAGCGCGAAAATATACGTGTATGCAATTCCCACTTTCCTTGACAGGGGAGAGCGGAAAAACTTACAATAAAAAACATGAACCGGGCAGCGATGCTTCAGGCATCCGTGCGGGGAAAGGAACTCAATGAAAGCAGCGACAGCCATTATACTTGCGGCCGAGCGCGCTTCCCAGATGAACTCTGCGAAGCCGACTGCCCTGCACGAGGTTGCCGGGCGGCCGATTATTGATTGGATGCTTGCGGCGTTTGAGGGATGCGTGGAAACGCCTCCTGTGATTGTGGACGGTTCGCAGCAGATGATTGCGGCACATGTGAGCGAGCGCGCCCGAACCGCCGTACAGCAGGAGGCTCTTGGCGAAGCGGATGCACTGCGCGCCGCGCGCCGCACGCTTGAAGCGGCGGGCAATGGGCTGGTTTTCGTAATATCCGGAAGCTATCCTCTGATCAGCGCAGAACTCTGCAAACAGCTGGCAGAAGAAGCGGGGAACAGCGGAGCCGCCGCACTTGCCATCTTCAATGAAGATGAGGCGGGTGAAGACGGGGCGGAAGAACCGATTCTATGTGACCTTTTCTGCGCACCCGGCAATGTCTGGCTCGCGGGGCTTATGTGCAGCAGTAAGGAGGCAAGGCTTGAGGACTGCTTCCTGCAAGGCGTGGAAAGCTGCCGTATTACCCCGGCGTTGGTCGAAAACCTGCATACGGGCGTTGCACATTATTTCCCGGTGACGAACAGGGCCATGCTTGCCGCATGCGAAGCGGAAGCACAGGAGCTGCTTCGCGACAAGCACCTTGAAAACGGCGTCACGATGCTCGACCCGAATTCCGTGACGCTTGGCGCGGATGTAGAGATTGGCCGGGATACCGTACTTTGGCCGAACGTTGTGCTTACGGGCAGGACGGTTATCGGCGAAGGATGCGTCATTAAGAGCGGTTGCCAGATCAACGATACGCGCGTTGGAAACGGATGCACGCTTACCTATGTCGTCGCCAACGAGGCAGAGCTTGGGAACCGCGTTACGGCGGGGCCGTTTGTGAACCTCCGGCCGAATACATGCATTGCGGACGGCTGCAAGATCGGCGACTTTGTTGAGGTGAAAAACTCCAGCGTGGGCGAAGGAACGAAGCTGCCGCATCTTTCCTACATCGGGGATGCGGACGTTGGAAGCGGTGTGAACGTGGGGTGCGGATGCGTGTTTGTGAATTACGACGGCTATGCTAAGCACCGAACCACCGTGGGCGACAACGTGTTCCTCGGCTGCCAGACGAATCTGGTCGCGCCTGTAACGGTTGGCGACGGCGCTTATACGGCTGCGGGTTCCACCATCACACATGATGTGCCTGCCGGTGCAATGGCTTTTGCGCGTGCGCGGCAGAGCAACAAGGAAGGCTACGTGGAAAAGTTCCGAAGCCTGAAAAAGAAATAAGGAACGGAGCGAAAACGCGTTGTTTTGTGAAATAGAAGGCATAAACATTCATTATGAGCGCGTGGGGCAGGGCCGGCCCGTGTTGATCCTGCACGGATGGGGTGCGGACATCGAGGCGGTGCGCCCCATCATGAACTGCATGAGCGGACTCGGCTATGAGGCTGTAGCCATTGATTTTCCGGGCTTTGGGCAGACGTCTGAGCCGCCGGAGCCTTGGGGGGTGCCGGAATATGCGGCGCTTACGCGCAAGTTCATTGAAGCTGTTGGGCTGCGTGGATGCGACCTCATCTGCCACTCCTTCGGAGGCCGGGTTACGATCCTGCTAGCTTCGGAGGATCCCAAGCTGTTCCACCGGCTCGTGCTGGTGGATGCGGCAGGCATCCGCCCTCCGCGTACGTTTGGCTACTACGTGCGCACGTATTCTTATAAACTTGGCAAGCGCCTTGCAACGGTAAGGTGGATTGACACTCTGCTCCATTTGAGCGAAAAACAGAAGAATGCCGGAAGCGCTGACTATCGCGCGTTAAAAAGCGATTTGATGCGCGCGACGCTTTCCCGCGTTGTGAACCTTGATCTGACGGAGCGGCTTGATCATATTCAGAACGAAACGCTGCTCGTTTGGGGCGATCAGGATACTGCCACGCCGCTTGCGCGTGCGCAGGTGATGGAGAAGCGCATCCCCAAAGCGGGGCTTGCGGTGCTTGAGGGCGCAGGCCACTTCTCCTATGTGGACAAATACGCGCAGTTTTGCGCGGTGATGAAGGCATTTTTTGCCTGAGGTGATGGTTTGAACTGGACGGTGTTTTCTTATTATATATATTACACGGCGGCTGCCGTAGCGGTTGTTCTTGCTTCGCTGCCGCTTGTGCATATGCTGCAGTTGGAAAGCTATCAGGGAAGAATGTACCTGAAATGGCTCGGCCGCCACTTTATGTCGGACGTTGTGCCGTATTTGCTTGTGGGCACAGTAGCGTTGTTGCTGCGGTGCAGCTATGTAATGCTTTATGATACAAGCCGTTTGCTTGCGCGGATCTGTTATGCGGCGGGAGATGCAGCATATCTCCTTCTGCTGCTTACGCTTTATTTCGGCTATAAACGCCGGAAGCAGATTAAGCCCCTTGCGTTTACCGGGCGCGTGAAACGCCTGCTTGCAGTGGAATTCGCGCTTGCTTTTGTGTTTACGGCATCGCTCTTTATGCGGGCGGTAATGGGGGGAACCATGTCCTGGGGCGTGTTCCTGCTGCCGAATTTTCTGCGTTATCTGCCCGGCATGCTGCTGCCGCTGTTCGTTTTTCTCGCGTATGGGATTACGTATCCCGTTGAGGCGGCGGTCAAACGCTGGTATTTTAACGATGCGAAGAAAAAACTCGCTGCACGCGCGGATGTTACGAAAGTTGCAATCACCGGAAGCTTTGGCAAAACCGGAACCAAGTATGCACTCGGCACAATCCTTTCCGAAAAACACAATGTGCTCTATACGCCGGGCAGCTTCAATACGCCAATGGGCGTAACCAGAGTCATTCGCGAGCAGCTTCTCGCGGAACACGAGGTATTCATCGCGGAAATGGGTGCGCGTTACCGCGGCGATATCCGCGAGCTTTGCCGCCTCGTGCAGCCCAAATTTGGCATCATCACGGCCATCGGCAAACAGCATCTTGAAACCTTTGGCTCTCTTGAAGGCGTGATCGCAACAAAGGGCGAACTGATGGAAAGCCTCATGCCGGACGGCTGCTGCTTCTTCAACGGGGATGATGAGAATTGCCGCGCAATGTACGAAAACTGCACGCTGAAGGAAAAGTATCTTTTCGGCACGGCAGAGGAAGGGCTTTACCTTTGTGCATGTGAAACGGAAGTCGGGCCGCAAGGCAGCGCGTTTACGCTGAAAACGGCAGAGGGCGAAAGCGCGCGCTGCCGGACAAAGCTTCTTGGGCGGCACAACATTGTGAACCTTACGGGCGCTGCGGCCTGTGCGTACCGCCTTGGGCTGACGCTTTCCGAAATCGCCGCGGGCATTGCAAAGGTGGAGCCGGTAGAGCACCGGCTGCAGCTCATCCCGGGTGCGGTGACGGTGATCGACGATGCCTTCAACGCAAATCCCGTGGGTTCGCGCGAAGCGCTCAACGTACTTGCATCCTTCCCCGGCAGGCGCATCTGCGTGACGCCCGGCATGGTGGAACTGGGAGCGGAGGAGGCAGAACTCAACCGCGCATTCGGCCGCCACATGGCGAAGTGTGCTGACATTGCAATTGTGATCGGCAAGGCACATGCGGATCCGATCTGCGAAGGGCTCCGGCAGGCCGGGTTCCCGGAAGCATGTCTTGTGCGGGCAGCTTCCCTCGCAGAGGCGACAGAAAAGCTCCCCGCTTACACGGAGCCGGGCTGTGTGGTGCTGTTTGAAAACGATCTGCCGGATAACTATCGTGAATAAAAAGGGAGGAGAAAGCGATGCTGAATCTTGCCGTAATCTTTGGTAGCCGTGCTGCGGAGCATGATGTTTCCATCATCTCCGGTCTGCAAATTCTGGAAAATGCCGATAAGAGCAAATACAATGCGTTTCCCGTTTATGTTTCCCGAAAGGGAGAATGGTTCATCGGCGAACCCCTGCGCAGGGTGGAAACCTACAAAAACTTCAACCCGGATGGGAAGGGGCTCACCCGTGTAGTGCTGCCGCCCGTTCCGGGGATGAACGGACTTTATACGCTCGGGCAGGGTGGCCTGTTTGGTGCAAAGGCACAAAAGGTGGCCGATGTGGACTGCGCAATTTTGGCGCTGCACGGCATGCACGGCGAGGATGGCACCATGCAGGGGCTGTTGGAGCTTGCGAACATTCCGTATTCGAGCTGCGGCGTGACGGGCTCTGCCGTGGGCATGGATAAGATCATCATGAAGGCTGTGTTTAAAAGCATGGGCTTACCGGTGCTTGAAAGCACATATTGCTATCGCAGCGAATGGAAGGAAAACCCTTCCGCTGTGACCGCACGCGCGGAAACGCTCGGCTACCCGCTGTACGTTAAACCGGCCAACCTTGGCTCTTCTATCGGCATCAGTCGCGCGGCGGACAGAGCCTCTTTTGAACAGGCAATGGAGGTCGCCTGTGCGTACGACCGGCGTATCCTGATCGAAAAGGGCCTGAACAGGCCGGTGGAAATCAACTGCGCCTGCATTGGCTTTGGCGGAAAGGCCACGCCTTCTCTCTGCGAGCAGCCCGTTTCCTGGGAGGAATTTCTGAGCTTCGATCAAAAGTATCTGCGCGGCGCCGGCAAGGGAATGGAAAGCCTCGGCCGCAAGATCCCTGCGCCGATTTCTGAGGAACAAACCCAAAAGATTCAGGCTTATACCGTCCAAATCTTTCAGATGTTGGAATGCAAAGGCGTTGTACGCGTCGATTACATGATCGACCCGGAAACAGGCACGCTCTACGTTTGCGAGATCAACACCATTCCGGGCTCGTTTGCGTTTTACCTTTTTGAGCCGATGGGAATATCTTTCCGGCAACTCGTGGATGAACTCGTTAAATATGCGCACGAAGCACTGGTGCAGAAAAACGAATCCACTTTTGCATATGATTCCGAGATTCTGACGAAGATGATGAACGGCACAAAAACAATTAAGAAGTAAACAAAGGAGAGCAGCAATGAGCAAGATTCAGATGCGTACCCCCCTCGTGGAGATGGACGGAGACGAAATGACCCGCATCATCTGGAAGATGATTAAAGATCATCTTCTGACCCCGTATATCGACCTTAAGACTGAATACTACGATCTGGGCCTCCCCTCCCGCGATGAGACCGACGACCAGATCACCGTGCAGGCGGCTGAGGCTGTGAAGAAATACGGCGTGGGTGTGAAGTGCGCAACGATTACCCCGAATGCGCAGCGCATGACCGAGTACAACCTCAAAAAGATGTATAAGAGCCCCAACGGCACCATCCGTGCGATTTTGGATGGCACCGTGTTCCGTACGCCCATCACGCTGCCCTGCCTGAAGCCCTCCGTACGCAGCTGGGTTAAACCCATCACCATTGCGCGTCATGCATATGGCGACATTTACAAGTGCACGGAATACCGCGTTCCGGGCCCCGGAACTGCCGAACTCCTCTTTAAGGATGCACAGGGCAAGGAAATATTCCATGAGACGGTCTTTGATTTCAAGTGCCCCGGCGTTTTGATGGGCACCTACAACAAGGACGATTCCATCCAGAGCTTTGCACGCGCCTGCTTTAACTTCGCGCTTGCCACCAAGCAGGATCTCTGGTTCTCTGCAAAGGACACCATCTCCAAAAAGTATGACCACACCTTTAAAGACATCTTCCAGGAGATCTTTGATGCCGAATACAAGGCCAAGTTCGAGGAAGCCGGCATCACTTATTTCTATACCCTGATCGACGATGCGGTTGCGCGCGTGATCCGCTCTGAGGGCGGCTTTATCTGGGCCTGCAAAAATTATGACGGCGATGTGATGAGCGACATGGTCGCCACTGCGTTCGGCTCTCTTGCCATGATGACGAGCGTACTTGTTTCGCCCGACGGCAACTATGAATACGAAGCGGCGCACGGCACTGTGACGCGCCATTATTACAAGCACCTTGAGGGGGAAACCACTTCCACCAACTCCATGGCAACCCTGTTCGCATGGACTGGCGCGCTCAAAAAGCGCGGCGAAATGGACAGTATCCCCGAGCTTGTCGCTTTCGGCGAAAAGCTTGAGCAGGCATCCCTCAAGTGCATTTCAGATGGCTTCATGACCAAAGATCTTGCGCTTCTCGCTGACATGGAGAACAAGACGGTGCTTTCTACCGAAGGCTTTATCCTGAAGGTCAAGGAATATCTTGACGCGGCGCTGTAAATCCATTACCATAAGAAAAGCAGAAATTATTGCGGCGGGCGGCGTTTGCCGCCCGCCCAATCATGGGGGAGAGAAACATATGAGCCTTTATTCTGAGTGGAGACAAGCCGCCGATGCGCAGCGTGCACCGCACGAGCAGGAAAAGTTCTGGAACGATTACTTTGCGCTCGAAACCGAAAATTACAAAAAAATCCTTGCAAACCATGCAGAGACGTACGCGGGCGAGCTCAGCGGGCTTGCGGAAACTTTCGGCATGGACGAGGTCACCTTCATCGGCTTCCTGGATGGTATCAATACGAGCCTTAAACAGGCGCTTGATCTTGAAAGCCTGGAAAGCGGAACCGTTATTTCGTTGGATGTTGATTTTGAAAAGCTTTATTTCAACATGCTGGATGCAAAGGCGGATTGGCTTTATCATCTGAAGGAGTGGGATGACGTGCTGTCCGAGGAAAAGCGCCATGAGATCACCAAGGAATTCCGCGCATCCAAAGTGTTCGTGAAGCAGGAAACCGTCGGCCGTAACGATCCCTGCCCCTGCGGCAGCGGAAAGAAATACAAAAAATGCTGCGGTAAGGATAAATAAAATGAAAACGCGTGCTGAGGCACGCGTTTTCATTCGATATTCCGCAAAAAATAAAAGGGGCTGCGCTGATTTACACAGAATTAACAATTTTGCAAGCGCATATCCATTTTCATACCTTGTTCAATTTTGCGGAACGGCATATAATTGAATTTAAGAATGGGAAAGGGAAATATTGCTATGAAAATACGGTTTTGCGGCGCAGCGCGCAGCGTAACGGGTTCCTGCCATATGATTTCTGCCAACGGAAAAAACGTGTTGGTGGATTGCGGCATGCGTCAGGGCGCCGATAAGAAGACGGAATTGGGGGAAGATAAATTTCCATTCAATCCGGCGGAAATCGACGCGGTGCTTTTAACGCACGCGCACATTGACCATTCCGGCCTCATCCCGCTGCTTGTAAAACAGGGATTCAAGGGCAGCATTATCGCAACGGACGCCACAGCGCAGCTGTCCGGCATTATGCTGCCGGATAGCGGCCATATTCAGGAACAGGAGGCGGAATACCAAACGCGCAAAAATCTGCGCGCAGGCAAAGCGCCGGCTGAACCGCTTTATACAGTGCAGGATGCGCAAAACGCACTCAAACAGTTTACGCCTACTTCTTATGGAAGGACAGTTTCAGTCGTTTCAGGTATAACGGCACGTTTCAATGACATCGGACATTTGCTGGGGTCGTCTGCCATCGAAATTTGGGTGGAAGAAAACGGAAAAACAACCAAACTCGTTTTTTCCGGCGATATCGGCCGCGAAGAACGCCCGATCATTTGCGACCCGCAGCAAGTCAAGGGCGCGGATTACCTTGTGATTGAAGGCACCTATGGCGACCGCAACCATGAAGAATCCACTGCAGAGGCGAAGGAAGCGCACTTGATCTCCGTGCTCAAAATGGGTATTGCACGCGGCGGAAACATTGTGATCCCGTCCTTTGCCGTTGGCAGAACGCAGGAACTCCTTTATTACATCAAGCGCCTTTTGATGAAAAATTCCGTGCCCGGGCTTGAGAATGTGCCGGTATATATCGACAGCCCGCTCGGCATCAACGCAACGAAGATTTATGAAAAATGTGCGGAAGGATACTACGACGAAGAAGCACGTGAAATGGCGAAATCCGGCTCTCCGTTTGATTTCCCGACCCTGCGCGTTGCGGTTACCGCAGATGAAAGCAAGCTTATCAATGCACAGACCGGATGCAACATCATCATCTCATCTTCCGGTATGTGCGATGCAGGGCGCATCCGCCACCATCTGAAGCATAACCTGTATCGCGCGGATTCTACGGTTATCTTTGCCGGATATCAAGCGGAAGGTACGCTCGGCCGCATGTTGCTGGACGGTGCGAAGAAGGTGCGCCTCTTCGGCGAGGATGTGCGTGTGAACGCGACGATCGAACGCATTGAAGGATTTTCCGGCCATGCGGGGCGCGACGAACTGATTGAATGGATTGAAGGCATTGGAAACAAGCCGGTCTGCACCTTCTTTGTGCATGGTGAGGCAGAGGTGCTGGACAGCTTTTCAAATGCTGTGCGCTCGCTTGGATATAACGTCGAAGTGCCGGGTCTTCTGGAGGAATTCACGCTGCTCCCGGGCGAGGTCGCAAAAGCACCGGAATCGGTGTCTGCGCCCGTCCCTGTGGAAGAACTTGCGGAAGCGCGCTATGCGGAACATATGCGTGCTGAACTTGAGCGCATCAGTGCCTTGTTAAATGGCACGGATTGGAAAACGGATGCTTCTGCTGCGCTGCGCGCCGAGATTTTGGAAGAAGATCTTCGGACGCTTGCGGACAAGTGGGAGCGGATTTTGGGACGATAAGTACAACTTTGCTGAACGAAAGGGCGGCGCGTCCGCCCTTTCTGCGTGTCGAAAAAGTGGCTTTCAGCCACTTTTTCGAGTTTTCTCGGCTTTTGCCTCTCGCTGACGCTCCCGGGCGGCAAAAGCCGCAAAGTACGAAAACCGAAGAGCTTTCATCCGTTTCGGCGCACTGGTCGCCGAAGCCGGATTGCAAGTCAAGGGCTGCAGCCCCTGACGATCCTGGACTTTTTCGACAGCCTGAGGGCTGGGGATCCGCCCTTTTGCGATGTTTGGGGATATGCTATAATAAATTGAAGATTTGTGGAAAGCGGGTGGAACGGCATGTATGCGCGCGTCATCATCGACATAGCCCATGCAAATGTGGACAGGCTGTTCACCTATGAAATACCCGAAGGGCTTGCCGTGCAGGCGGGGCACCGGGTATTGGTGCCGTTTGGCGCGGGGAACCGCAAAACGGAAGGGTTTGTGCTTGCGCTTTCAACGGAAACGGATGTGGATCGGCTTGCGCTTAAGCCGGTTTTACGTACAATGGAACCCTATCCGGCACTGACGGAAGAGCAGATCGCGCTTGCACACTGGATTGCAGAGGCATACCATTGCCTCCTTGTGGACGCACTGCGCCTTTTGATTCCGGCGCAGATGCGGGGGGGGCGTGTGAAGGAAAAGACGGTACGTACCGTCCGCTTGCGGCCAGGTGCGGATGCGGATGCGGAAAAGGCCGCGTTGCTCACAAAGGCAGGCGTTTCCCGTGCGCCTAAGCAGGCGGAGGTCATCGACCTGCTCGGACAAACGGGTGCATATATGAGCACGGCGGACATTTGCGCGTTTATTCCGGGCGCAGCCGGTGCAATTGCAGCGCTTTTGAAAAAGGGCGTTTTGCAGGAGGAAGGGCAGGAAGCCTTCCGCAATCCGTTCCGCGCGGCGGAGGCTGCGCCGCCGGGCAAACCATTGCCGCTTACTTCGGCGCAGCAGGCGGCATTTGATGGAATTGTTGAATGTGTAAAGCAGGGAGCGGGTACTTGCCTGCTGTATGGCGTGACGGGCAGCGGAAAGACGGAGGTCTACATGCAGTCCATTGCGCATGTGATCGCAGAAGGTGGAAAGGCCATTGTACTTGTGCCGGAAATTTCTCTGACCCCGCAGGCTATGGAACGGTTCCGCAGCCGCTTCGGCATGCGTGTGGCGGTGCTGCACAGCAGGCTTTCCCCAGGAGAGCGATATGACGAATGGCGCCGGATCCGCCTTGGCAAAGTGGATGTTGTCATCGGGGCGCGCAGCGCTGTATTTGCACCGCTTACAGGTTTAAAGCTCATCATTGTGGATGAAGAACACGAGCCGTCCTATCACTCCGAAACAGCCCCGCGGTATGGCGCGGCGGAGGTCGCTGCAAAGCGCGCGAAACTCAACGGCGCGGTGCTCGTGCTCGGCAGCGCAACGCCGTCCGTAGCAACCTATAAGCGCGGCCTGAGCGGTGCGTATAAATTGCTGACGTTGCCCGAGCGCATTAACCGCCAGCCCATGCCGGAAGTGGAGATTGTCGATTTACGCAGCGAATTCCTTTCCGGAAACAACAGCATTTTCAGCGCCCCACTGCACAGCGCCCTCGGCCAGTGCCTCAAAGCAGGGGAGCAGGCGATCCTGTTTATGAACCGGCGCGGTTATTCCACATTTATTTCCTGCCGCGGCTGCGGCTATGTGATGAAATGCCCGGACTGCGACGTTTCTATGACTTACCATAAGCTTGAAGGCGTGATGAAATGCCATTATTGCGGCCGTACGGCACGCATCCCAAGTGTATGCCCGGACTGCGGGAAGCCTTACCTGAAATACTTCGGCGTAGGAACGCAGCAGGTCGAGGAGCAGCTTGCAGCATATTTCCCAGGCACGGCCGCCGTGCGGATGGATCTTGACACTACGCGCACGAAGAACGCGCATCAGGAACTGCTCGGCCGGTTCATGCGCGCGGAAGCGCAGGTACTCATCGGCACACAGATGATTGCAAAGGGGCTCGATATCCCAAATGTAACGCTTGTCGGCGTAATCGCTGCGGATTCCATGCTGCACATCCCCGATTATCGGAGCGGGGAACGCACCTTCCAGCTTTTAACGCAGGTTGCGGGCCGCGCGGGGCGGGCGGACAAGCCTGGGCACGTCATCGTGCAGACATATACTCCGGAACATCCCGTCATCGGGTTTGCTGCACGCCATGATTATCCCGGCTTTTATGCGTATGAGATCGCTATGCGTCGCGCTGCGCTGTTTCCGCCGTACGCGTTGTTCTTACGCATTGTGCTTTCAGGGCTTGCGGAGGAACCTTTGGCGGACGATGCGGAGCTCTGCGCTGTAGGACTCCGGCAGGCGATTGAAACGGCACTTGCCGGCGCCGGCGCAAATCCGCAGGAGTTGCTGTTTTTGGAGGCGACCCCCGCGCCTGTGAAGCGCAGGGAAGGGCAGTACCGCTATCAGGTGCTGGCAAAGCTTGTCCGCACGAAACATACGGCTGCCGCAATCCGCGCCGCATACGCATTTCATGATGCGCAGAGGCGGACGGGCATGAGCGATATTGAAATCAATCCGGGCAGCATGTTTTGAATGGATGGGCTCCCGCGAAACATAGCGCGGCGGATCGACTTTTCGGACGCCGCTGCTTGCCTCCGGCCGGAGAAATGGGCTATAATATTATGATACGCAATGATGTTATATGCTGCGAAGGAGAAAACGAATGGGAAAACGAAAGATCTACACGGGAGACGCGGCCTGTCTTTATAGAAAGTGCCGCCCCGTTGAACGGTTTGATGCGCGCCTTGGCGCTTTGCTGGATGATTTGGCGGAGACGATGTATGCTGCAGAAGGCGTGGGCCTTGCGGCCCCGCAGGTTGGTATCCTGCGCCGTGCGGTCGTGATCGACTGCGGAGACGGGCTTGTTGAACTTGTGAATCCTGAAATCCTTGAAACTTCAGGCGAGCAGGGCTGCTTTGAAGGCTGTCTCTCTTTTCCGGGGGAAAGCGGGTATGTCGTGCGACCCAACAGTGTGCGCGTGCGCGCATATGACCGCCATGGCGACCTTTACGAATATGAGGCGGAAGGGCTGTTTGCCCGTGCCGTGATGCACGAAACCGACCATTTGGACGGCCTCGTTTACAAGCGCCTTGTGACGGAGCCGCCGGAAGGATATTCGGAGGATGCGGAGGAGGACGAATGAGGGTCGCTTTCCTCGGAACGCCGGATTTCGCCCTGCCATCGCTTGAGATGCTCATCCGCAGAGGACACACGCTCTCTGTGTTCACCCAGCCGGATAAGCCGGTCGGCCGCCGCGCCGTGATGACGCCGCCGCCCGTAAAAACACTTGCGCTTGCGCATGGCATACCCGTGTTTCAATGCGAAAAAATCCGCATGCCGGATGGCGTGGCGGCGCTTCGTGCATTTGCCCCGGATCTGATGGTCACGGCGGCGTTCGGACAGATTTTATCGGCAGAGAATCTATCCATCCCGAAATTCGGCTGCATCAACGTGCATGGAAGCCTGCTCCCGAAATATCGCGGGGCTGCGCCGATCCAGTGGGCGGTGATCAACGGCGAAAAGGAAACAGGCGTGACCACTATGATGACGGATGTGGGCCTTGATACAGGTGACATCCTCATGGCGAAAAAAACCGCGATCGGTGAGGACGAAACGGCGGGAGAGCTGTTTGAAAGGCTTGCCGTGCTCGGCGCAGAGGTGCTTTCGGATACCATTGCGGCGCTTGCAGCAGGAACGCTTACGCGCACACCGCAGGATGCGGCGCTTGCAACCAAGTGCTCTATGCTCAAAAAAGAGGATGGGCATGTGGACTTTGCCGCCGGCATGCAGCAGGCACACGACCGTGTGCGGGGCATGAATCCCTGGCCGGGCGCATTTGCCCTGTGTGAAGGCGAAACCATCAAACTCTGGAAAACGAGGAAAACGGAGCTGCCGCCCCAAGGAATGCCCGGCGCCTGCCTTGTTGCGGATGCGAAGCAAGGGCTTTTCATAGATGCGGACGACGGCGTTTTGGAAGTATTGGAGCTCCAGTTCCCCGGTGCAAAGCGTATGGACGCAAAGTCGGCTCTGCGCGGGCATGCGCTTGCCGGCAAGGTGTTCGCATGAGCGTACGGCGCATCGCGCTTCAGGCGCTTCTTGACATTACCGACAGCGGTGCTTATGCCAACCTTCGGCTAAAGGAAGCAGAACGCGGCCTGCCGCGGCAGGATGCGAAGTGGGTGAGCGCGGCGGTATACGAAACGCTTGACCACCTGATCTATATCGACTATGTGCTTTCGCGGTATGTGAAGGGCCGCCAGAAGCCTGTGATCCGGGGCATACTGCGCATGGGCGTTTGTCAGGTCATGTTTATGGGAACCCCTCCAAGCGCGGCCTGCAACGAGAGCGTGAAGCTTGCAAAGGAAATCGGAAAGGGAGCGCTTGCGGGCTATGTGAACGGCGTTTTGCGCGCTGTGTGCCGCGATGCCGGCCAAGCTGTTCCCCTGCCGGAAAATGCACGGGAACGGCTGAGCGTGCAATACAGCTACCCACGTTGGCTGGTGGATCTTTATGCCGACGCATATGGCGAGACGTTTACGGAAGCGATGCTGTCCGCCGAGGTACGGGAGCTGACCATTCGGGCGCAGGCACCATATACGGCGGAAGAACTGGAAGCGTGGCTTGCAGCGCAAAAGATTCCATATTCGCGCGGCACGGCCGTGCCAGAGGCATTCCGGCTGCAGGCCGGCTTTGATATTGCGGCGGAGCCGCTGTTCCAAAATGGGCAGATCACCGTGCAGAGCGAAAGCGCAATGCTTGTGTGCCGGGCGCTTGGCGCCCGCCCGGGCATGCGCGTGCTGGACGCCTGCGCCGCTCCGGGCGGAAAAACGGCGTATCTTTCCATGCTGATGGAAAACGCCGGGCGGATTGATGCGTGGGAATTGCATGCACACCGCTGCGAGCTGATGAAAAAGACGTTGGACCGGCTGCGGGTGAAAAATGCAGAGATTTTGCAGAGGGATGCTTCCAAACGGTACCCGGAATGCGGGGAAGCATATGATGCGGTGCTTTTGGATGCGCCGTGTTCCGGGCTTGGCGTGCACGGAAAGCCGGACGCGCGATATGGAAAGTCCCTGGCTGTGATTCAAGAACTTGCGGCACTTCAGGCGCAGCTGCTCGATTGTTGCGCATCCTGCGTGAAGCCGGGCGGCGTGCTGGTGTATTCCACCTGTACGATCTCGCCGCCGGAAAACGAAGCCTGTGCGCGTGCGTTTCTTGCGCGGCATGGCGAATTTGACGCTGTGGGGTTCGACGCATGTTTGCCCGAGCCGCTCAGAAAGCGCGCTGCGGGCGGGATGCTGCAGCTGTTCCCTCATTTGGACGGCATGGAAGGCTTTTTCCTTGCAAAATTCACGCGGAAACGGGCGGAATGAGCATGACAGGATTGACCTCAAAAAATATAGAAGAACTGCAAGCACTCATGGCGGAACTCGGCGAACCCAAATTCCGTGCGCGTCAGGTGTTTGAATGGCTCTCACGCGGGGTACGGCCGGGGGAGATGACGAACCTCAGCAAAAGCCTGCGCGAAAAACTTGCGGCGCTCCCTTATGGCGGGGCAACCATTTATCAGAAACGCGTTTCTGCAAAGGATGGTACGATCAAATACCTGTTCGCGCTGGAAGACGGAAATTTGGTTGAAGGAGTGCTGATGCGCTATAAGTACGGCAACACGCTCTGCGTTTCCACACAGGTCGGATGCCGGATGGGCTGCGCATTCTGCGCTTCCACGCTCAACGGCTGTGTGCGCAATCTTGAGGCGGGCGAGATTTTGAGCTTTGTCGCCTGTGCGGAGCAGGATGTGCCGTGTGAGGAAGGCCGTAAGCGCTCCATCACGAACCTCGTTTTGATGGGCAGCGGTGAACCGTTGGACAATTACGAAAACGTCGTGCGTTTTTTGCGCCTCGTTTCCGCGCCGGAGGGCATGAACATCAGCCCGCGCAACATTTCGCTGTCCACTTGCGGGCTTGTGCCGCAGCTGCGGCGTTTCATGCATGAGGCTCCTCATGTGACGCTTTCTGTTTCGCTGCACGCGCCAAACGATGCGATCCGAAACGAGATTATGCCCGTGAACGCAGCGTATCCCATGGCGGAGCTGCTTGCCGCCGCAAAGGAGTATGCGGATTTAACGGGGCGGCGCGTGATCTTTGAATACGCGCTCATTAAAAACAAAAACAGCGAGCGCAGGCATGCCGAGGAGCTTGCCGCGCGCCTCCGTGGGATCAACTGCCATGTAAACCTGATCCCGCTCAACCACGTTGCGGAACGCGCGCTTATGGGCGTAACGCGCCGGGAGGCGGAACAGTTTATGGCATGGCTTACGGAGTTTGGCATATCCGCTACGATCCGAAGGGAAATGGGAACGGATATTGAAGGAGCATGCGGTCAGCTTCGCCGCCGCGTGCTGGAAGCGCAACGGGAGGGAAACACATGATTTACGCCGCACGCTCCGTAACCGGAAAACGGGCGAACAACGAGGATTCCTTTTTTGTGCCGAAGGGCGGGGAGATCTCGCTCGCGATTGTTGCGGACGGAATGGGAGGACACAGCGCTGGAAACATTGCAAGCGCCATTGCCGTTGAAGCGGTGGCCTCCGAATTGAAAAAAGGCGGCCCGGGCGGCCCGGCGGCACTTGTGATGAACGCGGTGAACCATGCGAATACAGCGGTGTTTGAATATGCGAGCGCGCATCCGGAGTGTAAGGGTATGGGGACAACGCTTGTCATGGCACTGCTTTTCAAAACGCGCTTTGTGGCAGCAAATGTCGGTGACAGCCGGTTGTACCATTACCATGCGGGAAAACTCCGGCAAGTAACGGTGGATCATTCCTATGTTGCGGAGCTTGTGGCCTCCGGGTACATCACCCGGGAGGAAGCCGCGCGCCATCCACGCCGCAACCTGATTACGCGGGCCATTGGCACACGCGCCTGTGAGCGCGTAGATATTTTTGAATGTGACTGGGAAGAGAACGACGCGCTTTTGCTTTGCTCTGACGGCTTGTATTCCGAACTGGAGGATGAGGATCTTGTGCGGGTGCTGAAAGAGAGCGAAACGCTGGATGCGGCCTGTGCGTCACTGGTGGAGCTTGCACTTGCTTCCGGCTCACGGGACAACGTGAGCGTTGTGCTCGTAGAAAATGGGGAGGTGCGGTAAAATGGTAACGGCAAATCAGCTTGTTTCTGGCCGGTACCGCATCAAAAGCCTGATTGGCTCCGGTGGTATGGCCAACGTTTATAAGGCCTACGATGAAGAAAGCCAACGCATTGTGGCGCTCAAAGTGCTCAAGGATGAGCACCGGGGCGATATGGAGTTTGTCCGTCGTTTCGAGCGGGAGGCACAGGCCGTTTTGATGCTTTCACATGAGAACATCGTTCGTTCCTACGATGTAGGCGAGGATGACGGCGTAAGCTACATCGTGCTTGAATATGTCGAGGGAAAAACGCTGAAGGAAATCATCAAGGAAGAGGGGCCGCTTTCTCCAAAGACGGCGGTAAACTATGCTTGTCAGGTGCTTGATGCGCTTTCCCATGCGCATGAGCGCGGCATCATCCACAGGGACGTAAAGCCGCAGAATGTGATTATAACCCCACGCGGGAAGGCAAAGCTGACCGATTTCGGCATTGCACGCGATGCAGCTGCCACCACGCGCACGTTTGCAGGCACGAATGTGATCGGTTCGGTACACTATATTTCGCCGGAGCAGGCACGAGGCGACAATGCAACGGCCGGCAGCGACATCTACTCCTGTGCAATCATGCTTTATGAAATGCTGACCGGGAGCGTGCCGTTCTCGGGAGACAATTCCGTGGCAGTCGCACTCAAGCATCTCCAAGAGGAAATTATTCCGCCCATTCAGGTAAACTCCAAAATTCCGCGGGCACTGAGTGACGTAGTCGTAAAGGCGGCTGCAAAGAACATCAATATGCGCTATTTTACGGCGCGCCAGATGAAGGCAGATTTACAGCGTTCTTTGCGCGAGCCGCATGGAAAATTTGCGCGCATTGCATCGCCGCGGCAGGAGCATAAAAAGAGCACCTCCATTGGAATCGGCAACATCGCATTGATGGTTATGGTTGTGCTGGGGCTTTTTGCAACAATGTTTTTTATCGCGCGTGCGATGCGGGATGATGAAAACGTCAGCAACGGAGAGTATGTAGTGCCAACGCTTGTCGGAAAGCAGGTGAGCGAGGCAGAAACACTTGCAAAGCTGCGCGGCTTTGCGCTTGAGGTGCTGGAATACCGGGGAAGCGAGGAGTTTGAAGAAGGGCAGATCATTTTTCAGACGCCCATCGTCGGCACTAAAGGCAATGAAGGGGACGTGATTCAGGTGGTGGTCAGCAGCGGCAGCGATTATGAGACCGTTCCAAACCTCGTGGGCCTGTCCGTGCAGGATGCAATTGCACAGATGCAGGATGTGGACTTAAACCTCGGTACAATCGAGTATGGAAAGAGCAGCTTGCCGGACGGCCAAATTTTCCGGCAGGAGCCTGTGGCTGAAACCGATACATTCGCAGGAGACGTTGTGGACATCTGGGTGAGTGGCACGCCGGGCGGAAACAGCGAAATGCCGTCGCTTGTTGCAAAACCAATGCTGTTGGATGAGGCGATCGCTGCCTTGCAGGAAGCGAAGTTTGCGCGCATTTGGGTACACCCGGAAACGCCGGATACGCTTTGCACCGAGGATACGGTGCTGCGGCAAAGCCCGTCTGCAAACGTGACGGTACCCTCCGCCGTTACAGTGGAGCTCTGGGTATGCCGAACCGATTTGGGGCCGTATTGTTCAGATATCGTGTTTAACATCGACGTAACGGATACGGAAAAGCCCGTAATTGTCACAGCGAAAATCGCGGAAGGCGTGGAAATGGTTTTGTATGAAACTACACTGCCCGTTGGCCTGCAACAACCCGTTTCGTTTACGGCGTATCTAAGAACAGGCGGAGAGTACGAATGTACCGTTTATGTGGGCGGGGAAGAATACCGCCGTACAACAGCCAGATTTGCATTGCGCTGAGCGCGGGAGAGAACGCTTGGAAGGTTTGATTTTAAAGGGCGTTGGAAGCTTCTATACCGTGCTGGATGCGGATGGCACGGAGCATGTTTGCAAGGCACGCGGCCGCTTCCGCAAGGAAAGCATATCCCCCGTGCCGGGGGACAGAGTCTCGTTTGTGCATAAGACGGGGGAGGATGGCAGCGTCGCTCAGATTTTGCCGCGGAAGAATCTGTTGACGCGCCCGGCGGTCGCTAATGTGGATAAGCTTATGATCGTCATGGCGGCTTCCGTACCGAAACCGGATTTGCTGCTTGTAGACAAGCTCCTGCTTCAATGCGCGCAGACGGGGATTGTGCCGGCGCTCATTGTCAACAAGTGCGACGAACGGGAACGGGAAACATTTGACGCCATATTCCATCAATACGCTGCAAGCGGATATGCGCTTCATGCCGTATCCGCTCATACCGGAGAAGGATTGGATGCTTTGCGTGCGGAGATTTCAGGAAGCGTCTGCTGCTTCGCGGGGCAGTCAGCTGTGGGAAAATCTTCGCTGCTCAACGCGATTCTCCCAGAGCTTTCGCTCGCGGTAGGCGGCCTTTCGCGCAAGACGGAACGCGGCAGGCATACCACGCGCCATGCGGAGCTTTGGCTCGCTTATGGCGGTGCACTTGTGGATACACCCGGGTTCAGCCTCCTTGAAACGGAAGCGATTGAACCGGAAGATCTTGCGGCGCTGTATCCGGAGATGCGGGAACATGCAAAGGAATGCCGCTTCGCACAATGCCTGCATGTAAGCGAACCGGGCTGCGCCGTGAAGCCTCTCTTGGACAACGGCAAGCTATCCCGGGAACGATACGAACGGTATCTCCTGATTTTGGAAGAACTCAAAGAAAAGAGGAAACATAGATATGATTAAGATTGCACCATCCATACTATCCGCTGATTTTGCAAACATGGGACGTGATGTGGAGCGCCTTGCCGCTTGGGGCGCCGATGCGGTGCATTTTGATGTGATGGACGGCACCTTTGTGCCAGCGATTACCTTTGGCGCGGCGATGTGCAAGGCGGTACGCCCATATACGAAGCTTCCGCTTGATGTGCATGTTATGGTGGAACATCCGGAAACGTATATCGCTTCATTTCGCGATGCGGGCGCAGACTATTTTACCTTTCATGTTGAAGCGGATCGGCACAGCCACCGTACTTTGCAGAAAATCCGAATGGCCGGGATGAAAGCGGGGATCGCCATGAACCCTGCAACGCCCGTTTGCATGGTAGAGGAAGCGCTTTCCGAGTGCGATCTTGTTTTGGTAATGAGCGTGAACCCAGGTGCAGGAGGACAAAAATTTATTCCGGGTGTGCTCCGCAAAATTGAGCGCCTTGTACAGCTTGCCAGAGAATATGGCTATCGGTACGAGATTGAGGTGGATGGTGGGATTAATGCAGAGACGGCTGCTCTTGCAGCCGAGGCCGGAGCCATGATGCTTGTTTCCGGCAGCAGCATATTCAAAGCGGAAGATCCTGCGGCATTGATTGCGCAGATGCACGCGCTTGACAAAAAAATTTAGTGTAAATTGTGCCTGCCCGCCTGCGTTTTTAGGTTTACCTGTACGCAGACGGAGAAAAAAGGCTTGCAAACCGCTCAAAAATATGTATAATAGTATTTGCGCAAAGCGAACGGGGTTATAGCTCAGCTGGTCAGAGCGCTACGTTGACATCGTAGAGGTCGTTGGT